>Ga0207660_10000956_pt1 | contig 19138 bp, 20 predicted proteins | sample KBSC73BmetaG_FD_184335 | JGI IMG/M metagenome (GOLD analysis project Ga0207660, IMG submission 184335) | Corn rhizosphere microbial communities from Kellogg Biological Station, Michigan, USA - KBS C7-3B metaG (SPAdes) (version 2) | ecosystem: Host-associated > Plants > Roots > Rhizosphere ... | reverse complement strand
CAAGCTGCTGCAGACGCTGAAGACAGGGCGCGGCGCGGACGGCGCAGCCTACGACGCGCGCCGCCATCGCGCCTTCGTTCCCGCCGGCCGTGACGGGACGCTGAGCGTGATCGCCGTCGAGGACGGCCGCGCCAGCCTGGTGCAGACGCTGGTCACGGAACGCGGCGCGCGCACCCTGGCCGTCGACGAGCGTACCGGTCGGGTCTACCTGCCCACCGCCGAGTATCGGCTCTCCCCCGATGGCGGCCGGCCGGCGCCGGTCGCCGGCTCCTTCCACGTGCTCGTCGTGGCGCCGCGGTAGGGCAAACGCAGGTCACGCTTCCTCAACCCTTCCTGCGCTTCCTTCGCTGGGCCACACTGGAACAGACGATGAACGCGATTCGCTCCCTCCGCATCCTGGGCCTGGACCCGGGACTTCGCCGCACCGGCTGGGGCGTCGTCGCTGTGGAGGGCGCGCGGCTGACGCACGTGGCCCACGGGGTGATCGCGCCGAAGGACAGCCTGCCGTTCGCCGAGCGGTTGCTGACACTCTTCGACGCCATTGCCGAGGTGATTGCGACCCACACCCCTGACGAGGCTGCGGTCGAAGAGACCTTCATGAACAACAACGCCGCCTCGGCGCTGAAGCTCGGCCACGCACGGGCCTGCTGTCTGATCGCGCCTGCGCGCGCGGGGATCGCGGTCGCGGAATACGCCGCCACGGTGGTCAAGAAAGCCGTGGTCGGCACAGGCGCGGCCGATAAGGCGCAGGTGGGCTTCATGATCCGCCGCCTCCTGCCCACGGCGGGAGAGACCACCGCCGACGCCGCCGATGCGCTGGCGGTCGCCATCGCCCACGCCCACGCGCGGCGCGCCCGGAGCTATCGCGGCGCGGCGTGAGCGCCGCCTCCCGCTACGCGCCGCCCGCGCTAATGGCGATGGAACGGGTGGCGGCCGCCATGCACACCATGGAAACCCGCCCCCGGGCTGCGATGGAAGTGACGCCCGTCGTCCCGCACGAAGGGGCGGCCTCGGCCCGGCGAGTACCAGAAGAAATTATCGCGGCCCCAGTAGCCGTCGTAGAACGGCCCATAGGCGTCGTCGTAGTAGGCGTTGAAGCCGTCGCCGTAGCCGCCGCCGTAGGTTTCGCAGCCGCCCAGGGCGAACGCCGCGACAAGAGCGATCAGAACAGGTTTCATGACCTTCGGTCCAAAACTCCCGACCGCAGGCGGTAGTGCGCAGCCGGGGCAATGGTTGCCTCGATGCCCTACGGCCCAGCTGGAACACTTCGGGAAAGCCGCGCAGGCGAGTGGCGCACTCGACAGTTGAATGGCCTGGTTAACCGGCGGGTAGCTTTTCGGCCGTTTGGTCCTGAGACGTTCACGTTGGTCAAGCGGGCGACATGGTTTACGCCAGGATCGGAACAGATGCCGAACGTGATTCACATTTTGACTCGTCATCGCCGGTCAACGAAACCGCGTAGCGGCGCAGACCGTACCGCGGACCAGCCATGATCGGGCGGCTGTGGGGAATCGTCGCCGAGGTGGGCGAGGAGGAGGCGCTGATCGACGTGGCCGGCGTGGGCTATGTCGTGCGCTGCGGCTCGCGCACACTCGGGCGGCTCCCGGGCGCGGGCGAGACCACGACCCTGCACATCGAGAGCCAGTGGGGCGAACAGACCGGCATGACGCTCTACGGCTTCCTCGACCGCCACGAGCGCCGCGCCTTCGTCATGCTGAAGACCATCCAGGGGGTCGGGCCGAAGGCGGCCTTGGCGGTGCTCGACGTCCTGCCGCCATCCGAGCTCTCCGCTGCGGCCCAGCGCGGCGACCAGGCCGCCGTGGCCCGCGCCCAGGGCGTCGGCCCTAAGCTCGCCCTGCGCATCGTCACCGAACTCAAGGACAAGCCGATCGGCGACGGTCTGATGGTAGCGGGGGGCGGGATCGAACCGCCGAAAATCTCCACCCCTTCCACGGCCGGCGAAGCCGTCGCCGCCCTGATGGGCCTGGGCGTCGCCGAACCCGCCGCCCGCCGCGTCGTCGAACAGGCGGCGCTGCGCCTTGGCGACGAAGCGCAAGCTCCCGCTCTCATCAAGGCCGCCCTGCAGGAGCTGGGGCGGTGAGCGGAACCAACGCCTCGCTGCTCCCTCCCAGGGGGAGCTGTCCCAGAGGGACTGAGGGGGTTTCATCCCCCGGCTCACCGCGCGCGACCCCCTCAGTCAGCTTCCCCAAAAGGGGAGGAGCCCACCCATGACCCGCCTGGTCTCCGGCGAGCCGGCGCCGCTCGAGGCGCCCGACAAGGCGCTGCGGCCGCAGACGCTGGCCGAATTCGTGGGGCAGGAGCAGGCCAAGGGGAACCTGCGGGTGTTCATCGAAGGCGCCAAGGCGCGTGGCGAGGCGCTGGACCACGTGCTGCTGTTCGGCCCGCCGGGCCTGGGCAAGACGACCCTGGCCCAGATCGTCGCCCGCGAGCTCGGCGTGAACTTCCGCGCCACCTCCGGGCCTGTGCTGGCCAAGGCCGGGGACCTGGCGGCGATCCTCACCAACCTGGAGCCCAACGACGTCCTCTTCATCGACGAGATCCATCGGCTGGCCGCCAACGTCGAGGAGATCCTCTATCCGGCGATGGAGGACCACGTCCTGGACCTGATGATCGGCGAGGGCCCGTCGGCGCGCTCGATCCGCATCGACCTGGCGCCCTTCACCCTGGTGGCCGCCACGACCCGCGCGGGCCTGCTCGCCACGCCGCTGCGCGACCGCTTCGGCATCCCGATCCGCCTGGAGTTCTACACCCCCGCCGAACTGCAGAAGGTGCTGTCGCAGGCCGCCGCCAAGCTCGGCCTGAACCTGCACCCGCAAGGCGCCGCCGAGATCGCCGCGCGCGCCCGCGGAACCCCGCGCGTCGCCGGCCGCCTGCTGCGCCGGGTGCGCGACTTCGCCGCCAGCGACCGGGTGGAGTTGATCGACCGCCGGGCCGCCGCCTCGGCCCTCGCCCGCCTGGACGTCGACGAGATGGGGCTCGACGCGCTCGACCGCCGCTACCTGCGCGCGCTGATCGAGAACTACGCGGGTGGTCCGGCGGGTGTGGAGACGCTCGCCTACGCCATCGCCGAGGCCCGCGACGCCGTCGAGGACGTCATCGAGCCCTTCCTCCTGCAGCAGGGCTTCATCCAGCGCACGCCGCGCGGCCGCATGGCCTGCGCCAAGGCCTACGCCCACCTGGGCCTCGTGGCCCCGAAGACCACCGGCCAGCTCCAGCCCGGGGACCTGTTCGAGGAATGAGCGAGGACCTGCCCTCCGCCGGCCGCATCGTCGGCCGCGAGCACCAGTTGCCGGTGCGCATCTACTACGAGGACACCGACTTCACCGGCGTCGTCTACCACGCCAACTACCTGCGCTATTTCGAGCGTGGGCGGAGCGATTTCTTCCGCGTGGTCGGGATCAGCCACTCCGACCTGCTCGACCGGCCGGATCCCGCAGCCTTCACGATCGTTCGAATGACCGTGGACTTCAAACGCGCCGCACGCATCGACGACGCGCTCTTGGTGCGCACCACCTATGACAGCGCCAGGGGGCCGCGGCTGTTCATCAGCCAACGGATCACCCGCGGCGAAGAGCTGATCGCCACGGCCCAGGCGGAGGCCGCCTGCATCGACCTCAAGGGCCGCGCCCGCAAGCCGCCGCCCGGCCTGGCGCAGGCGCTCGCGCCGCTCTTCCTGACTTCGCCATAAGATCGCCACCGCCGCGCCTCACCACCGCATTTCCCCGATTCGCCGGAGCTTCTGGACCTCGCATGGACCCCGCCGTCGTCACGCCGCAGAGCTTCAATTTCTTCGTCCTCTTCCTGCACGCGGACTGGGTGGTGAAGCTGGTGATGCTGGGCCTCGCGGCGGCCTCGCTGTGGTCCTGGACGGTGATCTTGGACAAGACGTTCCGCTTCTCCGGCCTGAACCGGGAGGCGGACAGGTTCGAGGACGCCGTGGCCTCGGGCCGAAGCCTCGAGGAGGTGGCCGCCGAGGCCGGCGAGCGGCCGAAGCATGCGCTCCCGCGCATGTTGCAGGGCGCACTTCGGGAATGGCGCGAAGCCCGAGCCAAGGGCGTCGGCACCGACACCCAGATCGCCTTCCTGATCCAGCGGATCGACCGCGTCCTCGACGCCGCCATCGCCCGCGAGAGCGCCCGCGTCGAGGACGGCCTGGGCTCGCTCGCCATCGTCGCCACCGCCTCGCCCTTCGTGGGGCTGTTCGGCACGGTCTGGGGCATCATGCACGCGTTCCAGTCGATCGCGATCCAGAAGAACACCTCGCTGGTGGTGGTCGCCCCGCCGATCGCCGAAGCCCTGTTCGCCACCGCGATCGGCCTCATCGCGGCGATCCCGGCCTACATCGCGTTCAACAAATTCTCGACCGACGCGGCCAAGTTCTCCGGCCGGCTCGAGGGCTTCGCCGACGACCTCTCGACCGCCATCCAGCGGCGGCTGGCGGATCGGGGCTAGGCGATGGCGCTTTCGGCCAACGACGCTTTCGCGGCCGGCGGCGGCCGAGGCCGGCGCCGCCGGGGCGGACGCGGCCGCCGCGGCGCCCTGTCGGAGATCAACGTCACGCCGCTGGTGGACGTTATGCTCGTGCTGCTGATCGTCTTCATGATCTCCGCGCCGCTGCTCACCGTCGGCGTGCCCGTCGAGCTGCCGAAGACCGAGGCCGGCTCCCTGCAGGACCAGTCCGAGCCCCTGACCGTCTCGATCCGCGCCGACGGTTCGGTCTTCGTAAAGGAGGACCAGGTCCCCTTTTCGCAGCTTGCGCCGCGGCTGCATGAGATGGCCGGGCCGAACGTCACCAAGCCGATCTACGTCCGCGCCGACGGCAAGGCCGCCTACGCTATCGTCGCCCAGGTGATGGCCTCGCTGTCGACCTCCGGCTTCACCGCGATCAACCTGATCACCGACACCGGCGGCCCCTCGTCGGGCGCCAAGGAAACCTCAGGCTCCAAGCCGCCGGAGGCCGGCGCCCCGTGACCCGCAGGGAACTTTCCCCGGCGTTCCTGGGCTCGGTGCTGCTGCACGTCACCGCGGCGGTCGCGCTGCTGATCTCCTGGAACTTCGCGCGGAACCTGAAGGTGGGCTCGGTGGTCCCGGTCACCATCGTTTCCAAAGCGCCCGCCACCGACGTCCGCAAGGCCGAGCAGGCCCCGGCAGAGCAGACGGCGCAGGTCCCCGAACCGGTCCCGGAGGCGCCGCTGGAGTCGACCCCGCCCGCCCCGCAGCCGAAGCCCACGCCGCCGCCTCCGACCCCCAAGCCCGTGCCGAAGGAGGTCAAGCCGGTCCCCGCGCCCGCGCCGGTCAAGCCCGCGCCGCCAGCCAAGCCGCAGAAGAGCCTGGACCTCGATGCGCTGTCCGCAAGCCTTTCCAAGATGACCAAGGCCGCGCCGCCCAAGCCGTCCTCGGCCGCCAAGGGCCCGGCCCGGTCTGAGACCGCGCTGCAGGCGCGCCCGGCGCTCGGCGCCGGCGTCGCCGCCGCGGCGCTGAGCGGGCTCACCGACGAGCTGCAGCGGCGATGGAATCCCAATTGCGACGTCGAGGGTGGTCGCGACGTGAAGGTGCAGGTCATCTTCACGCTGGGCGCCGGCGGCCAGGTCGTCGGCAACGTCGCCTCACAGATCGGGGGCCCGCAAACGCCGGTCTCCCGCACCGCCGCCGAGCGGGCGGTCAGCGCGGTCTATGCCGCCGCGCCGTTCCGCAACCTGCCGCGGGAATTCTATGGCGATAAGATCAAGGTGAACTTCAACGCGCGCGAGGCCTGCTCCTGATGACGCCCTTCTCAAAACGGACCCTGCTGATGGCGCTGGCGGCCCTGCCGGCCGCGGGGCTGGTCGCTCGTCCGGCGCGCGCCGACATCGAGGTCAACGTCAACCGCGGCGACGTCCAGCCCCTGCCCATCGCCATCCCAGCCTTCGGCGGCGGCCAGGTCGGCGCCGACATCGCGGGCGTGATCTCGGCCAACCTGCAGCGCTCAGGCCTGTTCAGGCCGTTGGACCCGGCCAGCTTCATCGAGCGCGACCTCAACACGGCCGTCCAGCCGCGCTTCGCGGCGTGGAAGCAGATCAACGCCCAGGCGCTGGTCAACGGCCAGGTGACGGTGGCCGGCGCGCGCCTGCAGGTGGACTTCCGCCTGTGGGACGTCTTCGCCGAGCAGCAGCTGTTGGGCCTGCAGTTCTCCTCCAGCCCGGAAAACTGGCGGCGGGTGGCGCACAAGATTTCCGACGCGGTCTATGAGCGGCTGACCGGCGAGAAGGGCTACTTCGACACGCGCGTGGTGTTCGTCGCCGAGAGCGGCGGGCGCGGCAAGAAGATCAAGCGCCTTGCGATCATGGACCAGGACGGCGCCAACCCCAGCTACCTGACAGATGGTTCGACCACCATCGTGACGCCCCGGTTCTCCTCGACGAGCCAGGAGATCACCTACATGGAGCTTCGGCCGGAAGGCTCGAAGATCTACCTGCTCAACCTGGACACCACGCGGCGCGAGAGCATCGGGGACTTCAAGGGCATGGTGTTCGCGCCGCGCTTTTCGCCGGACGGCGGCAAGGTGGCGTTCTCGGTCGAGCGCGGCGGCAACAGCGACATCTTCGTGATGGACCTGAAGAACCGCTCGACCGTGCGGCTGACGACGGACCCGTCCATCGACACCTCCCCGTCGTTCTCGCCGGACGGCTCCAAGATCGTCTTCAACTCGGACCGTTCCGGCTCGCCGCAACTCTATGTCATGAACGCCGACGGCTCGAACCCGCGGCGGATCAGCTATGGCCAGGGCGGGCGCTACACCACGCCGGTCTGGAGTCCCACGGGCGAGTTCATCGCCTTCACCAAGCAGGTCGGCGGCGAGTTCCACATCGGGGTGATGAAGCCGGATGGCTCCGATGAGCGAATTTTGACGTCCAGCTATCTTGACGAAGGCCCCGCGTGGGCGCCCAACGGGCGGGTGCTGCTGTTCAGCCGCGAAAGCTCCGGCGGCGCCTCGAAATTATGGAGTGTCGATGTCACCGGCCGTATCCTGCAGCCCATGCCCTATCCCGGCAATGGATCGGATCCGGCCTGGTCGCCGTTACTCAACTAAGTGTGCGCCGCAATGCCTGCACACCACCTGCATAATACCTGGGTAACGCCTGACTCGTAGTTCTTGTCCTGCGCCGTCGGCGCGCCCGCAAAAGGAGACGCCTTCCCCATGGTCACGAACTTCAACACCGGGAGCGCCCTGCGCCTGAGCCTGGTTGCAGCCGCAGCGCTCTCGCTCAGCGCCTGCGCGTCGAAGCCCAAGCCGGCCTTTCCGACGACGCCGCCGCCTGCGGCGCAGCCCGAGGCCCCGCGCACACCGACGGCGCCGCCGCCGGCCGGCCCGGTGACCGAGGCGCCGCTGCCCGGCTCCGAGCGCGACTTCGTGATCAATGTCGGCGATCGCGTCTATTTCGACTTCGACCGCTATGAAATCCGTAGCGACGCCCAGCCTCTGCTGGACTCGCAGGCCACCTGGCTGAAGCGCTATCCGGCCGTGCAGGTGCGGATCGAGGGCAACTGCGACGAACGCGGCACCCGCGAGTACAACCTCGCGCTCGGCGCCCGCCGCGCCAACGCGGTGCGCGAGTACCTGGTCGCCCACGGCATCCCGGCCGCGCGGATCTCCACCGTTTCCTACGGCAAGGAGAAGCCGATCGACCTCGGGTCCGGCGACGAGGCCGACCAGCATAACCGGAACGCCCACACGGCCATCGTCAGCGGCGCCCGGATGCAATGATGCCGGGGCGCCGCCCGTCGTTCCGCGGCCTGCGCCTGGCGGGCGCGGCGGCGGCGATCGTCCTGATCGCCGTCCCCGCGCTCGCCCAGACGCCGATGGACGACCCGCTGGACGCGCGGGACGCCCGGCGCGTGGATCGCATGGAGAAGGTGGTGCGCGAACTGCGCGACATCGTCTTCAAGGCGCAGCGCACCGGCGCCCCGGTGGTCGTCCAGCCGGCCGATACGGATTCGCGGCTGGCCGACCTCGCCACCCGTCTCAACGACCTCGAGCAGTCGCTGACCAAGCTCAACGGCACGTTGGAGGTCGCCACCCACGAGCTCGATCAGACGCGGCGCGACAACGCCGCCCTGAAAGCCCAGGTGAAGGCTCTGGGCGACCGGCTGACCGCTGCTGAGCAGAAGGCCAGCGACGCCGCGGCCGCCGCGGCGGGGCCGCCCGCAGCGCCTGAACCTCCGCCACAGGGGGCCGATCCCAAGGCCGCCGCCGCGGACGCTTTCGCCCAGGCGCGCGGCCTGATGCTGGGCGGTGACTACGACGCGGCCGAGAGCGCGTTCAGCGCCTATGTCGCGAACTATCCCGACACGCCCAAGACGCCGGAGGCCCGATACTGGTGGGGCAAGACGCTGATGGTGCGCGGCGACGACGTGAAGGCGGCGAGCGCCTTCATCGGGGCGATCCGCGGCTGGCCGCAGACCGGCTGGGCGCCCGACGCGGTCGTCGAGCTCTCGCGGGCGCTGACGGCGCTGAAGAAACCCGAGGACGCCTGCCAGACCCTGGCCGAACTCAAGCGCCGCTATCCCAAGGCCCCGGCCGCGGTGACCCGGCGTGCGGCGGCGGTCCACGCCCAGGCGAAGTGCAGCTAGCCCAGACCTGCGCGCCCTCCGATCCCGACCTCGAACAGGCGGTCGGGAAGGTCCTCGACCGCAGGCTGCTCGCGCTCCACCCGCGCCCGCTCGCCGTGGCCTTGTCCGGCGGCGGCGATTCCCTGGCCCTGCTGCTGACCACGGCGGCCTGGGCGAAGCGCGCCGGGCGCGATGTCGTCGTGCTGACGGTCGACCATAGGCTGCGGCCCGAAAGCGCGGAGTGGACGCGCGCCTGCGCGGCGACCGCGCGGCGGCTGGGCCTCGCCTTCCAGGCGCTCGCGTGGAGCGGCCCGAAGCCCGCGACCGGTCTTCCCGCGGCCGCGCGGCTCGCGCGCCATCGCCTGCTGGCCGACGCCGCCCGCGAGGCCGGCGCGCGGGTGATCCTGATGGGGCACACCGCCGACGACGCCGCGGAGGCCAGCCTGATGCGCCGGGCGGGATCGACGACGCCGAGCCCGCGCGAGTGGTCGCCGTCGCCCGTCTGGCCGCAGGGCCGCGGCATCTTCCTGCTGCGGCCGATGCTCACGGTGCGGCGCGCGGACATCCGGGGGTGGCTGGCCGCCCGTCATGAAGCCTGGATCGACGATCCGGCGAACGCGGACCTGGCCTATGCCCGTCCGCGGGCGCGGCAGGCGCTGACGGCGTTCGCCCCGGCGCCCGGCGGCGCGCCGGCGGACGTCGTCGCCGTCGAACTCGCCCAGGCCTGCCGCGCGGATTGCGCGGGCGGAATCGAGATCGACCGCGCGGCGCTGGGCGCCGCCGCCCCTGACGCCTGCCTGCGCCTCGTCGCGGCGGCCTGCCTCAGCGTCGCCGGAACCGACCGGCCGCCACGACGGGAGAAGCTGGCCCGCCTCATCGCGCGCCTGGTCGGCGAAGACCCCGTCATCGCCACCCTCGCCGGAGCGCGCGTCGTGGCCGAGGCCGGGCGCGTGAGCTTTCGTCGCGAACCCGGGGAAGCGGCGCGCGGCGGGCTCGCGCCGCTTCGCCTCGCCGCCGGCGAGACCGGCGTCTGGGACGGCCGGTTCGAGGTGGCCGCGGACCGGGCGGTCGAGGTGCGCGCGGCGCCGCGCTCCGCCTCGCCGCTGGCCGTCGGCGCGGACGGCGAGCCGGTAACCCTGCGTGCGGCGGCCCTGGCCCATGCCCGCCTGCTGGCGGCCTGCGGGGCGGTGGACCGCGAACCCCTCTAGCGGTGTGCGGCCGCCAGTACGTGCTCGACGCCGCGCACGACAGGATCGGCGAAGCGCCGCCCGAGCAGGCTGGCGTGGCCGGCGCCGGCCACATGCTCGATGTAGCCGTTGCGCGAAGCCAGGGCCGGCAGGACCTGCACCTTCTTCAGCGCAGTGGCGGTCTCCTCGGCGCCGGCCGTGATCACCGCGATGGGCAGGCCCGGCGGGAAGTCCGCGGCGCGCGCCTGATCGGAGGTCGCCGCCCACTGGCCGACCTCCTCGGCCGCCCACCGGGCGTGCGGCGCCGAGCCGTGGATCCGCCGCTTCTCCGCCGAGGCCTCCGGCGTCAGCCCAATCCGGTCGCCGGCCAACACCGCCACCGGGCGCATCATGCCGTAGCGCGCGCCGCGGCTCACCCAGCCGAGCATCCGGCTGAAGGCGCGCACCGCCCTGGCGCCGATCGGCGAGGCCAACACCTCCGGCACGACGGCGTCGACCAGCACCACGCCGGCCACCTGGCGCGGGTGGGTGAGCGCGTAGAGCCGCACCATCAACCCGCCCATGGAGTGGCCGACCAGGACCACCGGCCCGTCCTCGTCGATCTCCCGCAAGAGCGCGGCCAGGTCGGAGACGATGGCGTGGCCGTCGCGGGGCCTCGGCCCGGGCTCGGAGTGGCCGAGCCCGGCGCGGTCGTAGGCGATGCTCGCCAGGCCCTTCGCCGCAAGGCGCTCCTGCACGACCGCCCAATCGGCCGCGCAGCCGAACGCTCCGTGCTCCAGGATGATCGTCGGGCGCGAACTCGGCGAACCGGCCCGCACAATGCGCAGCCGCCGCCCGCCGACATCGACCATGACGCCGCGCGGCGTCTTCATGGCCGGCTTGCGCCCCACGCCCGACATCGAATCCTGAGCCCTCACCCGGCCTTGACGAAAGGCTTGGGCCGGCGATTTCCGCCCTGCCGGGTGAACATCCAGCCGGGATATTCCGACGGCAGTTCGCTGACCTCGTCGAGCCGCGCCATTTCCTCGCCCGTGAGCGTCAGCTCTGCGGCGGCCAGGTTGTCGTCGAGCTGTTCCAGGGTCTTGGCGCCGATGATGATGCTCATGACCGAGGCCTTCTGGAGAATCCAGGCCAGCGCCACGCGGGCCACCGAGACGCCATGCGCATCGCCCACCTCGCGCATCGCCTCGACGCATTTCCAGGCGCGGTCCTTGTCCACCGGCGGGAAGTCGAAGGTGGTGCGCCGCGAGCCTTCCGGGTTGTTCGACCCCGGTCCGAACTTGCCCGAGAGCAGGCCGCCCGCCAGCGGCGACCAGACCATCAGCCCAAGTTGCTCCGCCGTGAGCATCGGGACCAGCTCGCGCTCCAGGTCGCGGCCGGCGATCGAGTAGTAAGCCTGCAGGGTCTCGAAGCGGGCGTAGCCCTTGGCCTCCGACAGGCCCAGCGCCTTGGCGATCTTCCAGGCCGACCAGTTGGAGACGCCGATGTAGCGGACCAGGCCCTGGCTCACGAGATCGTCCAGAGCCCGCAGCGTCTCGTCGATCGGCGTGACGCTGTCGTTGCCGTGAATCTGGTAGAGGTCGATGTGGTCGGTCTGCAGCCGCTCCAGGCTGCCCTGGACACTGTCCATGATGTGGCCGCGGCTGGCGCCCTTGTCGTTGGGGCGCGGGCCCATTTCGCCGAACACCTTGGTGGCGATCACCACGTCCTTGCGCGCGGTCCCGAGGTTCTTGAAGGCCTGGCCCAGCAGCCGCTCGGATTCTCCGAACGAATAGACGTCGGCGGTATCGAAGAAATTGACCCCGGCCTCCAGCGCGCGGCCGACGATGCCGTCCACTTCGTTCTGCTGTAGCGCCCCGATCGCCTTCCAGATGCCGGCGCTCTCGGAGCCGCCGAACGTCATGGTCCCCAGGCAGATTTCGGAAACGAACAGGCCCGTGCGGCCGAGCTGGTTGTACTTCATGGGGCCTCTCCGTTGACGGCGACGCCTAGCCATATGGTCAGGCCATTGTGACGCGTCGAGGTCAGCCGCGCCGCCTCCGGGCAATAAAGCTGAAAAGGCGACGGGCGGACTGCCGCGGAGCGGCGAAAACAGGGGCCACGGAAAACACGGAAGGAGCCCGGAAATGAAGAAACTTGGTGGTCGGCCGAGGCTGGGCTTGGCGCGCTTTGCGCCTTCCGCGTTTCCTAATGGCCAATATAGCCGCCTGTCGGCGGCGGCGCGTCGTCAGAGGCTCTTGAGGATGCCCTCGACCATCTTCTTGGCGTCGCCGAACAGCATCATGGTGTTGTCGCGGAAGAAGAGTTCGTTCTCGACGCCGGCGTAGCCCGAGGACATGCCGCGCTTCACGAAGAGCACGGTGCGCGCCTTCTCCACGTCGAGGATCGGCATGCCGTAGATCGGGCTCTTCGGGTCGGTCTTTGCCGCCGGGTTGGTGACGTCGTTGGCGCCGATCACGAAGGCCACGTCGGCGGTCGGGAACTCGGCGTTGATGTCCTCCAACTCGAAGACCTCGTCGTAGGGAACGTTGGCTTCGGCGAGCAGCACGTTCATGTGGCCCGGCATGCGCCCGGCGACCGGGTGGATGGCGTACTTCACGTCGACGCCCTCTTCCTTCAGCTTGTCGGCCATTTCCCGCAGCGCGTGCTGCGCTTGGCTGACCGCCATGCCGTAGCCCGGGACGATGATCACCTTGGACGCGTTCTTCATGATGAAGGCCGCGTCTTCGGCCGAGCCCCGCTTCACCGGCCGGGTCTCGACCTTGCCGCCGGCGGCCGCCGCTGCGCTGTCGTCGCCCCCAAAGCCGCCCAGGATCACCGAGACGAAGCTTCGGTTCATCGCCTTGCACATGATGTAGCTGAGGATCGCGCCCGACGAGCCGACCAGCGCGCCGGTGATGATCAGGGTGGTGTTCTCGAGCGTGAAGCCGAGCGCCGCCGCCGCCCAGCCGGAATAGCTGTTCAGCATCGAGACCACGACGGGCATGTCCGCCCCGCCGATCGGGATGATCAGGGTGATACCGATCACGAGCGCCAGCGCGAAGACGCCCCAGAAGGCCCACAACGCCGCGCCGCCGCTTATCACCAGCACCACGATCAGCGCCACGATGCCCAGGCCGATCAGGATGTTCAGCAGATGGCGCGCGGGCAACAGGATCGGCGCGCCGCTCATGTTGCCGTTCAGCTTGGCGAAGGCGATCACCGAACCGGTGAAGGTGATCGCCCCGATCGCCAGGCCGATCGAAAGCTCGATCAGCGAGTTGAGGTGCACCAGCCCGTCGGCGCCGGCGATGCCATAGGCCTGCGGCGCGTGGATGGCGGCCACCGCCACCAGGCAGGCGGCCATGCCGACCAGGCTGTGGAACGCCGCCACCAGTTGCGGCATGGCGGTCATGGCCACCCGGCGGGCGATGACGGCGCCGACGCCGCCGCCGATCGCTACGCCGCCGACGATCAGGCCGAGCGTCAGCGCGTCCAGCACGCCCTGGCTCCACAGCGTCGCCAGCGTCGTGCCGACGGCGATGGCCATGCCGATCATGCCGTTGCGGTTGCCGGCCTGACTGGTGGTGGGCGAGCTCAGGCCGCGCAGCGCCAGGATGAACAGGACGCCGGAGACCAGGTAGAGGACGGCGGCGAGGTTGGCGTTCACGCGGCCGCATCCTTCTTGGGCCCGGTCTTGGCGGGGATGGGCGCCTTCTTCTTGTACATGGCCAGCATTCGGCGAACGACCAGGAAGCCGCCGAAGATGTTGACCGAGGCGAAGGCCGCGGCGACCGCGCCGGCGCCCTTCGAGACCATGATGCTGGGGGTCAGCTCTCCGCCCGGCGCGTGCGCCGCCACCGCCAGCAGCGCGCCCACGATGATCACCGAGGAGATGGCGTTGGTGACCGCCATCAGCGGCGTGTGCAGGGCCGGCGTCACGCTCCAGACCACGTAGTAGCCGACGAAGATCGCCAGCACGAAGATCGCCAGGCGGAAGACGGTGGGATCGACGGCTTCCATGCAGACCTACTTTCCCCCGTCATCCCGGCCGCAGCGAAGCGGAGAGCCGGGACCCAGGAGGACGGGCAGTGCGGTCGCCCCTGGGTCCCGGATCGGCTCTTTGGCCGTCCGGGATGACATTTCTTGTTGGTTGGACGGAATGGTCGTCACCCCTTCAGCCCCTCGTGCACGACCGCCCCGTCGCGGGTCACCAGGGCGGCCTTGAGGATCTCGTCCTCGTAGTCGGGGGCGAAGCCGCCCTCCTTGTCGAGGAACAGGCCGGCGAAGGCCATCAGGTTGCGGGCGTAAAGCGCCGAGGCGTCGGCGGCGATGCGGCCCGGCAGGTTGGGAATCCCGAGGATCTTCACGCCATTCTTGGTCTCGAACACCTCGCCCAGCCTGGCGCCCTCGACGTTGCCGCCCTGCTCGATGGCGAGGTCGACGATCACCGAGCCCGGCTTCATCGAGGCCACCTGGGCGGCCGAAACCAGCTTCGGCGCCGGTCGGCCCGGGATCAGGGCGGTGGTGATCACCATGTCCTGCTTGGCGATGTGCGTGGAGGTAAGCTCGGCCTGCTTGGCCTGGTACGCCGCGCTCATCTCCTTGGCGTAGCCGCCGGCGGTCTGGGCGTTCTTGAACTCCTCGTCCTCGACCGCCAGGAACTTGGCGCCCAGGCTCTCGACCTGCTCCTTGGTGGCGGGCCGCACGTCGGTTGCGGTGACCACAGCGCCCAGCCGGCGGGCGGTGGCGATGGCCTGCAGGCCTGCCACGCCCACGCCCATCACGAAGACCTTGGCCGCGGCGATGGTGCCGGCGGCGGTCATCATCATCGGCATGGCCCGGCCGTAGGCCTCGGCGCCTTCGATCACCGCGCGGTAGCCGGCGAGGTTGGCCTGCGAGGACAGCACGTCCATCACCTGGGCGCGGGTGATCCGCGGCACGAACTCCATGGCGAAGGCGGTCGCCTTGGCCTTGGCGAGACCCTCCAGCGCGGCCTTGTCCTGGTAGGGGTTGAGGGTGGCGACGACGAGGGTCCCCGGCTTGATCGCCGCGATCTCGTCGGCTTCGGGGGCGCGGACCTTGAAGAGGATGTCGGCCTTGGCGAGCGCGTCCTTGGCGGTCTTGGCCAGCGTCGCGCCGGCGGCCTGGTAGTCGGCGTCCGGGAAGGATGCGGCAGAGCCGGCGCCCTCCTCGACCATCACGGAGAAGCCTTGGGCGATCAGCTTCTTCACCGTCTCGGGAACCGCGGCGACGCGGGTCTCACCGGCGCGGCGTTCCCTGGTGACGGCGATGACGGCCATTTCTACGCAGGCCCTCCTCAGGCGCGATTGCGTGGGACCTTAGGTGTGCGCGTCGAGGCCTGTCCAGCCGGCGGCCGGGGCCGCGCCTCAGTGGCCGCCGGAGCCGCGCCGCAGCAGCAGGATGCCGAGCGCCAGGACCACGATTCCGGAGATCGCGCCGCCCAGGAAGCCCGTCCCCGTGCAGAACCAGAGCACCAGCGTCAGCAGCAGCGCCGCCAGGACCAGCGAGCCCCACTTGGTGATGTTCATCACCAGATGGAACGTCGAGACCTGCTCGTGGATGTCCATGTCGCCGCGGTGGTAGTCGGAAGCCTGGCCGGCCATGAGAAGCGCGCTCTCTCGTCAGTAAAAACTCTGCGTCGGGTGCTACACGAGACCGGCTCTGCGCTCAAGCCGTCGGCCTATCGCGGCCACGCCGCCAGCAGGGCGCGCAGCGCCGCGACCAGCGCCAGCGGCTGGTCGATCATGATGTGGTGGTGCGAATCGGGGATCTCGATCTCGATCATGCCGGGCGGAAACGGCGAGGGCGCGCCGGACTTGCGGTGCTCCACGATCCGGCTCTTGGCGCCATAGATATGCACCATCGGCGTCTTGACGTTGACCGCCTCGGTCGGGTCGCCGCCCATCGCCCGCTCGCGGTCGAGCTTGGCCCACATGTTGGGGTCGAACCGCCAGGTCCAGCCCTCGCCGGAGCCGTCGGGAAGCGGAACCTTCTTCAGCGACCGCCGCGCGATGAAGTCGGCGATGAAGGGGTTGCCCGCCGGCTGCGGCGGCATCAGGCGAAAGCGCGCCAACGCCGCCTCCAGGCTGGGATAGATCCGGCTCGGCCGGTCGACGGTGGGGATGTTCCGCACCGCTTCCATCTGGGCCTGGCGCTTGGCGAGCTCCTCCGGCGGCGGCCCGAAGCCCGTGTCGACCATGATCGCGGCGTGCATTCGCTCAGGATGGCGCACGGCGGCGAAGAACACCTGGCCGCCGCCGAACGAGTGGCCGATGTAGGTGGGCTTGCGGCCGCCCTCGTAGAGCCCGGTGGCGCGCGCGACCGCCTCGGCGTCATCGGCGAAATCGGTGAAGGAATAGCGCTCGCGCCAGTCCGACGCGCCCATGCCGGCCAGCGACATCGAAGCCACCCGGTAGTCGTCGGCGAAGAACGGCGCGATGAAGCTCCACCAGTCGGCGTGGGCGGAGTTGCCGTGAACGAACAGCAGGCCAGGCTTGCCGACCTCGCCCCAGGTCAGGACCTCCAGCTTCGAGCCCAGCGACTCGACGAACACCCGCTCCGGCTCGCGCGCGATCGCATCCCTGAACCACTGCGGCGAAGGCGGCTCCTGGCCCTCGTACTCGGCCAGCGGCGCCTGAACCTCGGGCGGCAGCGTCGGCTCGGTGTGAACCGGACGGTCGTCATAGGTGTCCGCCGCCGGCTTCACGTCTTGCGCCATCGCGTCCTCGAAATCTCAGCGTCAACAGGTAAGGGCCGGGAATGGGAAGAGGCCCGCCAATATGGGGCCGTGACTAACAAGCGTTTGAAAAATGGCAAGGGGTTCCTCCGGGCGCTAGGGTCCCGCGCCAAGCTGGGCTGGAGGGCGTGATGCTGAAGTCGTTGATCCTGGGAGGCGCCGCGGCGCTGGTGGCGCTGAGCGCCGTCGCGGCCTCGCCCGCCATCCTCGCCCCGCCCGCGAAGCCCGACGCCACGGTGCAGCCGTACGTCCGGATGGACGCGCCGACGGTGGTGCTGCGCCACGTGCGGCTGATCGACGGGACCGGCGCGCCGGCCCAGCCGGACCGCACCATCATTCTCGCCGATGGAAAGATCGCCGCCGTCGGCGGGCCCGAGCTTGCCTCGCCCGCCGGCGCCAAGGTGCTGGACCTGACCGGCCGCACGGTGATGCCCGGGATCGTCGGCCTGCACGACCACATGTACTACATCGCCCGGCCCAACCTCGACGCCGCAGGCCATTCCGAGCCGCCGCTGATCGTGCCGCAGATGACCTTCTCCTCGCCGCGCCTCTACCTGGCGGCGGGCGTGACCACCATGCGCACCACCGGCTCGGTCGAACCCTACGCGGACCTCAACGTCAAAACCCAGATCGACGCCGGCCACATGGTCGGGCCGCACATGGACGTGACCGCGCCCTACCTCGAAGGCGCCGGCAGCCCGTTCATCCAGATGCATCAACTGAAGGACGCCGAGGACGCACGGCGCATGGTCAACTACTGGGCCGACCAGGGCGCGACCTCGTTCAAAGCCTATATGAACATCACCCGCGCCGAGCTGGGCGCGGCGATCCAGGCGGCGCACAAGCGCGGCCTGAAGCTGACCGGCCACCTCTGCTCGGTGACCTATCCGGAAGCCGCGGCCCTGGGCATCGACGACCTGGAGCACGGCTTCTTCGTCAACACCCAGCTCGACCCGGGCAAGCAGCCGGACGTCTGCTCGCCGGGCGCCGGCACGCCAACGCTCTTGAAGATGACCGCCGACAGCCCGGAGGCCGACGCCCTCATCAAGCTGCTGGTCGCGCGCAAGGTGGCGGTGACCTCGACCCTGCCGGTCTTCGAGCAGCGCGTGCCGATGCATGCGCCGCTGAACCCCAAGGCCATGGGGGTGCTGACCGCCGAGGCGCGGGAGGCCTACCTCTATTCCCGCAACCTGGTGAACCAGGCGCCGCGCGAGCGCTACGCCGACGGCGCCAAGGCTTATCAGAACGACTTGGCGCTGGAGCGCAGGTTCGTCGCCGCCGGCGGCCTGTTGCTCGCCGGCCCCGACCCGACCGGCAACGGCGGCGTCATCCCGGGGTTCGGCGATCAGCGGGAGATCGAACTCCTCGTCGAGGCCGGCTTCACGCCCGAGGAAGCCATCCGCATCGCCACGCTCAACGGCGCGACCTACCTCGGCCTCGCCGACCGCATCGGCTCCATCGCGCCGGGCAAGAACGCCGACCTGGTGATCGTCGCGGGCGATCCCTCGAAGACCATCACGGACGTCGAGAATGTCGAGATCGTCTTCAAGGACGGCGTTGGCTGGGACGCCGGCAAACTGCTCGACTCCGTCAAAGGACGGTATGGGCAGTATTGAGGTCGGGTGGCGGATTGTGGCGCGGGAGGCTTTGACGCGCGCCGCCGTTCGTCCACATTCGAGGCTCGAATCGAGTTCGGGGGAGATCGGGATGCTGGGCAGGGTGTTGGGCGCCGTTCTGGCGCTTGGGGTCGCGCATACGGCGAGCGCGGCGGAGCTTCGCCCGGACCAGGTCCGCTTTCGCGAAATCTACAAGGAGCTCGTCGAGACCAACACCTCGCTTTCCGTGGGAAGCTGCACCGAGGCGGCGGCCAAGATGGGCGCGCGGCTGAAGGCGGCGGGCTTCGCCGACAGCCAGCTCACCTACTTCTCCGTGCCCGAGCACCCGAAGGACGGCGGCCTCGTCGCGATCCTGCCGGGGACCAGCAAGACGGCCAGGCCGATGCTGCTCCTGGGCCATCTCGACGTGGTCGAGGCCAAGCGCGCCGACTGGACCCGCGACCCCTTCGTGCTGATCGAGGAGAACGGTTACTTCTACGGCCGCGGCACGGCCGACATGAAGGTCATCGACGCCACCTGGGTCGACATGCTGATCCGCTTCAAGGAGCAGAAGTTCCAGAACAAGCGGACCATCAAGCTGGCGCTGACCTGCGGCGAGGAGACCCTCGAAGCCTTCAACGGCGCCGATTGGCTGGCCAAGAACAAGCGCGACCTGATCGACGCGGAATTCGCCCTCAACGAGGGCGGCGGCGGCCGCGCCGACAAGGACGGAAAGCTGCAGAGCCAGGGCGTTCAGGTCGGCGAGAAAGTCGTCCAGCAGTTCCGCATGGAGACCACCAATCCCGGCGGCCACTCCTCCGTGCCGGTCCGCGACAACGCCATTTACCAGCTCGCCCAGGCGCTGCTGAAGGTGCGCGACTACGACTTCCCGCTGCAGATGAACGACACCACCCGCGCCTTCTTCGCCAAGGCCGGCGCGAGCCGTTCGGACCCCATGGGCCAGGCCATGGTGGCGATCTCCAAGGACCCGACCAACAAGGCCGCGG
>Ga0207660_10000953_pt1 | contig 19147 bp, 28 predicted proteins | sample KBSC73BmetaG_FD_184335 | JGI IMG/M metagenome (GOLD analysis project Ga0207660, IMG submission 184335) | Corn rhizosphere microbial communities from Kellogg Biological Station, Michigan, USA - KBS C7-3B metaG (SPAdes) (version 2) | ecosystem: Host-associated > Plants > Roots > Rhizosphere ... | reverse complement strand
CGATCCTCCCCCACAGGGGGAGGTGGCTATTTCACCCCCGCTGGGGGTGTGTCGCGAAGCGACGGGGGCCGGGTCGCAGCGCGACCCGGAGGGGGCCGGAGGGGGTTTCAGCCGCGGATCCGGCTGGTGAAACCCCCTCAGTCAGCTTTGCTGACAGCTCCCCCAACGGGGGAGCATCTTGGCGGGCTAACGTACTCGCCCGCGGGCGATGCGCGCGACTTCCGCCTCGACCGACTGCTGGACGATGGCCGGCAGGTTGTCGTCCAGCCACTGCTGCAGCAGCGGGCGCAGCAGTTCGCGCACGACGTCTTCCAGCGTGCGGTCGGAGCGCGGCATGGCGATCGCCGCCGAAAGCTGCCCGAAGGCCGAGGCCGCCGCGGTGGCGGCATGTTCGCTGACCAGGCCTTCGACCGGCGCGGGCGCAGCCATGGGGGCCGGCTCGCGCTGCGGGGGCGGCGGCGCGGCCGCGGGGGCTACGACGTCGAGATCGCCGTGGGTCTCCACCTTGTCGGTCAACTCCAACGCCTCCTCTTCGGCCACGGGCTCGGGTTCAGGTTCCGGTTCGGCGGCGGCCGCCACCGGCTCGGGCTCGACCGCAGCCTCGGGCTCAGGTTCAGGCGCCCGCGCCGCCTCGAGCGCGGCAGGCTCCTCGGTCGCGGCCGGCGCGGCCTCTTCGGCCGGCGGCGCGTCGTCTTCGGAGATGATCCGCCGGATGGAGGCGAGGATCTCCTCCATGGTCGGTTCTTGCGAGGTCTGTTCGGACATGAGGCCGGCCGCCGAGCGAAAAATGAATCCGTTGCGGCTTAGCCTAGACCATTTTCAGCCGAAGGGGAGGCCTGCTTCCAACGCTACTTTTTCGCAGGCCCGGCCGCGGGCGGCGGCTGCAGCCCAGGGGCGATCGGCGGCTCGGCCGGCTGGCCGGCGCTCATCGGGATCGGCGGCACGGCCAGAACGCGGTCGACGACGGCGATCGGCTCTTCCCACGGCACATAGCCCAACGCGAAGCGCAGTTTCCGGAAGTTCCGCTTCGGATCGTATTGCGTGATGGAGGGGATCAGGTCCTTGCCCTCCAGGCGGCCCATGACGGCCAGCACCGTCGCGGCCGCGAGGTATTCGTCGTGCTTGGCCGCCGCCGCCGTCAGCTCGTCGTTGCGCAGTTCCTGCTCGGCGTTCAGCACGTCGAGCGTGGTGCGCAGGCCCACCTTCTGCTCCTCCGTCGTGCCTTCCGCCGCGATCTGCGCGGCGCGCACGGCCTGTTCGGTCGAATCGATGTTGGCCCGCGCGGCGACCAGCTGGTTCCAGGCCTGGGTGATGGTCTGCAGGACCGAGCGCCGCTGGGTCTCGATATTGATCCGGTCGGTGTTGTTGCGCTCGATCGACTGGCGGATGCGCGAACTGGTCAGGCCGCCGGTGAAGAGCGGGACGGTGACCACGGCCACGGCCTGGGTCTCGCGCGAGTAGAGGTCGGTCTCGATAGGGTTGATGCCGCCGCCGTAGCCCAGCGTGCCGCGAAAGGAGACCTGCGGCATCCGCTCAGCCCGTGCGCCGGCGACCCGCGCGCGGCTCGCCTGCTCGGCGAACTGCTGGGCGCGCAGCGTCGGGTTGAACTTCTCGGCGATGGCGAAAGCATCGTCGGGGTTGCCCGGCAACAGGAAGGCGAGCGACGGCTCGGGCGCCAGTTCGCCGGGGTTCTGGCCAACCACGGCGGCGTAGTTCGCGCGGCTGATGGCCAGTTGCGCGACGGCGGTCTGCAGCAGGGCCTGGGCGGCGGCGAGACGCGATTCCGACTGGGCGACGTCGGTGCGGGTGATCTGGCCCACATCGAACTCCGCCTTGGACTGCTCCAACTGCTTTTGCAGCACGTTGACGTTTTCCTGGCGGATCCGCAGGCCTTCCTGGTCGCGGCGTACGTCCACATAGGCCTGGATGACGGTCAGCAGCACCTGGGATTCGACGCGGCGCAGGGTCTCGCGGCCGGACAGGATGTCGCCTTGTGCTGCGGAGACCGCAGCGGCGGTGCGCCCGCCGGTCCAGATCGGCTGGGTGAGGCTGAGGCCCAGGCTGCCGGAGTTCGACCGGCTGATGCCGTCGCCGACCGCTGGAACCCGGGTGTCGGGAATGCCGTCGTTGTTGGTGTCGATCACGCCGCCCCGCGCGGCGCTCGGCGTGCGGAACTCGTTCCAGGACGCCGCGCTTTGCAGGTTCAGTTGCGGCCGCCAGCCGGAGCGCGCCTGCACATAGTTCTCGTCCAGCGCCCGCTGGGTGGCGCGCTGGGCCTGCAGGGTCGGATTGGTCTCGTAGGCCAGCGCGATCGCGTCGGCGAGCGTCTCGGCGCAGGCCGGCGCGGCGAAGGTCCCCGCCACGCCAGCGCTGAAGATCGCGGCGAGCAGCCGTCCGCGAAGCATCTTCGACATTCCGTATCCCCAAAACAGGCGAGCGAGACTTGTTCTATCGGCCGACGTGTGGCGCCAACACCTACTCCGCGTCACCTTAAGCTTTTTTCACCACGCCGTTCCTGCGGCGTTTCAGATCATTGCTCGAAGGCGAAACCATGTTCAGCGGCGAAGCCGGCCATCACCGGCGGCGTCGCATCGAACACCTCGCGCCGCCCGACGCCGTCCTCGGTGCGCAGGTAGACGCAGGCCTTGCCCACCGGCCCGTCCCGTTCGACCACGCCGAGCCGCCCGCGCAGGGCGAGCGCCGAGAGCCACGCGGCCGGGATACGCCCCACCGCGCCCTCGCAGACGATCAGGTCGTAGGCTTCGCCGGCCGGGGTCTGCGACAGATCGCCCTCCTCCAGCGGCGTGACGGCCACGCCCAGCCGCTCGAGCACGGCGGCCGCGTAGGGCGCGGCGATGGCCAACGCCCGCTCGCCCGGCATCGGGCGCACCGCCTGCAGCAGCTTGGCCACGTCGCGCGGCTTCAGCAGCCAGCGGCCGGGCGCATACTCCACCTCGATGTCGGCGTAGGCCAGGTAGGCCCTGGCCGGCGGCAGGAACTCTTCGCGGGCGATGGCGCGCATGGCGTCGTGCAGGCGCACGTCGGTGACGTCGGCGGGGCGGACCTGGCTCTCCACCATGTTCAGCCGGGCGGCGGCGTTATCGGCCATTCAAGGGGTCCTCGCGCGCGTGGCAACTCTCGTGCGGCTTATAGGTCTGCGCCGCCGACCAAGGCAATCGCGCCCATCGCCCCACCCGCCGCCGCCAGGTTGCTCAGGACCCGGCCTTCTGTTAGCGATCCGCCCCCGGCGCGTGGCGGTCACCGCCCGACGCCGGTATGATAGCGACTTCGAGCCCCGTCCGATCTGGCGGCCGGGCTCGCGGCGGCCTGATGGCGGAGTGGTGACGCAGCGGACTGCAAATCCGTGCACCCGAGTTCGATTCTCGGTCAGGCCTCCAAGCTCTTTTCCGTTGAAAATCAAGCAACTAAGCCCCTCGGGGCGGCGCCGTTTTGGCTGCGCATGTCGCACGCATGTTGCAAACAATTCCCAAGCATTTTCAACGGCTGCCAATCGCTCGCGGCGGCTCCATGCGACATGCGGCGCGACAAGCGCCCTGCCCTGGCGCGCTGGATTTCGACGGTGCGGCGGCTTGCCTCAACCCGCGCAGGCCGCATCGCCCTGGCCCTGCTGATCCTGAACGAGGTGCGCGGGATGATCGTGGTGGCGGTGGTGGTGAAGGCGTGGCTGGAGCACCGCCCATAAGTCACCGCCGCCGGCCCTATTTGCGGAGGAGTAGGCTAGCGACGCTGATCGCCAGGCTTATCAGAACGCCCAGCAGAGCAGTCAGAGCCGGGTTAGCCTTGGCCCACCGCTCTAGACCAGCCCATGCCGGGCGCGGACCGGCGGCAACGACGACACGTCGTTCCACACCTTCCACAGGTAAGCCGTCCAGGTGCCGCGAAAATACGTGGCCGACTTCGGCGGTGATCTGATCGGCCAACACCTGCCCCGCTTTGACGGCGGCCGGCTGGAAGCCCAACTTTTCAGTGTCCCAAAGGTCCCACTGGCGGGCGGCGAAGCCAATCGCGCCCTGTTTGGCGACCTCGAACAACTCCGGGTCTTCTGCTCCCCGCTTCGCCTGCTCGAAGTCGTTGATCAGCGCGATGGCCAAGTCGTGCGCCGTCTCATAACCGCTCCGCGCAGACACCTTGATCGTGGCTCCGCTCTTCAGCAGGCCCTCTGCGGCGTGCTTGTTATGCAGGGCCTTGATGCGGTCCACCAACAGGCGCTCCGCCGCTGCCACCTGGACCGCCACATGCGCCTTGAACTCGGGCGGTTCCAAAGGCGCCCGCCTCAATAGCCCGACAGCGAGCTAGTCGAGCTGCTGAGCGAACGCGCCTGCGCGTCCTGCTCTGTGACGAAGACCACGGCCGCCAGGACGCAGAGTAGCAGCGAGGCGAGGCCTATGATGATGAGCGGCGTCCGATTTTCCCGACCGGAGGCCAACCCAATCTGCAGAATCTCCACGCCTTTGAAGATGAGATAGACCGCGAGCAGATAGGTGATGATCTGCAGCATGCCGGCCATGACAGTTCCCCCCGGAGCGTCTGGAGCTTAACCATGCGCAGGCTCTGGTGGGCACGACAAGACACCTCGCGCATAGGGCGAGGAGCGGCGCAGCGGACCTTCCGCCGATTGGCGGAAGGTTAGGGCCAGTCAAACCCCCGCATGGCGGTGGCCTCGCGAATCAAGTCGGCTCCTAGCGGAACAAGCCGAGATCGACAGCGGCCATCGCAGCAATGCAGAACAGGCAGAAAGCGGCCGCGCACGACGCCCTCCGAATATAGACGCGGCGCTCGGCAACATCGTTCAGCCCACGCCCGTGCGAACGATGGCGCGCCTCCGCCACGCTCCTTGCCACAACAAAGAGGCCGACGATCGCCGCGGCGCCGAGCAACGTCACGGCGATCTCCAGCAGTCGGCGCACAAGCAACTGATCCATCCGAGTCCGCCGGAAGCCACGCCTTCGGAGCTCAGGATACAGCGTCACCCATGGTCGGCGTAGTCCAGCTCGGTATCGCTGTCGTGGCCCTCGTCGTCACACTGCCCGCCCTCGTCCTCGCATTGCTCCTCGCGGTCATGACACCGCAACTCGGCCGGCTGCGGATGCACCCAAGCCCGTTGGTCACGGTTCTCCGACGCGCCCAGGTTCTGCTCGCCATCCGTCGGCATCGACCAGACGTGAGGCGTGCCGCAGCTCTCGTGCGCGGTCCAGCCAAGGTCGTTCTCGTCGTCGACGTCCGGCCCCCGGCCGTCGTGCTCCTCCTCAACGTCGCTGGCGCCGCCCTGCGCCCAATCCCGCTGATCGGCATACGGCCCTGTGCCGTTCACGGCGCCTAACGACGGCTCGTCCTCGTGATCGGTCGCGGATTGCCGACTCCGGCTCTGATCGATCCGCTCGGGCCAGCCAAGCACCGGCTCCAGATCGTTGGTCCCAGCCCCAAGGTTCTTTTGAGAGCCGTGCCGCTCCCAACCGAGCGTCCTTTCGTCGTCCTCGGCCTCCTCGCGATCATCGGTCGAGCCGGCGTCCTGAGGTAAAATCGGGCGGTCAGGCGGGAAATAATCGGTCGTCCATTGGATGAACCGCGGCTCAGGGAAGCCGAGCGACGGCTCCAGATCAGCGTCAGCCGTCATCTCGTCGAGCTCGGCGATCAGCTTCGCCACCATCTCCTCGCGGAGTCTTTCCAAGCGCTGTAGGCCCGCCACCAGGGCGTCTGAGCGCCCTCGCGGCTGGTACGGCAGCGGCAGGCCGCTGAACCGCGTCACAGAGGCGCCTAAAGCCTCGATCTTCTGGTGTTTCATGTGGTGCTCACTGGTCTTGGCTTCTCACAGCCGCTCCAGGTGATCGGACCTGAAAGCCGGGGGGTGAGAAGTCGCCAGTGAGACGACTCGACGTGCTTTTAGGCCCGAAAGCCCTGGACATGGCTCGCCGCCCCCGGCCATAAGGCCAAGGTCGGAGCGCCGCCAAGCGCGTCCGCATTGCTTTCACCGGGGAAACTAACCCCAGTCAAAGCTGGGGCAGACGTCCTCGCCAAAGGAGCGTCGGCCTCACTGGTCCGGGTTCTCACACCCACGGACGAGACTGAACGAGAAGCTCCTGCGCCGCAAGGCCAGGGGTTCTTCGTATGCGGTCATCGCTCCGCACCCGTGAGGCGAGTCCCCTAGACAACCCTAGCGCGATAGGCGCTCAATCGCCTCCGGATCGGGGGGTCCGCGCAATGCTGTTCATCATCGTACTGCTCACGATCGCGCTCATTCCGGCGATGATCGCCAGCTCTAAGGGGCGCAGCTTCTTCCTCTGGTACATCTACGGGATTGCGCTGTGGATCATCGCACTGGTGCATTCGCTGCTGATCAGGGACGAGCGGCCCGTTGAGGCAGCGCTTATGCGCGCGGCCGCGGAAGCGGCGGGAAAGAAGCGCTGCGTCGCCTGCGCCGAGCCGATTCAGAGCCTCGCCGTCGTCTGCCGGTACTGCGGACGCGATCAGCCCGTAGCGGCGGCGGAGACATAAGATGAGACGAATGCCGAGCGTTGCGATTTTGCTTCTTGCAGCGGGGTGCGGACCCGCCTCCACACCGATCACGCCCTCGTCGGCTGTCGCCGAGGCGCCGCTATGGATCTACAGCCAATCGACGGACGAAATGAACGGGTCCAAGACCGTTTCAGCAGCGATAGAAAGCACCGATACGTTCGCCGGGCACTACGACAGCGACCAGGAGCACACGACGCTGCGGATCATCCGGCACGGGAAGTCGACGGAGGTAGCCATCGTCAACCCGAACCTGCAGTTCACATGCAGCGCCTACACCGGGACCTACGTGCAGGTGAAGTTCGATGACGGCCCCGCCTCGCGCTTTCGGTGTGTGGACGAGAGCACTGACAAGTACGGGGTCGCCTTCATCACCAACGAGGCGACATTCATTAAGCGCCTGAAATCGGCACATGGCTTCATCATCGGCGCCGACGTGTTCCAGCGCGGCGAGCAGCGTATGCACTTCACGAATCCCGGCCTAACCTGGCCGCCTACGTCGAAGGAACTCGGCGGTTAGGGCTCAGACGTGCTCCACGTCTTCTGCGAGCAGATCAATCCGCCGCAGGTCGCTTGTCCCGGCTATTGGGGTGTCAAGACTGCTCTCGCGCCAGCGCAGTCGGTTCAGACGGGTCCGGCACGCCTTCCAAGCCGCGGCGAGGTCACCGTCCACTGCCGTCTCGCCGCTGCAGATCATCAGGCTCAGCTCGGCCACCAGGTCATCGCGTAGGTCTGGCGAAATTGAGCGGGGAACCGCCGCTATAGCTGCCCGCCACGCCGCGTCGCGCGGGAGCCTGGCCAGGCGGAGCCGGTTCCCCCTGCGGCGCCTGGCCTCACGGATTGCCGTCAGAACGGCGACGTTAAAGGCCGGATCCTCGCGTCGCTCTCGGTTAATCAGGTCCTTGCGAGGCATGCCGGGCTCCGGCGGCCATGCCTTAATCACAGCACCGCGGCGAATGAGCTCAAGCGTCGCTTCGCGGTCTATGCGGATGCGACGGCCGCTCCCAAAGCGGCTCTCAAGGACACGCGCTACCCGTGCTGCAAAGACTGGGTCGGCCCTGCGTCGCTGCATGATGAGCGTGTGACATGGAATGCCCTGTCTGTTCGGGCTGGCCGGGCCTATCGTCGCTCCAGCCTCGATCTTGGCGGCAATCGCTTCCCAGTCGTAGCGGCGGCCCGGCAGCTTCTTCGCCCAGGACGTAGCGCCGCGGATGGGCCTGACGCAGCCTCGCTTGGCGTTGATCCACCGTTGATGAAGGATTTCGCGCGCCTCCCGATCGAAGGCAGGGTTGCGCTTCCTGTACTTAGCCAAGACCGTCTTGCTCGGCAGGCGCGGGTCTCGCTCGGACCCAGAAGCGTCTAGGACCGCGCCTTCACGCAGCGCCGCCAGAATCGCCGGCAGCTTGTAGCGCCGTGGCTGCTTCCGACGCCGCTTCTGCCGAGGCGGCGGCACGCCATCGCGAATCTCTCCGAGCAGCCGCATGACTTCGGCCAGCAGCTTCTCGGCTCGGCGCACCCGAGGATCAGGCTTCTTCATCCGCCACCCTCCCGTCTACGCTATGCGAGCGCGAGAGAGCCGTAGCGGCCAGCGAGTTCGCCCGCTCTGTTGTGAACAATCGGGCCGAACCTGTGGGCGAACGTCCCGTGCCGAGGGCACTCCCCCGTTGGGACGTGTTTAGAAGTGTAAAGCTACCAGCTTAACCAGTGAGTGCCCAGGGTTGCGCGCGGGAAATCATCCCGCGTGGGCGGGGCGGAGTTTTTCCACCCGGTGAAACGAAGCTTGCACAGCGGGCGATGCGCGGTGAAGTTGCTACACTGGAGCTTAACCGTTGAGCTGGCATATGGTCTGCGCTACATAAATGTTGACAACCGCCGTGATAGAAGCGCTCGTTGCGGCGGGAGAACTAAAGCCATGGACCGCGCCTGGGGTGTTAGTGCCGCGCCGCGGCTTCTACGTCACGGATCGAGTGGAGCGCGCCCTGAAAAACCCTTGGCGCCCGCTGGGCGGAGAATCCGCAGAAACGATCGCGCGGCAATACCGGGACATGATCGACCTCTTATCAGTCTGGCAGCGCGGCGATGCGATTGTGGCGCGGGATCAGCTAAAGCCTATGAGCGATCCTCCCCCTCGAGCAGAACGCGTGTGGTCGCTGAGAGCGACTTTGGCACCGCCGGGTGCGCGGACCCTTGGGATTCTGGCAGCGCGAAACATATTTGTTGCGACGGGCGTCGGCCCGAGAGATCGCCTCGGTTCCAAGGGGTCCCCAGCTTGGAACGCTTATGTGGGTGAAGCTCTTCGGCGCTACGACGCCTGGTTCCCGGGAGACGACGCTCTGAAATGGTCGCCCGGATATCGGTTCGAGCAACGGCACATGAAGGACTTTTGTGATGACGTCCGGTAACGACGGAATGGACTGGCTCGATGAGGCTCCGTCGGAAGCGATGTCGCCCGACGACGCGCGGGCGTTCGCGTTGGATTCTGTCGGAAACTCCGCGCGTTTGGCACTGTTCAACGTGGTCAAGCGAGCGTTTTCGCAGCTGCAAAGCTCCGAGCACCTTTCCCGCCAGGACCTCGCCGGCCGCCTTGGCGCGTCTCGCAACCTCGTCTCGCGCTGGCTTCTTCGTCCGACAAACATGACCATCGAGACGGCGGCTCGATTGATGCACGTGATGGGCAAAGAACTGCAGATCACCGAAAGATCTGCTCAGCCGGCGCTAGCCTTGACCATGCATCGCATCGACCTGCCTGCTCGGACAGAGATGAGCGCAAGCGGCAGCGGAAACTGCAGTGTGGCTGTCGTTCAAGGATCATCGCCGCGGATTGTGCGGATCGAGGGCGCCAATGCCGACGGCGTGTACGAGCAAGTTGGCAACCTGTTTTCCCGAACGTCAACAACGCCAACTATCCGTCCGCGGGAGACCGAGAGTGCTTGAGGCGCTGGGGGTTTTCTTCTGCGATGACGTTCGCCAGGAGGTGAACGGTAAGTTCGTCTTGATAGGCGTCTACAGTGGCGAAGTGGTGGTGAACAAATTTCCTTGGGTAGGCCGTCTTTTTCCGATCCTGCTCATGAAGGGTGAGCCGATCGAGATAAAGTCCGTCCATTTCACCGTGGGAACTCCCGGCGGCGCGCAATTCGCCGACTTCCGCACGGAGCTCGAAAGTCCTCCTAGCCCAGGTGGCCGCGCACCACGTGGCGGCCTGCTTCCACTTCCGCCGTGCCCGATTACGCTGTCGGGACCGGACGAGGTGCAGATTGCAGTGTCCCTGAACGACGGTCCCGCGAACATGGTGGGCGGCATATCCGTCATAGCGGCGAAGGAACCCGTGCCACAACTCTTCCCGGCAGCGACGGACTAGTTCGGCCGTCTCGCCAACTCCCGCGCCCGGTCCCTGATCATCTCCGGCGTTGCATCGTATCCCAGCTCCTCGGCCGCCTGCGCCATGAGGGTAAGCAGGCGTTCGAACCGCAGCGCGTCGGCCTCCGACATGGTCTCCATGATCGCGACGCCTAGGCTCTCGACGAACGTCTCGACCTCAGGGTCTGTGCTCTCGACTGCGCGCCGCAGCCGCGCCATGGCGTCCTTGCGGATGCCTCGCATGGGAAGACCTTGATCGCCCGCTGACCATCCGCCAAGCGCCTTCAGCGCCGTACCGAAAGCGCAGGGGTAGGCCCTATCCCTCGGCCATGGCTGTTGAGCTGTTCCTGACGGCGCCAAATGCCTGAGACTCAATGCCTGGGGAACTTGGACACGGCCACTGTATAATCCCCTTGATAGCGCGCGCGGCCGTTCGTGATCCGCACCTCGTCCAGGTAGCCGTCGAAGTATTGGGAGACAGTGATGACGTTGTGGCCGCCGATGATCAGCGGCTCAGAGGAGTTGAAGATCGCCTGAGACGACGTGACGGTGCTCACCGCCTTGCCGTTGACGTAGAAGCGCCAGGTGTTGCCCGCCCGCTCGATGCATATGCGGTAGATGACACCCGTCGTCAGCGCCGCGCCTACCTCGTCGGCCGCCGCAGAGCCGATACCGACCACGTTCAGCCCGTCGCCGCTGACATTGAGGCCAATCCGGTTCGTGCCTCCGGTGCCGTCCGCGTAGATGTACCAGGCGCGCTGGGAATTGCTCGACTGGTACTGACTGAAGATGCCGCTGAACTGCGGTGAGGGAAAGATCGTCACCCGCACCGTGAACTCTATGGTGAAGTCGGCCGAGAGATAGAACTGATCGGCGGACTCGGCGACGGTCATATGTTCGTTGACGCCGCTGGAGAGATCGAGCCACGCCGAGCCGTAGGGCTGCGCAGGCGAACTGACCGTGGGCGGGCCGTTGAACGTCGTAATCGTCAGCCCACCGCTCTCATCCACAATCGACCCGTCGAAGCCCATCAGGAGAGTCACCTGCGACCAATAGGGATCGCCCGGGTTCGTCCCGTAGGAATTGATCATCGCCGTCATGCGGTGCGGTAGCCGATCATGGTGACCTTCAGGCCCGCGCCGGCGATGGTCGAGCCCACCTGGTCGATGTCGATGGTCATTTCCGCGTCGGCCGCGAGATCCGCGTCGGAAATCACAGGAGGCGTCGCTGCCGTGGTCGAGGTCTTCTCGCTCGCGTCGATGGAAAGCTTGGTGGAGAGGACCGAAGTCCCGGCCTCGTTGAGATCCACGATCAGCGTCGAGCCGGTCGGCGCCCCCGTCACCGAGGAGTGAACATCGGTCAGGTGGAAGGGATAGGGCATCCGCCACGTCACCTTCGCGGTCCCGGTCGAAAGCGCCGTGCTTTCGTCGGAGACGGCGATGACGAAGCTCTCGACGACATTGACGCCGTAGGCCAGCCAGGTCGTTCCATCCCATTGCCAGGACGTGTTGCCGACCGTGTAGATGTCGTTGACGGTCGGGCTGGAGGGGAAGTTGAGGGCTGTCATTAGGCGATCGCCCACGACATGATGGTGACGTCTTGTGCGCCTGAACCTCCAGGCGATCCGACGAAGATGCTCGAATAGCCGGACCCGCCGAGATAGCCGCCGGACTTGGCGAACGAGGTCACGGTCGTGAAATTCACGCCATCCGCGGACGCCGCGAAAGCGACGTTCGTTCCGTCGTCTGAAATGCGGAGCCAGATTAGGCGCGCATTGAACCCGCTGCTGAAGGTCGCCGTGGTGGAGTTGAAGGTGTTCAGGGTCGGGTTGGCCTGAACATTGAGGATGCCGTAGCCCGAGGGCGACGGATTTGCGTACACAAACTGATACTTCGTGCCGTCGGTGAAGCCGAGCGCGTTGGCCCCAGCATTTCCGGCAAGCAGAGCTGTGACGGTGTAGGGCGTCGCGGGCGCCGCACTCTTCGCCGCCATTCCAGCCGAGGTGCTGGTGATCCGCTGCCCTGCTGCCGTATCCGCACTGGCTGCGCCCGTTCCCACCAGGGTCGAGAGTCCGGTGTCAGATTGCGTCGGCGTTGCGGAAAGCTGGGAGCCGAATAGACCCGTCGCGCCTGACGCGCCGGTGTCGCCCTTGCTCGCGATCAAGCCCCACTTGCCGGCCGCGAGATCGGTCGCGAACGTGCCAGACGTGTGTGAGATCAAGCAGGCATAGGAGCTGCCGCCTTGCGAAACCGCGCTCGCGGGCGCGGTTGCGGTGTAGGCGGTCGCCGTCACCCAAGCGGCGGGGGCGATCCAGGGCGCGGGGCCTTGCCCGCCAACCTCGCCCTGCGGTCCCGGAACCGTAGGGTTCGCATCCACCCACTGCGAGCTGTCGCTGTCTGTGTAGTAGACCTTCAGCCGGCCTTCGTCGGACTTCCACCAGAGGTCGCCGGCGGCGGGGCTCGATGGTGCGGACGTGCTGACGGTCACCGCTGCGCCTGCTCCGAACGGCCCCTTGGTCACGCCGTTGATGCGGATGAATGCGCCGGCCGCCGTGGCCCAGAAGTCGCCGTCGGTCGGCGACGTTGGGGCTGTACCGTGGGGCACGTTCAGGCTGGCCGCGGCCGTGGTGCTGGCCGGCAACGTCAATACGTCGCCGGCCGGGATCTGGCTAACGTTGCCGTTCTTCAGGACCAGGGCGCGGCGCGCGGTCATTCGTCGTCGGCCCCGTCCGCGAGGACATAGCTCAGCGCGCGTTCAAGGCGGCGGACGCGGGCGTCCAGGGCCGCGAAGCCCTCGGCGTTGAACAGGACGGGCGGCGCGGGCTCATTCGCGGCCGCTTCGGTATCGTCAGCCATGGGGCGGTCCTTCCAGGAGTTCCAGGTAGGCATCGGCGGCTCGGGGTGATGGCTTGCGCCGCTCCGTCGAATGGAGCGGCCGGACCAGCCCGGAGGCATTGACGAGGGGCTTGGGGCCGCTCATTCCCCGACGCATCCGTGGGAAAAAGTGGCGATAAACGCCTCCCTCTGCCACTCGGCTTCGTCTTCGTTCGACTGTCTGAGAAGCGCCAAGGTCTCCGCGATGCTCGCTACTTCCGTTGCTGGGATGCGCCCTGTTGGTGCGCAGCAATGGACTGCCATTAGCGCTCGCAGCCGGGTGGGGCCGTCCGGCCCGATCACATAAAGCTCGCACGCTCTCAAAGCCGCCGCGTCCAGCTCATCGGAATCGGCCTTGCCGTTCGCGAAGCGGCTGGCCGCCTTCAAGACCCCGCTTATGACCGCGTGACCACGCGCGCCCGACGGGTTGCTGCGTTCCGCGCAGGCAACTACGAACCGTCTCAGGGAAGCGTCGACAAGTGGGTCGCCGAACCTCTGAGCCCATTCGCCGATGAACGGCATCGAGTACCGCTTAGGGTCCAGCACTCGGAGGTCCGATGCGGTGAAGGTTCTGGTTTGGTGGTCCTCAAAGGCGTCAGCAAGATCGACTTGGGCCAAAGCACCGATCCAGCACGTCGCGTGGGCCAGGATCTGCTGCCAGGTCATGGTTGGGGCGGTCATGCGCTCGACTTCCCGCCGTCCACAGGTTTCAGGTAGGCGTCAGCAGCCCGCGGCGACGGCTTGCGCCGCGGGGGCGGGGTCGCAGCCGCGCGGCGGCGCGGGGCCAGGCCAAGCTCGGCCTCGTGCGAGCTGCACTGCTCGCTCGCCTGTTTCATGACGGTCCAGAACGGCGAGATCTGCGGCGTACCGGTCTTGGGGGCTTTGACGATCTGGCCGTGCTCGGCGACTTCGCGGGCAGCGCGGTCGTAGAGCGCCCGGAACTCCACCAGGCGGCGGATCGCGTGGCCATTCGTCACCGCCAGGAGGTTGCGGCTGCGCAGATCGTCGATGATCTCGCGCCAGGCTTCCGATGCCGCGGCCGCGCCCAGGTCGTCGGAGTAAGAGAGCCGCCAGTTGGGCTCCGAGGGCACGCCGGCGCCACCATCGATGGGGGTCAAGGACATGAAGCCCCCCTTTCAAATACAGGTCGCGGTGCAGATGGAGCTTCGGAGCCGGTCTCCGAGATCACGTCGGCGGGTTTTCCACCCTCCCCCCCGGGGGCTACGGCCGTGCGGTCAATCCAGCGCGGCGCCGAATACGCGTCCGCGGATCGGTGATCGGGCAGTCTGCGCAGGGTGGACAGGCCGATCACGACCTCCAGGGCCGCGCTCATTCCTGATGCGGTCCGCATCGTGGCCCATGCGCGATTGACCGCTGGCGAGCAGCCTTGCGGTCCCTCGGTCTCGCCGCTGTCGGCGACCTGGCGAGCGGCGCGGTCGTAGACGACGCACACGTCGACCAATTTCAGGACGGCGTGACGGTGCGTGGCGAGCGCTGCCGGGTTGCTGGCGTTCAGCTCCGCGAGGATGTTTCCCCAGGCTTGGGACGCAGCAGCCGCATCCGCCTCGTGGGGATAGGAAGCTCGCCAGTCGGGCTCAGTCTGGGCCGTCGTGGTCATGCCGCACCCATCGGCGTCATGCTGGCCAGGTTGTCGTTGGCTGGGCCAGTCAGAACCTGTTCGATCGCACCCTCGCGGTATTCGACGAACCGTTGGCGGTTCTCAGCAATGACGGCGTTGATGATGCGTGAGCCGATGCCCTCCGCACGCATGCGCACCTCCTCGGCGGCCATGTGGTCTGCGAACCGGCGGTCGAGTTCAGCGCCAACCTCGTCGCGTGTCATTGGCCCCAGCGCTCCCGACGGCGTGCCTCAAGCTCAGCTTTGGCGGCGTCCTCTATCGCGCCTCGGCGGCGTGCTTCCTCGGTCACACGCACCACATGCGTCGGCTTGCGGATGCCGCTGGTGGCGTCGGTGCCCGTGCGGGCTTGGAGGTCTGCCAGCACCTTGCCGCGGTTGATCTCGGTCTGCGTGAGCCGGACCACGCGGCCAGCGTTCGGCGGTGCGCCGAGCCTGACGACGCGACCGGCGCCGCGGGCGCTACGGTAGTTGTCGATCGTTGCGCCCGGCGCCGCTGGCACGGCCACCAACGACAACTCCAAAATCTCGTAACGGAGGTACTTAAGTCCCGTCTCGATGCGCTCAACCGCGTTGTCGAGGACCGTGAATCCTATCGATACGCTGTCGATGATCTGGTGCTTCACGCTTTGCCAAGCGAGGTCGACCCGATCGCGCAGCAAGCCAGGTTCGGTGACCTTGGCGATTGTCGCGACGAATGGGATTCCGGCCGCGGTAGGCTTGCCGAACTTCACGCGCCCCACAGGCTGTGCGGCGTCATGGGAGAGCAAGAGCGGCACCCCGGCCGGCGAGAAGCTTGCGCCCTCGGGGACCACCACGTCCCCCATCCTGTCGATAGCCGGACGCGAGGCCCATCCGGAAATTTCGCGGCGTTCCTCGTTGATCGAGCGCACGGTGAGCGTCTGGAATGCGCGCTTCATCGGCGGGCTCCTGTGTTGTGGCCCTGGCGGCGCGGTTGCTCGGTGAGTGTGATCCTGACGGACGCCGCGTCGCCCTTACCGCCGCCGCGTGCCACGAACTCCTCGCAGATGGCGGATGCCTTTTCCTCGATCCAAGCCTCCAGGACCGGAGCGCTCCACGGTGAGATCCGTCCAAGCTCTGCGTCGCAGTAGCTGCGGAGCTTGGCGACGGCGCGCGCCTTCAGATCGTCGACGTTCATGCTGATACTCCTGGGGCGTCCTTGCCGTCGCGACCGCGCTTGGCGGCTAATTGCCAGCAGTCGCTTGCGCCTGGCGCCTCGCCCTGCTCGGCGTTCGTGACGGCTATCCACAGCGAGCCCGCGTGGGTGATCGCGGACCCCCGGTCGTAGCCCAACGCCTTCTGCCAGGTGCCGGCGTAGAAAATCCCTCGCGTCAGGACCTGGTCGGTCGTCGCCTCCAGCGCCTCTATGCGGGCGTCCAGCTCCGCAGCCCGCGCCTGCCACAGGCGGTCTAGCTGAACCGCCGCCGTGGATAGCGCGGCGGCCAGTCCCAGGAAGTGCCGGCCGTCCGTCGCAAACGCGATTTCGGGATTGTCGAGGTGTTCCGTGATTACCCCGGAGACAGCGGCGACCATCGGCTCGAACCGGGGATCTAGGGGCGGAAGATTTTCAACGTCCCGTTTGAGCTTCGCCAGGTCCATCCTGGGCGCCGGTCGACTCGTGCTGGTGGGCGCCGCAGCCTTCGGTTTGGCCTCAGGCTCTTGCTTGGTTTCCTCTTCGGGCAGACCGTTTTCCAACCTCCACAGTCGCGCTTCGGCATTGAGCAGATCGCCGTCCAGGCGGGAGAGCTCGGCCTCCATCTGCTCAGCGACGGGGGTGAACAGCTTCTCGAACGCCAGCGTGCCGTACTGCTGGCGCACCTCGGCGAGCCGCTTCTTCGTCGCGTCGATTTCACTCCTGACGGCGCGCGTTCGCGTGGCGCGATCGGTCAATCGAACGACTTTGCGGGCAGGCTTTGCCATGGCCCCAAAGTCTCAGGCGGGGCGGTCTTCCGCCACGACCGAGGTGACAATCAGGGGGGCGAATGTCACCAAGATCGGGTGCAGCCACCAAGTGCGGCCCTCCCGCTCACGCACACTCTCACGGACGACGTATGGGCCGGCGAGCTTGCGCAGGCGCCAGCCGATCTTCTGGGCGTTCCAGTCGTCACCCAGCGCCACGGTTAGAGCGGCGTCGAGCCAGGGATCGGCCCGACCCAGATCCTCCACCTGATGGGTCGTAAGCGAGCACGGCGCCCGCATGGCCTTGGCCACAGCGCCCAGCATGGTGACGTCGGCAGGCGAGCCGCGGCGCAGGATGCTGATCTCGGCGTATGCGCGAGCCAGATGGGCCTTCAGCTCCGCCACGGCTGAGGACTGCGCGACTTCCACGGTCAGGCCGTCGCCTCGCGCGGGCGCGCGTGTCGCGCGCGTGAGGGCGTGTGGAAAAGTCCTGCGTTAGCGATGAAGGAAAACGGGCCAAGCGGTCGCGATTTTCGATCCCGCGAGTTTTGCGGCTTACCCCCCGCGACCTCAGCTTGAGAGGCTGATTTCCGGCGGGCGTGCCGCCCGTCTGGGGCGGCGACAGCCCGCATTATATTTATGAGTGGGGGCAGGCTGCTGGAAGCCCGTTGGAACCTGATGGAAGGCGGTTGGACGCCAGTTGGAATTGCGGCTGGAAGCCTGCTGGAAGGCGGTTGGAAGGTCACGCAGCCACGCTGACCGGGTGCGCGACGGCCAGTTGCTGGCGACGTTTCGAGGCTGGGCCGACCTCCTCGACTATGACCCGTCGATCGGCCAGCAGGCGCATCATCGCGACTGTGAAGCCGGCACTGCGCACGCCGTCAGCGCGGGGATCTCGGGCGAAGATCGCAGGCGCGAAGTTCGGCCCTTTGTTGTGGCTGACCCGCCTTCCCTCCTCGGCATACGCGGCAACCAGGCGCAGGAAGATTGCGTCGACGCGATCAGCCGCGTCCTGCCGATTGATGGGCTCGCCGCCCTCCTCCAGCTCAAACCAGCCGGCAGCCCACCTCATCCTCAGGCTCAGACCCGAAGCCGCGTAGTTGGACTTGATGACCTCCAGCACGCGACGGTCAGGGTTCACGTCAGGATCATCCGGCCGGCGCAGGTACAGCGCCGCGCGCACGGCGTTGGTCCAATGTGTTGAACCGCTGCTGCCGGAGCCATTCGTGCCGCCGATGAGCGACGGGTGGGACAGAAGGACCACCGCCATCCGGTTCTTGATCGCCAGGGCTCGGAGCATGGCGATGAAGCCGCGGACCTGGGCCCGGCTGACTTCGGCTCCGCTGAAGACGTCGGCTCTTGAATCGAGGATCAGGCACACCGGCTTGATGCGGTCGACGCCAGCGAGGAGTTGGGCCCATCTGGCCGTGGGCTGAATCGTGTCCTCGCGGCCCGCCGTGACAAGCGCGGGATCGTCGGTCGCCAAGGGCCATAGGTGCAGGCCGGACAGCGCCGCGATCTCGACGCCCTGGTGCATGGCGATCGCGTCGATACGCCGATGGAGCTCGTCCTCATCGTCCTCCGAGGCCAGCACGATCACTGGGCCGCGGGCGACCGCTTGGCCTAGCCAGGCGCGGCCGGTGACGGCGCTGATGGCCAGCATGAGCGCCACGGTGCTCTTGCCGCCGCCGCCGTCGCCCCTGAGGTCGGTGACCTGGGCAGCGGGTATCCAGCCCTCCACCAGCCATGGCCGCGGCTGCATCTGGCGGCCAGCAAGGTCGGACGCCGGGAACATGCGCGGCGGCCCCGGGTAGGTCTCGACGTGGGCGTCGCCGAAGTCAGGAGCATTGGGGTTCATGCGGCGAGCTTCCCCCTGCGCATCAACTCGTCGGCCCAGTCCCCGGCCTTGGGCATCAGGATCTGCACCTCGCAGCTCTGGCAGGCCCGCTTGGCAAGGCGTTGGGCAGCCTCCAGACCGCGCCCGTTGGCGTCGGCATCAGCCGCGATTACGAGGCGTTGCAGGTCGGACGGCAGCGCGAAGGTTTCGATGCCTGGCGCTGAGATCGCGGACCAGCAGGGGACGCCATAAAGGATGCTGAAGCTTCGGGCAGTCTCGATGCCCTCGGCGATTGCGAGCTCACCGTCCTGGCCTATTGGCGCTAGGCGGATAGCGCCGCCGCCGACCCGACCGAAGCACTTGCGGCCGGTCTTCTGAGCCTGGTCGGAAATGTAAGTGCAGTGGGCGCCGATGATGGCGCCGGCCACGTCACGCACTGCGGCGATCATCCCGGGCATTGTCGGCGGGGTGTCGCCATATGTCAGCGGAGCCCAGGGGCTGAATCTCAGGTCATCGCCTAGCGTGATCGCTCGGCTCGCCAGGTATCGGTCAACGACCGTGCCCGCGGCGCCTTGGGCCGACAGGAAGGTGAACTCCGCCCAGGCCGATCGCCGCAGCTTTTCCTTGGCCTCGGCGTCCTCGCGCTCCTGGCGTTGGGCAAAGCGCGCTCGCTGCGCGTCGCTGCTAGCCGGTCGCCCACCGGTCCTGGGGAATGGCTCGTCGTCTGGCTTGGACCAGCCGCTTAGGCCGCACCTGGCGCAGTGGTACGAGGCGAAGTCGTCTTCGCTGCACCACAGACGCATGACGCGTCGGTTCTGGCGAAAGCCCTTCGGTCGATCTGGCGCACACACCGGACACGGGACGTCGAACACGCCCTGTCGGCCGGCGCTCCAGAACTCGACCATGGCCCAATCGACCTGGGCGCTCACAGCTATGCTGCCTGGTCTTCGCCGAGGAAGAAGGACCGGAGTCTCGCTCGAGGGGCCACCCAATG
>Ga0207660_10000943_pt1 | contig 19248 bp, 5 predicted proteins | sample KBSC73BmetaG_FD_184335 | JGI IMG/M metagenome (GOLD analysis project Ga0207660, IMG submission 184335) | Corn rhizosphere microbial communities from Kellogg Biological Station, Michigan, USA - KBS C7-3B metaG (SPAdes) (version 2) | ecosystem: Host-associated > Plants > Roots > Rhizosphere ... | reverse complement strand
CGCATAGTCAGGAATAAGTACGTCTCGGTAAACAATCTTGGCACGCTGAAAACGCTTGCGGCACTTAGGCGAACAAGTTTTTGCATCAGCTCTGCCACCGAATGGCTGGCGACAACCCAGACAAAGTTTATGCTTTGATCTTCGCACTTTTTCCTTTTCCTTTTGGTCTTGGTAAAACCCTTACGAATAATTATCCCGGTTAAATGTGACAGGGTCAAGGTGTTAAATGTGACAAAATAATCTATAATAACAACGCCCTATCACAACAAATCCTCCTATATAAAACGTTGTGCATATCATTACGAATTAAGTATATTAATCAGTAAAATTAACTAATTGCTACATTTAATTACATTCTTGATATCATATTAAAAGTAGTAAAACATACAACGTGAATAATTTAGCTTTGGAATTATCCACAGGTTGACCTTTAATCAACTGACAATTTACAGTCTTATATATGAATGAGATTAAATAACTTATTCCTGGAAATATATTTTGTTCTAGTAGACGCGTACTGGCGTTATCTGAATCCAGCTCGTGTCAAAACTGCGTGACGAGCCGTCGGTCGAGCGGAACCACAGCTGTACTGAGTTACCGCTTGTCATTGAATTAACCCTATCGGTGCCAGAAAGGTTTCCATTCCAGCCACATCCGCAGGTAGCAAGTAGCCCAGGCGTCTGCTGTACACCGCCTATGTATATCTGGGCGGCATTGGCGCCGAAGGTAGCATGTGTTCCAGCACTAATTATGTAATCACCGTTTAGAGGCAGTGTGATACTAGGGCCGCTGATATTCACGAACGAGGTACTGCTTGTCGATAAAGTACCGGACACGGTTGCCGTCATAGATCCACCGCCCAAGTATTCCCACTTGGTACTAGTTGAGTTGTAGCGCAGGTGCCAGATGACACCATTAGTAGCATCAGCTTGGTAGTAGATCTCTTGGCCGTTAGATGGGCTGCCTGGCAAACTGGATACATAAGATGGTGTACTCGAACCTAAACCCGTCCAGGCGCCGTTCTGGCAGAATCGGAAAGCATTTGAGTTGCTGTTATAGTACATCGCACCGTTCACACAGGTCGGATCTGCCGCCTGATTGTAGCTGTCCAGGATTAACAGCACGGCCGTGGCATCAGTGGTCGAGCTACCTATCTGTATCTTATTATTAGCCGTATCAGCAGTAAATAGATTCACTGATCCCGCGGCATTCTGGATCTGGAAGGCTGTAGCAGAATCCGAGGTAGGCTTGAACAAGGCCGTGCCCTGCACGCTGATACCGCCGGAAGTATTGCTGGCCGGTGCAGCGGAAGTGGCAGCTATACCTGTGTCGTTGAAGCTGGTTACATTACCGGCGACTGTGCCGATCAGGCCGGTGGTAGCAGGCGTGCCGCCGGCGGTGGTACGGTAAACCTTATAGTGTACGGCGCCGGGAATGGCAGTCCAAGTTATCTTATTGAAATTCGTACCATTCAGTGTAGCGTTGCCATTGGCTATAGTATTTTCCGTTGATCCGGCGGTTTCGCCTACGCCGTCCAGGGCGGTAATTTTATAGCCCCAGGTCGTTGCGCCGGTTGTTCCCTGGGCCGCGACGCCTGGCTGGGCCGGAGTGGATAAAGCCGCTATCGTTTCGCCGCCCTGAAGCGTCAGTGAAGCGGTAGCGGTTAAGGCACCGATGGCAAAACCGCCACCCTGTTTATCAAAAACATAGTCGCCATTATTATTAATCTGATTAGCATATATCGTGTTTACCCCGGTGTCGTTAATTGTGCTGGCGCCGGTTCCATAATAAGTATTATTAGCCAGATAAGTATTAGTGGGCGTGCCGCCGAACAGGTTTATCGCGTAACCCGTTCCGGCAGTGTCAGATATAACATTGTTCGTTATTGAGTTATGGTCATTGGTGCTGCAGCATACAAGGCCTACGTTTATCCCGCTCGAGCTTCCAGAACCACCGTTATTATGTACTTTATTACCGTCGACCATAGATTGGGTGGCGCTTTGGGCCAGATTGATACCGTTACCGCCATTATCGTTAACTGTGTTAGAGGATATATTTACCGTGTCCCCGAACTCTATATAGACTCCGTCGTTCGTATTATTGGATATAGTGTTACCCGTGATAGATGTCGTAGCGGCGCCGTACAGGCGGATACCTTCGTTACCGTTGCTGTAAATGGTATTACCGGTGAACGTGTCGTTAGTTGGATCGAACATATATATACCCTTGGTGCTGTTATTCTGGATGGAGTTTCCGGTGTACGTATTTTCGGCGTCGCCATTAGTATCTATACCACTAGAAGTGTTATTAGAAATCAGGTTGCTTGAAAACGTAGAATTACTCACGCCTAATGTCTCTATGCCCTTGCTGGTATTCGATGAGATGGTGTTGCCGCTGATAGTCATGTGGTCTGCACTCTGCATATAGATTCCATCAATGCCGTTCCCGGTGATGGTGTTGCCGCTGACAGTAGTGTAGTTAGCGAAGTCAATTTCCAGACCCCTTGACCCATTGCCTTGGATAAGGTTATTAGTTATTGATGACTTAAGCGGTCCTGAGTTGAAACTGAAGCCTTTGCCGCCGTTACCCTGGAAAGTATTGCCCGATACTACGAAGTTGTCAGTGCTGGAAACAGACCCCAGGCCGTCGCTACCATTGTTAAGCAGTGTGGAGTTAGTAAGACTTGAGTTATGTATTGCCGTACCGATATTTATACCTTTTGATACGAAAGCTTCAGCCGATATCTTGTCGATTTTCACTCCTGGTATAGCCGAGCTGCCCGACCCAGAGCCGACACCCGTTAAGTTTATGCCTGTACTCCCTGTATTGTTTGTTTTATTGCCGTCCAGCTTGATATCCCTTATGCCGATACGGTTCACACTGCTGGCGTTAATCATATTGATGCTGCCGGCGCTATCCTTTAATTTCAAAACCGTTCCAGTCCCGCTGCCAGCCAAAGTAACGTTGCTGGCCATATTTATGGCGCCGTCGACAATGTAAGTGCCTTCTTTCAAGTAAACTGTTCCGCCAGTTGATCCAAGCGCCGTGATGGCGGTATTGATGGTAGTCTGGGCGCTGGTGCAGCTTGTAACTACGTAGTCGGCCTTAGTGTCCGCCGAAGCTACCGGAGAAGAGCCGGTACAACCGGTAGCCGTTCCCATAGCTACTGCTTTGGTAGCTGATGTGGATATACCGGCGGTGCCGCAGCCGTCTACGATATTACATAGCGCTTTAACGGTTCCGTTTTCGATAATATTCAGCTTATTGGTAGTGGAGTTATAATAGATTCCTCCGTTCAGGGATGACAAGCCAGCAGATGGGTCAATAGTAGCGCTGTCAGTTTGCAGTATGGTAGTCCCTGAACCGTTATTTCCAACTTTTACGATATTATTGGAAACATCTTGAGTGAGACTTAAATTGCGCACTCGGTGGATATAACTCCACGGGTTAGACCATGCGCCTAGGCCCCAGTGCGTGCCGGCCATGGCCCGGCTGATGTCTGTGAAATCGATAACCTTGGAGCCATTGAAATATACTTTGATATTAGTACCGGCCTTGACTATCTTTACGGTGTACCAAGTCGAGTTGGCCAGGCTGATACTGCTGGATGCGAGGACCGAATTATTGTATTTCAGCTGCGCGACCAAAGAATGATCGTCGAAATCTACGATATATCCGCCGTTGGATGCAGTGTCGGCTGTTGGGACCGAAGTGTTACCCGCATAGAAGTAAATAGAGTTCCCCGATAAGAAACCAGGGCTGTACCATACATCAAACTGAGCGGCGTAGCTGCTCATGGCCGAAATTCCAGGTGTATAATCTATCTCACCATTCACGCCGCTGGTGCCGTCGTTAAGCTGAACGTAATTACCGGCAGAATAAGTCGCGTTATTAAGCAAGGTGCCTGTGGGTACATTTGTAGTCATATTGTCATTGATGTACGTCGTGGTGGTCGTGCCGGAGTTGCCGATGGTAAGCAGTGAGCTGCCGGCGGCATTTTGGACCTGGAATGCAGCCGGTGTATCCTGCGCTGGTTTGAATAGTGCCGTCCCCTCCACATCGAGATTAGCCGATGGAGCGGATGTGCCGATTCCGACAGCATCGACAGACGAGAAATTGTGAACCGTGCCGGCTGTGCCGGCGCCGCCAGTATCGGTAAATGGCGAGCTGGCTGAGGTCTGGTAAGCGCTTTCTGCCCCGCTGGCCGTACCTCGATAGATACGATAGCTGGTAGCGCCGGTTACCGCCGCCCAGGAAATAGTGGCAGTGTTGGTGCTGGTGGTGGCCGTATTAGATGCTGGAATCACTGCTCCCAGGCTGGCGTCAGTCACCGTATCGTTAAATGTCGTGGTAGTGTTGTTAGCAATCGTTCCTACAAGCTTGTAGGAACCCGTGTCACCTGCAACCGTTCGGTAAATCTTACGCGAGGTCGTTCCAGTGGCACCAAGCGGGATGGACGTCAGCGGCACGGTTTGGGTACCGCCGGTTGTCACATTCACCTGTGCTGATGTGGTGCCGGCCGTAGTTTCACCGTTAGCGGTTACGAATGTCACCTGGTAACTATGCGTACCAAGGTCTACCGAACCGCCCGCCGCCGGCGCGCCAACAGTAGCAGCGCCAGGAGCGGCCAGCTTAGTAAAGCTTTGGCCGTTAATCGATACTTCGCTGGAGGATAGCGATTCACCGGCGGCGTTGAGTGCCGTCACCTTGTAGTAATAGGTAGTCCCGGCCGCACCGGAGAGCGTGCCGCCAGTGGTAGCCCCAGCCGCCACTGCCGGTGATGTAGGCGCGGATAAATCGGTTACATAGAAGTTCGATTGGTTAAGCGTAAGTTTAAGATTGGTGCTGTCGACGTTCAGGATATTCGTACCGGCGGCATTCTGAATCTGGAATAATGATGCCGAATCCTGCCCTGTCGCGGCCTTGAACAGAGATGTACCGTCGGTTTCCAGCGTAGCACTTGGCGCAATCGTACCTATACCGACGTTACCGCCGTTAAATACCGCCGCGTTACTATTCGGTGCGTTGGTCCCAACAGTTATATCGTCGACATATATAGCGTCGCAGGTATCACCGGTATTCCACTGGAAGGTGTGTGTTCCGGCTGACAGCGGGTATGTATATAAAGCATATGGGATGGTTCCGCCAGGCAATGCAATCTTAGCCACACCGTCTATCCAGAAGACATTCCAGCCGCCCCAGAATCCGTGCAGATAAGCCCAGAAACTTATATAACCAGATGAGCCAAGAGTGCGCGTCAGGGTCATTGTGTCGCTGGGGTTACCGCATGTATCGCCCCACCATCCGTAGCTGCCGGTGTGCGCTCCGGCGGCGGAGATTTTATTACCTCCTACATGAGATATGGCTCCATAGGTTCCATCTTCGAATCCCCAGGTAAAGTCCGGAGCCGGCGGCGAAGCGACTACGTCCAGCGCTGCCACCGGTGCCGAGTTATTAATTCCCACGTGCCGGTCGGTAGAATCGACCCTTAGTATCGAGTCGCCGGTAGCGTCCTGGACGTCCAAGGCGTTGGTAGAATTGCTGGCGTTAGTAAATGTCGCGGCGCCTTTTACTGTTAGATTTCCGCCGGTAGTGTTGTTTGTTGGAGGTGCGATTGCGGATGACCATGTATATGTCGAGCCATTATCAACTAAGGACGTCGATGCCGCACTTACACTGTTGACGAACCAAGTCGTTCCATTGGTTGAGCGGTACACCTTGTATCCTGATGCGTTGGTAAGAGCCACCCATGTAATCGTGTTCTGGCTGGTTGAACCAGCAGTTGTGACCGAAGTCGGGTTGGTTGCGATTGCCGCTGTTGTGCCGTTGGCATTGGATGCGGCGACCTCGTAGTAATATGTGCCTGCGGCTAATGTGCCGCCCGTGGCAGAAGATGTAAGCGTCGGCACCGAAACGATGTTCGTCAGGCCGGAAACACTCAGGTTACCCTGGGCTATAGAGACGGAGTTAGTGGTTGGATCGGCGACCAGTATCTGGGAACCGTAAGTGTTCTGTATCTGGAAAGCGTTAGATGTAGTAGGAAGTTTGAATGTCGCCGTACCGTCGACTTCCAGGGTTGAACCCGGAGCCGAAGTACCTATTCCTACGTTTCCATTGTTAAATGCGGCGGCGTAAGAGGACCCTGTACTCTGGGTCAGCTTAAAGTCATCGATATACCAATAAGCCGGCTGGGTATTGTTGAACGCCCAGGTATACGTATGGCTGCCGGAACTTACCGCGAAGCTATAGAATGTCCAAGGCGTAGTCGTATTCGGCGACCAGCTCTGCTGCGTGACTCCATCAATCTTGAAAGTAGATGGCGTAGCGCAGCAGCCGGACTGGATATTGCTCCAAAAGCCCACGGTGCCGGCGCTCGCCATGGATTTGGTAAGCGTAAGCGTGCCGACACCACCGCTAGTGGCACCGATACTATAACTGCCGGTATGTGGATTAGTCGTCGATGCCGTCCAAAGCGCCCCGCTGAAACTGCCTATGCTGCCGCTCTCAAATCCCTCAAAGTAGCTTACAGCCGACGCTGAAACGTCTAAAGTGGCGGTAGCTGCGGTGTTGTTTATACCGATTACCCTGTTTGTAGTATCAACGTTTAGTACCGAAGTCCCACTGGAATCCTGTAGCTGGAAAGCGCTGGTAGAGTTAGCGGCGTTCTTAAACAGCGCGGTTCCTTCTACGTCCAAATTAGCCGCTGGCGTGGAAGTGCCTATGCCGACAGCATCGATAGATGAGAAGTTATGAACGGTCCCAACCGTACCGGCCGCGCCCGTGTCAGTAAACGGCGATGAAGCCGCCGCCTGGTAAGCGCTCTCCGCCCCGGGGGCTGTACCTCGGTAAACCCGGTAGCTGGTAGCACCGGTGACAGCCGTCCAGGAGACAGTGGCATTGTTAGTGTTGGTGGTGGCGGTGCTGGAGACCGGGGCCGCGGCACCAAGGCTGGCATCGGCAACAGTGTCATTAAAGGTGGTGGTTGTGTTGTTGGCAATGGTAGTAACTAATAGATAGTTGCCGGTATCTCCGGCTACGGTTCTATATATCTTACGCTGGGTAGTACCGGTTGCGCCGAGAGGAATAGCGGTCAGTGGTACGGTTTGGGTACCACCCGTAGTCACGTTCGCCTGTGCTGATGTGGTGCCGCCGGTCGTCTCGCCGTTAGCAGTAACGAAAGTGACCTTGTAGCTGTGCAGGCCTAGGTCAACCGAACCGCCAGCCGCCGGTGCGCCGACGGTAGCCGCGCCAGGAGCGGCCAGCTTAGTGAAGCTTTGGCCGTTGATTGATACTTCGCTCGAGGACAAAGACTCACCGGCGGCGTTAAGCGCTGTTACCTTGTAGTAATACGTTGTACCGGCCGCGCCGGACAAAGTTCCTCCGGTTGTCGCGCCGGCGGCAACTGCTGGCGAAGTCGGAGCTGCCAAATCAGTCAAATAGAAGTTTGACTGATTAAGCGTAACTTTAAGATTCGTGCTGTCGACGTTCAGGATATTCGTACCGGCGGCATTCTGGATCTGGAATAAGCTGGTGGAATCACTACCGGAAGCTGCCTGATAGTGAGCGGTACCAGATACGTCTAGCGTAGCGTTCGGGAAGTAAGTTCCGATGCCTACATTACCGGCATTAAAGGTCGCCGCGTTGGTACTGCCACTGACATTTGTCATAGTTACATCATCAACAGCAAATCCAACCGTGTTGTTGTTGACTGTCCAGCTTAAAAGGTGCGACCCGCTAGTTACATTACAGGTCTGCTGTGACCAAGCGCTCCAGCCTCCAAAATTAGCGATTATATTATTACACGACACACCATCTACCTGGAACAAGAATCGGTTTGTGCCTATAACATCATTAGTTTGGTGCCTGAGCCAATATGTGATTGTGGCCGGGGAGCTAAAAGTCTTATTGATGGTCATGTTGGGACTAGATGCCACGGCGCCAATCGCATAGTAAGTTCCAGCATGCGGCGTTCCGGCGCCATTGGTAGTAATAGTTACAGAACCGGCGGCACTGGTAAATGGCGCTAAAAGGCCGCTTTCGAACCCGTCGTAGAATGGTGCCGCTACCGCCACGACATCCAGCGTGGAGTTAGGTGTTAAATTATTTATTCCTATATACCTATTGGTCGTATCTACATTTAATACTGAATTGCCAGCGGCGTTCTGTATCTGGAAAGCAGTGCTAGTGTCTACACCGTTCTTAAACAAGGCATTGCCCCTGACATCAAGATTAGCGGTCGGCGCAGAGGTGCCGATGCCGATTTCTTCAACTCCCGATGCCGTAGGCGTAGTGGCTGCCGTACCGGCAGCTCCGGTATCGGTAAACGGAGAGGTTGCCGCCGTTTGGTAGGCGCTTTCGGCGCCGGCGGCCGTACCACGGTAAATTCGGTAGCTGGTAGCGCCGGGAATCGTCGTGAAAGTGACCGTAGCATTGTTAAGGTTAGTTGTCGCCGTGTTGGAGACAGGAATCGCTCCGGCCGGCGTAAGCACATTATCAGTAGCAGTAGTGGCTGTATTATTGGCGATCGTCTGATCCAGCAGGTAGGCTCCGTTGTTTGTACTACGATAAATCTTGCGCGAGGTGGTACCAGATGGACCAAGCGGGATGTTGGTAAGGTCAATCTGCTTGCTCGCTACGTTAAGCACGCTTGAAGAGGCCGTACCGCCGGTTGTCTCGCCGTTGGCCGTCACAAAGGTCACCTCATATTTACAGCCTTGGCCGGCAGTATTGTTACAGCTGACATTGCCAGCTGTAGCGTTGGCTGCCGCCGTCAGCGCCGAAGGTACGCTCAGCTTAGTGAAGCTGGCGCCATTTATAGAGCTTTCTGGGGAGGCCAGCGTTTCACTCCCAGCCGAGTTGAGAGCGGTTACTTTATAGAAGTACGTGGTAGCGGCAGAGCCTGATAGGCTGCCGGTCTGGTTATCTGCACTGGCTGTGATGACCGGAGCCGCCGGTGTGCCGAGACCAGTAACCAGCAAGTTACCCTGCCCCACGGTAATGACGCTATTGGTGCTATCTACGTTTAGCAGGTTGGCACCGGCGGCATTCTGGACCTGGAACATCGCCGTTGAATCAGTCAAAGCCTGGAAATGCTCAGTACCGCTGACATCCAGCGTGGCGTTCGGGAAAGCAGTGCCAATTCCCACGTTACCGCCATTAAATAAGGCGGCTGTGCCAATACCAGCATTTGTTATGGTAAAATCATCGGCGTTTATTTGTGGTTGAGTGCCAGAACACGGAGGCTGGATTGATACCAGGCTGAGCGTGTGGGTCCCGGAGGCTACGGCAAAAGAATACAGCACATAAGTCCCTGAGCCGCCAGTTCCGGCGCCGGTGCCGACTACCACACCGTCAATTAAGAAATTATAGCCACAGACAACCTTGGCCCAGTACGAAACCGTGCCGGGAGCGCTAAAGGTTTTAACGATGTTCAAAGGCGTACTATCAGCAGCGCTACCGACTCCATTTATATGAGCCGAAAAGGTACCGGCATGAACATTACTGGCCACAACCGACCATCCGGAAGCGGCGGTAAACGGCGTCAATAGGCCACTTTCAAAACCATCAGTAAAGGTCGTTGATGAGGCCTGAACATCCAAAGTAGCATTTGGCGTCGCTTGATTTATACCAACAAAGCGGCTAGTGGTATCAACGTTTAAGGTTGATGTTCCGATGGCATCCTGTATCTGGAAAGCAGTAGTTGAATTACTGGCATTCTTATATAATGCCGAACCGTTGACGGTCAGATTGCCGCCGGTCGTGTTTGTGGTGGGCGGCGTGGCGCCGGTAGACCAGGTAAAGTTAGATCCGTTGTCGATCGCCGAATAGGTAGTCGATGAAATGTTATTAACAAACCAAGTCGTACCGGCGTTTGTCGAGCGATAAATATTATAGGAGGCGGCATTGGTTACTGCACTCCAGGCAAGTGTGTTCTGGCTGGTAGTTCCACTAGTTGTTACCGATGCAGGCGTCGACGCTACGGCCGGGGTTGTTCCATTGGCATTTACAGCCGCCAGTTTATATAAGTAAGTACCGGCAGCCAGTGTTCCGCCAACGCCCGAAGAAGTTAAGGTCGGCGATGATGGACTAGACAGATTTGTAACAGTCAGGTTGCCCTGATTAATCGTAGTTGAGTTGGTTGTGGTGTCTACATTAAATACGGAGGCATTACCCGACACTGTTTGAATCTGCAGGGCATTGGTGCTTGTCGGCGCCAATATATCGAATAGAGCTATGCTCGGGTCGGTAGTGCCTATCCCAACCGTGCCATTATTAAGATTCAACGCGGCGCCCACATTAGTAACTACTACATCATCGAGGTTAAATAATGGCTGCGAGCCACCGCAAGGTGGGGTAACCTGGACCCAAGTCAAGGTATGAGTACCTGCGCTAACCCCGAATGAATACTGCGTGTATGTAGCGGTCAGCGTCGCATTCCCCGTGAGCACTCCATCGACATTAAAGTTATAGCCGCACTGTCCTTTAACCCAATAGCTCACATTCCCAGCTGAGGTGAAGGTTTTAACCAATGTTAATGGGGTTGGGTCAGCAAATGCGCCGATACCGGCAATGAATGCATTTTTAGTCCCACCATGCGGGTTAGTGCCAACCACAGACCAGCCTGATGGTGCGGTAAACGGCGATAACGAGCCGCTTTCGAAGTCGCCTGTGAAAGTACTGAGAGTACTGGAGTTTAGTATTGTGCTGCCGGACGCATTTTGAAGTTGAAGGGCAGATGCACTATCGGTAGTTGTTTGCAAATGTGTTGTACCTCCCACATCCAATGTGGCGTTCGGGAAGTAAGTTCCGATGCCGACGTTACCGCCTGTGAAAGTAGCCGCACTCCCAGCTCCGGCATTTGTCACCGTAATGTCATCTATGTATGCGGTGGCGGCGGCATTGCCATCTGTTTCTAACCAGGTGAAAGTATGCGTGCCGGATGACGCTGCGTATGTGAAGAATGTGTAACCAAAACTAGTACAAGCGCTCGCTACCGTGTTGCTTGCAGCATCGATTTTAAATAACAGTGTGTTATTGCAGCTCCCGTTTACCTTCGCCCAGAACGATACGTTACCGGCAGAATTAAGCGTCTTAGTTAATATCAGGCTGCCATTAGAATTGAGTCCTGAATACGCGACGCTGTAAGTTCCGGTGTTAGGATTAGTATTGGTTACCGTCCAGTTTTGATTAGTTGTAAACGGACTTAATAATCCAGATTCAAATCCGTCCGTAAAGCTGGTAGACGACGCCTGGACATCTAGCGTCGCGTTCGCGTTGGCATTATTGATACCTATGAAGCGATTGACGGAGTCTGCGTTAAGGACAGAATTACCGGAAGCATCCTGGATTTGGAACAGTCCCGTTGAGTTAGAACTGGCACCTGATTTAAGGATGACATTTTTAGCCGCAGAGCTTGTTGTTATTGTCGCCGGGCTGGAGGAGTTATCGTAAGCATTCTGCAAAGTCGTAGTTGGCGTGTTACCGCAGAGGCCGAACTTCAGTTGGTTGGCGATAGTTGAGTCAGTCTGCAAGCATTGTCCGGTGGCCGGGCCAGTAGTAGGCAGAAGCAGAGTGTATGAGCTGGCAGGGTTGCCGGTCAATTGAATGCCTACTGTATTGGTTCCAGACGAGTTAGCAAAAGATAATGTCCCATTAATACTGCTAGCTTTACCAAGCACGACCTGGCTGCTAGTCGTATCAACTGCCACGATATTATTGCCGGCGGCATTCTGCACCTGGAAGGCTGTTGTCGAATCAGTAGTGGGTTTAAACGTGGCGTTGCCCTGCACCGTTATGCCGCCGCTGGTGTTGCTGGTCGGCACGGCCGTGGTGGCGGCGATGCCGTTATCTACAAAGGTTAGGATATTACCGGCTACAGTTCCAATCAAACCGGTGGTAGCCGGTGTACCGGCCGATGTGGTTCTGTATATCTTGTAGTTAATAGCTCCACCTACTGGCGTCCAGGTGATGGTATTAAAGTGAGTGGCATCCAAGGTAGCCGCGCCGTTGGCGATGGTCCGCTCCGTAGAGCCAGCGGTTTCGCCCAGTCCATCTAAAGCGGTTATCTTGTAGCCCCAGGTGGTGGCTGCGCCAAGGGTAGCAGTAACTGTGGGCTGAGCGACAGTCGGTAGCGCCACTAGTGCTGCGGCCCCCTGTAGGCTTAGGGACGAAGTAGCTGTCAGGCTGCCGATGGCAACGCCGCGCTGGGCTTCCATTACAAAATCGCCGCTGGCGTTAGTCTGGTTGGCATAGATGGTGGCGGTACCGCTATCACTTATCGATGATGCCCCAGTGCCGGAATAAACATTGTTCGATAAAAAGGTTCCTGTTATGCCACTGGCGATTTTTATGGCCGCCCCAGTGCCGGCCGTATCAGTAATATTGTTTCCGACGATATGGTTGTTATTTGAGCCCAAAGAAATATTAATTCCTTGGCTATTGCTGGAACCGCCATTATTATCGATGCGGTTTGAAGAAATGGTGTTGTTGATAGCACTTACGCCTGTGCTGATACCATCGCTACTATTGTTATAGATTGTGTTGCCGGTCACTATGTCGTTAGCCGTGCCATTGCCTAGCGTTATGCCATCCCCGGTGTTGCTCGACACTACATTGCTGGATACTGTTACATCAGAGCCGATTACGAATATGCCCTGCCCCGTGTTGCCGTCGGCTGTATTACCCGCTACCGAACAACGGCTACAGCTGCTTCCTATCGCGAAGCCTGCGCCGCCGTTGCTTCTTGAGACATTATTCTGTATCAGATGGTTCGATCCGAAAACAGAAATTCCGTTACCGGTATTACTCATAGCTATATTACCGCTTATGATCGATGGCGAGCCAAGATTCAGGTCTATTCCCATGCCACCATTGCTCGCAGCCGTATTATTGGTTACCTTGCTGTTTCCACCGCCAGTACCCATGATCCCGTCATTGCGGAAGTTCATAACTTCATTGCTAGAGACTGTCGCGCCGGCTATCACACCGCTTCCAGCTGTTCCAATGTCGATTCCCCTTTGGACTCCGGAAGTATTATTCGCACTGTTACCATCAAGCTTAAGGTTGGATATCGTGATACGTGTAGGGCTGGAGGGCGAAGTTATGGCGGTAGCCGCCGCATTTATGCCGTCCTTGAGTTTGATTATCGTACCTGGTCCGGCGCCAGTCAGGGTCACGTTACTCGTCATCGTGATTGAGCCGTCTATTATATAAGTGCCTTCCTCCAGGTACACAGTGCCGCCTTGGGCGCCTAAAGCAGTTATCGCCGAGTTTATGGTGGTTTGGGCTGACGTACAGCTGGTGACTACGTAATCGGCGCCGTCAGCATTGAGTGAAGATACGGGAGATGAACCGGAGCAGCCGGTAGCCGTTCCCATGGCGACTATCTTGGTCGAGGAGCTCCGGTCGGCCTGCCATTTACCATTGGAATAAACCAGCAGGCTCTTGGTGGTCGTATCGTAGTAAACCATACCCTCGGTGGGCGAGCCTGGCCGGCTGGCGGTATTGCCGCCGGCGATACTTATGTATCCGCCGGCGGCCACAGCGACATTCGTAGTACTGATGCCAGCGCTGGTCACATCAAGGTATTTGGTTCCTGTGTTACTCTGGACGCCGAACAGCGTGCCGCCGATGCCGCCGGAGCTGTCTTTGACTATCACGGCGCCGCGGGTCGTATCCAGCGATAAGACCGAATCGCCAGTGTTCGCACCGTTGGCGTAAGCGCCCGCCAAAGTCGTGGCCACACCGGCGCTGCCGCAGCCCAGGTCAGTCTTATTACAAAGTTCTTTAACTAAACCGTTCTCAATCACATCCATATGATTAGTGCCGCTATTATAAAACAATCCGCCGCTCAAAACCCCGAGGTTTGATGTCGGTGCTGAAAGTGCTGAATCGACCACTAATATGGTCGTATCCAGGTCGGTGCCGGTGGAATTGCCAATCTTAACCAGATTGCCGCCGGCTACACCGCGGGCAGTACTGTCCACGGTAAGCAGGGTTTCGGCGGCCGCGGCCGACTGGACCTGGAAGGCCGCAGCACCAGTAGACTGGAAATTATTCGTAGCAGTGAAGGTATTGGCGGCGTTTTTCAGCGCCACATTGCCAGACAGCCGGGCGTCATCCAAAGTGCCGCTACTTATATTAGTAGCATTGGTGTAGAAGGATCCGGCCTGCCCATTCAGTTTGGCGGCATCAACGTTACTTAAGCCGGTGCCATCGCCGGTGAAACTGTTGGATGCGTTATTGAATGTATTCGCGCCAGTGAAGGTCTGCGAGCCGTTCAGCTTGGCCAGGTTGGCTCCGTCAGAAAGGTTCGAGCTGGCAATCTGCGAGCCGTTAACCTTGTACTGCCCAGTGACATTTATATTAGTGAACTGCGGCGAAGACCCGGTATCGATACTTTGTGGCAAACTAAACGTAAGAGTATTTGCACTGGGTGTAATTATGACCTGGTTAGAGGTGCCGGCCAAAGTTATCGCTCCGGTCAGTGTATTAACGGAGGACACGCCGCCGCCCCCACCGCCGCCGGTCAGACAGGTAGGACAGCTTAAATTACCGGCAGCGTCTAAGGCCAGCGGTCCGGAAGCGCTGACGGCTACGGTCCCGGATGCGTTGGGTATGGTAATCGTCTTATTAGATACACTCGGCAAGGCAAACACCAGGCTGTTCTTTACGCCTGAAGCCGTGGCGCTAAGGCTAGTCGACGCGTCGCCCTGCAGACTCAAGCTCTGGGTGGCCGTGCCGATGGTCATCGCCGCCGTAGGAGTTATAGTGTTGACGGTCAAAGTGCCGGTGACCGATGTATTTCCGCCCGCCGTAATGGTGGTACCGTCATCAGTTAGGCGCGAGTTGATCAGGTTGCCACTTGCATCAAATTTAGTCAGGCTATTTTGGCTGCCGCTGCCGGTCAGGCCGCCGCCGTTGCCCGCCCCGGCACAGTTGCCGGCGGCGGTACATACATCATTGCCGTTAAACTGCAGCTCCGTAGCGCTGACCGTAAAGTACTTGGTCGTTCCGGCATTATCCGTCACTTCGAACAGATTCGTTCCAAGCGGGCTGGCGGCATCCTGAACGGCCAGGCCGGCCGTGTTAAGGCTGAAAACATTATTGCCGGTAAAGGTATTGGCGGTGTTTCTTAGGGCTACATTGGCGCTCAGCCTGGCATCATTTAACGTTCCGGATGAAACATTTGTGGCATTGAGAGCAGTAAGGCCGGCGCCGCTGCCGGTAAAGCTGTTTGACGCGCTGCTGAAGGTATTATTGCCGCTAAAAGACTGGTTACCATTCAGCTTGGCTAAGTTGGCATCGTTGGATAAGTTCGCAGAACTTATCTGTGAACCATTTATCTGATACGTGTTGCCGCTGGCTATATTAATACTGCCGCCGACCGCCACAACCGAGCCAGATTCGCTTAATAAAGAGTCGCCGATAGTGAAACCGCTGCCGGTAAACTTAGCGATCTTGCCGGCGGTACCGCTGCCGCCGATAGCCCCGCCGCCGCCTGTCCCCACGCAGTTGCCGGCCGCCGTACAAACGGCGTTGCCGTTAATCTTCACCCCGGCGGCGCTGACTTCAAAGTACTTGGTAACCCCGCCGTTGCTGTCGACTTCGAACAGGTTGGTTCCCAGGGGTGTGGCGGCATCCTGGACCGTCAAAGCCGTGGAATTAAGGTGGAACGAGTCATTGCCTAGGAATATATTGTTGGCGTTCAGCAAAGCGACGTTGCTGCTTAGTCTGGCGTCGCTTAGCGAGCCGCTGCTTATATTTGAGGCGTTCAGGCTGGTCAGGTTCGAACCATTGAGCACCGGCAAAATGCCGCCGGCTGTCAGCTGGACCAGCTGGCTGGCGCCGTTGAAGGTATTGCCCTGCTTGGTGACATTGGCGCTCAGCCGCAGATCGTTAAGCGTGCCGGATGAGATATTGGTGGCGTTCAAACTGGTTAAGCCGGCGCCGCTGCCGGTAAAGCTGTTGGATGCGTTACTGAATGTATTGGCGCCGCTAAAGGTCTGGGTGGCGTTGAGTTTGGCTAAGTTGGCATCGTTGGATAAGTTCGCAGAACTTATCTGAGCCCCTCCGACCTGGTATTGGCCGGTGGTATTTACGTTGCCTGTCACACTTATACCGAGGTTATTAACTGCAAAGTACAAAGTCGAGTTACCGTTGCTGCCGACTTCAAAAAGATTGGTGGCCAGCGGGCTGGCGGCATCCTGTATGCTGAATACGCCGCTGGCATTGCTAAGCGCGATACTGGCCGGCGCGCTGGCGTCATAAACCTGCTGCAGTGACGGCGTAGTACCGCCGGCTATCGCTACGCACGAGCCGCTGGTTATGATACCGCCGCTTATAACCGCCTGCTGCAGCAGCTGTCCGGACGGACAGCTCAGGCTGGCGCCAGCTACTCCTGCGACGCTGAATCCGGCCGACGAATTGACATTGCCGGCTACCTGTATGGGAGCATTAAAGGTGGTATTCGCCGCGAAAGTATTATTGCCGGCAAAGGTGTTATTGCCGGCAAAGTTCTGACTCTTATTCAAAAACGCCAGATTGGCTACGTCGATACTCGGGCTGGCCGGTGTCGGTGGCGGCGAGCTGGAGCTGATGCAGCCGTTGGCCGAACACACCAGTATGCCGCCGATAGTTAAACCTTGGCTGCTTATGGAATAGCCGGCCGTCGATACCAGCGCGCCGTTAGTGGTTATATCGCCGTTGACATTTAACGCCACCTGTCCCGGCGGCTTATCACCTATGGTTATGTTCTTATTCTTAGTATCAGCCACGAGTATATTGCTGCCGTCGGAGTTTTGAATCTTGAAGGCATTCGCTGAGTCGTCATCGCTTTGTATCAGTACTTCGCCGCCGGCCGTAAAATTCTTGTTTATAACAGTAGTGCGGTTGATTTGAAGCACTGAGTTATTAATTTGTTGCTGCTGGCCGTCTTTTTGTTCCGAAACACCGGCGCTGGCCAGCAGTTTTTGTCCATCGCCATTCTTACCTGGACCGCCAGTACTATGCAGCACGCCGATGGCTGCCGCGCCTATAATTGTCGTAATCAGTATGGCGGCGATAGCGAATATCTGGGCTACGGACTTACCAAATAAGAAGTTATTTGACTGACCGGGATTATAGATACTCTGCTCTGAGCTGACACTTCCGACCTGCTTGAGCAGGCTGTCGGCCTGAGAGACTTCGCTGTCCATGGCCGATGGCGCTACCAGCGGCGTTTCCTCGCTGAAAGTCTGCGTCGGAATCGAGTTACTATCCTGCATATAATCCTCTGCCGGTGGGGCTGAGTTCATAGGCAGGCCGGCGCCCAGGAACCGCTGAACCGGATGGTTGTTCAACTATCGCCCGGTACAATGCCTGCGCCCGTTGGAATCTTTTGCGGCATTTCGGCGAACAAGTCTTAGCATCAACCCGGCCGATAAACGGCTGGCTGCATCCTAAGCAGATCCTGTGCTTTGTCCTACGCATTTTTTAGTTGTTTTTGTTTTAGGTTTTTATTTTTTGAAACCTTAGTTTAAATTATCCGCTTAAAATGTGACTGGGTCAAGGAGTTAAAACGTGACAATTGCTCTGGGCTAATCCCGCCGTGGCGAAGAATGAGGTCTTATAAAATCGTAGTAATTATTATCACGATGTCACACCTAGATACCATTTATGGTTAAAATTCTTCCGTCTCAAGATTAGGTTTGGATTTTTAAATCCGTTGTCATATTTATATACAACAGAATCTTATCCACAGGGCGACCTATGAGATTTTTTAATAATGCGTGATTAGCCTACAAAAAACCGGACTTAAAAAAGCCCGGTTTTTTGCAAGTCTCTCACAAAGACTATTAGACCTTCGCGGCGCCGCGGCGGCTGATGCGGCCGCCTTTTTGACCGGCCTTGCGGGCCAAGTCGCGGTTGGCGTAAAAACCGCCGGTGCGGCCTAACTTGCCGCCCATCTGGCCGATTCGGGCATAGAAATCTTTGCCGTACTTAGCCTTGTTGGTGGCAGCAGCCTTCTGGCCGCCTTGTTTAGTTCCTGCCATAGGATTTACATCTCCTATTAGTTGGTATGACCCCACCCGGGTCAGAGTAATAAAAAAGGTCCTTGGCTAGGACCCTCTTCCTCTGAAACTACGCTTATGTTATCACTTTATTAAGCTTGTGTCAATCATTATTTTGTCCGTTTGTTCCGTTTCTGCATGTTCTTTTTTTGGGCCTCCAGCTTCTTATCGCTCTTATCTTCGGCTTCCATCAGTTTATTCTTATCCAGCCCCATCTTTTCCAGCATGGCATCCAGTTTGATATTAAATGCCAGGTTATCCCGATTCTGGGTATTCTGGATGATAAAGACCATCAAAAAAGTAACGATGGTAGTCGAGGTGTTGATAATCAGCTGCCAAGTGTCCGAAAAGCCCAGCAGCGGTCCGCTTAGCGCCCAGAGAACGAGCACCAATAATGCCGCCGCAAAAATCCAGGCGTGACCTAAAACCTTAGATGTGGCGCTGGTAAAACGGGTGAATATATCCTCTTTCTTCAGCTGCGGCATTACCATATTCTGACGCACAGTGCCACTGGCCGGCTGTAATATATCCCACAGCTAATATGTCACACTTAACACCGTCAAACTAGCCGGATAATACTCTATTTAAGCATCCGGGCGCGGGTCTGGCTCACCCTCTGGCAGCCTGTACCCCAGCCTGGCCAGCAGCCTGTCGGTGCGCGCCATGTCCGGGGCGGACAGCATCCTTTGTCGTACATGTTCGCGCCGGCGCTGCCGGCTGGCTTCAGCGGCCGCGGCTTCCTGATCGTCGATCCGGGCCGCCTCTTCGGCCTCCGCCAGGCTGGCTTCGGTTTCACTAACCTCTTTCAAAGGCTCTCTTGCCGGCAGAGCTTCCTCCCATTCTCCGTAAAAAGCTTCGTTTTCAACTCGCATATTCAAACTCCTTGATAACACCTTTATAACATGGCTAATGCCCGCTTCATATCGATTAAATCACAAATGTATATACGGAAAAGGGGCCGAGTCGGCCCCTTGTAATAGTCTGACGCTGGTCTGCTCTAGGCGGTGTACTGGTTGTCGTGGCTGTGCTTGCCACCCTTGACCTGGCCCTGCTTACTGCCACGGCCGGTGGTACTGCTGCCGGTACTTGTTCCGCTTCGCGAAGCTTGGCCTCCTTTACTCTGGATTTCCTTCTTCTTGGCTTCGTCCATATTCGGAGAACCTAGTCCTTGATCCGCCATACTCACCTCCTTCGCTTA
>Ga0207660_10000941_pt1 | contig 19281 bp, 16 predicted proteins | sample KBSC73BmetaG_FD_184335 | JGI IMG/M metagenome (GOLD analysis project Ga0207660, IMG submission 184335) | Corn rhizosphere microbial communities from Kellogg Biological Station, Michigan, USA - KBS C7-3B metaG (SPAdes) (version 2) | ecosystem: Host-associated > Plants > Roots > Rhizosphere ... | reverse complement strand
GCAAGCTTCGCTCTCATCGTTTGAAATTCTAGGAGTGGGTCCGCACGCGCCGAGCGTACTCTCGGCCAATGCAACGACATCGAGACGGAGAGCTCGACGACCTCGTTCGCAACACCATCATCTGGATCGCAGTCGTGCTCTGGCTTGCTTGGGGTTACTTCGTTCAGGAGCCACCGGGCGATGCCTATACGGATACGGTCCGGGACGCGTTCACGATCGTCCTCGCGATCGTGATCCCACTCATTTCGCTGATCGTCGTCCTTGCATGGGTGAGCGCTCTACGAGATCGTCAAAGGCGTTGATGTAGCGCGGACGCGCGCGGTCAGCTCGCGACCGAGTCGCGGTCGCGTATCAACGAAATCGACGATCCGGTCAGGGCGCCACGTTTTCGGCCGCTTTGAGAACAGGTCGCTGAGACCGCATCTGCTCGGTATGCGTGAGAGCACGCTTGGCCGTCAGACAGTCAGCCGTCCGCTGTGCGTGTTGGTCGTTCACGAGAGCTATTGCGCTGTACCGCTTATCGCGTGCAGTCTTCGTGGAGGTGGGGAAGAGGGCGTTCGCATGGATCACGTTCGGAGCGCTCCTTATTGCCGCGTTCGTCCCGATCGATAACGGTCCCTCCGCAGTCGCGCGCGTCAGCGCCGGGTTCGAAACGTCCGCCGTGCGCGCGAGCGCTGTCGCGCGCGGCGAGTCACTCGGCGCAAGCGCCGATTCATCGACGGCGATCGAGACGAGCTCCACCGTTTCGTACATCGGCTACCCGAGCGGTCCAGCGAGTCCCGGCGAGACTGTCACGATCCCGGTCGCACTTCGCAATCGCGACGTCGTCGACTGGCCGGCGGCGGGCGCGGAGGCCGTGAAGCTCTCGTATCACCTCTACGACTCCGCAGGGCGCGTCGTCGCGTGGGATGGTCTGCGGTCGGCACTGACGGAAGACCTTCCGTCGGGCGGGGCCGACGTTATTTCGATGACGCTGGCCGCGCCCGCGCTCACGGGCACGTACACGGTCAAGCCCGACCTGGTGCGCGACGGACGCGGGTGGTTCTCATCGGGCGGCGCCGCGCCGGGGTCATTCGCACTGAAAGTCACGACCGATCTCGACGCTGGTTACGGAACGACGACCACGCCCGAGGCGATCGTGCCCGGTGGCGTCGTCCCCATCGAGGTGCACGTGACGAACACGGGACTCAAGAGTTGGTCCGCCGGCGGCGCGACTCCGGTGCGCCTCGGCTACCACTGGCTCGATGGGAACGGCAAAGCTGTCGTATGGGATGGCGCGCGCCTTCCGCTCGCGCGTGATGTCGCGCCGGGCGGGGATGCGTCGTTCAGCGTCGATGTCCGCGCGCCAGATCACGACGGCGACTACGTGCTCGTTTGGGACATGGTCCAGGACGGCGGCATCGGCTGGTTCTCGGGACACGCGGTCCCCGCGAAGCGTGAGGTCATCGCGGTGGCGGACGGCGTCACCTTCTACGGAAAGGGATGGGGCCACGGCATCGGGCTCTCGCAGTGGGGCGCGCAGGGCTGGGCCGAGGGCGCGGTGGGACCGCGTCTCACCGGGGAACAGATCGTGGCGAGGTACTTCCCCGGAACGCGTCTCTCGATGCAGCCCATCACGCAGCCCTTCCGCGTGCTGCTCTCCGCTCCCTCCACGGGCTGCGTGGGTCGGACGATCGCGAACGTCGCGCGCATGCAGTCCGAGGGCGGCATGCGACTCGTGAACAACGCGGACCCGACTGTCGTCTACGCCGAGACCGCACCGAACCAGCCGCTCCGGTTCTCCAGCGATGGCGGCTCGCTCGTCGTGCGCGATGAATGGTCGCGCGCGATCGTCTTCTCCGCCGCCGACACGCTCATGCTCGTACCCAAGCAGTTCTGGGATCCGATCTACATCGACCAGAAGGGTCTCGGGTATCGCGGCAATCTCCGCGTTGGCCTGCGCGACGGCGGCAACCTTCAGGTCGTGAATTTCGTTTCATCCGACGACTACATGCGTGGCGCGCTGCCGGGCGAGATGCCGTCGCACTGGGAGTTCGAGGCGCTGCGGGCGCAGGCGATCGCCGCGCGCACGTACGCCGCGTGGCGGCAGTCGACCGCCGGCGATCGGACCTGGGACGTGCGCGACGACACTGCTGACCAGTGCTACGGAGGCGACGGCTTTGAAAGCGCGCGGACCAGCGCCGCGGTGGACGCGACCGCATCGCTCATCCTCACGTACGACGGAAAGCCGATCCGCGCCCTGTATTCATCCGCCAGCGGCGGGATCAGCGAGAACGTCGGCTGCGTCCTCGACGCGGAAAAGGTCGGCGGAAAGTGGCAGTGCACTCAGGGTTGGCCGTACCTTCAGGTCAGCGAGGATCCGGCCGAGGCCGCCGCGTACGACAAACGAGGCGGCATGCCGCACACCCTCTGGTCGCAGTGGTACAGCGCCGCCGAGATCCGGAAGCAGATCATCGAGGACTACGGCGTGGACATCGGCCACCTCGTGTCGATCCGGTTCAATGAGAGTCCCGGCGGACGACCCATCTCGGTGCTTGTGCGCGGCACGTCCGCCGACGTCGATCTCAAGGGCGATCGTTTCTTGCGCACGACGCTGGGCCTGAAGAGCACGCTGGTCCACACGACGCCCTTCTAAGCGACACAGCTGGCGCGGTCCAGTGCTTGGTTGCCCGCTGGGTTCTTAAGAAGTGGCTAAGGATGCAATCCCCGGACCGCATACTCGGTATTAGTCGTATGACGAACTCTGCGCGCCGCGGTCCGGTGCTGGCGCTCGCGACGTCGCTCGTCTTTGCCGCATGCGGCGCGCTCGGTGGTTCAGGCGCGAACGCCACGCTGTGCCCGCCCGCTGCGCTCGAGTCGGTGACCGTCGAAACGAAGACGTCTGCGCCCGTTACCTACGCTGTCCTCATCGACCGCGCGTACACGGGCGATTCGAAGCGGTCGCCGTCGTACCCGTGGCCGCAGCTACCGCGCACCGCCCTCGAGACCGTCGCGGCCGCGCTGCCTAAGCTCGATCTACGTCCCGGTGACGCTCTTGTCGGCGCTTGGATCAGCCACAACTCGAACGACACGAGTGAGATCTTCCTGCCATTCAGTCAGGTGAACCGAGCGCCGACTCCCGCGCTGCCGGCCGCGCCCGCGGCGCCGAAGCTCCCGGTGAACAAGCTGGAGTGCAACGAGTACGCGGCCAATGTGAAGACGTTCAATGAGGCCGCGAAGGTCTGGCGGGCGAAGGTCACCGAGCTGCAGCAGCGCGCGACGGGGGAGGATGAGCGCAATGTCGCGTCGTTCATCACCGCGACGACGGCCGCGATGCGCGGGGCCGCACCGACCCAGGATCTTGTCGGGACCGACATCTACGGCAGCCTCGCCGTTGCGTCCGGCGTCTTCAAGGCCAATCCCGGCACGCACAAGCTCCTTCTGTTCTCGGACATGACAGACACCATCGGCAACCCGGTCCGTCCGGATCTCGCTCAGAGCGACGTCGTCGTTGCGCTCTATCACCGCGATGACGCAAGCGATCAGGGCAAAGGACAGAAGGACTGGGAGGCGACGTTCACGACGCTTGGCGCTCGCGCTCCGGTCTTCCTCGCGTGGGCGGCGACGACGGCGGACAAGCTCGCGGAACAACTGAAGGGAAGTGCGCGATGACGCTGACGGACATGCTCGACCTGTTGCAGCCGATCCTCGATCGCTGGCAGCTGGTGCTGCTCGCGCTGGTCCTCGTGACGCTTCTCGGAAACCCAGCCCGAAATCTCGTCGGCTCCATCGCCGTCGCGCTGCGCGTGCCGGCGCAGTTCACCCGAACGGACGTCGAGCCGGCGCTCCGCCGCATCGCGCCCTCCGTGCCGAACCGTTTCCTCCGGAATCTGCGCGGCTACTTCGGGCCGGTGCTCGACCGCCCGGCACGCGCGCTGGGCCACGCGATCCTCGGGCTCTTCCGTACCGCGACGAACGCGCCGCGCTGGCCGGTCGCGCCGATAACTGACGCCATCGTCGGCCTCGTGAGCCCGCTCGTGGATCAGGCCGCGACGCATGCGGAGAACGGGAGCGACCGTCTCGCGACGCAGTCGCGCTCGGCTGCGGCCGAGCTGCGCGGCCGGTCAGGCCGTTGGGCGGGGTGGCGCGTCATCGGTGGATTTCTCTTCTTCGGCGGGCTGTGCCTCTTCCTCTACGCGGACGCCGCTCTGTCGATCGCGAGCCACGAGAAGGCGATCGGCGCTCCGGTGGCGTTCCTCCCGGATTGGTTCAGGGAGGTCACCCTGGCCTACTCGATCGCCTCGTTCGTCGGAGCGCTGGTACTCGGACTTGTCTTCTTCGATCTCCTCGGCATGACCCACCTAGGCCCGTGGGATGATCTCGACGAGCGTCCGCGCATCTGGCTCACCCGCATCGCCGCGGGTCTCGCCGTCTCGTTCCTGCTCCTCGCGCTATTCCTCGCCCTCTGGCGCGCGTCCGTGATCGTGCCGTCCTTCATATCACCTGATGTCGCGGACAAGCTGCTCGGTATCGCGCTCACCGCGCCGGTGCCGCTCATGCTCCTCGCGACGGCCCTCATCGCGTGGGGTGCGATCGCGATGCCGTGGCTCGCGTGGATCCTCGTCGTTGGTGCGCTCGGCCTCGCGATGCTGCTAGTCGCCCTCGTGCTGCGGGCCATCAGCCGCGCACTTCCCCCGGCCGCGGTGTTGCTCGGTGGGCTCCTGCGGATCCTCGGCGTCATTTCGCTCGGTGCCGTGATCGGGTTCCTCGGTCTCGCGGCTATCGCCTACTTCGGAGTGAGCGTCATCGCGGTCGGCACGGTCCTGGTGCTCGGTGCGGCTGGGCTCGCGCTGTGGAGCGTCGGCTGGGTCCTCGCCGAGGCCGTGATCTATGCGGTGCGGCTCATCGCCCGTCTCACCGACGGCGCGGCGATCGTGCTCCAGCGCGTGATCGACGTGCTCATGACCCCGGGCAAGACCATCTGGAACTGGCTCGCAAGCTTCGATCGCGCGCGAGCGCTGCGTCTCCAGCCGATCGGCCAGGCCGAGTCACGCATCATCCGCGTGACATCAGGCGAGGTCGACGTGCTCGAGGAGGCTGCTGTTCGCTAGTTGGCCTGACTGACGGATTCACGGTGAACGTGACCGTTGCGTTGCGGTTCGACGGCACGAAGAACCCAGCAACGGGCGATGGCATCGTATGCTGGGTTCCCCCCGGTCGCCACGAAGCGAGCCCGTGGCGTTCGGGTGCCGCGGAGGAGTTGGTGTTGCGGGATACAAGAACGACGAAGTCTTTCCGCGACGCGGGCGAGCGCATCGTCCGGCAGGAGTCGGCCACGTCATCATCGATCAGTCAGCTCCTCCGCGCGCCAGCACTCTCAGTGCGTCGAGTTACGACCGACGCGGAGGCGTGGGACGTGCGGCTCGCCGCTCTCGCGACCCTCGCTCAGTACGACGGCCTCACGTTCGTGACCTTGGGCAGCTCGAGCGCAACGGCGGCGTACAACCTTGTCGACGATCCGATCACGGAGCCGACGATCCGCGGCGCAGTCGAGAGGGTTGTGAGCGCAGGCGTGACTGTCCAGTTGCGCGCTGCGGTGCCGCTGGCCGACGGGCGCGTCGCCGGCGCCGTCCTTGTGACTCCGCTCGCGCCGAACGACGCGTTCGCAGGAGCGATGGTCGCTCTGCGGGTGGGCCGCCCGTTCGCAGCGGTGGATACCTACACCGCTGTCGGCATCACCGAGATCGTGTCGCTCGAGCTAGCCCGGTCGATCAATGCCAGTCGTGAGGCGACCGAGCGCCGACAAGCGCTCGCACTCTACGAGCTCGCCCGTCACGCGCTGTTCACCGAAGACCTCGACGAGACTCTCCAAGGCATCGCGATGGTGCTGGCGACAGCGCTCGACCACGACGCCGCGCACGTTTGGCTTCGTCGTTCGGACTGGTCGCTCCGTCGCCACGCGGCGTACCCGCCGGACCACGTGGCGCCCGAGATCATCTCGGAGGACGACAGCGTCGTCTTCGGCGCGCTTCACGAGCGTCGGTTGGTCCGAACGAGCGGGGCCGCCAACACATGGGCACCGTCGAGTACGAGAGAAGTCCTGGTCGTCCCCCTACGCGGTGAGGCGCGGCCGCACGGGATCCTCGTCCTCGCTCGCGCTGTGGGTCCTTACCGTCTCGACGACATCGAGATGGCCGATGTCCTCGGTACGTTCGTCGGTCGTGTCATCGCGTCGCGGCCAGTGACCGAACTCGAGAGAGATGGGGAGCTGGCGGAGAGCAGGCTCAGTGCCCGAGGTTGAAGATCGTGATGAACTTCGGCACCGCGGGCCCGAGGATCACCACGAACAAGGCGGGGAAGATCAGTAGCACCATCGGGAACATCATCTTTATCGGAGCGAGGCGCGCCAACTCTTCCGCGCGCTGACGTCTCCTCGTGCGCAGGTCGATCGCCTGGTCCTGGAGCACTTTCGCGAGGCCGACGCCGAGCGTATCTGCCTGGATCACGGCGCTGATGAACTTGCCGACGTCTGGTACGTTCGTTCGCCGCGCGAGCTCGCGAAGCGCCTGTCGCCGATCCCGACCCATCTGGAACTCGAGCAGCAGGCGATGCAGCTCCTCTGAGAGAGGATTCCGCCAGCGCTGTATGACCTGAGCGATCGCACCGTCGAAGGCTAGTCCGGCCTCCGCGCTGAGAGCGAGCATGTCGAGCGATGGGATGAGCGCGCGCTGGATCGCGCGCTTTCTGGTCCGGGCCATCGCACCGATGACCATAGCGGGGAGCGCGAATCCGGTGGCGCCTCCCATGGCACCTCCCAAGACGGCGTACTGAACGCTGCCCCAGTTCGCATATGCGATCAGTAAGACCAGAAGGGAGCCACCCAACGTCGCCACGGCGACGAGACCGATGAATTCCGCCTCACTCAGTGGCTCGCCCGCGAGCTCCAAACGACGATGTGCCTGCTCGACAAACTTGCCGGGGGCGAATCGGAGCACCGCCCGCCCTACCGAGCGAAGGGGTCCGTTCATACGCGCCATCAGCGGCCGTCTTCCGGGTGCCGTGACCTCGGCTTGGGTGTCGCCCATGATCGCGCGGAGCCTTCGCCGCGGCCCCGCGCCGACAAACCGCGTGAGCTCGTTCAACCACAGCACGAACATCAGGGCGGTCATCGCACCGAGCAGACCGACGACCCAGGTGCTCTGCCCACGGTTGTCGACGACTTCGAGCGGCGGTGGCGCCGGTGACATGGCGATCTGTGGTTGAGTCGTAGGTGAGCTCGTGGTTGGAGTGCCGTGCCCGACGGGGATCACGAAAGATCCTGACGAGCGTGCGAGGGCGGCGCCGCCGCGCGTCAGCGAGACCTCGAACGTCACGGTGCTCAGGTCTGGTAGACCCGTCGCTCCGGAACGGTATTCGATCGAGAATTCCGTCAGGATCTGCTCGGCGAGCGCCGCGTAGATGCCAGCGAGTTCGGCCGATCTGGGCGCCGCGAACGTAGCTCCTCCCGGGGCCGCCGCAGTGAGAGCGTCGAGGGCTGGGCGATCGAGATTTCCGCCGAGACCGATGGCGTAGAGCGGCATTCCGTCGCTGGCGATGCGCGCCGCGGCGGTTTGCGGCGAGCTTTGGCTGGCGGTGTCGACGCCGTCAGTAAGGAGCACGATCGCTCGCCGCGACTTCGGATCAGCGGCCGCCAACACGTCAGCACTCCGAAGCAAGGCGTCGTAAATCGCTGTGTCACCGGCCGCGACGAGCGAGCCCACCGCCGCCAACGCGGCGGCCTTATCCGTTGTGAGCGGCTGCGCGACCCGTGCGGTGGTGTTGAAGGCCACGACGGCGACCTGATCGGTCGGTCCAAGCGCGGCGATCATCGTGGCCACTGCAGCTTTGGCATCAGCGAGCGGGCGGCCCGACATACTCCCGCTCGTGTCCACTACGAGCGCGAGGGCGACCGGCGACATTCGAGAGGCGAGGATGACGCTGGTCTGCGCCAACGCGCCGCGTTCACGCACCTGAACGTCCTGTGGCTGCAGCCCCGGGACGGCTTTCCCGTTGGAGTCGATGATTGACGCGACGAGCCGCACTTTTGGGAAATCGCCCGAGTCAACGCGGCTCAGCACGATGCGCGGCGGGTCGTCGGCGCGCGCGATACCGCCATACATCATGACAAGGACAACCGCCGCGAAAGCCGTCGCGATGCGTCTAGACATCGATCTTTGTCATTGCTCGCATGACAACAAAGCCGAGCGCGACGAGCGCGATAACCGCGATGAGCGCGTACCGGAGCGGCCCTGGCTCGAAGAGCACGCCGATGTAGTCGCCACCCACTGCCAGCAGGCCGAGGGTCACGAAGATCGGAAGCGCGCAGAGCACATACGCGCTCATTCGCTGCGGAGCGGTAAGGGCCCTGATATCCCCTTCGATCCGGATCCGCTCCCGGATGGTTTCGGTGATCGAGTCGAGCACCTTCGCGAGACTCCCGCCGATCTGGTGCTGGACATTGATCGCTGCGACGACGAGCTGTAGGTCGTCGGACGGGTACCGGGCTGCGAGGCGCTCGAGCGCATCCTCCTGCGACGCTCCGAGGCCGATCTCGCGCCCGGCCATCAGGAATGCACCTTTCGTCGGCTCCGGAGCATCGCTCGCGACATGCTCCAGGGCCTGCGGGAGGCTATGGCCCGAGCGGACCGAGCTCGCGAGAAGCCCGATCGTCTCGGGCAGCTGCCGCTTGAAACGTGCGAGCTTTCGCCCGTGGCGCAAAGCGAGCCATCGCAATGGGACCGCGGCACCGGCGCCGCCCGCGGGCAGTGCGAGCAGGGGCTCGCGCAGCAGCATGAGAACGGTGACCAAGGTCAGTGCTCCGAGCGCTGCCGAGGCGCCCAGAAGCTCGATCGGCGTGAGTTCGCTCTCCGCGTCGGAGAGCCTCCGCTGCACGAACCGGATCAAGAGCGACCTTCGGCTGGCCACTCGCACTTCCCGGGAGGTGCGTCGGGCGGGAATGCCGAGCTTCGCATCCAGCGCGCCGAGCGGGGCCTGGACGAAGCCACGCAGTCGACGCGCTACGCGGAGCTCTGAATCCATGATCGGTAACCAGAGCCCGAGCACGAAACATAGAACCGTCGCGCTGCCCAGGACCGCGACAATGATGGGCTGCGGGATCATCCTCAGCTCCGGTCGGCCTCGAAGGCGGCGTCGCCCTCGTAGCCGAACCAATTCAGCGGCAGATCGATCCCCCTGGACGTGAGCTGGTCGCTGAAGCCGGGGCGAATGCCAGTCGGCCGCAGACCTCCGAGCACGTGCTGACCGTCATAACCCTCGCGCTGGAAGACGAAAAGGTCCTGCATCGTGATGAGCTCGCTCTCGTAACCGCGGACCTCGCTGATCTGAGTGATCTTGCGCGTGCCGTCCTGCATCCGCTCGACGTACACCACAAGATCGATCGCGGCCGCGACCTGTTCGCGGATCGCGCGCAACGGAAGATCCGCGCCGGACATCAACACCATGGTCTCGATGCGGGCGAGGGCATCGCGGGGGCCGTTGGAGTGGATCGTCGTAAGTGAGCCGTCGTGGCCCGTGTTCATGGCTTGGAGCATGTCCAGAGCCTCGGGTCCACGACATTCTCCGATGACGATGCGGTCAGGTCTCATCCGCAGCGCGTTGCGGAGCAGGTCGCGGATGCTAACCTCCCCGTGCCCTTCGACATTGGCGGGCCGCGCCTCGAGCGTGATCACGTGTATCTGCTGAAGTCGGAGCTCAGCGGCGTCTTCGATCGTGACGATCCGCTCTCTGGTCGAAATGTACGACGAGAGAGCGTTGAGGAGCGTCGTTTTTCCCGCGCCGCTTCCGCCAGCGACGATGATGTTCAGCCGGCCGCGTACACACGCGCGAAGGAATTGGAGCGCCTCAGTGGTGATCGAGCTGTGACGAAGAAGCTCGTCCGGCGACAGCGGGACGCGGCGGAACTTCCTTACCGTGAGCACTGGGCCGACGAGCGAGAGCGGTGGGATCACCGCGTTCACGCGCGAGCCGTCTGGAAGTCGCGCGTCGACCATCGGGGATGACTCGTCGCAGTGACGGCCGAGCGGAGCGATGATCCGTTGGATCACTCGGATGACGTGGTCGGAGTCGGCGAAGGTGACGTCGGTCAGGAAGAGCTTGCCCTCGCGCTCGATCCAGACCTGGTGGGCACCGTTGACCATGATCTCTGAGATGCCGTCGTCATGGAGAAGATCCTGGATCGGGCCATAGCCGACCAACTCGGCAAAGACCGCATCCTGCAGGCGAAGCCGATCGGTCCTGTTCACGGCGACGTGTTCGGCGTCGATGGCGGTCGAGAAGTGGTCGGCGACCATCGACCGCATGGCGTCCGGGGACGCCGACTCCACAGTGCGGCCCAGCAGTGCCGCCACTCTCGCGTGGATGCGGTTGACGAGTTGCACCTCACCGTCGTCGCGAAAGCGGCTCAGCTTCAGCACCTCTGTACGCCAGTCCGCTTCTTGGGGGAACGTCGCCTTCTGCGGCTTGAGCGTTCTCAGCTCTGGTGGCTGCTGTCGCGTTACGGTCGGGCGGAGAATGCTCACGGTCGAGTCATCTCGCCGGCTCTGTCGCCTGCACCGGCCGCCTTCCGCGGGCCTGGGCCGCCGGCTCGAGTCCATGAACGATGATCTGCGCGAGCCTGCGATAGCTTCCGCCTGCCTTCGCCCGAGCTCGTTCGTCGAGGATCGATATCCCACGGTTGATTGCCTCGGTGATCCCGACCCCCTCGCTCGGGATGGTCGCAGTGATCGGTCGTCCCAGGCCGCGCTCCATCTCGTCGGCGCTGATACCGGCCTTGCCCGGAAAGCGATTCGCGACAAGCAGCGTCCGCTCGTCTTGGAGCAGCAGTCCCGTCGCGCTCATGACCCGCCGAAGATTCCGGAGCGCGGGCAGCTCGGGTGTCGTCACGAGGATGACGCGATCCGCCATCCGTAGCGTCGCCAGGGTCAGCTCTTCGAGGCTCGACCAGAGATCGCAGACGATGTACTGGAAGTGCGGACGTAGCTGGTCGACGGCGCGCGCCACACGTTCAGGGTCGATGGCGGGCACGCTCGCCAGGTTGTCGGGCGCGAGGACCGCGCGCACGCCAGACGAGTGACGGACGAACACCTCATCGACGAGCGAAGAGTCGATCGCATCCACATGGTTGAGCAGATCGGCGATGCTGTTCGCGCTCTTGAGGTCGAGCGCGATACCGATGTCCCCGAATTGAAGATCGAGATCGACGAGCGCGACGGTGGACTTTCCCCGTTGCGCCAGGGCAACGGCGAGGTTCGTCGCGATCGTCGTGCACCCGACGCCACCCTTGGGGCTATAGACGGCTATGACAGCGCCGGGCCTGCTGCCTGTTGCCGGCGCGCGGTCGACGCGCTGCAATCTGCGCAGCTCCTGGAAGTTGATATATGCCTCGCGGACCGTCGCGACGAAGTCGTCGATCTCATATGGCTTCAGGATGAAACCGCGGGCGCCTGCGGTAACCGCGCGCGAGACGACATCCGGCGCCACGTTCGCGCCGGTCACGACCACGCAGCACTCGGGGGAGCGAGCGAGGATCTCGTGCACCACGGGGCGGACTTCTCCGCGAAGGCCTCCGAGGTCGACGACCGCCACATGCGCGTAGGTGGACGCGAGTTTGTCCAGCAGAGATGCCTGGTCGCTTACCGTTCCAACGAGGACCATTCGACTATCACTGGCCAGCGCCGTGCGGGCCTGCGCAGCAGCGTCTGGATCCCCCTCAAGGAGAAGCACGCGGATCGGTCCGATCGCGTCGATCATCGAGCGATCCCATAGGACTGGACGAGAAACGTGATATCGACGCTTCGAGTCGTCGCGTCCTGGCTCTCCATCCGCGAACGAACGGCCAGATCGATCGTCGCCTGGCTATCCCTGAGGTACTTGAGCACCAGAGCGGTCTGGTGATCGACGATGAACGTGAGCGAGGTCCCGCGCTGAGGCTGCTCACGTGTCGGACCGATGACCTGAAGGACCTCGAGGTTCTGCACCATGGTCTGTGTCCGCTTCGGGTTCTCGCCCGCGCCGGTCGTCACCGTGGCGAGCACGTCGACTCGGTCACCTGCCGCGACGAAGCCCCCCACCGTCAACGGATCGCTCGTGGGGAAGGACACGAGGACCTTTCCGGGGTCGATGGTCACGGACGCGCCACGCTTGCCATCTGCGGCGACGAGTTGGCTCCTCAGGAGCGGTGCGCCGTTCGGCACCGACGGCACGGTGGTCTGGCCGACCGCGTCGTCCACGTTCGACAGCGCGTCGCTCGGACCGAGCTCTTTCGGATAGTCGCGACGCAGAAGCATCGCCGCAGTAAGGACGGTCCGCGCGGGTATGTCGGATCTGGCAACGACAACACTCACTGTTTCAACGGGAGCCGCAGCGGCCCGTCCCGCGTTCTGTTGGGCTACACCGTTGAGCGCGACGCCAGTCAAGGTCGCCAAGAGCAACCCCAGCGAAAGAAAGAACCATGAACGCAGTCGCATGCCTCTCCTCCCTTATCAGTCGGCGCGGACCATTAGTTGTCGGGGACCATGACGGCGGTGTTCGCCAGTGGATTCAACGCGCAGTCCTGGCACGCGTCGGGGTCGCCGAAGCTTCCACCCCAATATCCCTTGATCTGGCTGCTGTCGACGAGGCCCTCATAGAAGGTGAACGGAGCTACGGTCAATAGGTGGACGCGATCGGGCGTGCTGCCGCCGTTCCCCTTTTTCAGTTGGGAGCAGTCACCTGCTTCAGGCCCACTCGTCGGTACGATGAGGTCCCAGCGACTACCTAGCGGTGCGGACGAACTGAATGTTTCGCCGCAGTCCCATAGGTAGACCAGGACGACCAGACCCTTCCCAAGTGTCTGACCGTGCCCATGTGGCACGAGCTTGTCGGAGTACGGCATCGTGCGGCCGCGATCTGCGATCGCTCTTGACATGGCGTCGGCCATGTTCGACCCGACGTTCCCGGAAGCCGTCTCGATCCAGTCACCCAAGATGTTGTTCGCACACGACGGAGCGGGGTTTGGCGGCGCCGAGCAGATCGATCGTGATGTCAGCGGCGTGGGGCTCTCCTGCCCGGCAGGCAGATCGATCCCGGATCGCCACGTGCTGTCAAGCGCGAGCGTCCCGCGGAACGAGTAATAGAACCAGTTCGGAATGCTGCACTGCTTGTCCTGGTTGGTGTTCGCTTCCCCGATCGAATCCCACAGCCAGTTGCCGAGCGCGTCCTGACCCCATGCCCGACAGTTTCCGCCGCTTTGGTCGATCTTCAAGGGATTGGGCGCGTGACTCGACGTGTCCCACTGGGCCATAAGCTGCGGTGTGGTTACGCCAATACCCCCGTAGGCTGGAGAGTCGCGCGCGTAATCGATCAATCCCTTGAAGTTCCCATAGACGACGTTGTTGCCGTTCGCCGACCAGAACTCCACTGGGTCGATCTGTGTGGGATCACATGTCCCAGTGCAGGACACGTTGTAGTCGGCAGGATCGAAGTGCCGGACCATTGACCAGAGTGGTCCAGTGAGCGGTACCGGCGTGCCCGATAAGCGGACCCGCGCCGACGCGCCCGCTGTGCTCGATGAACGATTGACTACCGCGGCGAAGAGGGACTTGAACGTCACGGTCGCGACCGCGCGTATGTAAACGGTGCTTGAAGGGACCGGCGTCCCGCCTGTTGTGGGACAAACCTCACCAGCCGGCTTCGCGCTCGTGGTCCACGCGATGGGACTCCCGCTGCCGTAGAACACCTCCAGTTGGGTTGGCGCGTTCGGGTCGACGAAGGACCGGTTCGGGTCGTCGTAAGCCTTCGCCGCACACCAGACCTCTTCTTGGGTGACGATGAACGACGGGCCTCCATTGATCTCGATGACAGCCGATGCCAAGTACTTGCCCGCGCCGAGCGCTGCCGCGTCGGCGAGGTTCTGCATGACTCTTCGCTGTGACATTGCGTAGCCCCAGTCGACGGCGAACGCGAGCGCGCCGATGAGCACGGCGACGACGATCGCGACGACGATCAGTGCCTGTCCTTCGTCGGCGGTGACCCATCGTGTCATCTGCGCGTCTCCATGAGCGCGCCGCTCCTGATCGTCGCGGAGCCTGTGCCCGAGAAGAATGTGCCGGCGATGGCCGAGACGGCCGACCACGGGTAGCTGATCTCCACGTGCACGAGCACGCCGGTCGTCGCCGGACTGCTCGCCGGGATCCCGGCGCTTGGCCAAGGCACGAAGGTCGCCGTGGCGTTGTCGTAATACGTGAGTGTCACTGTCAAAGCGGCGGGGTCGAGCGGCGCCACCCGTTCACGTGTTGCGCTCGCGATCGCTGACGGCGCCGCGGTCGGATGGACAACGGCGTACCGCGCTCCCTCCTGGCTGGCGCTGCCGACGACCACATACGCGTTCATGGCTCGAGCGACATCGAGGATGCCGACGGCGAACAAAATGAGGATCGGCAGCACGAGCGCGAGCTCCACTGTGCTCGTGCCCGCCTCGCGACGCACTAACTTGCACACGGCGGGGACCCTGTAAGGATTGGAAAGCGCACGGCAGCGCGGATCGGCAGGGGGTTGATCTTGAAAGCGGCGTTGACGACGGACGCTGTGAGGAGCGAGAAGTCGTGGACGACCTCGACGAAGACGTCGTCGGACGTCGCCGAGCAGCTGACGTGCAGGGTCGTCGGGCACGCAGCACCGAACGCGGCTAGCCCCGTCGCATCACACACCCGCTGAGCCACCTGGGCTCGAGTTGCAGTCGCATTACGCGCGGCGTAGTTCGCGCCTTCACGAGCCGCATTCGCCGTGGAGCTCGCGGCGTAGTAAGCGCGCGCACCGTCGACGAGCCCGAGAAGGAGGAGCAACAGAAGAGGCAAGGCGAGGCTCGTCTCGATAAGGCTCTGCCCGCCCTGGTCCGCGACGCGTGTGCTCCCCATCTCCACCCGATCCCATCAGCAAGGCCGTCAGGCGCTCGCCCAGCTCGTTCGAAGCATCCAGGGAGTGGCCACATGCGGGCAATACCGAAAAGTGACCCCTGTCGTCGCGCCGCCTAGTGGCCGAACTCTCCTGCGTAGGCAGGCGGGCGCGACGCTGCGACGAGCTGACTGCGCGTTTTCGCCTTCAATCGACGGAGCGCGTTTTGCACATGCTTGTGGGCGGTCGACTCGCTGATCCTGAGGACCAACGCGATCTCGCGGTCGGTGGCCCCCTGGGCGATGAGCTCAACGATTTGAACTTGGCGCGGCGTCAGCGATGCTTCTCCGGGGGCGCCGACCTTTCCTGGCGACAAGCGCGACACCATCTGCACGAGAGCGGCGAGCACGCCTCGCGGAAACGCTCGCTCGCCAAGCGCAACTGCAGCGATCGTCCGTTCGAGCGCATTCGGTGCAACCTCGCGCGCGACGAGACCTGCGAATCCGAGACTGGCAGCCTGCGCGCCGGCGTAAGGCGTGGGCGTCGGCAAGATCGCGACCAGCCGCGCGCTTCGGCTCAGCTCCTGAACGCGCGAACGAAATGCTGGGCTCAACAGCAGTCGTTCGGTACAGCCCACCAATATCGCGTCGTAACGGCTCGCGATCAGAGGCTTGAGGTGTGAGAGGCTCGGCAGCGACCCCATCACGTCGACGCTGCATTCATCAAGGCGCGCGTACGCGAGGCCAGCCTCTTTCGAGTCGACGACACAGATGCGTGGCCGTGCCTCTTCGTTTTGGTGCTTCATGGAAAAGTCGCTCATAACTCCCCAGCCTTGCGGCATACCCGACGGCCGCGCCATCCCCCGTGCACGTCGTCGCGAACAATCCGAGGTGCGGAGGCTGGTGTCAATGGCTGTACGCACTTTTAGTCGTGCGCTAACTCGGATACACCGCCGCCATCACGGCCACAGCCGCGGCTCGATTTGGGACCTTCAATCGGCGCAAGAGGTTCGTTACGTGCTTCTGCGCCGTCGCTGTGCTGATGCCCAGCGTCGAGGCGATCTCCTTGTCGGCGGCGCCCTTCGCGATCAAGCTCACGACTTCGCGCTGGCGCGGCGTCAAAGGGAGAGTGTTGGCGGCACGGAGCCAACGACCGCTGCGAATGAGCGTCGAGAGGACGCGGCGCGAGTATGCGTGCTCGCCATTGACGGCACCGAGGATCGCTCGGCGAAGGGCTTCCGGGGCGAGGTTTGCGTCTACGTACCCGATCGCCCCCGTAGCGACCGCGTGACACGCGTCATCGTGCTTCGGACTGGTAGTGACGATCACGGTGGTAGCTCCCTTGATGAGATCGCTGACGAGCTCCCAATCCATCTGACCATAGGAAGCCACCACGGTTAGCGCGATGCCTGGGTGGTCTACGGCGGTCATCTCTGTGACGCGCCACAACGGAACGCCAAGATCGAGAGATCGCAGAAGACTAAAGATCGATCCTGGAGCGTCGACGACGAGCACACCGCCCGTCCATGAAGGTGCGTGGCTGTCCATACCCGTACTCCCCTGTCCCCACCTACTCCAAACAACCCAAGAAGCTCGTGGGGCAATCTAGCAGGTGAGAGCTGGTTGGGGGTACAGAAAAAGCGGTACACACGGAACAAAACGGCAGCGAAAAAGAAAGTGCGACTCGAGTTACGCCGTCCCAAATTAGATGCTTCGTCTTGAGTAGAGTCCTCATCACCGCACCGCACCGTGACTCGACGACAAACGGCCATATGAAATTTGCATTAGGACGGATAAGGCATCGACATCGTGGCCACCGCGGCCGCGCGGTTCGGAACCTTCAACCTCTTGAGCACGTTCGTCACGTGCTTCTGCGCCGTAGACGTGCTGATACCTAACGGGTTCCCCGTGCCTCAAGCCGACGATGGATCGGCGGAGCGCATCCAGCGGCAGGTTTGCGTCGACATTGCCGAGTGTTCCGCTGGCGACGGCGCGCCTCGCAGCGGCACCATCGGCTGCAATAGCGACGAGCACCGTCCGGAGCTGATGCGCCCGGTAAACGACGCTCTCCAAGGCGGGGTGATCGTGCACAGCGACCACGACGAGCCAGTTGTGATCAGGCCGCAACGCTTCGGTGCTCATGACCCGGCGCAGCGGCACATCAAGGTCCAGCGACCGCAGGACGTCGAAAACAATGCCTGCAGGATCGATCACCACGATGCCCGAGAACGCGGATGCGGCACCGCCATTCATATCGAAGCGCTCCCCGTCCACCTTTGGCCGATTGGCCCACGCCATGACCGAACCTAACGAGCGCGGCACGGCCTCGGTGTTATCGGGAGAGTGATGATTCCGAGTACCGCATAACTTTCAAGCACCGCGACTCGTCTGCCGCGAGCGCGCGGGATCCAACTTCGTGATTGGTCGTGCAGCGGGCCGAAACGAGAGCGCTCGGGCGCCGCTCCATGTGCATCGCTACGTAGTCGCATTTGGGCATTCTCATATTTGCCACCCACCACTCGGCGTACTGGTTTCTGGAAGGTTGACGCGGCCGGCTTCGACTTCATCATCACGGAGTTGCCGCAGAACGCGATGCCGCGGCGAGGTGGGGTGGGAACGATCTCGGGTGTCAATGAGCACGCCGCAAGGCGCCTGCGTCTCCGCCGCACGGCTCGTAGGAGCTGGTGCGGCGGTTCGCTGTGTTTGCGGCTCGTGCTCGCTTCACCGCGGTCACCCAATGCGCATCGCGATCGAAAGGGGTAGTTGATGTCTGCTCGAACAGCCCGCAAAGGTTCTCTGCAAGGGCGCAAGGTCGCGCTCGTAGCTCTGTTGGTGGTGGCCCTCGCGCTCTCGCTGGCCAGCGCGGCGCGCGCGGTCCACGACGCTGGTCTGTTCGAGCTCGACGGCAACGTCGCCGACAGCCCCGCAGCCGGTTCAGGGGAGGACTGGGCTACGTACTTCCCCACCGGCAGCGGTTCTGCGCAGGCGAGCGTATTTGTCGCTGATCAGACCGATCCGGCGGACACGACCTACTTCACCGGCGGCGGTTCAAAGGACAACAACGACATCAGCAGCTGGGCGTGGACCCCCACCGACCAGGCGCCCGACAAGGACGAGATCCTGAACGCCTATGCCGTGACGTACAGCAAGGCCTGCACCTTGCCCAGCGGACCGGCGACCTGCCAGTACATCTACTTCGGAGCCGATCGCTATGCCCAGAACGGCGACGCGCAGATCGGCTTCTGGATCCTCCACAACTCGATCAATCGCACCGGTCCTGCTACCGGCGGGACCTTCACCGGCGTGCACGCCGTTGGCGACCTTCTCATCCTGAGTGACTTCACCAACGGAGGCGCCATCTCGACGATCAAGGTCTACTCGTGGGTCGGCTTCGGCGGCACCGGCAGCGACGTTCCACTGAACCTGGTCGCGACCGGCGTCGACTGCACGCTGAGCTTGGGTGGAGACGATGCCTGTGGTCTCGTGAACAGCGCGAATCTGCCCGTCGGATGGACATACACGCCGAAGAGCGGTACGGCGGGAGTCATCCCCACCGGCGGCTTCTATGAAGGTGGCATCAACGCATCCGCACTGGTCCCTGGATTCAAGCCGTGCGTATCCAGCTTCCTCGCCGAGACGCGGACGTCGCAGTCCGTTGGCTCGCAGCTGAAGGACTTCGCCCTCGGCACGTTCGCGAACTGCGGCGCGAAGATCAGCATCACGCCGAGCGGCACGAACGAGATCAACGACACGCACACATTCACCGGGCACCTCGAGGTCAACGCTGGCGGCGGATTCAACAACGCTCCCGCCGGCTCGACGATCAACTTCGCGATCGCCAGCGGCCCCGGAACTCTGTCGGCCTCGAGCTGCACCACCGTGGGTGGCACCGGCTCGTGCTCGGTCGACCTGACCTCAGCAGTCGCTGGGATCACCGTCGTCAACGCTTCCGCGACCGTGTCGGTAGGCGGCGCGACGTTCAACCCGACCACCGACGGGACCGGTGGCTCAAGCGGTCCGGCCACCAAGAACTGGGTTGACGCGAACATCCAGATCACGCCTAACGGCACGAACGAGATCGGTGCGAGCCACACGTTCACCGGTCACGTGAACGTGAACGGTGGCAGCGGTTTCGCCAACGCGCCCGACGGGACGTCGATCGATTTCCTGATCGATGCGGGTCCCGGCACGCTCTCCGCGCCGAGCTGCACCACCGCGGGTGGCACCGGCTCGTGCACGGTGACGCTGACCTCGGCCACCGCGGGCATCACCATCGTCAACGCCTCGACCACCGTCAGCGTCGGCGGGGTCAGCCTGAGCCGCACGACCAATGGGTCTGCCGGCAACAGCGGCCCGGCCACCAAGACATGGGTCG
>Ga0207660_10000938_pt1 | contig 19289 bp, 15 predicted proteins | sample KBSC73BmetaG_FD_184335 | JGI IMG/M metagenome (GOLD analysis project Ga0207660, IMG submission 184335) | Corn rhizosphere microbial communities from Kellogg Biological Station, Michigan, USA - KBS C7-3B metaG (SPAdes) (version 2) | ecosystem: Host-associated > Plants > Roots > Rhizosphere ... | reverse complement strand
CTGGTCCCGTCACAAATCGAACTTGATCCCCTGCGCCAATGGCAACGCATCCGACCAGTTGATGGTATTGGTCTGGCGGCGCATGTAGGCCTTCCATGCATCGGAACCCGATTCGCGCCCGCCGCCGGTTTCCTTCTCGCCGCCGAACGCGCCACCGATTTCTGCACCCGACGTGCCGATGTTGACGTTGGCGATGCCGCAGTCGGAACCCAATGCGGAAAGGTACTGTTCGGCCGCTTTCAGGTTCTGCGTGAAGATCGCCGAAGACAAGCCCTGCGGCACGTCATTCTGCATCCGGATCGCGTCATCCAGGCTCTTGAACGGCATCACGTAGAGGATCGGCGCGAAGGTTTCGGTCTGCACGATTTCGTCGGAAGACTGCACCCCGCTGATGATGGTCGGCTCCACGAAGTTGCCCTTGCGATCCAGCACCGAACCGCCGCTGACGACGCGCGCGCCGCTGGCTTTCGCGGTCTTCACCGCATTCGCGAACTGGTCGACTGCGGCCTTGCTGTTCAGCGGTCCCATCAGCGTTTCCGGTTTGGTCGGGTCACCGATCTTCTTCTCGACCTGCTGGTAAGCGTGGCGCAGCTTGCCCAGCACGTCGTCGATGATCGACTCGTGCACGAACAGGCGGCGCGTCGAGGTGCAGCGTTGGCCGGCGGTGCCGACCGCGCCGAAAACGATCGCCGGGATCGCGAGGCCGAGGTCCGCCGAACGATCGAGGATGATCGCGTTGTTGCCGCCCAGCTCCAGCAGTGAGCGGCCCATGCGCGCGGCCACGCGTTCGCCGACCATGCGGCCGACCTTGGTGGAACCGGTGAAGCTGATCAGCGGGATGCGCTTGTCGTCCACGAACTTCTGTGCAAGCTCGCTGCCGGCGTCATTGAAGAGGTAGAAGATTTCCGGGAAGCCGCCGGCCTTCAGCGCTTCGTTGCAGATGCGGACAGCGGCGATCGCCGACAACGGCGTCTTCGGCGAGGGCTTCCAGATGCACACGTTGCCGCACACCGCGGCGATGAACGCGTTCCAGCTCCACACCGCCACCGGGAAGTTGAAGGCGCTGATGATTCCAACGAGGCCGAGTGGGTGCCATTGCTCGTACATCCGGTGGCCGGGGCGCTCGGAGTGCATCGACAGGCCGTACAGCATGCGCGACTGGCCGACCGCGAAGTCGGCGATGTCGATCATCTCCTGCACTTCGCCGTCGCCCTCGGGCTTGATCTTGCCCATTTCCAGTGCGACCAGCGAACCAAGCGCGTCCTTGTGTTCGCGCAGCGCGCGCGCGCATAGGCGCACCGCTTCACCGCGCTTGGGCGCCGGAACGTTGCGCCATTCGGCAAACGCCTTCTGCGCGTTGCGCACGATGGTTTCGTAATCCGCGTCGCTGGTCGCGTACACTTTCGCCAGCGGCTCGTTGGTGGCCGGATTCAGCGGCTCCAGCACGCCCGCATCGGTGGTTTTCGACCACTCGTCGTTGCCGAGGAAAGTGCCGGAATTGGTGTCGGCGAGGCCGAGGGCGGAAAGGATGGGGTGGGTCATGCAAGCTCCTGTGTCCACTGCACGTGCAGCGTGTGAAATCAATCGAACATTGTAGCAGCGCGGGAAAACACGGGTTCGCGCGCGGCAGACGTCGAGAGGGCGAGTGGATCCCCGCATGGGAATGGCGAACCGGCCCGATTCGACGAGGCGCGCAAGAGCGCGCCCGAACGCCGAAAGCGGCCCGAAGGTGGAGTGGAGCGAACGCGCGCGAAGCGCGGGCGCCAGGGAAGGCGCGAGTAGCGGGCGACCGAAGTTTGCAGCGTGCAAAATTGGCGACCCCGGCCCGATTCGAACGGGCGACCTTCCCCTTAGGAGGGGGACGCTCTATCCAGCTGAGCTACGGGGCCGCAACTGCGCGATTTTCGCATGATTGCCGCGTTCGCGCCGCATACACGTTTTGCATGCCAGCATGCGGGATCGTGGTTTCGCCGGCACGGCAAAGGAAGTCTGGATGGGGCGACGAATCCTGTATGGCGTCTACCACTGGGGCCTCGGGCACGCGACGCGCAGCCTTGGATTGATCCGTGCGCTGCTGGACCGCGGCGATCACGTGATCGTGATGATCCAGCCCGGTCCCGGCATGCGATTGCTGCAGTCGGAACTCGGCGACGCCTGCGAGTATTTCCCTTTCCGCGACACGCCGGCGCCATTCAGCCGCTACCCGGCCGTGTTCTATCTGCGCATGACCGCGTCGATGCCGTGGGTACTGGCGGGCTTCCGCCGCGAACACCGCATGACCGAGGCGCTGGTGGCGCAACGGCATCTCGACTGCGTGATTTCCGACAGCCGCTTCGGGGTATGGTCGCGCACGGTGCCGAGCTACTGCATCCTCCATTCGATCCACCAAGTGGTTCCGTTCCTGAGCGGGTTCACCCAACGGGTCGCGGAATGGGGCCAGCGCCGCCTGCTGCGTGGCTTCACCCGGATATTGATACCGGACGTCGCTGAAAACGGCGGCTTGTCGGGTTGGCTTGGTCACGATCCGGTATTCGACTGGGGTGACGGCCGGCTGGTATACATCGGGCCGTTGTCCACCGCCCAACCCATGGGCGTGGCGCAGGACGTCGACGTGTTCTTTTCCGTGTCCGGCATCGAACCGCAACGCGGCCTGCTGGAAGATCTGGTGCTTGAGGCGTTGCCGAAGTTGTCGGGCCGCATCGTGGTGACGCTGGGCAAACCGGGCAACGACGACGGCGTGCGCGAGATCGACGGCGCCACCGTGTACGACTACCTCAACCGCGAACGACAGGCCGAAATGCTCAATCGCGCGAAGCTGGTGATGACGCGCTCGGGCTACACCACGCTGATGGAACTGGCGGCGTTGGGACGCAAGGCCCTGTTCGTCGCGACACCGGGGCAAAGCGAGCAGGAGTACCTCGCGCGCTTTCATCGTGCCAAGGGATACGTGTGGTCGGAGGAGCAGAAGCACCTGGACCTGCCGCGGGACCTGCAGCGCGCGAGCGCGGCGACGGGCATACCGCGCATGGACGCGGCGGCGTCAGTCGGGCGGTTCCTTGCCGCGATCGCCTGATCCTTCCTTGTCCTTGCGCTTGGATTCGGTCGGCATTTCGCGCCAGGTGGTGCCGACGATCGGCAGGCACAGCAGCCAGATCGAGCCGGTCCACACGATCCGGAATCCCAGCATCATCGCCAACCCGTCGGTGTAGCCGATGCCCCACGCGCGCGCGATCGCCATGCCGAGCAGATCGACCGTGCCGATCTGGCTGATCAACCCGGCGCCGATCAGGATCACCGCCAGCGAAAACATGTAGATGGTGGTGGCATCGAGATAACCGAGATGCTGCACGTGCATGCCGCGCCCGACTTGCCAGAACGCGGTACCGAGTGCGCCGAGGTAGATGGCCGCCAGCACGAGGCTCACCGCGATGGTGGACGGCGTGCACAGTTTGCGCAGCCCGTCCAGCAATTCGATGCCGCCCTTCGCGATCTTCTTCAGCCATTCCCGGTGGAAGCGCTGGGGCAACTTGCGCGCCTTGTCCTCGAACAGCAGTGCGGTCGACACTGCCGCGATGAACATCACCAGCAGCGCCACCGAAATCCACCGCACTTCGCCCAACCCGGGTATTGCGATGACGGCGAGAAACAGGAACACCGTCGCGATCTCGACCAGCAACATCATGACCGTCGCGGCCGAACTGCGGCCGACGTGCACGCGCCGCGATGCGGACAATACCCAGTTCTGCGAAAAAAGCCCCAGCGGCAGCGTCACCGTGAGTTCGCCCACCGCAAACGCCAGCCAGAACGGCCGTGGCGGAATGCACACGTCGATCCTCCGCAGCATCAAGCGCAGTTGCACGGCCTTGCACCCCAGGTAGATCGCCGCGCCCCCCACCGAGATGCCCAGCACGCGAAGCGGCAGATCGCGCAGCCGCGCCACCACCTTGCCGAGATCGCCGAGGTTGAACGCGAACACCAGCAACGCCGCGGCCAACAGCACCGGCAGGACCACTTGCGGTTTCAGGACGGCACGCGCATGCGTGAAGATCTTCAGCATGGCAACATCTGATCGACGTCGGGCACAAGATCGGCGAGGCTGTTGTCGAGGTAGCGCACGACGCCCGCCGGGGTGCGCCAGCCGGGCTCCGCGTCTTGCGGGACGGTGTTGCGGAATCGGCCTCGGCGGGTGCATGCCACCAGCCGTTTGCGCTGGAGCCAGTGCAAGCGTTCGGACGCGAGTTGATGGATGTCGGCGCGCGCAAACAGCGGGTCCGGCGAGGCACCGCGTTCGTACAGTTTCGAGACGCCATGGTTCAACCAGTGCCCCAGGTCGCGCGCGGTGAAAACCTGCGGGCCGTGCGACAGGAAGCGCGCAAGCAGGTGGCTCGGCGTGATCGGCACGTTGTCCAGGATCGCGCGTCGCAACGACATATCGAAGGCGCGTCGATCCAGCGAAGTGTCGGCGCGAAACCGTTCGCCGATGCGGATCACCACGCGTGATCGTCCTGACGCCAGCGTGTCGTAGCCGATCGCCATCGGTTGGATCCAGGGCGGCGCGCGGGTGGTGCGGACGAGCCGGAAAAAGCCCTCACGGATACGTCCGAAGTGGCCGTCCGTCGAGATGGTTCCTTCCGGCGAAAAGTACACGCAGCAGCCGCGATCTATCCGGTTCGCGAAGTGCGCGAGCTGCGCATCCACCACCGCGCGGAATGCCGGCAGCAGCTTCCGGAACGCGGGAAGCGAGAGTCGCCGCAGGCCCCAACACGATTCCAGCGGCAGGTCGCGACGCGCGAGCGCCGCCTGCACCGAGCAACTGCCGGCGGCGAGCGCGGTTTCGCGGCGGCCGCGCGCATTCAGCAGCGCGCAGCAGTCGTCGTCGCCGCAGCCCTCGTCGCACAGCGCGAGGAGGGTTTCGCCGAGCGTGAATTCGCGCACCCGCCGCATCGGTTCGGTGCGCCCCAGCGGGAAAAACCATGCCAGCGAAATGCGCCCCACCAACGCCGACAGCGGCGCCGGCCAGTGCACGGTCAGGCGCGACAGGATGCCGGGACGGAACAGGTCCTCGCGCGTGGCATAGAACGGCGGCGTACCTTCGAAGTGCAGCCCGCGCCGCCGCCCCAGCACGTTGCCCAGCATCGGTCCGTCCACGTCACGCTGGTGGTTGGAAGCGATCAGCGAACCCGGCGCAAGTTCGAAATTCGGGGGCGCAACGATCTCGCGATCGTAGCCCATGCGGATCCACAGGTCGAAGCCCATCTGCAGCAGCCAGTTGCCGACCGGATGCGCGCCGATTGCCGCATCGGGCAAGCGCGTCCACGGTCCGCGCGTGGTCATCGCTGGCGTCGCGCGCTGCTGCATTCAGGTGGCTCCGCGTTGATAGCGCCGGCCCTTCCAGACCGAACGCGTGCCGGTGAACGCGCGCCACGCCGAATACCAGGTGGCCGCAAGAAAGAACGTCGCAGCCAGCGGCAACAGCAGCGCGGCAAGCGGATTGCGGCGGTAGTACATCAGCGTCGGCAGGTAACACGCGAGCATCGCGAGCAGGGCCAGCAGTCCGATCGCGCGTGCGGCGTGCGTCGGGCCGAACGCGAGCGCGAGCACGGGCATCCAGAATGCCACGATCAACAGCGCGGAAACCGCCAGCGTCAACGTCAGCGATTCGCGCAGCTGCACGAATGCGGTGCGCGCAATCATGCGTGCGATGTCCTGGAAGTTCGCGCGACGCTGGCTGGTTGCACCGTGCGTCAGGCCGATCCAGCAGCGGTACCCCTTGCGCTTCACGCGCGCGGCGAGCGTGCAGTCGTCGATGATGGCGTCGCGCCAAGCGCCGAACCCACCGGCGTCGAGCAACGCCTCGCGATCGACAAGGACCACGCCGCCCGCCGCCGCGGCGATGCGCGAATCCTTGTTGTTGGCCAGCGCGAACGGATAAAGCAGCTTGAAAAAGTACACGAACGCGGGCAGCAGCCAGCGCGCGGCGAGGCCGTGCCAGCAGGGTTCCGCGCACAGCGACACCAGCGCGTATCCTTCATCTGCCTTGCGCTGCAGCGCGGCAAGCATGCCGGGCGCGAGGCGGATGTCGGCGTCCAGCAACAATATCTGCGGGGTGTCGATGCGATCGAGTCCTTGCTGCAGCGCCCACAGCTTGCCGGTCCAGCCTTGCGGCGGTGTGGTGCCGGCGACCACGGTGATGTGAGGCAATCCGCTGGCGCGTGCGATGGACGCGGTGGTGTCGGTGGATTGGTCGTCGATCATGATGATGCGCGCCGCCGGCGCCGCGATCGCCAGCGCGCGCAATGTGTCGCCGATCACCTCCGCCTCGTTGCGGGCGGGGACCAACACTGTGAAATCGGCAGGTGATGCAGGTGAATTCGAGTCGGCTTCGAGATGCTCGCGACAAAGCCAGGCTGCCCACGGGGCCAGCATCACGCCGGCCCAGCATGCCAGTGCGAGGGCGGCGAGGATCAGGATGGCCATGGCCGCCGGTTGAACGACCGTCAGTGCTGGATGCCGCCGAAGTGCGCGATGGGAACGTCGCTGTGCGGACGGCGCTGGTTCGGTTCCGGCGTGTCGTACAGGATCGGCGGATCAGCCGCGAACGGGCCGGTGAGTTTCGGTCCGCGCACGCTCGCCCATAGCGCCTTCAAGGGATGCGCGAACGAGTCGGCGGCCGCGGTGCCTTCGAAGCCGCAATGCGCCATGCAGTTCGCGCACTTGGGATTGCGGCCGACGCCGTAGTTGTCCCAGTCGGTCTTTTCCATCAGGTCGCTGAAGGTCGGCGCGTAGCCCTCGTCGACCAACAGGTAGCAGGGCTTCTGCCAACCGAACACGTTGCGGCACGGCATGCTCCACGCGGTGCATTGGTAGCCCTGGTTGCCGCACACGAAATCGAGGAACAGGCTGGAATGCGACAGCGGCCATTTCGCGCGGCTCGCCTTCCCGCGCTTGAAGATGTTTCGGAACAGTTCCTTCGATTGGCGACGGCCCATGAACACGTCCTGGCGCGGCGCGTGTTCGTAGTGATAGCCCGGCGACACGGTGATGCCATCCACTTTCAGGTCATTGGTCGCGAAGTCGAAGAACTCGGCCACCTCGTCGGGCCTGGCGGTGGTGAACAGCGTGGTATTGATGTTGACCCGGAAGCCCCGCTTCTTGGCGGCACGGATCGCGGACACGGCCGTATCGAAGATGCCTTCGCGACCCACGCTCTCGTCGTGGCGCTCGCGCATTCCATCGAGGTGCACCGAAAACGTAAGGTGCTCGGACGGCGTGAACAGGTCGAGTTTCTTTTCCAGCAGGATCGCGTTGGTGCACAGGTACACGTACTTGCCGCGCGCGATGATGCCTTCGACGATCTGCTTGATGTCCTTGTGGATCAGCGGCTCGCCACCCGGGATCGAAACCATCGGCGCGCCGCATTCGTCCACCGCCGCCAGGCATTCCTCGACCGACAGCCGCTGCTTGAGGATGTGCGAGTCGTAGTCGATCTTGCCACAGCCGGGGCAGGCGAGGTTGCACTGGAACAACGGTTCCAGCATCAGCGTGAGCGGATAACGCCGCACGCCACGCAATCGGCGTCCGATGATGTAGCTGGCGACCTTCAACTGCTGGCGAACGGGAATCGACATCGCGGATCTCCTGCGGCGCATGGACCGGCCGCGCGTACGCGACGCAGGTCTGCCGTGCATGGTGAACCGTTGCGTGTCAACGCGGCGTTTAGGTACGCGAGGCGCGGTTCACCACGGTTTCAGGGCATTTCGCTGCAGGGGTCGAGCGCGGCGGACGTCGCAGGCGATCAGACTTCGTATTGCAGTCGCGGCGCTTCGCCGCTGCCCGGCAGGCGCTTGGCGAACTCGCCGCGCAGGCGTTGCCATTCCATCTTGAGCCACGGCGTGAAGTGCTCTGGCGATTCGGCGATTTCGCGATCCAGCGCCGCGGGCGCAACGTAACGCCACGCCGCGATTTCGGTGTCGTTGACGCGCACCGGTGCATCGGAGACGCCGACGTACACCCAACACAGTTCGGACTCGGATCCTGCGTCAAAGTACTCGGCGTGGTACTGGAATTTGTAGACGAAGTCGAGCGGGCAGGTGAAACCCAGTTCTTCACGCAGCCGGCGTTGCGTCGCGGTCTCCATGTCTTCGCCGCCGCGCGGATGGCTGCAGCAACTGTTGGCCCAGTAGCCGGGCCACAGCGGTTTCGATGCGGCGCGTTGTTGCAGAAGCAGTTCGCCGGCCGGATTGAACACGAACAGCGAAAACGCGCGATGCAGGATGCCACGGCCGGCGTGCGCGTCGGCCTTGGACGCGTGCCCGATCTCGCGGTCGGCTTCATCGACCAGGATCAGGCGTTCGGAGTCGAACGACACCACCCGGTTGTCTTCGTGCTCAACCAATGCTGCTCTCCATCGCCTGGTAACCCGCCTGCTGCAGCGCGCGCGCGACGCGGCCCGGATCGTCAGGACACAGTGCGATCATCGCGCCGCCGCCGCCGCCGCCGGTGAGTTTGGCGCCGGCCGCGCCATTGGCGCGCGCGACCTGGATCATTTCTTCCAGTTCCCAGCTCGACACCTGCAGCGCGTTCAACTGACCCTGGCAGATGTTCATCAGTTCGCCGAATTGTTGCAGATCCCAGGCTTGCAACGCCTTGATGCCCTGCATCGCCAGCGCATCGATTTCATCGAAGATGCGCTCGTACAACTGCTTGTTGCGTTGCCACGCTGCGCGCACGCGGCCGACCGTGCGCGCGGTCAGGCTTTCCACGCCCGACAGCCCGATCACCATCGGCAGCGGCTTGGCGAACCGCAGCGGTTCGACGACCGGCGGTTCGCCGCGCTGGAACAGCAGCGGCTGGCCATAGGTTGCGACCGTGTTGTCGATGCCCGATGGCGTGCCGTGCGCGACGCGTTCGCATTCGTAGGAAAGCGCGCACACCTGCTGGTCGGTCAGGCCGAGCGCGCAGTGGCGATCGAGCGCGCGGATCACCGCGACCGCGAGTGCGGCCGAGCCGCCCAGCCCGTTTGCGCGCGGCAGGTTGGGATAAACCTGGATGCGCAGCGGACGATCGGCAAGTTCCAGCTTTTGCAGGATCAATTCCAGCGATTGCAGGAACGAGCCCGGATGCTTGGTGCCGGGATGCAACCGTTGTTCGACGCCCCAGCGCGGAATGATGAGTTGGGTGCCGTCGTTCGATTCTTCGGCGCGCGCCCGGATCGCCATCGGAACCGGCACCGCGATCGCGTGGCGGCCGTACACCACCGCGTGTTCACCCAGAAGGATCGCCTTGCCGTAGCCGGTCGCGTACTCGCTTTCCTCGACCGGCTCGAAGCCGTGTGCGACGGTCCTGGCTTCGGGCTGCACCTGGTTCTTGACCTCGGCGATGATCTCGCGGGCCTTCCACACCTTGATCTCGCCCGAGTCGACTAGGCGTTCGACCACGGTTTCGAAGATCTCGGGCGTGGCGCCGGCACTGACGGCGACGCTGCGCGCGTGCAAGGTCATGTGGCCCTGCTGGATGCCGTCGGTCACGAGCGCGCGCAACGCGGAGAAGTTCTGCGCCAGGCCGACGGCGCCCATGATTTCCGCGAGTTCGCGCGCCGTCGCGACGTTCGCGAGGCGCAAATTCAACGCGACGGTGGCGTTGGATTGCAGGTTGCCGCCGACGGTGCCGACCTTCATCGGCATCTCGATCGTGCCGACCAGGTTTCCCTGGTCGTCCTTGTACCAGCGCGTCAGCGACGTGTAGTGCTCGCCGCGCGCCGCGTAGGCATGCGCGGCGGCTTCCAGCGCACGCCAGTCGTTGCCGGTTGCGATCGCAGCCGCGTCGACACCATTCATGATGCCCTTGTTGTGGGTGGCGGCGCGATACGGGTCGCACACCGCCAGGTCATTGGCGAGGATGATGCCGTCGCGCACCTGTTCGCCGTCGTAGCCCTTGCCGGCCAGCAGTTCGGCCGGAATCACCGTCTTGGCCCAGACCAGCGCGCGGTCGGTGAGATTGGAAAGGATGCGCAGGAACACCTTGCCGCCGGTGATGCCTTCCACCAGCGGCGCCACGCCTTCGCACATGGTGTTGACCATGTTGGCGCCCATCGCGTCGCAGGTGTTCACGAGAAGATGCAACACCACCATGTCGCGGCGGCCGTCGGCTGCCGGGTGGATGCGGACCTCGATGTCCTTGGCGCCGCCACCGCGCGCGACCATCTTCGGGTGCAGGCTGTTGGCGAGGTTGATGATTTCCTGCTTGCGTTGCAGCAGCGCCGCTTGCGCAGTGGCCGAGTTGTCGATATCGACGATCTGCACCTGGCCGATCAGGATCGGCTCGGTGCTGCGCGTGGTGAAGCCGCCGGCAGCGCGCACCAGCTTCGCGGCCGATGACAGCGCCGCCACGATGGAAGGTTCCTCCACCACCAGCGGTACCACGTGATCCTTGCCATTGACCAAGAAGTTGAGGCCGAGACCGAGCGGCAAGCCCATCACGCCGATCACGTTCTCGATCATCTTGTCGGCGCGCGCGACGGTAAGCGTGTGCGCGCCGCTCGACAGGACTTGAAAATCCTCGCGCGAAAGCAGGCCGCGCTCGCGCACCAGGTTCACGCGTTCCGGCACCGACAACTTGTAGAAACCCGGCAGCCTCGACTGATCCATTCTGATTCCTTGCAAAGCCTCAAACGTTCGAAACGACCTCCAGACCCTTGGGGTCCGCTTCCAGTCCGATTACGGGAAACCCGGCGCGCGATGCGCGCTTCGAGAATTCCCGCAACCGCGAATCTTCCACGGCGAACGTGATGCCGATGTCACCGCCGCCCGCGCCGCAGCTTTTGTAGACGCATCCGCAGTCCGCGGCGATCGCGGCGATCGCCCGATGCTCACGGCTGGCGATGTCAACGCCCGCGGCCGTGCCGAAGCGCGCCAGGGCTGTTGCGTAATCGTGGAGGGAGGACAGAAAGGTGGCGGCATCGCTGGCGGTCAAGGCGTCGATACCGCGTGAAGAAATTGTAGCGAGTTCATGCATGTATTGCGTGAACGCGATCGGCTCACGTTCACGCCATGCGGCGACCGTGGCGAGCATCGTGCTGGTGGATGCCGGGTGGCCGCTGTAGACGCAAACCCAACGTAGATCTTTCGGCAACGCGATGGGAGCCACCCGGGTGGCATCACCATCCAGGTGGAAGCGCGAGAGTCCGCCCATCAACGAGGCCGCAATGTCGATGCCGCTGCCATGACCATGCTGGATCGCGCGGTGTGCTTCGATGGCCTGGTCGATCGTGGGCGCAGCGGCGTGGGCGTGTGCGCGCAAGGCACCGAGCAGCGCCACGGTGAGCGCGGCGCTGGAACCGAGCCCCAGTTTCTCACGCATGCCGGCGTGATCCAGATAAAAAGCGTCGCTGTCGAGTTCGATACGGCACGGAGGCAGGTTCCGCGCCTGGGGAAGACGCGCGAGCAGGGTGGCGATCCATTCGAGGTCCGGAGGCGCTGCATCGACCCAGCGTGCATGGCCATCCTGCGGCCGCAACTGTGCCTGCAGTTGCAGGGTGGGCGAGACGATTTCCCAAAGCCCATCGCCGCCCGGGAAACGCTGATTTCGCGCGTCGTCCCGGATATCGTCGAGATGGCGTGTGGCGGGGTTGTGCGGAGATTCCCTGGATTCAAGCGCCACGCTCGCGCGCCGGTCCACCGCCAGCACCAGCGCCGGTGCGCCTTCCAGCACCGCGTATTCGCCCAGCAGCACCAGCTTGCCGGGCGCGCTGGCGATCACGCGCATGCGTGGGCGTCCTCGACGATTCGCGCGCCTTCGCCCAGGCCGCTGACCAGCACGTCCTCCACGCCAATGACGGTGCGCAAGGCATCGGCCACGCGCGCCGCATCGTCGGGCAGGCAGACGGCTTTCACCTGCGGGCCCGCATCGATGGTGAAAAACACGCCGGTGCCGTCGGCTTGCAAGGACCGGATGCACTGGATGCAGGCGACGGTCGCCGTGTTCCAGTAGATCAGGCCGGGCCGGGCGGACATCATCACCGCGTGCATCGCAAGGCAGCTCGCCTCGCCAACCTGCGCCAGCTTTTCGAAGTCGCGCGTCGATACGGCACTGCGCGCCGCGTCCAGATCACCTGGCACGCCCGCAATCCAGTCGCGATAGAAGGGCGACGTATCCCGCGTGTGGTCCATGCCCGCGCTCGAACTGATGGCCTTCCTTTTCCGAGTGGTGATCGCGACCACGACCTTGAGCGGCCATGCGCCGGCGCCCAACAGCGGGATCGCGAAAGCGTCCTCGCCGTCGTCGCGCGTGCCCGCCGCCATTTCCACGAACCCGCCAAAGATCGAGCGCGCGGCCGAACCCGAGCCGCGTCGCGCCAGCATCGAAAGCTCGCGTGCATCGAGATGCAGCTCCAGCGCGCGATCCACCGCAATCGCCAGTGCCGCAAAACCCGATGCGGAGGAAGCAAGCCCCGCCCCGGTTGGAAAGTCGTTGCCGGATTCGACGTGCGCCCGCACCGCGACGCCCGCGCGCGCGCGGAACAAATCGAGGAAGACACCGATCTTGCGGGTTTGCGCTTCGTCGCGTTCGCCATTCAACGTGATGTCGTCGTCGGCGAGTGCGTCGTCGAAGCGCACGCGCGTGCGCGTGTGCAACGCATCCAGCGTGATCGACAGTGAACCCGCGGCCGGCAGGTTCAACGCGGCGTTGCGCTTGCCCCAGTATTTGACGAGCGCGATGTTGGGTTGGGCTTGCGCAGTGGCGTGCATCCGGTGCGATGTGATCACGTTGGTATCGATGAGTTTTGTAGGGCGGGGGGAGCGCAGTGCATCCCGCCGTTGCAAAGCGGTTAGGGCGGGAGAAGCGCAGCGTATCCCGCCGCTGCGACACACTGAAGGCGGGTTGGCACCCTCCCTACCGTGAAGCGATCTGGCCGGCTAGCTGCAGTATCCGTTGGCACGGAACCATTGTATTGCGTCAGCCAGCGCTTCCCGCGCCGGGCGAGCGCTGTAGCCGAGTTCGGTTTCGGCACGGCGGCTCGAAAAATACATCCAATGCCGGGCAAGCTTGACGCCATCCACCGTGACGTTCGGTGCGACACCGGTGATGCGCGCCCATGCCTCGGCCACGTAGGCAACGGGCAATACGGCGGCGTGCGGCAATTTCAGCCATGGCGGGTGGCGGCCGGTCAGTTGCGCGACGGTACCGAGGATCGACTGCAAACTCATGTTCTCGCCGCCCAGCACATAGCGGCGTCCGCGTTGGCCGCGCTCGTAGGCGAGTACGTGGCCCTCGGCCACGTCGTCGACGTGCACGACGCACAACCCGGTATCCACGAATGCGGGCATCCGTCCGCGCGCCGCATCGAGGATCATCCGTCCGGTCGGCGTCGGCTTGCGATCGCGTGGGCCGATGGGCGCGGCGGGGTTCACGATCACTATGTCGGTGCCGGCGCGCGCACAGCGTCGCACCAGCGCTTCCGACAGGAACTTGGAACGCTTGTAGGCGCCGATCATGTCGTCGAGGCGAACGGGCGTGTCTTCGTCGGAAGGCGTGCCGTCGTGATGCAAGCCGAGCGTGGCGACGCTGGAGGTGTGCACGGTGCGACGGACCCTGCAACGCCGCGCCGCCAGCAGGATGTTGTGGGTGCCGCGCACGTTCGACTTGCGGATCTCGTGCGGATCGCGCGCCCACAGCCGATAGTCGGCGGCGACATGGAACAATCCCTCGCAACCCTCGAGCGCGCGTTCCAGCGAGGCCGCATCCAGCAAGTCGCCGCGCGCGATATCGACGGGCAGTCCTTCGAGATTCGAAGTGTCGCTCGAAGCGCGCGCCAACGCGCGCACCGGGTAGCCGTGACGCAACAACGCGCGCACTACGGCCGAGCCGACGAATCCGTTGGCACCACTGACCAGGACGCGCCCGCTCATGCAGCGAGTGCTGCGGCGGTGGCGAGCGAACGGCGCGCGCGCCGGAAGTCGTGCGACAGTGCGCGCGCCGCGCGCCAGGTTGCAGGGCCGCCCAGCGCGATCGCCGACACCATCCGCAGGGACCAGCCGCGATCCGCGCCCTCGAGCGCGCTGGCCATGGCCGCCGGCAGTTCGCGGTCGATCGGATCGCAGATCGCTTTCACCGCCACGAAGGGAAGTTTCGCGCGTGCGGCGACCGCGGCGATCGGCGCGGCTTCCATGTCCACGGCCAGCGCGTGGCTGCGGGTTGCCAGCGCCCGCTTGTCGGCAGTGGTCGCCACCGGCTGCGGTGTCGACCACAGGATGCCGCGGCGAACGCGCAGGCTTGCCGACAGGAGTTCGACGAGTTGCGTGGCGAGGCCGGTATCGGTGGCAAAGCCGGGATCGTCCCGCATGTAGCAGACGTGATCGGGAATCAGCACGTCGCCCGAAGCCAGGTCGGGGGTCAGCGCGCCCGCCACGCCCCAGTTCGCCAGCCGCGCGACGCCGCAGGCGAGCAGGCGTTCGGCCGCACGCATCGCGTTGTGCGGGCCCATCCCGGAAACCGCCACCCATCCGTTCCGCCAACGTGTGCACTCGCCGATGCCGATGCCGCGTACGCCGATGCTGTGCGCCTCCGCCGGCAGGGCGATGATCAAGCCGACCGCATCAGGACTGGCGGACGCGGACATTGCGATAGCGCACCAGGGCCCAGTACGGGAAATAGCGGGTGTAGCCGTGGTACTTCAGGTAGAACACCCGCGGAAAGCCGGGCGCATTGAAGCGAGCGTCGTGCCATTCACCGGCGGCTTGCGTCTTCAGGAGGTATTCGACGCCGCGCGCCACCGCCGGGCTGTCTGCTTCGCCGGCCGCCATCAACGCCAGTAGTGCCCATGCGGTCTGTGCGGGGCCACTGCGCGCGCCACGCCCGCGCAATTCGGGATTGAGGTAACTGTCGTTGCCTTCGCCCCAGCCGCCGTCGGCTTGCTGGACCGACTTCAGCCATTGCACCGCGCGCCGGATCGCCGGTTCATCGGTGGCGAAGCCCGCGGCGCGCAGCGCGACCAGCACCGACCACGTGCCATATATGTAGTTGGTGCCCCAGCGCCCGAACCACGCACCTTCGGACGTCTGTTCGTCCAGCAGGAAACGCGTGACGCGTTCGCGCGCTTCACGATCGGATGCGCGGTCGAGCAACGACAGAAGCGTCAGCACACGCCCGCTGACATCACTGGTGGGCGGATCTAGGAGGGCGCCGTGGTCGGCGAACGGAATCTGGTTCAACCATTGGTGATCGTTGTCGGCATCGAACGCGGCGAAGCCGCCATTCTTCGACTGCATCCCGCACAGCCAATCGGTGGCGCGCTCGATCGCGCGCGTGAAGTTCTCCGATTTCGGCGATTGATGCAGTGCGCGCACCACGACCGCGGTATCGTCGAGGTCGGGATAGGCATCATTCTTGTACTGGAAGGCCCATCCACCGCCGGGAAGCTGCGGACGTTCATCGCGCCAGTCGCCCGGCTCGTCCAGCAGTTGCCGCGACAGCAGCCAATCGAGCGCACGCCGCTGGGCATTTGCCGGCGCGTCGCGATCCTCCTGCAACGCGAGACAGGTGAGCCCGGTGTCCCACACCGGCGAAACGCACGGCTGGCACCAAGCTTCATGGTCATGCACCACCAGCAGGTCGTCGATGGCCTTGCGGGTTTCGCGCCGAGCCGGATGCTCGGCCGGATAGCCCAGCAGGGCAAGCGCTTCGTAGGCGTTGACCATCGCCGGGAAAATCGCGCCCAAGCCGCCATCGCCGTTGCGGCGATCGAGAATCCACCTCTCGGCGCGTTCCAGCGCGCGCCGGCGCAGGCGTTTCGGAATCAGGCGTTCCAGGCGCCGAACGATTTTTTCGCCCGCGAACAGGACGCGATTCAACAGCGAGCGCGAATGGAAATAATGCTTTTCCTCTTCGGGCGGCGTGACGAACAGTTCGGCGATGTGCACGCCGTGCGGATTGGCCGCGCGCGGCTTCAGCGTGGTCAGCACCGACAACGGCACCATCACCGTGCGCGACCAGTACGACACCTTGCCGAGATGGAACGGGAACCAGCGCGGCAGCAGCACGATCTCCACCGGCAGGAACGGCACGCCGCGCCACGGCAGTTCCCCGAACAACGCCAGCGCGATACGCGTGAAAACGTTGCTGCGAGCGGCCCCACCGTGCGCGAGGATGGCCGCGCGCGCCTTCGCCATGTGCGGCGCGTCGACGCGGTCGCCGGCCAGCTTCAACGCGTAATAGCACTTCACGCTGCAGCTCACGTCCAGGGCGCCGCCGGGGTAGAGCGGCCAACCGCCGTCGCGCGATTGGCGGCGGCGCAGGTATTCGGCCAGCCGCGATTCCAGCAGGCGGTCGAATTCCCCGAGGTAATGCAGCATGAGAATGTATTCGGCCGGAATCGTGCAGTCGGCTTCCAGCTCGTATTGCCAGCAACCGTCGGCGCGCTGGCGCGCGAGGATGTTCGCCCGTGCCGCTTCGATCGCCGCGGTCAGCCGGTCGCGCGCGCCGGTGTCGACGCGATGGGTTGCGGGACGATAGCGCGGGGCGCCGGAATCGGGCGGCATGGTCGGCAGATCGTTACTTGAAGGTGAAAGCCTGCGCAGGGCCACACGCGTCGCTGTGCGGCCATGCGCTGTGCGGGTCCGGCAGCAATCCGCGCCAGTCGCTCGCCAGCGCCTGCAGCGGCAGGCCTTCCGCCATGCGTGCGAACCAGCGCTGCAGCACGCGGCTGTAGCCCGCGAAAAGATGGGTAACGATCACGATCTTCTTGACGACTTGCCGCGAAACCTTCACCTGCGCGCCGGCCGTGAAATCCGGCTTGGCCAGGATCGAGCCGAGCGTGCGCATCGCCAGCCCCAGCGCGATCAGGCAGAAGCGCCGGATGCCCACCTCTTTTTCGGGTATCAACAAGGTGTAGTCGAGCGCGTTGCGAAGATGGCTGTGGGCGACGCCGATCAGTTGCGCGTAAGCCTTGCCGAACGCAGCCGGCACTTCGTTGCGGCGAATGTCCTCCAGTTCCACGCCGGCGCGGGCAAACAGGTCGTGCGGCAACCAACAGGCGCCGCGATCGCGGTCCTCCCAGAAGTCCTTGAGGATGTTGGTCATCTGCAGGCCCTGGCCGAACGATACGTCCAGTGCCGACAGCTCCTCGCGGCGCTCGGCGATGCGCGGCGAATAGTCGCAAAAGAGATCGGTGAGCGTCTGGCCCACGATGCCGGCGACGTAATAGCAGTAGCGATCCATCTCGCGCATGTCGGCGAGGCCGGCGGTGCTGGTGCGGCGCTCGAAACTCGGCATGCCGGTGCACATCGTGCGGATGCAGCGCGCCAGCGATCCGCGCTGCGCCAGGTTGAAGCTGTCGGTGACCTGGATGATTTCTGCGGTGTGCGCGACCAGGTCGCGTTCGGCGGCGAGCGTGTTGCCGACGAGCAGCGGCGCCAGGTCGCGCGCGAACGATGCCGGATCTTCCGTGGATTCCACCACCCGCGTGAAGCGGTCGTGGAACTGCTGCTTGACGTCGCCCGGCAGCGCGTTTTCGTCCTCGATCGTGTCCGCGATCCGGCACAACAGATACGCGTTCGCGATCACCGTGCGCAGGCGCACGTCGAGTTGCGGAATGGTCAGTGCAAAAGTGCGCGAAACCTCCGGCAGAATGCGCGCCTGGTAGCCGTGGGCGCCGCGTCGCGATCCACTGGCGAAAGCTTGGGCGATCATTCTGCTGGTCTCCTTCGGCGCATCGTCAGCCGACTTCGTGATCGTACGCATTGTGCGTGAAGATGAGGTGGAAGTCGCGCGGAAATTGCTTTGACACGCGAACGCCGCCGTCGCTAGGCTCGCGGCGATTCGCGGCCGCTGCCGCCGGACAAGGAGTGGGTCGATGTCGTTTGCAGATCGGGTACCGGAATACGTCGAACGCATCGAGCGCGCGCTGGATGCGCGGCTGCCCGCGGCGGATGCCCGGCCCGCGTCCCTGCATGCGGCGATGCGCTACTCGGCACTCGGCGGCGGCAAGCGCATCCGGCCGTTGCTGTGCTATGCGAGCGGCGAGGTGCTTGGCATCGCGCCCGCGCGTCTGGACGCCGCCGCGTGCGCGGTCGAATGCGTGCACGTGTTCTCGCTGGTGCACGACGATCTGCCGGCAATGGACGACGATGCGCTGCGACGCGGCAAGCCGTCCACGCATGTGGCGTTCGGCGAAGCCACTGCGATTCTCGCGGGCGATGCCCTGCAGACCCGCGCCTTTGAAATTCTCGCCGGCGACGGTGCGCTTGACGCGGTGGAACGGCTGGGGATGATCGCGATCCTCGCGGGTGCCGCCGGTTCGGAAGGCATGACCGGCGGGCAGGCGGTGGATCTCGAATCCGAGGGCAAGGAACTCGCCGCCACCGACCTCGAAGCACTCGATCGCGACAAGACCGGCAAGCTGATCCGCGCGGCGGTGCTGATGCCGACCTGCGCGGCACCTGATCTACCGGACGATTCGCGCGATGCACTCGACCGTTTCGCCGAATGCATGGGACTCGCGTTCCAGATCAAGGACGACGTGCTGGACGTGGAAGGCGAACAGGCACTCACCGGCAAGACCCATGGCGCCGACGCCGCCCGCGGCAAGGCCACGTATCCATCGTTGATGGGCATGGACAACGCCAAGCGCCGCGCCGATGCGTTGTACGCCGATGCACTGGCTGCGCTCGAACGCTTCGGTGACGCCGCCGAACCGTTGCGCTGGATGGCACGCTACATCGTCCACCGGGATCGGTGAAGCCGGCCGACCGGCAGGTGAGCGTCCGTCGTTTGGTCGGGTGATCCCATCCGCTTCCGGGCTTGCATCGCGCCGCCTGAAGCTCGACACTTGCGTTCATCTGGAGACCGGCCTGTAGCCGGTGGGAGCCCCGGGGCACATAGTGATCAGCCAGGACGGGTCGCCGGGGAAGCGCGGCATCTTTGCGGAACTCAGCCATCGCCACGTATGGCGCGCCGCCGCGGTCTACATCGGTGCGGTGTGGGCACTCTCGCAAGGCATCGCGCAGCTTGCCCCCGTGTTCCGGGCGCCGGAATGGGTCACCCGCTGGTTCGTGATCGCCTGCGCGATCGGCTTTCCGTTCTGGGTGGCCTTTGCCTGGTATTACAAGCTGACGCCGGAAGGCCTGAAGCTCGAAAGCGACGACACCAGCCAGGATCACGCGTTCCATCGTGCCACCGGGCGCAAGCTGGATTTGTGGATCATCGGTGTGATGGCGCTGGCGATCGTGTTGCTGATCACCAACACCTTCGTGCTGCATCGCGACGTCAACAGCGCGGCCGGCGCGGCTGACGCG
>Ga0207660_10000935_pt1 | contig 19308 bp, 20 predicted proteins | sample KBSC73BmetaG_FD_184335 | JGI IMG/M metagenome (GOLD analysis project Ga0207660, IMG submission 184335) | Corn rhizosphere microbial communities from Kellogg Biological Station, Michigan, USA - KBS C7-3B metaG (SPAdes) (version 2) | ecosystem: Host-associated > Plants > Roots > Rhizosphere ... | reverse complement strand
CCACCCACCCGGGCTGCTCGACGAACTCCTGCAGCGCCGCGCGGAAGTCGGCGGCCGGCAGCTCCTGCCAGTCGGGCTGGTGGAAGATCGCATCGAGCTCGACGTGAGCAACGCCGAGCCGCCCGGCCAGCTGTCGGGCGAGCGTGGTCTTCCCGCTGCCGCTGTTGCCGACGACCGACACCCGCTGCACGTGATCGAGCGTAGGACCCCGACGGCGTCGAGGCGGTGTTTCAGCGCTGCAGGAGCTGGCCCCCGGTGGAGGGGGCACGGCCTCACGCCCTTTCCCCCTGTTGAGCCCGAGGCGTGTCAGCGGGTGCCGGGCCGTACTAGGCCGCTCTCGTAGGCGGCGATAACGGCTTGCGCGCGATCGTTCAGGTGGAGCTTCGCCAGGATTCGCGCGACGTGCGTCTTGACGGTGGACTCGGCTACGACGAGTTCAGCGGCGATGGCAGCGTTGGCGTGCCCGCGGGCGATGAGGGTGAGTACTTCGACTTCGCGTGGTGTCAGTTCGGCGAGTGCGGGCGGTGTCGTCGTGGCTGGGGATGGCCGGGCGCAGAACTCCTCGATGAGGCGACGAGTGATCGTGGGCGCGAGCAATGTCTCACCGCGGATGACCGTGCGAACAGCGTCGGTGAGTTGGTGGCGTCGGGCGTCTTTGAGCAGGAACCCGCTGGCGCCGGCCTTCATGGCTTCGTAGACGTACTCGTTGCGGTCGAAGGTGGTCAGGACCAGTACCCGTGGCGGGTTCGGCGCCCTGAGCATCTGTCGGGTCGCCTCGATGCCGTCCAGCCCGGGCATCTGGATGTCAACGAGCGCGACGTCTGGACTGAGCTCGCGCGCGGCCGTGACCGCTTGCGCGCCGTCTGCGGCCTCGCCGACGACGGTCATGTCGTCTTCGAGATCGAGGATCGTGCGCAGCCCGTCGCGGACGATCGCCTCGTCGTCTGCGATGAGGATGCGAATGTCGGCGGTCATCGGTCGTTGATCGGGAGTCTGGCGCGAACGGTGAACCCGCCGGTGGGGACGGTGTGGGCGATGAGAGTACCGCCGAACACGGTGACGCGTTCGCGCATTCCGGTGAGCCCGCGGCCGGCCGGTGCGGGTGTGGCGGCTCGGCCCGCGTCGCAGACCTCGACGACGAGTTCGTCGAGGTCGCGGGTGACGCGCACGGTGCAGATCGGCGGGCGGGCGTGCTTGAGCACGTTGGTCAGCGACTCCTGCAACACGCGGTAGGCGGTCAAGCCGAGGCCCGGGGGCAGCGAAGCCAACGGGCCAGTGACTTCGACGGTGACCTCGGCACCGGCCAGCCGCGTCGCCTCGACCAGCTCGTCGAGGTGCTCTAGTCCGGGTTGCGGTGTGAGTGTCGAGTCGTCGGGTCCATCGAGCAGACCGAGGAGCCTTCGCATCTCGGTCAGCGTCTGCCGGGCGGTTTGCTCGGTAGTGGCCAGACGTGTCCGCGCTTCGACTGGGCGCTCTTTCTCGAGCAAGGCGGCGGCAGCGACCAGCTGCAGCACAGTGACGCTCAGCCCGTGTCCGACGATGTCGTGCAGCTCGCGGGCGATGCGGGCCCGTTCGGCACTCGCTGCTTCCTGGGACAGTCGTTCGCGGTGCGCGACGAGTTCCGCGGTCTGCGCCTGGAGCTGGTGGGTGTGTTCGGCACGGCGCCGGAACGCGTGTCCGAGCGGCCATGCGCCGGCGACGACGCCGTAGAAGACGGCGTTCGAGCCGGTCAACGTGAAGACCGGGTCCGTCAGCTCGTGGACGGCAATGCCGAGCAGCGCCAACGGCGCAGCCACAGAGAGGGCGCTGGTGCGGGCGTAGCGGCCGACGGCGTAGAAGCCCACCACGGTCGGTAGCAGCGATCCGAGTCCTTCGGGGGCACCGAAAATGAGGTACTCGACGGCGTCGACGGTGACGATGAACGCCAGGACGCCCAGCGGGAAGCGCTTGCGCCAGATCAGCGCCAGCGCGGTCACGGCGTAGAGCAGCGCCACCACGGGTGCTGGCCCCACCAGGTGACCCAGGTTGTACGACGCCGGCGCCCACACATCCGCTTGCGCGATCACCGCCAGCACGACCGGAAGCACGAGCTCCGTTGCTGGCCACGCGACCCGTGGCGCCGGTACGGCGAGTGTCTGCGCTCCCACGGACCCCGACCGTAGCGACCCAAACCGCCTCGCACGTCCGCCTTCGAGATGACCCGTGTCGTCTCCGGGACGACAACCGGCCGGCGACGTCATCCGCCACAGACACCTCAAGGCTGACGACCGGCGCCGTCCGCGATGCCTAACGTGCCCCCGTTCCCAACCCGGAGGTGCCCTCGTGAACAGCTCCACCCGACCCGTCCGCGGCCTCGCCACCGCCGCGGTCGCGCTGACGTCGTTGTTCCCGCTGATCGTGATCGTGCTCAACCTCATCCAGCGACACGACTACAGCCCCACCCGGCAGGCGATCAGCGAGCTGGCCCTTGGAACCGACGGCAACGCCATGATCATCGCGTTCTGCGGACTGGGCGTCGGGATCTTCTTGCTCGCCGTGAGCATCTACCGCACGAGTCGCAACGCGCGTGTCACGCCGCTGCTCCTCGCCCTCGCCTCCGTTCTGGCCGGTCCCGTCTCCGCGGCGTTCCACACCGACCGCACCGGCGCCAAGACCACGGTGCACGGCAACATTCACAACGTGGCTGGGCTGGCCGCCTTCCTGCTCATTCTGGTGGCGATGATCACCGCCGCTTACCGGTTTCGCCGTGAACCGGCATGGCGGGCACACGCAACCGTGACCAAGGCGTTCGCCGCGCTTGGTATCACCACGTTCTTCCTCGTCCCCGTGCTCGGCAACAGCCAGTTCGGGCTCGCCCAGCGGTTGTTCGTCGGCACATTCGTCGTGTGGCTGCTGTCCACGGCCGCCCATGCCGCCCGCGTCACCGGCACCTCCAACGAAGCCGCCAGGCGAGAAGAGACCGACCGCGCACTGGCACCTAACGAGGCACACATGCCGGCTCGCCCATAGCCGAGCATCGACGGGACATCCGGATGCAACGCGCCGCAGCAGGGAGCGGTAGCGGTTAGCGGCCGTCGACGGTGAGTGCCGCGCGAGCACGTCGTCGATGTACGCCTCGATGTGCTCGCGGCGGATCGCGGCCGGCCGTCGCGGGCATTCCGGTTCGCGCCAGGAAGTCGACGAACTGGCGGCCGGCCTCCAGGTAGCTGACGATGGTCCGTGGCGCACGGTTCATAGCCCGGAGGCGCCGCTGCCAGGACGGGAGCAGCTCCGCGAGCTGTCCTACACTGGTCATACCTCGAGTCGATGTCACGGCCCGAATCACTTGCTGTACCAGCGCTGTGCTCGCGAGCCGAAGGGATGTAGTCAAGCAAACCCGCAGGTCACAGCCTTAATTCTGGCGCTCGTAGCTCAACGGATAGAGCATCTGACTACGGATCAGAAGGTTGGGGGTTCGAGTCCCTCCGAGCGCGCCACGTTGGTGCAGGTCAGCGAATGATCACAATGTCGGCAAGATCGTTGATCATGGCTCGAGAGCCCAAATGGGGAGCCAAAGTCGGTTCTGCCCGCTCCTGGATCGCGCCAGAAGCCGAGGTCAGGGGCCGGCTTCCGGACAGCAGCGTTCGGTTGCAGTTCGCCAAAGCAGCCGGCCCGGCCTGATCATGCTGACCGTGAGTTGCGGAGGCAAGGGTTCAGTCGCAAGGTCATGTCCGACGGCGAGCAGGTACCGGACGGCTGGGCTTGCTCGTTCGCGTGTTGCCTTCCGGACTGGCGAGCTGTCGCTCCAGGTCCGTGAATGCCGCAATCACTTCAGGCGCTTCGAACGCCCGATTGCGCCGACCGATAGTCACCTGACGTAGAACGCCGGCCTCCACCATGCGCTGGATGGCGTCGTTAGCGGGCTTGTACGTGCGCCCGATGAGCGCAGCGGCGCTTTCGACGGTGATGACCGGTGCGCCGGGTAGGGCTCGGAGTAATAGGTCAAGGGCTGAGTTCGCACGAACGGGAGACAACTGAGCGCGCCACTGCTGCTCGAGCTCTGTCGTCTTGGCCTCGAAGGCGAATGCATCTTCAACTGCACGGGTGCAGGCAGCCGCGAACTCTCCGACCCACTCATTCAGACCCTCGCGTGCCTGCGTCCCGGTCGGCGGCCCTACATAGCGGAACGCGGTCAACCCGGCGATGTAGCTGGTGGCCCGCGTGGCAAGGACCAAGGACACTGGCGGCAGCACCCGTGGTGCTAATCCACGTCGACGCAGCACGAGGTGGATGAGCGCGCGTCCCGTGCGCCCGTTGCCGTCGACGAATGGATGAATCGTTTCGAACTGGGCGTGAGCGATCGCGGCCTGCGCGACGGCTGGAAGGTCGTCGGTGTCGCAGAACGCGCAGAGGTCGTCCATGAGATCGCGGACGAGTTCGTGCGGAGGAGGCACAAACGCGGCGGAACACGGGTTGTAGGAGCTTCCCCCGATCCAGTTCTGCTCGTTACGAAAGCGTCCGCCGTGTTCACGGATGCTGGTGTCCGCGAGTAGCCGCCGATGGACTTCGAGGAGCAGATCGACAGTGATCGGGTCCTGCTCGGAGACCGCGTCGAGAGCGTGCACCATCGCGTCGATGTTCCCGAGCACCTCGGCTGCGGTGACATCGGCTGATGGGTCGTGCCCGCGCCGTGCGGCCTCCGCATGCAGCAGGCGTCGCGGTCCGACCTCGAGCCCCTCTATTCGTGAGGAGGCGACCGCCTCGGCGCGGAGCAAGATTCGGGCGAGGGCCTCCGTGCCCACCAGCGCCACCGCGTCAATGTTCAGGCGGGAGATTGCGGCTTCGGCGTCTGCCAGATCGGCGGCCACCGCGCCGTCGAAGACAAAGTGACGGACGAGCAAGGAGTCCGGCACGTACGCTTCGTAGTCGCATGACCGGCGGTCGCGCCGCGGGACGCCGGTGCCGGCCATCTCACTCGGCCAGCGACGACGCAGAAGCTTCGACAAGTCCACCTCCTTATTAGAGGTTAACCCAGAACCTCCAATAAGGAGGGGCATATTGTCAGTTAGCGCACCATGCACTCATCGAACGCGGGACGGTCAGCCGGGTCAGGACGCCACAACGCTGGCTACGCGGAATGTGTCCGCCGGCATCGGGCGGTCGAGGTGCCAGGTGATCGCGATCGGTCGCTCGCCGCGGTGGTCGACGTACGTGGCTTGGCCGAGGCACAGGAACGGTGCCGCGCCGAGATCGTCGGTGGGTGACTCGCGGACGAAGAGCACGACGTGGGTCCGGCGACCTGCTTGCCCCAGGTACCGCCGGCCAGCCTCGGAAGTCGTGGAGGTGGCGTTCTGGGATTCCCAGTGGAACAGCTCCGGGCTAATGGCGTAGTCGCGGTACATCGTGGTCGGCGAAAACTCGTGCTCGGTCTTGCGCAGGTTGATCAGCAACGCGTCGGTCTGGGTCTCTTCGGCCCAGGCGACCCCGGTGATGTTGCCGCGGGCCGATCGTTCGAGGTTGGCCCAGCCGAGCGCAGCGAGGGCCTCCTCGCGGCGGTAGTGCGCGTGGCTGAGCAGGGGCACGTGCTGCAGGCCCTGGCCGAGTGACCGTGGTGTGTGCCGAGAGCGGTCGACCCCGAGCGCGATCAGCTCTCGCAGCTCGGCGCAGACGGCCGGGTGGCGCCGAAGGTGGGCGAGGCCGTCGGCGTACGACGTGAAGCCGCCTCGGTTGGGCCACAGCGTGAAGAAGAGCATCCGCGCGAGCCGCTGCTGGCGTTCATCGAGTTCTTGGTAGTCCGGGCCCGCCGGCTCGGCGAGGGTGGAGTAGAGGTCGGCCCGTTCCGGGTCATCCACGTGGGCGAGCGAGGAGACCCGGCGCAGGAGCGCTTCGTCGTCCGGCCCCGGCGGTAGCGTCGGTAGGGACGCGTCACGTCGTAGCCCGGTCCATGAGCCGTTGCCGCGGTAGACGTCCGCGAGATCGCGGCCGGACTCACCCAGGTACTGGGCAAGGCTGGGGTCACCGTAGGAGCGCAGGTCGGCGACGAGCTGCTTGCGGGTGAGGCGCAATTGCCGACGCACGTTGTCGAGGACGATCTGCTGGGCTACCCGGTCGAGGATCAGCTGCGAGCCGGAGGGCAGGAAGGGGAAGCCGGTCTCGATCTGCCGTTCCAGACCCTTACGGGTGGAGCCGGTCAGTGGCCGGTAGCGGACGTCGAAGCGGAACTCGCGCCGATGCTGGCCGATGAAGTCCAGCGCGGTGAGCACGGCCTTGCCAGGAGCCCGCCGCAGCCCGCGGCCGAGCTGCTGCAGGAAGATCGTCGCGCTCTGCGTCGGCCGTAGGAAGAGAACCGTGTCGACCTCAGAGACGTCGAGTCCCTCGTTGAACAGATCGGCGGCGAACAGGCAGTTCACCTCTCGCTGTCGCAGCTGGCGAAGCGCGTCCGCGCGGGCGGTGTTCGCGGTGTCGCCGGACACTGCAAGCGCCGGGATGCCTGCTCGGCGGAAGACCTCGGCCATGTACCCGGCGTGCGCGATGGACACGCAGAAGCCAAGAGCACGCATGGTGCCGACGTCGGTGACCTTGTCCCGAAGGGTCCGCAGCACCTTCGCGGCTCGGGCGTCGTTGCCGGTGTAGACCCGGTCGAGAAGTGAGACGTCGTACTGCCCGCGCTTCCACTCGATGCCGCTCAGATCGACATCGTCTGCGACGCCGAAGTAATGGAACGGCACCAGCAGGTCCGCCGCGAGGGCGTCCCAGAGCCGCAGCTCGTAGGCGGCACGGTTGTCGAAGAACGAGCGGACGTCGACACCGTCGGCGCGTTCGGGCGTGGCCGTCAAGCCGAGTAGCTCCGCCGGCTGAAGGTGGTCGAGCAGACGGCGGTAGGTAGGTGCTTCCGCATGGTGGAACTCGTCGATGACCACGACGTCGAAGTGGTTCGGCTCAATCCGGTCGACGCCGTACGAGGCGAGCGACTGAACGCTGGCGAAGACGTGGCTCCACCGCTCGGGCCGGTTGCCCGCGACGTACAGCTCGCCGAATGCGCCGTCCGCGAGCACTTCCCGGTACATCCGAAGCGACTGCTGCAGGATCTCTTGCCGGTGGGCGACGAACAGCAGACGCGCCTGGCCGTCCCGCTGCTCCCGAAGCCGTCGATAGTCCAGCGCGGCGACGACCGTCTTGCCGGTGCCCGTTGCCGCGACGACAAGGTTGCGGTGCCGGTGATGGATCTCCCGCTCGGCCTCGAGTGCCTCGAGGATCTCGGTCTGGTGGGGCAGTGGGCGGACCTCCAGACCGGACAGCGTGATGTCGGCGGACGAGGCGCCTCGGGAACCGGCACGCGCCAGCGCGTCATCGAGCCGGTCCGCGTCGCTGGCCGGGTCGTACCGCACAAACGCCGGATCAGCCCAGTAGGTGTCGAACGTCGCGGCGAACTTTCGCAGCAGTTCCGGCGTCGCGACACCCGACAACCGAACGTTCCACTCCAAGCCGTCGACGAGCGCCGACCTCGACAGGTTGGAGCTGCCGACGAACGCGGTGTCGAAACCGGAATTGCGCCGCAGCAGCCATGCCTTGGCGTGAAGGCGGGTGGACTGGGTCTCGTAGGTGATGCGTACGTCGGCGCCGAAGCGTCGGACGAGCTCGTCGATAGCCCGCCGCTCGGTCGCACCGACGTAGGTCGTGGTGATGACCCGCAGGCGGACGCCGCGGTCACGCAGCCGGAGTAGCGGCTCCTCCAAAACGCGTAGCCCGTGCCAGCGGATGAAGGCGCACAGCAGGTCAACCCGGTCCGCGCTGGACAGCTCCGCCCTTAGTTCCGAGCCGAGGGTGGGCTCGTCCGGCCCGTTGGTGAGCAGGGCCGCGGACGACAGCGGGGTTGCTGGCCGCTGTAACTCGTACACGCCCGGGGCGATGGCCCGGGTGAGGAGGACCAGTTGCTCGAGGCCATCGACAAGCCGCTCGTCGGGCGCGTGCACGACGTCCATCAACTCGTTGATGATCGCCGCCTGCTTCCCCTCGTCGCGCTCGTCAGCGAGCAGCCGGCGTACTGCCCGAGCCACGTGGCGAGCGAGGACGTCGGGAGCGTCCGCCGGATCAACCGGGGCGAATCTCGGCTCGAGGTCGCGGACGAGCGCGAGGGCGCCTTCCAAACCCGAGGTTCGAAGCGACTCGTACACGCCTTCGGCCAGAGGGTCGGTCACGCGGTCGAGCTTCGCACGCTGGTCATTCTGACGAGCGAAGTCGGCCGAATCGAAATGCTGGCCCCACGACCCTACGCACGCCGACTAGAGCCGTGCTCCCTTTTCCTGGTTGCAGCGGGAGCACAGCACGCAACCACTGGCGCTACCTGGCGCTTATGGCGAGTCTGCCGCTAGCCCTTGGCTCGCTGGCACTCTGGTTCATGCCGGACGGTCAGTTTCGGGCCTTCTGCGCCGGGCTGGTCGTAGCGGGTGACCTGGGCGCGGTCGCGTTCTGGGTAGCGCAGGCGACCGGGACGGCGTCGACCATGATGGGCGATCTGGCTGAGCAGTGGACGGCCTCTGAGCTGCGGAAGCTGCGGCGACGCGGGTGGCGGGTGCTCAACCACGTCATGCTGAAGCAACGCGATATCGACCACGTCCTAATCGGGCCTGGCGGCGTCTATGCCGTCGAGACCAAATGGGGCCCTGACCCTGGGAGATTTCAGGTCCAGGCGGACGAGTCATCAAAACGGCGCAGCAGGCCACCGACAACGCCCACGATCTCTGGCTGTGGTTGAAGAGCTACGGCGTAGAGACCGTGCACCCAGTCGTGATTCTTTGGGGCGCCCCGGATGCCACCGGCGCCGACCGCACTCGATGCGGCGATGCAGCGGTGCTGCACGGACACGCCGCCGATGAGTGGCGCAGATCCTTGGCCCAAGAGGGACTTGCCGACAGCGTGACGAGCCAGGTATGGCAAGAGCTGGACAAGCACGTGCGCAGGCGGGACGTGCGCGACGCGGAGAGCGAACAGGTGCCTCCTTCGCTGTACGAGTACACAATGCTCGGTCTGGCGATGTTCCTTGCCGCGGTCGTTGCAGTCGTCGCGGTTGGGGAAGGCATCACCCACACGCATCACACCGCGGTCTGGGTGGCCGTGTTCGCGGCAGCGTTACTGGTCGGTGTTGCTGGCGCCCGGCTGCGCCGGTTGCGACTGCTGGCACTGGGGTGGATCGCCGGTGTCGCCTTCTCGTTCCTCGTCCTGGTCGGCACGTACATCAACGCGGTTGCGTGACGAGGTTGTCTCGGCTGGGACCGAGGTCCGATCTCTATTGGGGCGACTGCCACTCGTTCCCGCCGGATAGGGCGAGTCCTTGGACCGCTCACTCTCCTCGCGGAGCCGTCGCGCAAGACCGCGGTTGATGCTCTCGGCCATGACCTGCCTCTCCGTTTCTCGCAACCGGCCAAGCATGCAAGGCGAAGCTGTAGGCGGTCCAGCCTCGGATCGGCGCTTGCGGATCTTGCCAACCTTGCGAATTGGCCTGTGTAGCGCGCGCGCTACAATTGCTACATGAGTACGCCGCTGTCGATCAGATTCGATAGTGCCGTGCTGGATCGACTGCGGCGCAGGGCGCAGACGGTGCCCGGAGCGACACCGTCCGGACTGGCCCAGCTGCTGGTCGATGAGGGACTGCGGATGGCCGAGCATCCCGGCGTCGTGTTCAAAGACGGCCCCGCTGGGCGACGGGCAGCCCTTGCCCTGGGCCCTGACATCTGGGAAGTCGTCACCGTCGCGAAGGAGATCGACCCGCGAGGGGCACGGGCGGTGACGGCGATCGCCGAGAGGCTCGACCTGCCTGCCGCGCGAATCGAGACGGCGCTGCGCTACTACGCGGCGTATTCCGACGAGATCGACGCCGAGATCGAGGACCGCGAGGCGGAGTCCCGCGCCGCCGAGGAGGAGTGGCACATCAGGCAGCGTCTGCTCTCGTGAGCACCGGACCCGCAGCGCGTCTCCTTCTCGACGAGATGTTCCCCCTGGTCATTGCGACGCAGCTGCGCGAGCGTGGCCACGACGTCGTCGCGGTCGCCGAGGATCCACAGCTGCGAGCCATGACCGACCCGGAACTGCTGGCATGGGCACGCGAGCACAGTTGCCGCGTCGTGACAGAGAACGTCCGCGACTTCCGTGCACTTGTCGTCGACGACCCCGCCGGGCCTGGTGTCCTGTTCACGAGCAGCCGGACGTTCCCCCGCACCAGGCGCGGCATCGGCAAGCTGATCGCGGCAATCGACGACTGGATCGCGGCCGCGGCCAAGACCGATCAACCGGTCGAAGTATGGCTCCAGCCGGCGTCGCGTCACCGACCCTGACTGATCCGCGACGTCACTTACACGGCACGTAAGTGCGTACAGCTAACGCGGACCGGCGCGTAACCATCGGAGCGGCCTACTTGATCCGCCAGCTCAAGCCCTTTCCGAGCCGGATTCGCATCCCGCCGCGGCTGTTGACGGTCACCGGCCCCACCCGCTCGGAGACCGAAGCACCTCGCTTGCTGACGTTCAGCCAGGAGTTGCGACCGGTGCGCTTGCGGCTGCGAAATATCAAACCCATGGTTGGGACGGTAGCGCCGCCGGACATCTGCTGCCGGCGAAATGGGGACGGAGCCTCCGCCGACGGTCCCGCCCGCTCATCGGTCCCCGCGATACAAACGCGACGACGCGCCGTACTCGCTTGTCGGAGGCTGTCGTATCGGCGGGACGTCGTTCGTAGTGAGGGTAAGTGGCGGTCACCGGGACCGCTCTGAACCGGGAGTAGAGACATGGCGCACTACCTGCTGAGCGTGCACGGCCCGGCCGAGCGCAACGAGTTCGGCAACTACACCTCCAAAGAAGAGATGGAGGAGGCGTTCGCGCGGACCGGCGAGTTCAACGAGAAGCTCAAGGCCGACGGCTACTGGGTCTTCGCCGGTGGTCTGGAACCGGCAGCCACGGCGACCGTGGTCGACGGCCGGGGTCCGACGCCGGTCATGACCGACGGACCGTACCTCGAGACCAAGGAGATCATCGGCGGGTTCTGGGTGATCGAGGCTCCCGACCTTGACGTCGCGCTCAGCCTCGCCGCCCAGGGTTCCAAGGCGTGTGGCGGCAAGGTCGAGGTGCGCCCCTTCGAGGGCCTGGCCTGAGCCACCACGACTCCGGCACAGAGATGCGTCGCGAGGCCGAAGCTGTCGAGCGGGTGTTCCGCGAGGAGTACGGCCGTGTCATCGCCTCGCTTGTCCGCCGCTTCGGCGACATCGACGTCGCCGAAGAGGCGGCCGGCGAGGCGTTGGTCACTGCCCTCGAGACCTGGCCGGACAGCGGGGTCCCGCCGAACCCCGGCGGCTGGCTCACCACGACGGCGGCCAACCGGGCGGTCGACCGACTGCGCCGCGAAGCGAAGCGCGACGCCAAGCATCAGGCGGCTGCCATGCTGTACGACGACTCGCCCCACGCACCCACCGGACCGGTTGAGGACGACCGGTTGCGGCTGCTGTTCACCTGCTGCCACCCGGCCCTGGCTGAGGAGGCGCGCACAGCGTTGACGCTGCGCCTCCTCGGTGGGCTGACCGTGGCCGAGATCGCCGCGGCGTTCCTCGTCCCCGAACCGACCATGGCCCAGCGCATCACCCGGGCGAAGAAGAAGATCGCCGCGGCGAACGTGCCCTACCGCGTGCCGCAGGCCACCGACCTGCCCGAGCGGCTCAGCGGTGTGCTCACCGTGCTCTTCCTGATCTTCAACGAGGGCTACCTCGCCACCGGCGACGGCGACCCGGTCCGCGCCGAGCTCACCGGCGAAGCGATCCGGCTCACGCGCGTCGTGCGGCAGCTGATGCCTGACGAGCCGGAGGTGACCGGCCTGCTCGGACTGATGGTGCTCACCGAGGCCCGGCGCGCCGCGCGTGTCCGGAACGGAGAGCTGGTCCCCCTCACCGAACAGGATCGCACCGCCTGGGACCGGTCACTGGTCGAGGAAGGGCACCGGCTGGTCCGTGAGTGCCTGTCGAGCAACCGGCCTGGCCGCTACCAGATCCTCGCGGCGATCAACGCGGTGCACACTGACGCCCCGACGGCGGCCGACACGGACTGGTCGCAGGTCGTCGCCCTCTACGACCAGCTGAGGCTGCTGGACCCATCGCCGATCGTCGCGCTCAACCGCGCGGTGGCCGTCGCGGAGATCGACGGCCCGCACGTCGCCCTCGCACAAGTCGACCGGCTGCCCCTCGCCGGCTACCACGCATGGCACGCCACCCGCGCCGACCTGCTGCGCAGGCTCGGCCGCAGCGCCGAAGCCCGCGAGCAGTACGACGCCGCCATCGCCGCCACCCAGAACTCCGCCGAGCGCGCCTACCTGAGCAGAAAGCGCGGCCAGCTGATCTAGCCGGGCTCAGACGCGAATCGCGTGACCGGGTGGGTCCGGGAAACGTGCACCATGACGACGGCCCGTAGTGGCGCGCCTCGGCACGGATGACGCCGGCCGCGCGGACCGGCGCCATCCGGAGAGCCGACTCGGCTATCCCTGAGCCGGCACCCGGTCGAGGAAGCCGCGCACCTGCTGAATTCGGCCGTCGTCATCGAGCACGGCGACATCGAAGCCCGCGACCGGCGCCGGTGCGCCTGTCGGCCCCAGCTCCCACGCGAACCGGAGTTGCCGGTGATGACCATCGACCTGGCCGCTCAGCCTGAAGGCGAAGTCTGGAAACTGGCTGCGCACTGCCCCGATCGTGGCCGCGAGCTCGTCATGCCCTTGCACATCGACGAGCGGGTCGACGTAGGACACCGACTCGGAGAAGAGCGCTCGCACCCGCTCCTCGCACGAAGCGTCGTCGGGTGCGTTCCACGCGTTGAGGTAGTCGGCGGCGATCCGCTGGTAGTCCGTCATGGCTCTCCTTGAAGGTCTGGCACCGAAGTGCTCCATGACGCTGTTCTCGGGCCTCCCGTAGGGGGAGAGTCAAGACCTTCGCTGGCCAACCTGGCGGGGCGCCGGTCGATGACCCGCGACAAGCCCCCCGCCCTGCGCACCGACCTGCCGGGTGCGCACGAGGACCTCCGCCTCGTTGACGGGTGTAACGCCCAAGGTCGGCAACTTAGTTCTTCGGTGCCGCGAGGACCGGCGGCCGATGAGGCCGGCACCACGGCGCGCGTTCGGCAGCAGGGGCCGTGCCGCCACGGCCGCGCTCTGCGCTCAGCCCCAGCAGAGGCAGAACGGGTGGCCGGCGGGATCGAGGTAGACCCGGAAGGGATCGCCTGCCTCCTCGCCCGGCTGGATGTGATGCCTGGTGGCGCCGAGCGCGAGCACCTCGGGTTCGACCGCGTCGACGTCGTCGACGGTCAGGTCGAGATGGAACTGCTGCGGCCGCTCACCGGTCGGCCACGTCGGCGCAGCGAAGTCCTCGGCCAGCTGAAACGCCAGGCGCCACCCGTCGACGGTCAGCACGACCCAGTCGTCATCTTCGAATGCGATCTCTCCGCCGACGAGGCCTCGGTAGAACTCGGCGAGCGTCCGCGGGTCTGCACAGTCGAGCACGACAGAACGCATGCGGGCCAGCGACATGGCCCGGCAGTGTCCCACGGGACCACCCGCGCGGGCAACGTCGGCACCCGGACCGGGACGTTGGTTCAGCAGCAGGCAGCCGCGGTCTCCGTGGTCGCGTCGGTGGAGCAGCAGGCCGGGTCGTCGCTGCTGTCGCCGAAGAACGTCGGGCTGTCGGCGAGCACCGTGTAGATCTCCCACCGCTCGCCGGCGGGGCTGCCCTCGACCCAGAACTTGTCCTGCTTGGCGTAGCAGCAGGTCGTTTCGCGCTCGTCGACGGAGGCAAGACCGTGCTCGGCGAGACGCGACTGCTCGGCGTCAACGGCGTCGGTCGACTCCACCTCGACGCCGAGATGGTTGAGCGTGCCGCCCTGGCCGGGGTTCTCGAGCAGCACGAGCTTGAGCGGCGGGTTGGCAACCGCGAAGTTGGCGTAGCCGGGACGGGTCTTCGCGGGCGCCGTGTCGAACAGCTTCGAGTAGAACGCGACCGCCTCGTCGATGTCGTCGACGTTCAGCGCCAGCTGGATCCGGGCCATGACCGAAGCCTCCTGTATCGATAAACATCTATGTCTTCGCTAGCACAGATTGCCACAGGCATCGAGGTCTGTCAACATAGACGAGTGTCGAAACTGAGCGAGCTGTCGGCGGTCGAGACGGCGGCATGTTGCTCGCCCCTCGCCCGTGAGCCACTCACCGCCACCCAGGCAGAAGCGGTCGTGCCGCTGCTCAAAGCGCTGGCGGACCCGGTGCGGCTACGGCTGATGTCACTCATCGCGTCGCACGCCGGCGGGGAGGCGTGTGTCTGCGACCTCACCCCGGCCTTCGACGTGTCCCAGCCCACGATCTCCCACCACCTCAAGGTGCTGCACGACGCCGGGTTGGTCGACCGCGAACGCCGCGCCACCTGGGTCTACTACCGCGCACGCCCGGAGGCGCTGACCGCCCTCAGCTCGCTGCTCGCAGAAGTCGGCACGTCGTGAGCGATGTGCTCACCGAATCGCCTCGGTCGGATGCGGCAGCGCCGGTGGTGGCGCGACTGTCGCTGCTGGACCGATTCCTACCGGTGTGGATCCTCGCCGCGATGGGCCTCGGCCTGGGGCTGGGTCGCGGCGTCTCCGGCGTTGCTGATGCGCTCAACGGTGCGCAGGTGACCCGCGGGGTGTCCGCACCGATCTTCGCCGGGCTGTTGATCATGATGTATCCGGTGCTGGCCAAGGTGCGCTACGGCCAGCTCGGCCGCATCACCCACGACCGCCGGCTGCTCGTCGGCTCACTGGTCCTGAACTGGGTCGTCGGACCTGCGGTCATGTTCGGTCTCGCCTGGACACTGCTGCCCGACCAGCCCGCCTACCGGACCGGGCTCATCATCGTCGGGCTCGCACGCTGCATCGCCATGGTGCTGATCTGGAACGACCTCGCCGGCGGTGACCGCGAGGCAGCGGCCGTGCTCGTCGCACTCAACGCGATCTTCCAAATCGTCGCGTTCGCCGGCCTCGGCTACTTCTACCTGCAGCTGCTGCCCGGCTGGCTCGGGCTGTCGACCGCAGGCCTGCACGTCTCGGTCGGCAGCATCGCCGAAAGCGTCGCCATCTTCCTCGGCGTACCGCTCGTGGCGGGCTACGTCACGCGCACCGTCGGCGAGCGCACCCACGGCCGCTACTGGTACGAGACCACGCTGCTGCCTCGGATCGGACCGTTGGCGCTGTACGGGCTGCTCTTCACCATCGTCGTGCTGTTCGCGCTGCAGGGCGACACCATCACTCACCGGCCCGCGGACGTGGCCCGGATCGCCCTGCCGCTGCTCGCCTACTTCGCGCTCATGTGGACCGGCTCGTTCGCCCTCGGCAAGGTCATCCGGCTGCCGTACGACCGCACCGTGACCCTGGCCTTCACGGCTGCGAGCAACAACTTCGAGCTCGCCATCGCAGTTGCCATCGGCGTGTTCGGCGTGACGTCCGGCCAGGCGCTGGCGGGCGTGGTCGGCCCACTGATCGAGGTCCCGGTCCTGGTGGCGCTCGTCTACGTCGCGCTCTGGGCGCGCCGCTTCTTCCCGCGCGCGGCGCCGCGTCATCTGACTGACAGCGGTCAGAACTCTTCCTGCGCGAGTGCCGGGTCGCCCAGTGGCGACGCGGCACCCATCTCGTCGAGGGCCGACCCGCGACGACCCTGACGTGCCGACGGGATCATCGCTGCCACCACACCCGCGCAGACTGCAACGCCCGCGGAGACCGCGAACGCGTGCGTGAAACCGGAGTCCTGCGCGAGCCCGGCAACCGTGCTGGCCGCGAGGATCGTCGCCGACACCTGCGACCCGAGCGAGGAACCGACCGAACGCACCAGCGCGTTGAAGCCGGTCGCCTCCCCGGTCTGATGTGCCGGCACCGCCTCGAGGATCAGGTTGGGCATCGCCGCGTAGGCCAGCCCGATGCCACCCGACATCAGGATGCTGAACAGCAGCACCTCCAGCTGCGTGCTGTGGGCGACGGCCAGCAGCGCGAGACCGAGAGCAGTGGCGCAGCTGCCGACCGTCAACGGCAGCTTGTTGCCGTAGCGGCTGCCGATGATGCCGGAGATCGGACCGAACGCCAGCATCGACAACGAGCCAGGCAGCAGCAGCAGGCCGGCGCGCGTCGCGTCGACACCGAACCCGTAGCCGGTCGACGTCGGCGCCTGGGCCAGCGTCGGGATCAGGATGAACGAGCCGAACATGCCGTAGCCGACGAACAGAGTCGCGACGTTCGTCATCAGCACCGGCGGCTTGACCAGGGCGGCGATGTCGGCCAGCGGCTGCGGCGTACGCCGTTGCAGCCAGACCCAGAAGACGAGCACCGCAAGACCCACCCCGATCAGCCCGAGCGTGCGCGGCGCGCCCCAGCCGATCTCGCTCGCCTGCGAGATCGCGATGAGCGGAAGCGTCAGACCGACGGCGAGCACGAGCGCACCGCGCACGTCGAGACGCGCCGGCGTGCGCACCGGCGACTCGGGCACCGCGACCTGCGCCGCCAGTGCCCCGCCCGCACCCATCAGCCCGCCCAGCCAGAAGATCCAGTGGTACGACGTGTAGTCGACGAGCAGCCCACCGACGATCAGCCCGAGCCCGCCGCCGATGCCGGCGATCGCCGACATCAGGCCGACCCCACGGCCGACCTGGTCGCGCGGGAACTCGTCCCGGATGATCGAGAAGCACAGCGGGAAGATGCCGCCGCCGACGCCCATGACGGCCCGCCCGGCGACGACGACCCACAGCTGCGACGACACCGCCGCCACAAGCGATCCGGCGGCGAAGACGAGCAGCGCGACGACCAGCAGCCGCCGCTTGCCGTAGATGTCGCCGAGCCGGCCGAGCAACGGCGTGAACACCGCGGCCGCGATGAGGTAGGCCGTCACCGTCCAGGTGACGCCGCTCTCGTCGGTGTGCAACCCGCGCATGAGCTCGGGCAGCGCGGGGACGACGGTCGTCTGCGCGAGGGCGTAGGCCAGGCCGGCGAGGCTGAGCACCGCCAGCGTCCGCATGTGGTGCGGGCGGTGGTGCTCGATCGTGGACAACCGTCCTCCGGATCAGCAACGCGACGGGGATCCGGAGGCACGCTCCGGCGGCGTCAGCATAGGTCGGCGTACGGCGGGTCCGGGGCTAGTCTCCGGCCATGGCCGAGATCCGCTACCAGGTCGACGACCCCGTCGCCGTCATCACGCTCGACCGGCCCGACAAGCTGAACGCGCTGACCTATCCGATGCTCGCGGAGTTCCGCGAGGCGGTGACGTCCGCGGCGCAGGACCGCAGCGTCGTCGGCATCGTCGTCACCGGTGCGGGGCGGGGGTTCTGCTCCGGGCTCGACGCGTCCGTGCTCGCCGAGACCACGACCGCCGGCTCGTCATCGCGCCGGGAGACCGGCGAGGTGCCGGGCCTGTTCACCTGGTTGCTCGAGATCCCGAAGCCGGTCATCGCCGCGGTCAACGGGGTCGCCGCCGGCGGCGGCTTCGTGCTGGCGGTCATGTCCGACGTCCGGATCGCGTCGTCCGCGGGCTCGTTCACCTCGATCTTCTCCAAGCGCGGGCTGATCGCCGAGCACGGCACGACGTGGATCCTCCCGCGCCTGCTCGGTGCCGGCGCCGCGCTGGACCTCCTGTGGACGTCGCGGCGGATCGACGCGGCGGAGGCGCACCGGATCGGCCTCGTGCAGCAGGTGGTCGAGCCGGACGACCTGCTCGCCTCCGCGCGCCGCTACGTCGAGGACCTGGCCGACAACGTGTCACCGGCGTCGCTCGCCGACACCAAGCGGCTCGTCTACGAACACCTCGGCGGCGTCGGCTACCGGGCGGCGCTGCGCGAGATCGACACGGTGCAGTACGCCGCGCTCGACCGGGTCGACGCGAAGGAGGGCGCGGCGGCGTTGCTGGAGAAGCGACCGGCGACGTTCCCGAGGCTGGGCACGTGACCGACTTCGAGACGATCCGCTACGAGGTCGACGGCGGCCTCGCCCGGCTGACCCTGGACCGGCCGGACGCCATGAACGGCATGACGAACCGGATGGTCCGCGAGGCCCGCGACGCCGTGGAACTCGCGGGCTCGGACCCATCGGTGCGCGTGCTCGTCCTGACGGGCGAAGGCAGAGCATTCTGCCCCGGCGCCGACCTCAACCACTTCACCACAGGAGCCGTCGACGAGCGGCTCACCTCCCGCGAGTTCGCTGTCGCCACGCTGCTGCACGAGATCCCCGCGGTCACCGTCGCCGCGATCAACGGCGCCTGCGCGGGCGCGGGGCTCGGCTGGGCGCTGGCCTGCGACCTGCGGCTCATGGCCGCCTCTGCAAAGCTCAACACCGCATTTCTCGACGTGGCCGTCGCCGGCGACATGGCGATCCCCTGGACCCTGCCGCGTCTCATCGGCGCGGCACGCGCACGCGAGCTGTCGTTCCTGCCGCGCAAGGTCGGCGCCGAGGAAGCACTGCGCATCGGGCTCGTCGCCCGGGTGTACGCCGATGAGTCGTTCCGCGCGGACACCGAGGGCGTGCTCGCCGGACTGCTCAAGAAGTCACCGACTGCGCTGCGCGGGCTGAAGCAGAACTACCTCGCGGCCGAACGCATGGGCCTTCCGGACTTCGTCGACTACGAAGCGGAGCGACACCTGCGGATCGCCGCCAGCGCCGACACCGCGGAGGCGTTCCGTGCGTTCCTCGAGAAGCGGGAGCCGAGGTTCACATGAGCTGGATCCGGCTGCGCCAGATCGCACTCGTCGCCGCCGACCTCGAGTCCGTCGTGCGCGACCTGCACGAGGCGTACGGCCTGGAGATCGCCTTCCGCGACCCGGGCGTCGCGCGTTTCGGCCTGCACAACGCCGTGCTCCCGGTGGGCAACCAGTTCATCGAGGTGGTCGCGCCGACGCGCGAGGGCACCGCCGCCGGCCGGCAGCTTGAACGACTCGGCGGCGACGGCGGCTACATGGTCATCTGCCACACCGACGATCAGCCTGCCGTACGCCGGCGGGCCGAGGCTCTCGGCGTACGCACTGTCGTCGACGCTCAGGACCACGACGGCTACCGCATCATGCAGCTGCATCCGAGCGACACCGGCGGCTCGTTCCTGGAGATCGACTGGCAGCCCGGCGGCGAGGACCCCGACGGACCGTGGGGCCCTGCCGGTGCCGACTGGCAACGAGCCCGGCGCACCGACGTCGTGAGCGGCATCACCGCGGTCGAGGTACAGGCCCGCGACCCGCAGCGGACCGCCGAGCGGTGGGCCGCCATCACCGGCTGCCCCTCGACCGACGGCAGGCTGGAGCTGGACAACGCGACGGTGCTG
>Ga0207660_10000932_pt1 | contig 19330 bp, 20 predicted proteins | sample KBSC73BmetaG_FD_184335 | JGI IMG/M metagenome (GOLD analysis project Ga0207660, IMG submission 184335) | Corn rhizosphere microbial communities from Kellogg Biological Station, Michigan, USA - KBS C7-3B metaG (SPAdes) (version 2) | ecosystem: Host-associated > Plants > Roots > Rhizosphere ... | reverse complement strand
AGGCCGGCGGACTTCGCCGCGAACGCGCCGAGGAACGGACGGATGTGGTAGTCGAGATTCTTGCCGGGGAAAACGGCGACGCGCCCGTAGTAGCTGTGACTGTCGAAGCCGTCTTTGGCCGCGCCGTACCCCACCCAGTGCTTTACGACCGTGACGACGCTGCCCGTATCCAGCCCGTTGGTCCCATGCTGGAATCCGGCGATATACGCGCCCACCATCCGCGCGGCCAGATCGGCGTCCTCCCCGAACGTGCCGGCGATCCGGCCCCAGCGCGGCTCGGTGGCGAGATCGGCCTGTGGTGAGAGCGCCATGTGAATTCCGACGGCGCGGTATTCCTGCCGCGCGATGTCGCCGAACTGGCGCATCAGCGCCGTATCACCGATCGCGGCGAACCCGAGCGCTTCCGGCCACTGCGAAAACCCGTTCGCCTGCTGCGTGGCCCCTAAGACAAACTGAAAATGATGCCGCGGGTCGGTGCTGATCGTGAGCGGAATGCCGAGCCGCGTGTTTTCCGCGACGCGCTGCAGGGCATTGTTCTGGGCGGCGAGCGTGGCGGGGTCCGCCTGCAGCCGCGTGATCAGGCTGTTGACCTTGTTGCTGTCGATCAACGCGCGATTCGCCACGGTGTCGTAGTCGCGGCCGAAGCCGACTCCGCCCGTGGGGCCGCCGGTGCGTGCCGTGCCGTGCATCATCACGCCGGCCTTTTCTTCGAGCGTCATCCGCGCGATCAGGTCGCGCGCGCGCAACTCGGGCGTGAGGCGCCAATCCTCGTACCGCTCCAGCGTACCGTTGCGGTTCAGGTCCCGAAAGCGCTGGCCGTCCAGCTGCAACACCGGCGCCTGGACGGCCAGGATGAGCAGCAGCGCGTTCACATGCCCTGACGCTGCGCCGTCGGCGGCAGGACGCCGTTCAACCGCAGGTAATTCGCTTCCTGGCTGTAGTGATCCGCCCAGTCGCCGACCGTGATGAGGACGGCCGACGCGCGCGTCAGGTTCATGCCGAACATCGAGACCGGTGCACCGAGGTTCGAGTCATCCAGCTTGGCGAACGTCTGCTCGCAGAACTGGAACGTCTCTTTGAGACGCGCGATCAGCTGTTCCTTGGTGGCGGTGGTGTCCATCTTGGTGCGCTGCGGCACGTCGATGCCCGCGGTCTTGCCGCACAGAATGTCGTTGCCTTCATTCGCCAGGTGCACCTGGATCTGGGCGAAGCTCATCTGCGCCGGGGTCGGACGATAGTTGTACTTCTCCGCCGGCATCGCCTCGGCGGCCGCGACCAGGATGCGCGAGTAGCGTTGGGTCATCTGACGCAGGGCGTCGGCGACGGGACTGGTCGAACGCGCAGGCGCCGTGGCGGGTGCTGCCTGGGCTGAGACCGCTTGGGGCAACGCGGCCAGGGTGATCATCAGCAAAGTGCGTGCGTGCATGTAGTCCTCCAATTGGTGAAACGTTGTGTCGACGGCTGTGCCTTGTCAGGTCCCTCGTGGTGCGGCGGGCTTGGCCGCGTAGATGAATTCATAGTAATCGCGCATCTTGAGTCCCGCAGCGGCCGCTTCGTCCACGATCACGATCGCGTCGCGATGCAGCTGCAGCGCGCTCGCGGTCACCATACTGGTGACCGGGCCCTCCACCGCCTGCGCGATCGCGGTGGCTTTCGTCTTGCCGCTCGCCACCAGCACGAGCTTGCGGGCTTCGAGAATGGTGCCGACCCCCATCGTGATCGCATACACGGGAACGTCTCCGCGCCGCTCGAAGAAGCGCGCGTTGTCGTCGATCGTCTGCTTGGACAGCGTCTTCAGCCTGGTGCGGGAGCTGAGCGAGCTGGTCGGCTCGTTGAATCCGATGTGCCCGTCCACGCCGATTCCCAGGATCTGCAGATCGATCCCGCCGCACTCGACGATGCGTTTCTCGTACCACTCACAGAACGCGGGATAATTGCTCGTCGTACCCGACGGGATGTTGATGTTATGGGGCGGGATGTTGACGTGGCGGAAGAAATGCTCGTGCATGAAATGGTGATAGCTCTGCGGGTGGGTCACGTTCAGTCCGACGTACTCGTCGAGGTTGAACGTGGTCACCCGCGAGAAGTCGAGCTGTTCCTTGTCGTGCAAGCGCACCAGCTCTTTATACAGGCCGAGCGGGGTCGAGCCGGTCGCCATGCCGAGCACGGCGTTGGGTTTGGTGTTGAGCAGCTCGGCGACGAGCTGCGCCGCCAGCCGGCTCATGTCCTCGTAATCGCGCTGGATGATGACTTCCATGGCGGGAGATTCTGTCGCACTCGAGGCGGATGCGCCAGTTGGGGCAGGTCGGGAGCGAACCTTCTGGGATTCCCCTTCCGTAGTAAGATTCCGGATCATGCCTGAACCACTCCACGATCGCGTCGTCGCGGCACTCGGTCAGCAATACGAAGTCGAGCAGGAGATCGGACGGGGCGGAATGTCCGTGGTGTTCCGCGCCCGCGACCGCCGGCTCAACCGGCTCGTCGCCATCAAGGTCCTGCCGCCCGAGCTGGCGTACGACCCCGCGATTCGCGCGCGCTTCACCCGTGAGGCGCAGACCGCGGCGCAGCTCGCGCACGCGCATATCGTCCCGATCTACGACGTGGGCGAAAAGGACGGCCTCGCGCACTTCGTGATGGCGCTCGTGACGGGCGGCAACCTGGCGGAGCTGCTCGCGCGCGAGCCGCGCCAGCCGATCGAGGACGCGCGCCGGATGCTGCGCGAGATCGCCGACGCGCTCGCGTACGCGCACACGCGCGGCGTGATTCACCGCGACATCAAGCCCGACAACATCCTGCTCGATGCGGCGAGCGGCCGCGTCATGGTCACCGACTTCGGGATTGCGCGCGCCATCGAAGCCGGCTCGCGGCTCACCGTCACCGGAGCCGCGGTCGGCACCCCCACCTACATGTCGCCCGAGCAGGCCGTGGGGGAGCGCGACATCGACGGCCGCACCGACATCTATTCCCTCGGCGTGATCGGCTATCAGATGCTTACGGGGCGCGTGCCATTCACGGCGTCGAATCCGATGGCGCTCCTGCTCAAGCACGTGGGAGAGCGGCCTCGTCCGATCGCCGATTTGCGGTCCGACGCCCCCAAAGCGTTTCGCGACACGATCGAGCGCGCGCTGCTGAAGGAGCCGGAGGAGCGCTGGCCGACGGCCGCGTCGCTGCGGGACGCGCTCGTGGGCGGCGAAGCGGCGGCCTCCGTCCGCTACATCTCTCCCCGGCCGCCCTCGAAGGTTGCCGCGGCCCCAGTCGCGGTTGTGGAGAACGGAATCGTGATGGAGCCGGCGCATCTCGTCGGGCTCACGCCCGAGCAGAAAGCGGATCTGCGCCTCTGGCACGGTCGCACCCATCTCCGCGACCGGATCAAGGGGATGCGCGGCTACACGGTGCTCGCGCTCGGCGCCGTCGTTTTGGGGATCGCGGGCTTTGTCTTTGGCGTGGGCGAGGCTCCACCGTTCGTGCTCTCCCCGATCATTCCGATCTACATGGCCACGAAGTGGTGGCGGCGCGCGCAGTCGTTGCGCCAAAGCGGCGTCAAGCTGCGCCGCGTGCTGCTCATGCCGCGCGCGCAGTGGGTGCTCCCGGCGCCGAGACCGTCGCTGGTCGAGCGCGAGTTGGCGAAGCTCGCGCCCCGTGACGTGGTCGAGGGGCCGTGCGGCGCCGCGCTGCGGCAGGCGGTCGAAGATCGGCTCGCGATCACGCAAATGCAGGAGGCGCTGACCAAGACCGATCGCGCGCTGCTGCCCGATCTCACCTCGACGGTGAATGCCCTGGTGGACCGGGTCGTTCATGTCGCGCAGATGCTGCAGCGGTTGGAAGAAGAGAAGGATCCGCGCATCGCGCGGCATCTCGAGGATCAACGCGCGGCGCTGCGACGCCAGCTGGAGTCGGCCGGCATGGCGCTGCAAAACATCAGGCTCGACCTGATCCGGTTCCGCTCGTCCGGGCTGGAGTCGGCGCTCGCCGACGTCTCGAGCGCGACGCAGCAGGCGCGTGCGCTCTCCCGCGAGATCGCCACCGCGCTCGATGCGGTGGCGGAGGTGAACAACCTCTAGGCGGCGGCCGCGCGCGGCTGCAACGCGCAGCTGCAGCGCATCGCGGCCCGCTCGTGCGGGGAAGGGACGAGGTGGTAGACCATCGCCACCACCATCGGGATGAACACGATCGTGTTGTAGAACAGATGCAGCTCGAGCCGCGGGATCCACAGCTGCGCAATGCTCGTCGGCACCGAGCGGCCGAAGAACGGCGTCCCGAGTATCACCTGGAGCTGCAGCAGCGCGTGCTCGATGTGGTGCCAGAACTGAATGACGAGCGCCGCGAGCCACCAGTTCCGCGACCGGCCGACGAATCCCGGCAACAACGCCCAAATGCCCACGAGCATGACGACCGCGTAGCCGTAGTGCAGGACTTCCGAGTGCACGAGCCACGGGAACGCCTGGCCCAGAAACCCGCGCGCATGGTGGAGCGGCCAGTGCAGGACGTACACCTGATACGCTTGCGTCAGATGCTCGGCCCAGTGCAGCAGCACGATAGCGGTGAACAGCTGGAGCGTCCGCTCGTGCCAGGCGGCGTTGAGTTTCTCACGAAAATCCGTCATCGCAGCCCCCTACTTAGCCAGAATCCGCTTCTGATTGGACAAGATCCTGCGCTGATTCCTGAGCACGTTACGCAGGTCGCGCAGAATCGCGGTTTGATTGCGAATGATGGTCCGTTGGTTGCCGATAATCCGTTGCTGGTTCTGACGAGTTGCTGCGGTCATGATCGCTCCCTCAGGGTGATGTTAGCGCGCTTCTTCCCAGCGTCTCGATCGCTCCAGCGCCTTCCGCCACCCGCCTTCGAGTTTTTTGCGTTCCCCCGACGTCATGGACGGGGTGAACCGGCGGTCGACCTGCCACTGCTGGGCAATCTGTTTTTGATCCTTCCAGTACCCGACCGCGAGGCCGGCGAGATACGCGGCGCCGAGCGCCGTTGTCTCGGTGACTTTCGGGCGCACGACCGGGACGCCGAGCAGACTCGACTGGAACTGCATCAGGAGATTGTTCGCCGAGGCGCCGCCGTCGACGCGCAGCTCCTTCAGCTTGATTTTCGCGTCCGCTTGCATGGCCCGCAACACGTCGGCCACCTGGAACGCGATCCCTTCGAGGGCGGCGCGCGCGATGTGCGCCGCGGTCGTGCCGCGCGTGACGCCGGCGACGATGCCGCGAGCGTACTGGTCCCAGTGCGGGGCGCCCAAACCGGCGAACGCGGGCACGAGGAAGACGCCGTCGGGATCGGTGACTTGCGCGGCGAGGGCCTCGACCTCGGACGACGACTTGATGATCCCCAGCCCGTCGCGCAGCCATTGCACGACCGCCCCGGCGATGAAGATCGAGCCCTCGAGCGCGTATTCCGTGCGATTGCCAATGCGCCACGCGACGGTCGTCAGCAGGTTGTTCTTGGAGACGATCGGCTTCGTGCCGGTGTTCATCAGCATGAAACAGCCGGTGCCGTAGGTGTTCTTCACCATCCCCGGCTGCGTGCAGACCTGCCCGAACAGCGCGGCCTGCTGGTCGCCCGCGATCCCGGCAATTGGAATTGAGCCGCCGAGCGCGGTCGCGTGCCCGTAGACCTCACTCGACGAGCGCACCTCGGGGAGGACGGCGCGCGGCACGCCGAGCAGCTTCAGGAGCTGAGCGTCCCAGCCGCCTTTCAGATTGAACAACATCGTGCGCGAGGCGTTACTCGGATCCGTGACATGCACGCGACCGCCCGTGAGATTCCAGACGAGCCACGTGTCGATCGTGCCGAACGCGAGCTTGCCGGCCGCGGCCCTCGCGCGTGCGCCGGGGACGTTCTTCAGAATCCACTCGAGCTTGGTGCCGGAGAAATACGCGTCGACGACGAGACCGGTCTTGCGCTTGATCGCGGCGGCGCCGCCGCGCGCCTTCAGCTGATCGCAGCGCGCCGCGGTACGCCGATCCTGCCACACGATCGCGTGGTGGATCGGCGTTCCCGTTTCGCGATCCCAGACGACGGTGGTCTCGCGCTGATTCGTGATCCCGATCGCCGCGATGTCCGACGGCGTCAGACCGGCCTTCCGCATCGCTTCCTGCGCGGTATGGAGCTGCGTCGCCCAGATCTCGTTCGCGTCGTGCTCCACCCAACCGGGCTTGGGAAAGATCTGGCGGAACTCTTTCTGGGCCGATGCGACGACGCTGCCGGCGTGGTCGAACACGATCGTGCGCGAGCTCGTCGTCCCCTGGTCCAGCGCGAGGATGTACTTCATGCCGGCCACCACGCCTTATAGAGGAGGGCGGCGATGATCCCGCCCATGATCGGCGCGACGACAGGAATCCAGGCGTAGCTCCAGTCCGAGCTCCCTTTGCCGGGGATCGGCAGCAGCGCGTGCGCGATCCGGGGACCCAGATCGCGCGCGGGATTGATGGCGTAGCCCGTGGGTCCGCCGAGCGAGAGCCCGATCGCCCAGACGATGATGCCCACCAGGGCAGGGCCGAGGCCCACGTTCCAACCGTATTCGGGATTCAGGTTCTTGGGCGTGAGAATCGCGAGCACGCCGAGCACGAGGACCGCGGTGCCGATGACTTCGGTGATGATGTTGGAGACCGGACTCCGGATCGCTGGGCCCGTGCAGAACACCGCAAGCTTGGCGGCGGGATCGGGCGTCTCGCCCCAATGCGGCAGATACGCGAGCCACACGATCGTGGCGCCGAGGAACGCGCCGAGCATCTGCGCGGCGACGTAGGTGGGCACTAACGCCCAGGAGAACTTGCCGATCGACGCGAGTCCGATCGTGACGGCGGGATTCAGGTGCGCGCCGCTGAACGTGCCGACGGCGTAGACCGCCACGGTCACGCCAAACGCCCACCCCGCGGTGATCACGATCCAGCCGGCGTTCTGACCCTTGGTTCGGTTGAGCACCACATTCGCGACGACGCCATCGCCCAGGATGATCAACAGCATCGTGCCGAGGACTTCCGCGAGAAAAGGGGACATGAAGCGGCGAAGCTACGGCCGTTCCTTCGCCTTGTCCACACGGGTATTATGGAGCACCAACCTCAGCGCGAGGTCGCTATGACGCGACTCCCACTCGTCGTTTTGGTAACGTTGCTGCTCGCTCGTTCTCTCGCCGCGCAATCGGATCGAGGCCCCGGCATTCGAACGTCGATGGTCGAGACGTACGTCGAGCCTGGCCAATTCATCATCTATCCGTTCTACGCGTACTCCTGGGACCACAACTTCGAGTATCAGCCCTCGATGTTCGGCATCGGACTCGACCAGGATTTCGAGGGGACCTACCGCACCAACGAAGCGCAGCTCTTCCTCGCGTATGGCGTCACCGATTGGTTGGCGCTCGAGCTCGAGGGATCGCGCATCATCGCTGATTTCACCAAGGACCCGGGTGATGCGTCCGGAACGCCCGCGAGCCTGAGCGAATCCGGCACCGCCGACATCGCCGGCCAAATCCGGCTGCGTCTCGCGCCTGAGCGCGGCGGGCGGCCGGAATTCTTTGCGGCGGTCGAGCTGCTGCCACCGTCCAACGCCGGCTCGACGCTCATCGGGGACGGGCAGTGGGACGTCAAGGGCGAGATCGGCGCGGCGCGCGCGTATCGCTGGGGCACGATGACATTCCGCACCACGATCGAATACAATCGCGGCGATACGCACTGGGATCTTGGCGAGACGTCGCTCGAATACCTGAAGCGGCTCTCGCCGGCGTGGCGCGTGCTGATGGCGATCGAGGGCGGAGAGGGCGGCGCGCCCGACGACTGGGTCCTGAGAACCGCGGCGCGCTGGCGCGTCGCGCGCGGCATCGACCTCAAGCTGGTGAATGGGTTGGGACTATTTCCGAAATCGACCGACTGGGAAGCTCAGCTGGGCGTCTTGGTCAGCGCTGGGCGCCCCGGGTGGTGACGAGGATCGCGCCCTGATCGTGGTTCAGGCCGTATCGCGCGGACGCCTGAATCCCGTCCATGTGCTTCATCACCGCGACGCTCGCGATTCGCACGGTCCGCAGCATTTCGATGGCCCCGACGTGGACCTCATCGATGTAGACCTGGACTTCGCCTTCGGGACCGCGCTTGGTGAGCCAGAGCGGCCGCAGCGCCGCGACGGCATCAGCGGCTGAGTAGAAGTTCCGCGTGCCCCATTCCTCGGGCCGAAGGGTCTCGCGGTCCGTGGGGGTGGTATTCCCCGGCTGCGAGCCACCACCGCACGCCGTGGCCAGGACCAGCGCGGCGATTGCGCCGAGAAAACGCCAGCGGTTCATGAGTACTGGAGATACGGTCACGGTCGCGCGGTCGCAAGGGTCTGTATGACTTCTGGGGCGGGCGCGAACTTGCGACGCTCCGCACGGTGCGCGCGCAGATCCGCTGCCGTCTTCAGCACGACCAGCAGGACCAGGGCGAGGGTGGGGGAGCCGAGCGTCATCACGATCCACCCTCCAATCAGCACCGCGAAATGCAGGATAAACACACGGGAATAGGGTTGCATCATGAGTCGGTCCAGCGAGGCGCGCTGGTATTCGCCGTTCTTGATGTAATTCCAGTAGAACGACAGGCCGTGGCTCAGCACGAGGCTCAACACGGCCCAGCCGAGGTGGTTGGCGCGGATCGCAGCCGGAACGGTGGTCAACAGATCGAAGGACTTGCTCCCGCCGGAGTCGAAAATCGCCAGCACGAGCGCGCCGTGGACGTAGGTGAAGCCCCCGAAGTGCACCACGAAGAACGGGACCACAAACGCCTTGGCCAGCCAGAACACCGGTTGGCTGGGCTTGGCGGTCACCATCTTGAGCACATTGAAGCCGCCGATCACCACATTCTCGAGCCAGTAGATCAAGACGAGCGGCAAGACCGTCCATCCCAGGAATAGCACGCCGAAGATCGGGACGGCATTGGCGGCCAGCAGCACGATCAGGGAGGGTGTCACGCCCTAGTATAGGAAAAACGACTCCAAACCACAGCAGGTCGGCTGGAATCCTAGCAACATGAAATCGACGATCGCGCTTCTCGCCACGCTCGCCCTGGCGCCCCGGCCGCATCCGGCGCTCAAGCCAGTTATCAACTACACATTGCGGGTCGACAGCACCGATCTCTCCGGCTGGGATGTCGAACTTCGTCTCCGCACCGTCGGCGACACGTTCCGGCTCGCCATGGCCGCGCATCCGGAGTACGACGACCGTTTCTTCCGCAACGTCAAGAACTTCACCGTCGAGCCGGGCTCGGCCGTCGTCAGTCGCGTCGACAGCTCGGTCTGGCAAGTCGTCACGCCGAAGGGTGACGTGCGCGTCCGCTATCGCGTGGCGGTGCCGGTGGAGCAGCTGCCGCGCGCCGCATGGCGTCCGTTCCTCACGCCCACCGGCGGTCTGCTCGGCGGGCCGCACGCCTTCATGTACCTGCTGGGCGCCGAACGCATGCCGGCGACGGTGACGCTCGAGCTGCCTGGCTCGTGGCGCGTCGCGACCGGACTCGAGCGCACGCGTGACCCCAAGGTGTTCACGGCCGCGAATGCCGCGGCGTTGATGGAGTCGCCGCTGCTCGCCGGGCACGTGCGGGAGTGGCGCTTCGTCGAGCATGGGGTGTCGCATCGGATCGTGTACTGGCCGCTCCCCGATGCGGCGCCGTTCGACACCGTCGCGTTCGTTTCGGGAATTCAACGCATGGTCGCACAGGTGTTCGCGCTGTTCGGCCGCGCGCCCTATCGCGAATACACGTTCCTGTTCCAGGACGGCGCGTACGGCGGGCTTGAGCATCCGAGCTCGGTCACGCTCGGCGCGCGCAGCGTCAACCTGGCGCGCGATCCGAATGACGAGCTGGAGGAGACCGCGCACGAGTTCTTTCATACGTGGAACCTGCTGGCGATCAAACCGGTCGAGTATCGAGACATCGACTATCGCACGCAGCCGCCGGTGGCGAGCCTGTGGTTCAGCGAAGGTCTGACGATTTTCTATGCCGATGAGCTGTTGCGCCGCGCCGGCATGGCGCGCCAGGATTCCACTCCGAGCGCGCGGCTCGAGCGGCTGCTGGCGCGCTACCTCGCGAACCCCGCGTACGAGCGGTTCTCCGCCGAAGCGATCAGCCGCGTCGCCTACAACGCCGATCCCGGCGCGCTCGGCGACTACAGCGCGGGCACACACCTGCACGGGAACGTGCTCGGGACGATGCTCGATTTCATCGTGCGCGACGCCACGTCAGGCCGCCGCTCGATGGACGACGTGATGCGGCTGTTGTTCGATCGCGCGGATCAGCGAATCGACGGACGGGCGATCGAACGGGCGGTCGAAGCGACGTGTGACTGCGATGTGACGCCGTTTTTCAATGCGTACGTGCGCGGTGCCACGGCGCTCGACTACAACCGCTACCTGGGCCTGATGGGGTTGCGGGCGAGCGTCCGCTGGGCACCGGCGGTGTTCAACGGCGAGCCCGAGCGCGATCTGCGGATCTTCGGCTTCGAACCGGGCGACGGCACGCTGCGGCTGGTGATATCGAATCCGGCGAGCACCTGGGGCGGGGCCGGTTTGCATAGCCGCGACCGGCTGGTGTCCATGGACGGCTCCCCGGTCAGCACCTGGCCAGAGCTGCGCGCTCGGCTCCAACGGCTGCGGATGGGGGACACCGTCCGGATGGAAGTACAGCGGCCGACCGGTCCGTTCACGGCCACCGTGGTGGTGGCGGGATTTCAGCGTCCATCTGTGACCATCGAAGGTGTCCCCAACGCGCTGGGACGGGCCTGGCTCGGCAAACCCTGAGGGAACGCGGAGGGGCCGTGCGTGGTATGCCCACTATGCGCACACTCCTCCTGCTCGCGGCTGGTCTCTGCGCCGCATCGTCCCTCGCTGCTCAAGCCAAGAAAACCTTGACGCTCGATATCGGACTCGTGAGCGCATCGGGAAACTCGGACTTCCTGAGCGCCAACTTCGGTGAGAAGGCAGGGTGGAAAAACGGCGCGTGGAGCGCGGCCCAAAAGGCCAAGGTCATCTACGGTGAAACCGAGGGTGCGCGCACGACGGAATCGTATGACGCCGATCTGCGGTTCGAGCGCGCCCTGTCTCCACGCCTGGGTGTGTATGCGTTCGTCGCGTATCAACGGGACCCGTTTGCCGGGTTGGCCAGCCGGTGGAGCGGGGGACCAGGTCTCGCCGCCGGGTTGCTGCGGGCGAAGCGCGATACGCTCTCACTCGAGGTGGCTCTCACGCAACAAAGCGAGCGCACCACGGCGGCCATCGAGCGCTCCTTCGGCGCGACGCGGACGGCGGCCATCTTCAAACACTCGTTCTCGGGCGAGGCGGCGTTCACGCAGTCGCTGGAATGGACTGCGAACCTCAAAACCTCGGACGACTACCGGCTGAATTCCGAGTCGGCGCTCGTCGCGCCGCTCTCCAGCAAGATCGGGTTGCGGGTGTCATATCTGATTCGGTTCGACAACCAGCCCGAGCCCACGTTCCAAAAGACCGACAAGATTCTCACGACCGGGATTCAGCTCGCGCTATAGCCGCTCGATGTGCGCCGCGGTTTGGTGCGGCAGTCTTTGTGCTGCCACTTTCGCGTCGTGGGATCGCGTTGTGCGTTCCGATCGTAGGGATCCACGGGACGGTGGCATTTCGGGCACATGTAGGGTCCCTTGGGAGGGTCGGTCTCTCCCGGGTTTTCGGGTGGTTGTTCATCGGGCCACATGAGCGTACGAGTAATCACCCCCCGGTTTTGACGTCAATTCTTCCAAGTGGCGGGCTGGGCTAAACCGCAGGACCGCTAGGTTGGGGGCTCGGGTGCCAATCCCCCCGGGATAATGCTTTTCGGGCCGTACTTGCCGCGCACGCGGTCGATCGCGCGGGCGAGGCCGCGGTCCCGTTCCGTCTCGTGGGAATCGAGCAACGCGATCTGGTTGCGGTCCTGAGCCTTTTCGAGCCCCGACAAGCGCACCCCTACGAGACGGGCCGGCACGCGCCGATCGTTGCGAAGCTTGATGAGCAGGTCGCGCGCGACTCGTAGAATCGCGCGGTCCGATACGACCGGCTCGGGCAGGGTACGCTGCGTCGCGCGCGTGGTGAAGTCCGAGTCGCGTAACCGCACGGCGACGGTGCGCGCGGTGAGGCCGTCGCCGCGCATGTCGGATGCCGCGCGTGTCACGAGTCGGAGCAGCTCGCGTTCGATGTCCGCGTCGCGGTGCAGGTCCTTTCCGAAGGTCTCGTCCCGGCTGATGCCCTTGTTCATCGCGCGATGCGCGACGGTGTGGTCGTCGATGCCGTGCACGCGATTCCAGAGCCAGGCCGCCTCGCGTTTGTTCATCCACTGCTCGAGGGCGGCGCGATCGTGGCGCAGCACATCGTCGACTCTGACGAGGCCGCGCTTCGCGAGTCGTTCCTGGAATTTTGGGCCGACGAGGGGAATCTCGGCGAGGGTGCAGGTGCGCAGAAATGCTTCCTCGCCGCCGGGCTCGATGATCACGACGCCCTCGCCGCCGCTGCTCGGCTTGGCGCGATCGACCGCCATTTTCGCGATCAGCTTGTTCGTGCCGCCACCGATCGAGAGCGTCAGTCCGGTCGCCGCGCGCACGCGCTCGCGGATGCGCTGCGCGGTGCTCGCGAGCGGCTCGTGATGATAGATGCCTTCGGTGCCGGTCAGGTCGAGGTACCACTCGTCGACACTCGCGCCTTCGACGACCGGCGTGAATTCCTGGAGCACCTGACGGATCTCACGGCTTTTTTCCCAGCACTGCTTGAAGGGGACGGGGACGCAGGTGGCTTCGGGGCAGAGGCGGAGCGCGCGAGCGATCGGCATCGCCGAGCGGACGCCATACTTGCGCACTTCGTACGAGGCGGAGCAGACGACGCCGCGGCTGTCGCGCGAACCGCCGACGATCAGCAGCGTCGCCTTGCCGGCGCCTTCGGGATCAATTGCACGCGCGACGGCGACATAAAACGCGTCGGCATCCGCCAGGAGAATTCGACGCACGGAGATGGCCTCTCTGAAGTCTCATTTCCAAGATCGTGGAAATGAGCCGCCTCCCGAACATATCCCGAAGCCGTGTTGGAGGCTAGCTCCAGACCGACGCCTTCTTGGCCCAGGCCGTATCCCGATAGCGTTGCTTGAACTTCTCGCCAGTCTGTTTGAGCGCGGTAGGATCGCCCGTCGCCTTATACTTCGCCGCCCCTGCCCAGTACAGCGCCTCCGCCGCGGCTTCCGACTCGGGCAGCTGCTCCACGATCGCGCGATACCGCTGCTCCGCTTCCGCAAACTGCTGCTGGTGGAACGCGATCCGCGCCCATCCGAGCATCAGCTGAGCCAGAAAGTCGTCCGGCGGGAGAAAGCCCTCGATCCGGTGATGCTCGACGCCTTCGGCATCGAGCTCGAGAATCGTGGGCGTCCACTGCGCCTGGTAGCGCTCGCCGAATTGCTGGAAATCGGTCGGGTTTTGCTTGACGTGTGCGCGCGCGGCGACGAAGTGCTCGTTGACGAAGCGCGCGACGCGCTCATCGGGCCACACCTCGGCATCCAGCCGAGCGCAGCCGCTTCACATCGGCGCGGCGCTGAAGTCCAGAAGGAGGGGTTTGCGCTGCTGCTTCGCGTCCTTGAACGCCTGCGCCACATCGTAACGGAAGTCGATTTTCATGGCTCTCTCCGGTGTCTTTTGTACTACCCTGATTCGGCTATTATTCCCGCCACTATGGGAAAAGGCACAATCGGCATTCTGACCGGCGGCGGCGACGTCCCGGGGCTTAATCCCGCCATTCGCGCGATCACGATCCGCGCCCTCCGCGACGGCTACAAAGTCGTCGGCATTCGCCACGGCTGGGGAGGCCTCGTCGACTACTCGCGAGAAAAAGACGCGGACAACGCGGACAGCGTCCTCCCGTTGACCGAAGCGATCGTGGACCGCGCGGGGCGGACGGGCGGGACCTTCCTGCATACCTCGCGCACTCGGCCGAGCCATCTGCCGAAAGAGCGAGTCCCGCCCCATCTCGCGGGGACATACACGGAGAAGGTCAACGACACGACGAAGGATGTGCTCAAGAACCTCGAGCACATCGGCGTGGATGTCCTGATTCCGATCGGTGGCGACGACACGCTGAGCTACGGCAAGCGCCTGAACGACGAAGGCGTCCACGTGGTCGCGATCCCCAAGACGATGGACAACGACGTCTACGGCACCGACTACTGCATCGGGTTCAGCACCTGCGTCACGCGCACCATCGAGCTGACGCACCGCCTGCGCACCTCCGCCGGCTCGCACGAGCGGTTCCTGGTGATCGAGGTGTTCGGCCGCTATGCCGGATTCACGGCCCTGCTGCCGACGATGGCCGGAGCCGCCAATCGCTGCGTGATCCCCGAATACCCGGTCGAAGTCGAGCATCTCGCCGAGCTGCTCACGGCGGATCGCAATCGCAATCCGAGCCGGTATTCGGTGGTGCTCGTGTCGGAAGGCTCGACGCTCACGGCGCACGAAGGCATGAGCTTCGAAGGCGAAGAGACGGACATGTACGGCCACCGCAAGCTCGGCGGCATCGGCGACCGCATCGGCGCCGCGCTGAAAGACGCGTCGCCCAAATACAACAAGGGCCGCAAGGTCGACGTCGTGAACCAGCGGCTCGGCTACCTCGTGCGCTCCGGCGATCCCGACGCGCTCGATTCGATCGTGCCGATGGCGTTCGGCAACCTCGCGCTCGATCTCGTCAACAAAAAGCAGTACGGCCGGCTGGTCAGCATTCACCGCGGCTTCTACGACAGCGTACCGCTCGCGAGCGTGACGTCTGAGAAAAAGGTCGTGGACGTCTCGAAGTACTACAACACCGATCGCCTGCGGCCGATCTACCAGTTCGACGGCGCGCCGCTGTTCATCATGACGAGCGACTGGAAGACCCCGCGACCCGATTGATCAACGTCGGGCTCGTCGGATTCGGCTTCGCGGGCAAGGTCTTTCACGCCCCGGTCATTCGCGCCGTCGACGGCATGCGGCTCGCGGCGATCGTGCAACGCCACGGCGATCCCGACCCGCTTTACAAAGACGTCGAATTCGTCCGCAGCGTGGATGAGCTGTTGCAGCGGAAGATCGACGTCGTCGTCGTCGCAACCCCGAATACCTCGCATCATCCGATCGCCAAGCAGTGCCTGCTCGCGGGGCGCCACGTCGTGGTCGACAAGCCGTTCACCACGACCATGGCCGAAGCCGAAGACCTGGTGGAGACCGCGGCCCGCCGGCAGCGCATCGTCACAGTGTACCAGGACCGCCGCTACACGGGCGATTTCGCGACGGTGCAGCAGGTGGTCGGCGAGGGCGCCGTCGGCCGCGTCGTGGCGTACGAATCGCACTTCGATCGATTCCGCCCCGACCGCAAGCCCAACGCCTGGCGCGAGGAAGACCTTCCGGGCTCGGGCGTCTGGTTCGACATTGGACCGCATCTCTTCGATCAGGCCCTGCTGCTGTTCGGCATTCCCGAGGCGATGGGCGCCGACATCCGTATCGAGCGCGAGATCGCCGCGGTCGATGATGCGTTCGACGTCACCTTACACTACGCGAACATGCGGGCGATCCTCCGCGCCTCTATGTTGGCCCAGCCGGTCGGGCCGACCTGGATCGTGCACGGCACCAACGGCACGTTCATGAAGTACGGCATGGATCCTCAGGAAGCGGCGCTGAAAGAAGGCCGCACGCCGCAAGAGCCCGACTGGGACGCCGAACCGCCGGAATCGTTCGGCCGGCTCATCACCCCGGGGGGTACGCGGGTGGTTCCGACGCTGCGTTCGAGCTTCGCCGAGTACTACGAGAACATCCGCGACGTCCTGGTCGGCAAGGCCCGGCTGGCGGTGACGCCGGAATGGTCGCTGGATGTGATGCGCGGGCTGATCCTGGCGTTCGACAGCAGCCGGCAAAAACGCGTGCTGCCGTGGCCCGCATGAGCAGAGCCTGGCGCTTCGTGCTCATCGGCGGTCTGGTGGCCGGAACGCTCGACATCGTGTATGCCTGCGTGTTCTGGGCGATCAAGCGCGGCGTGGCGCCGCAGCGCATCCTGCAGCGCGTCGCGTCGGGCTGGCTGGGAGAAGCGAGCATGACCGGCGGCTGGGCGACGGCCGCGCTCGGCTTTGTGTCGCAGTACCTCATCGCGATCTCGATGGCCGTGACCTACTACCTCGTCGCGCGGCGCTGGCCCGCGCTGTGGGAACGGCCCGTGCCGTATGGCACCGCCTACGGTTTGCTGTTGTACGGGATCATGAACTACGTCGTGGTGCCGCTCTCCAATGCCGGCACGGGCTCCAAGGACCCGCTCTGGGTCGGGATGAGCATCGCCGTTCACATGTTCCTCATCGGACTCCCCATCGCGATCTACGCTCGGCGCGCTGTGCTCGCGGACTTGAGAAGTCCGGCGGCCGCAGGGGCTGTCTGACCGGAACCCCCGCGCGGGGTATGTTTTCCGGCATGTCCAACCGACCATATCTGCTGAGCGAAGCGACGTGGAAGAGCGTCCGCGACACGCGCTACGAAGTCGCCGTACTGCCGTGGGGCGCGACCGAGGCGCACAACTTCCATCTCCCCTACGGCACCGACAATATCGAGACCGAAGCGATCGCGGCGCGCGCCGCCGAGCGGGCCTGGCAGCAGGGCGCAAAAGTGGTGGTGCTGCCGAACGTGCCGTTCGGCGTGAACACGGGACAGCTCGACATCCCCCTCTGCATCAACATGAACCCGAGCACGCAGGCACTCGTCCTCCGCGACGTCGTCACCGCGCTCGCGGGGCAGGGTGTTCCCAAACTGGTGGTCCTGAACGGGCATGGGGGAAACGACTTCCGGCAGATGATTCGCGAGCTGCAGGCACAAGTCTCGCTCTTTTTGTGCACGATCAACTGGTTCAAGGTCGTCGACCCGAAGCAGTTCTTTACTGATCTGGGCGATCACGGGGGGGAGCTCGAGACGAGCGTGATGCTGCACGTCGCACCCGAGCAGGTGCTGCCGTTAGCGGACGCCGGCTCGGGCGCCGCGAAACGCTTCAAGATTTCCGGCTTTCGCGAAGGATGGGCCTGGGCGCCGCGACAGTGGACCGCGGTCACCGCCGATACGGGCGTGGGAAATCCGGCGAAGGCGACAGCAGAGAAGGGGAAGCGCTACGTGGACACCGTCACCGCCATGATCGCGGACTTCTTCGTCGAGCTTGCCCGCGCGGACACGGGCAAGCTCTACGAGTAGGGCGACTCGCTAGGAGCCGAGGACCTCCGGCAGCCTGGCCACGACGGTCTTCTTGCCGTCGTCGGAGATCGGCTTCTTCCCCAGATAGACGTCGAACAGCGCCCACGCGAGCGCCCCGTTGTCGATCTCACCGGCCTCCTGGCCGCCGATCGAGACCTTCAGGGTATTGCCGCTCCGCGCGAATATCAGCTCGGTCCCGTCCTTGAGCTCGCTGCTGAAGAATCCGCGGAACTTGGCGAGCGCTGCGCCGCCGCCCATCATGCCCCGTTGTTCCGCCTGCGCCACGCGCGGGGCGAGCGCTTCGTTGAACGCCTCGGACATCCGCTCGGCGCCGACATCGCGTGTCATCACGAGGCGCAGCGTCATCGGGAAACTGCCTTTCAGGAGCTCGTCGTACAGCGCCTGATCGCGTGCCAGATCGGCCGGGCTCTTGCCCCGCCAGTTTCCGAGCGACGACCGCGCGCCCGCCGCATCCACGTACAGTCCGAACGCATACACCTTCACCTTCAGCATCGTCCGGGTGCGCACGCCGGTCCCCGTCAGTGCCTGCGCTCCCGCGCCGGCCTGTAATTCGGTCGGGAACTTGACATGCGTATTGGGCTCGGTGACCTCGGCTGCCTGCAGCGCCATGGTCGCCATCAAGAGAAGCGGGGCTATCATGCTCGAGTCCTTAACCAGGGGTGAGCGATCAAGGTAGCATCCGCGGCTACTGACCGCTCGCCGCCGGATCGCTGAGCCAGCGCGCGAGCCACGCCGCCACTTCCTTATAGAAGAAGCGGCTGTTCTCGCCCTTCAGAATCCAGTGGTTCTCGTCCGGCCACACGATGAGCCTGCTCGGCACCTGCTGGCGCTGCAGCGCGGTCCAGAACTCGAGCGCGTTGTTCATCGGCACGCGGAAATCGCGCTCGCCCACGGAGACGAGCACGGGCGTGTGCAGGCTCTTCGCGTGCCGCATCGGGCTTTGCGTGCGCCACAGCTGCTTGTCTTCCCACGGCGGGCCGCCGATGTTGCGCTCGCGGTCGTAGTTGAAATCGCTGGTCGCCCACTGCGTCTCGAGATCCCACAACCCGGCATGGCTCACGAGCGCGCGATAGCGCGTCGTGGTCGCGGCGAGCCAGTTGGTCAGATGCCCGCCGTAGCTCGCGCCGCCGGCGATCTGTTTCGTGGCATCGATGAACCGGTAGCGCGCGATCGCCGAGTCGGCCGCCTCGTTGATGTCGTTGGCCGGTCCTTCGAGCGGATCGAACTGGATGTCCTGCGAGAACTGCTCCCCGTACCCGGTCGAGCCGCGATAGTCGGTCATCAGCACGACGTATCCGGGCGCGCCGAGCAGGTGCGGATTCCAGCGCAGACCAAAGTTGTCGGTCCACATGTTCGCCGCGCCGCCGTGAATCAAGACGAACAGCGGATACCGGCGCGTCGAGTCGAACGCGGGCGGCAGCGCCACGAACGAGTGAATGCGCTTGCCGCTCTTGGCTGTGAACCAGAACTCGCGCAGCGGCTGCCAGTCGATCTTCGCCGCGCGATCCGCGTTGAAGGTGGTGAGCACGGTCCAGCGGCCGGTGGCGGGATCGATGCGCACGATTTCGGGTGGATGTGTGGCGCTTTCCCACACCCCCGCGAGCGCCGCCGCCTTGGCGGTGCCCGCCGCTTGCAGCGCGCTAAACGTGCCGCTCGTCATCGAGCCGACTTCGCGCTCGCCGCCGCCGGCCGACCGGAACAGGCGTTGATGTCCCCCGTCTTCGGCCAGGAAATAGACGGCCTTGTCGTCGGGCGCGACCGAGAAGCTGCCCACCGAGTGATTCGCGCCGCCGGCCACGACCTGCGCCGTCGTATTCCCGGAGAGCGGCCAGGCCCACGAAACGAGCCGGCGATTGTTGAAGGTCTTGTCGTTCGCGGGCGTCATGCCGGCATAGAGCGTCTTGCCGTCGCCGCTAAACTCCGGACTGCCGTAGTCGGCGCCCTCCGTCAGGCGCCGCGGTTCGCCGCCACTGCCGCTGACCAGCCAGAGCGACTGCACCACGTCCGCATGCGCCCAGGCAGTGCGATTGGTCGTGGCCGCGAACACCACGCCGCTGCCGTCGGGCGTCCACGCTGCCGAGAGATCGTCGCCGCTATTTCCGAGCTGGCCACCGAAGCCGAGCCCCGCGGC
>Ga0207660_10000923_pt1 | contig 19389 bp, 17 predicted proteins | sample KBSC73BmetaG_FD_184335 | JGI IMG/M metagenome (GOLD analysis project Ga0207660, IMG submission 184335) | Corn rhizosphere microbial communities from Kellogg Biological Station, Michigan, USA - KBS C7-3B metaG (SPAdes) (version 2) | ecosystem: Host-associated > Plants > Roots > Rhizosphere ... | reverse complement strand
AATCGCAGCGTCAGCTACGGCGAATTAATCGCTGGCGAGACCATCCGCCTCGAGCTGGCTGACAACGTTTCGGTGAAGGCGGTCGATGCCTATAGCATCGTCGGGCAGTCGGTGCCGCGCACCGATCTGCCGGCGAAGGCGACCGGCGAACTCGTCTATGTTCACGACGTGCGCGTGCCCGGCATGCTGCACGGCCGCGTGGTGCGCCCGCCCTATGCCGGCGTCGATGCCGGCGCTTTTGTCGGCACCAGCCTGATCGCGGTCGACGAGTCCTCGGTCCGCGATATACCCGGCCTGATCGCGGTGGTCAGGATCGCCGATTTCGTCGGCGTCATCGCCGAGCGCGAGGAAAACGCGGTCAAGGCGGCCGCGCAGCTCAAGGTGAACTGGAAGCCGACGCCGACGCTGCCCGATCTCGGCGATGTCGAGACGGCGCTGCGTGCCAATCCCTCGACGCCGCGGACCCTGATCGACAAAGGCGACGTCGATGCCGCGATCGCCGCCGCCGCAAGGCCGATGGCGCGGAGTTATACCTGGCCGTACCAGATGCACGGTTCGATCGGCCCGTCCTGTGCCGTTGCGGATTATGGCGATGGTCAGGTCCGGGTATGGTCCGGCACGCAAAATCCGCACATGCTGCGCGCCGACCTCGCGCTGCTGCTGGCGCGGCGGGAAACCGAAATCGATGTGATCCGGATGGAGGCCGCAGGCTGCTATGGCCGCAACTGCGCCGACGACGTTTCCGCCGACGCGGTTCTGCTGTCGCGTGCGGTCGGCCGTCCAGTCCGCGTCCAATTGACGCGCGAACAGGAGCACGCCTGGGAGCCAAAAGGCACCGCGCAACTGATGGACGTCAAGGGCGGCTTGCGCGCCGACGGCAGCGTCGCGGGATATGATTTTGCGACGCGCTATCCGTCCAACGGCGCGCCTACTCTGGCGCTATTGCTGACCGGTGCGATAGCACCGGTCCCTGAAGTGTCCCACATGGGCGACCGCACCGCGATCCCGCCTTACGATTACGAAAACATGCGCGTGGTCGCGCACGACATGCCGCCGATCGTGCGTGCATCGTGGCTTCGCGGCGTCTCGGCGCTGCCGAACACCTTCGCCCACGAATCCTATATCGACGAACTCGCCACCGAAGCCGGCGTCGATCCAATCGAATATCGCCTGCGCTATCTCAGGGATTCCCGCGCCATCGATCTCGTCAACGCCGTCGCCGAACGCGCCGGCTGGACCCCGCGCCCGGTGTGGAAGGAGCCGGAAGCCGAGGGCGACATCGTGCGCGGCCGCGGTTTTGCCTATGCGCTGTATGTCCACAGCAAGTTTCCGGGTTACGGCGCCGCGTGGTCGGCCTGGATTGCCGACGTCGCCGTCAACAAGGCCACCGGCGATGTCAGCGTGACGCGCGTGGTCGCCGGCCAGGATTCCGGTCTGATGATCAACCCCGAGGGCGTCCGCCACCAGATCCACGGCAACGTCATCCAGTCGACGAGCCGCGCGTTGATGGAGGAGGTCTCGTTCGACCGCAATTCGGTGACATCACGCGAATGGGGCGCCTACCCCATCATCACCTTCCCGGACATCCCCAGGATCGACGTGTTGATGCTGCCGCGACCGGATCAGCCGCCGCTCGGCGTCGGCGAGTCCGCGTCGGTCCCGAGCGCGGCGGCGATCGCCAACGCGATCTTTGATGCGACCGGGGTGCGTTTTCGCGAATTGCCTTTCACGCCGGAGCGAATTCTCAGGGGATTGCGCGGCGAACACGATGCCGCACCCAGCGCCTTGCCACTAGCGGCGCCCAGGCACGCAACTCCAACCGACAAGTGGCAAAATCCGTTTGCCAGGCCGATCGGCGCGCTGGCAACGGTCGCGGCCATATGTGCCGCAGTCGTCGGCATCGGCGCCGCCGTGCTGCCGTGGCGGTCGATCGCGCCGATCGCGCGGCCGGATGCCTCGACCTATTCGGCCGCGACCATCGCCCGCGGCCAACAGCTGGCCGCGCTCGGCGACTGCGCGGTCTGCCACACCAGCGCGTATGGCGCCCTCAATGCCGGCGGCCGGGCGATCGAGACGCCGTTCGGCACCATCTACTCAACCAACATCACGCCCGATCCCGCGACCGGCATCGGCGCCTGGTCTTACCCCGCGTTCGAGCGCGCCATGCGCGAGGGCATCCATCGCGACGGCCGGCATCTCTATCCGGCATTTCCCTATCCGCATTTCGCCAAGGCGACCGATGCCGACCTGCAGGCGCTCTATGCCTATCTGATGGCGCAGCCGCCGGTTCCCGCCGAGACGCCAAAAAACACGCTGGCGTTTCCGTTCAACCTGCGTCCGCTGATGGCGGGGTGGAACGCGCTGTTTCATCAGCCCGGCGTATTCCAAGCCGACCCGAAACATTCGGAGACGTGGAATCGCGGCGCCTATCTGGTCGAGGGCCTCGGCCATTGCGGCGCCTGCCATTCGCCGCGCAATGCGCTTGGGGCTGAAAAACAAACAGCCTATCTGGCCGGCGGTTTCGCGGAAGGCTGGGAGGCGCCGCCGCTGACCTCGCTTTCGTACGCGCCGATCCCCTGGAGCGAGGACGAACTGTACGCGTACTTGCGGTCAGGCGAATCCCGCTTTCATGGCGTCGCCGCGGGCCCGATGGCGCCGGTGGTGAAAGAGCTCGCTACCCTGCCGGACCAGGATATTCGCGCCATGGCGGTCTACCTCGCCTCGTTCAACGAGAACGCGATCGGTCAACCGGCGCAAGAATTGCTGGCCGCCAAACTTGAAAGTTCAACCGGCATCAGGGCCGTTTCAGCCTCGGCCATAGGCGCCCGCCTCTATCAAGGCGCCTGCGCGGTTTGTCATGCGGTCGGCGGGGCGCCCCAGTTCGGCAGCCGGCCGTCGCTGGCCTTGAACAGCAATTTGCACAGCGCCGTGCCGGACAATCTGATCCAGATAATTCTGCATGGCATCGCTTCGCCGGTGTCGAGCGATCTCGGCTACATGCCCGGCTTCAAGGACAGCATGACCGACGGTCAGCTCACCGAGCTTGTGGCCTACCTGCGGCAGCAATTCGCCCCCGAAAAGCCGCCCTGGACCGGCGTGGACGCGGCCGTCAGCCAGGCCAGGCAAGGGATCACGCGCTGACCTGCTATGCCCGGCTGACAAGCCACTGGTTGCAGGGCTTCCGGCACGATAGAGTTCCACCATGGCAGTCACGGACATTGCGAGCAGGACCTACAATCACGGCTGGCGGCTCGACCCGATCGTGCGCAGCCTGCTCGATACCGATTTCTACAAGCTGCTGATGCAGCAGATGATTCGGGAATTCTACCCGGACCAGCGCGTCACCTTTTCCGTCATCAATCGCAGCCGGCATGTGCGGCTCGCCGAGGTGATCGACGAGGGCGAGCTGCGCGCCCAGCTCGATCATGCCCGCAGCATCCGCTTCAGCAAGAAGGAGCTGATCTGGCTCGCCGGTAACACCTTCTACGGCAAGACCCAGATGTTTTCGCCCGACTTCATCAACTGGCTCGCCACGTTCCGCCTTCCCGAATATGAGCTCGACAAGGTCGACGGCCAGTATGAATTGCATTTCCATGGGCCCTGGACCCACACCACCATGTGGGAGATCCCGGCACTTGCCATCCTCAACGAGCTGCGCTCGCGCCAGGTGATGAAGGGACAGGGTCGATTTGCGCTCGACGTTCTCTATGCCCGCGCCAAGGCAAAACTTTGGAGCAAGGTCGAGCGGCTGCGGAAGCTGGAGGGCTTGCGTCTTTCCGATTTCGGAACACGACGCCGCCACGGTTTTCTGTGGCAGCGCTGGTGCGTCGAGGCCGTCAAGGAAGGCCTGGGGCCGTCCTTCACCGGCACCTCCAATGTGCTGCTGGCGATGGATAACGATCTGGAAGCGATCGGGACCAATGCGCACGAATTGCCGATGGTCGCCGCGGCGCTGGCGAACGACGACAACGAACTTCGCTGGGCGCCGTATCGTATCCTCGATCAGTGGCGCCATACCTATGGCGGCAATCTGCTGATCGCCCTGCCCGACGCCTTCGGCACCAAATCGTTCCTGCGGGATGCGCCGGAATGGGTGGCGGACTGGACCGGTTTTCGCCCCGACAGCGCGCCACCGATCGCGGCCGGCGAAGAAATCATCAGATGGTGGAAGCAAAAGGGCCGCGATCCCAAGGAGAAGCTGCTGGTGTTTTCCGACGGCATGGATGTCGGATCGATCGAGGAGACCTACCGGCATTTTGCCGGCCGCGTGCGGATAAGTTTCGGCTGGGGCACCAATTTGACCAATGATTTCGCCGGTTGCGCGCCGGACGGTTCGGACGATCTCGACCCGATCTCAATCGTCTGCAAGGTGACCTCGGTAGACGGCCGGCCGGCGGTAAAACTCTCGGACAATCCGGAAAAAGCCACCGGCAGTTCGGCTGAACTTGACCGTTATCTGCGCGTATTTGGAGACGCCGGCCGGGTTCGCACCGCGGTGCATGTGTGAAAGCTGCGTGCCGATTTCGCCCGCCTGCTCAGGTCCCGACCCGAAGCGACGCCCGCTGCTTGCGAAGATAGGCGATCACCGATAGCGCCGTGATGCGGCCGGTCCTTGGATTTTCCGACGGGATATTCTCGATCGCCATGGAGAAGCGGGCGGAATCGGATTCAACCTCGATGCGATGCACGTTGCGCGTCACGGTGGGGTCGGCCCAAATCTCCAGCCTGGTCTGATCCGGACCGATCCCGGCAAGCGACAGCGCGACGGCGACATTGAGATTGGCCGGAAATCCCTTGGCCGCTTCCCGCGCCGTACCCTCGAATATTTTGAGCGGTTCGGTAATCCCAGCGATGTCGATGTTGTTTTCCACGATATAGGGCGCGCCGGCGAGCCCGTTGATCGGCTTTCGCGTCACCATCCGGACCGAATGGATGTTGCCGACCGCTGCCGCGGTCACTGCGTCCAGGCCAATCAGCGCGCCCGTGGGCACGACGATCTGACCGCCATTTTGTTTGGCAAGCTCGATAAGGTCCTCGTTATCTAGAAGGGCACCCGCGCTGAGGACGACCGCGGTCTTTCCGCTCCGGACAAACGGCGCGACGATCGGCCGCAACAGCTTGCTCGGCGCGCATTCGATGACGATGTCGGCGGCGCCGGCGAGCGCCTCGATCGGCAGCACGGCAGGCTTGCTTATCAAGCCGGCCAGCCAGGCCCGATGCTTGTCGGGATTTTGCGCCGACACGGCGGAGAGAGTCAGACCCTTTATTCCCCGATCCAGCGCCTCCACGACCTTGGTTCCAATGGCTCCGAGGCCAACCACTGCAACCCGCAAGGGTGCATGTGCGCTTTTTGATGAATCCGCCATAGCCGCCCCTCGATCTCCGATGACTGTCCGGCAGCGGCCTACGTACCACAGTTTTCATGAAGGCAAATCGGCTGGCAAGTCCAGTTCCTCCGTCGTCCAGCCGACCGAATTACAAAATTCAAACTGAAACATAATCGTCGTGACTCTGTCGCCGGGGAGGGAATAAGGTCGTGAATAGCAGGGCTTGAGGAGGTGGCAATGAAAAACGTTAGTCGCTACCGCGCAATGGGTTCTCTGTGCCGTCAACAGGCTGCATATCATCCCGACCAAAGCTGGAAGCTCCTTGCTCAGGCGGTGCACTGGGAACACCTGGCTGAAGTTGAAATGGATTCTCACTTTGAAGAATGCAATACGAACCGTTCAAGGGATCCCGCGAAGTCCGGCATCACTCCAAACCCGGACGACCCGCGATGGAAGACGATTGCCGCCGCGTGAGACTCTCACGGCGCGCCGCATCCGGTTTTCGGTAGACGCAGCGCTCCTCAGTGGCGCGAGGTTCGTTTGGGTGATTCCGGCAAAAGACGAGACAGTGCCGCGGCAACATCAGCCTGTCGCGGCGGATCGGCGCCGACGCGGCCGCAGGTGAAGGCGGCGCAGACCGATGCGAACGTCAGCGCCCGACAAAGCTCGTCGGAATTCATCTGCGCCAGCGCTGGCCTTCCGATCCGTCCGAGGGTGCGCAACGCGAACAGCAACGCGGCTTGAAAACTGTCACCGGCCCCGACGGTATCCACCACATCCACCATCGGCGCGTGGACTTCAACCGCGCCCGCCGCTCGATGCCACGCCAGCGCTCCCTTGATTCCGCGGGTAACGACCACCAGGCTTGTACCGCCCTCCATCAGCAACTTCGCCATTGCCCCGTAATCGCTGCCGCCGTACAGAAAATCAAAGTCGACATCCGACATCCGCACGATGTCGGCGGTGGCGGCAAACGCATTCATGCGATCGAGGTAGCGGGCCTTGTTCTTGACCAGATTGGGCCTGCAATTCGGATCGAACGCGATGGTGACTGACCGCTGCGCATCCTCGACCATGGCAAGCGTTTGGCTTGCGCCCTTGTCGTCGACCAGCGTCGTCGACCCCAGGTGGATTGCTTCGATTTCATCGAAGGGAATGGAGCCGCGCCGATAGGTCCAGTTCCGGGACGCCGTCTGCTCGTCATAGAAGGCATATTGCGGCTCGCCGGCGATGCTGCGGACGAACGCGAGCGTGGTCTGGTGATCGCTGCGCGTCGCATATCGAAGGTCGACCTGCGAGGCGAACGCGTGGTCGGCAATCATGCGGCCGAACAGGTCGGTCGATATGCCGCCCACGAAGCCTGCCGGCGCGCCAAGACGTGCCATGCCGACCGCGATATTGAGGCACGCCCCGCCGACCACCGGTACGATGGCGTCGCGCCCGTCGATGGATTTGACGGGCAAAAAATCGATCAAGGCATCTCCACAGCTCAAGAGCATGTTTGAGTTTTCCGCATCAGCCTCGGCGATCGAATTCGATGCCGTGCATGGCATCACGGCTTTCCCGATCCAGTTGTCGCATCAGTCCATGGACCTTTCGCTTGGTCCGATGGAAGTCGGCCAATCCGGGCGCCGTCGGCTGGCTCGACCACCCGATCGCCGACATCGAGGCCATGGCCTCGCCGATCGATCCGTAAAATTTGCCGGCGACCGCGCCCAGCATCGCGGCTCCGAGCAGGACCGGTTCCTGGGTTTCGGGAAGCGCGACAGTCAGGCCCGTGGTATCCGCCATGATCTGGCGGACCAGTGAACTCCGCCCCGCCCCGCCGCCCATCACCATCAGGTCGCTGTCGACGCCGTGGGAGCGAAACGCCTCAACGACGTCCGCAAGGCCGTAGGCGAGCCCGCACAGTCCCGCCACGAACAGCCGCTCCATCGAAGCGATGTCGACGTCGAGACCCATGCCTGCGACGACCGCGCGCGCGTCGGGATCGGCGAAGGGCGAACGGTTGCCGAGAAACTCAGGCAGGACGTGGATGTCGCCGGCAAGCAATGCCGCTTCCCCCGGGCTTCCCGTGCGCGAGACGATGCGCCGCTCGAGAAGTTCCAGGATTTCCATGCCGCCGGCATGCGCCGTCGCGACGGCCTCGTTATACGCAGGGTGGGATCTTATCAGATGGTCGATGGCCGCGCCGGCCGCGGACTGGCCACCTTCGTTGAGCCAGAATCCGGGAACCATCCCCGAATAATAGGGACCCCAAACGCCCGGCACGAAGCGAGGCTCGCTCGTTGTCGCCATGATGCAGGCCGAGGTTCCCATGATGTAGGCAAGACGACGGCACACGTCGACCGGCTCTCCCGATTTGCCGCGCCCGCCGATCGTGCCCACCCCTCCGGCGTGAGCGTCAATCAGCGACGCGCCGACCGGCGTCGCCTCGAGCAAACCGAAATCGCGCGCAGCCGATTTGGTCAGGCCGGCGCCCAGCGGCGTGCCGGGCGCAACGATCTCGTTTCCGATTTTCGCGTATTCGCCGGAGGCGAGATCGCCAAGCCCGACGCGGTCAAAATAACTGCCGCTCCAGCGCCGTTCGTGGGCCAGGAAATTCCATTTACACGCCAGCGTGCATATTGAACGCGTCGCCGATCCGGTGGCGCGAAACGATAGATAGTCGGCGAGATCGAAGAAGTGACCGGCCGCATGGTAGCTCGACGGCAGGTGCCGTTTCAGCCACAGCAGCTTGGGAATCTCCATTTCGGGCGAGATCGAGCCGCCGACATAGCGCAGCACGTCGTCATGGGTGTCGTTGACCAAACGGGCTTCGGCCGTCGCGCGATGGTCCATCCAGACGATGACATTGCGCCGTTCGTCGCCCGACGTGCTTACCGTGACGGGATCGGCGGCGGCATCAAGGACCACGAGCGAGCAGGTCGCATCAAAGCCGATGCCCTTGACGGCGGACGGCGGAAGCGCTGCCTCCGCCATCGCGGCGCGGACCGAATCGGCGCACGCGGCCCAGATCTCGGAGGATGACTGTTCGACGACGTTGCCCGCTTCATGCCAGACCGTGATCGGATGTCGGGCGGTCGCCAACAGGGTTCCCTTTTCGTCGAACACGCCGGCGCGCGCGCTCGATGTTCCGACGTCGACGCCGATGAAGGCCTGCCTCATTCCAGTCCCGTTCAAGGTCCGCGCAAGCCTACCAGCACGTGTAGCCGCCATCCACGAGAACAACGCTGCCGGTCATCAGGCTTGCGGCGTCGGATGCGAGAAACAGGACGACGGACGCGATTTCGTCGACCTCCCCCATCCGGGCCATCGGCGTACCGCCGATCCAGGCATCATACATCTGCGGGTTGTTCTTGACGAACGCATTGAGGGGGGTGGCGACGTAGGTTGGCGCCACGGCATTGACGCGCACGCCGCGGGCGCCCCATTCGGCGGCCAGCGACTTGGTAAGATGGTGTACCGCGGCCTTGGAGGCGTTGTAGTAGGATTGCTCCTGCGGTTTGTTGACGATGAAGCCGGACATCGACCCGATGTTCACAATGGCACCCGACCCTGACTCCAGCATATGCTTGCCGAAGGCGCGGCAGCACCAGAACGTGCCGTTGAGGTTGACGTCGATGACATTCAGCCAATGCTCGTCGGTGACCCTTTCGGCCGGCGTTTCGCTTCGCGCGATCCCGGCATTATTGACCAGGATATCGATCTTGCCGTGCCGTGAGGCAAGTTGATCCGCCACCTCGGCGACGCGAGCGGAATCCGTCACGTCCATGATCACGACTTCGGCGTCGTAGCCTTTTGCCTTGAGGCTGGCGCAGCCGGCCTCGGCCGCCTTCGGATCCCGATCGGCAATGATGACTTTCGCCCCCGCCTCCGCCAGCGCTTCCGCGCACGCAAGTCCGATTCCCTGGCCAGCGCCTGTGACAACAGCGACGCGGCCCCCAAGTCTGAATTTTTCCAGATACATCTTTCTCTTTGTTCCTGGTTACAGGTCGACCATCGGCAAAACCACGGCGCTACACGCTGTTCGTCGGCGCGGCCTCCATTGCCTTTGGTCGGCGTTGCGAAAATTCGGCAGCGCTCGACGGTATGCTTCGCTCACTTCCGAACGACCTCTCCCTCCTTGTCAAAACGGTGCAAGCGGGCCGGATCCGGCGAAAGCCACACCCGGTCGCCGGCTTTCAGACTGAATTCGCCGATGCAGCGCGCCGTGAGCATTCCAAGTTTCCCGGCATCGACATAGAGGAAAGTATCGCTGCCCAGATGCTCGGCGACCGATACGGTGCCGGGCCAGCCTTCTCCCTCCTTGCCGATCCTCAAATGTTCGGGCCTGACGCCCAGGGTGGCGACGCCGGGCTCGCCGGCCGCCTCCCCGGACACGAAGTTCATCTTGGGCGAGCCGATAAAGCCTGCGACGAAAAGATTGGCGGGGCGTTCGTAGAGTTCCAGCGGCGAGCCATATTGTTCGATGCGGCCGGCGTTGAGCACGACGATCTTGTCGGCCATGGTCATGGCCTCGACTTGGTCGTGGGTCACGTAGACGGCGGTGGTGCCGAGTTGCTTTTGCAGCTTGGTGACTTCGAGGCGCATCTGGACGCGAAGCGCGGCGTCCAGATTCGACAAGGGCTCGTCGAACAGAAATGCCTTCGGCTCGCGCACGATGGCCCGCCCGATCGCGACGCGCTGGCGTTGTCCGCCGGAAAGTTCGCGCGGCTTTCGATCAAGATAGGGCGTCAGGTTCAGCGTTGCGGCGGCCGCTTCCACCTTGCGGTCGATCTCCGGGCGCGGCAGCCCGGCCATCTTCAGGCCGAACGCGATGTTGCCGCGGACGCTCATATGCGGATAGAGCGCGTAAGACTGGAACACCATCGACAGGCCGCGCTTTGCCGGCGGCACGTCCACGACATTTCTGCCGTCGATCAGGATTTGTCCGCCGGTGACGTCCTCAAGTCCGGCGATCAGGCGCAGCAGCGTGGTCTTGCCGCAACCGGAAGGCCCGACGAAAACCACGAAGGAACCGTCCTCGATATCCAGATTGGCATCCTTGATGATGTTCACCGGACCGAACGACTTGCGAACCCTCTGGAGCGTTATCTGGCCCATGATCTCTAGCCCTTTCCCTACTTGACGGCGCCGAAGGTCAGGCCGCGGACCAGCTGCCGCTGCGTGAACCATCCGAGGATGATGATCGGGGCGATGGCGAGCGTCGACGCCGCCGACAGCTTCGCCCAGAACAGGCCCTCGGGACTTGAATAGGACGCGATGAATACCGTGAGCGGCGCTGCGTCCGAGGTCGAGAGGTTCAAGGTCCAGAAGGCCTCGTTCCACGCCAGAATGAAGTTGAGAAGCAGCGTCGAGGCGAGGCCCGGAATGGCCATTGGCGTCAGCACATAGACGAGCTCGCGCCCTATGGTGGCGCCATCCATCCGCGCCGCTTCCAGGATGTCCTTGGGGATTTCCTTGAAATAGGTGAAGAGCATCCAGATCACGATCGGCAAATTTCCGAGACACAGGATCAGGACCAGCCCCGCGCGGGAGTCCAGCAAGCCGAAATCCCGATAGATCAGATAGATCGGGACCAGCACGCCGACCGGCGGCATCATCTTGGTCGAGAGCATCCAGAGCAGGATGTCCTTGGTCCGTTTGGTCGGCGCAAATGCCATCGACCAGGCCGCCGGAACAGCAATGATCATGGCGATCAGCGTCGAGCCGCCCGCGACGATGATCGAATTGAGCGCGTGATGGACGTAGTCGCTGCGGCCCTGCACCGTCGCATAATTTTCCGTGGTCCAGTGGAAAAACAGAAACGTCGGCGGCATGGCGAACGCCTCAAGCTCGGTCTTGAAGCTGGTCAGGACCATCCACAGGATCGGCAGGAAGATCAAGAAACCGAACAGCCAGGCCGCGGTGGTGGATACCCAGACGCGTCTTGAAGTTACCTTGCGTGCCATCGCTTACGCCTCCAGATTCCGTCCGATGATCCGCACCAGGAAGAAGGCCACGATATTGGCGATCACCACCGCCACCAATCCGCCGGCAGAGGCGTTTCCGACGTCGAACTGGATCAGCGCCTGCGAGTAGATCAGGAAAGCGATGTTGGTGGTCTGCAGGCCGGGACCGCCGCCGGTCGTCACGAAGATCTCGGCGAACACGGTCAGCAGGAATATCGTTTCAATCAGGATCACCACCGTGATCGGCCGCGCCAGGTGCGGCAGCGTAAGGTAGATGAAGGTCGAAAGGGCGCTGGCACCGTCCATTTCGGCGGCTTCCTTCTGCTCCTCGTCCTGGGATTGCAGCGCCGTCAGCAGGATGAGGGTCGCGAAGGGCAGCCATTCCCAGGAGACGATCAGGATGACGGCGAGCAACGGCGCGTCGTTGAACCAGTCGATCGGCGCCACGCCCAGTCGCGTCGATATCCAGGCAAACAGGCCGGAGACCGGATGCATCAGCAGGTTTTTCCAGACCAGCGCGCTCACGGTCGGCATCACGAAAAACGGCGCGATCACCATCAACCGGACAATGCTGCGTCCTATCACCGGCTGGTCGAGCAGCAGCGCCAGCGGCGTGCCGAGAAGGATCGTGATCGCAAGCACCGAGCCGACCAGCACCAGGGTGTTCTGCAGCGACGTCAGAAAGGCGGGGTCGGTCAGAAAATACCGGTAGTTCTCCAACCCGACGAAGCTCTCGGTGCCCGGGTCCAGCAGGCTGTAGTGGAGCGTCGAAAAATAGATCGTCATCGCCAGCGGGACGATCATCCAGATGAACAGCAACACGACACCGGGACTCAGCAGGGCCCGTCCGAGAACGTGTGTTTGCTGGGTTGCCACCGCCGCCTCCTGTGATCTTGATCATGATCCGGCTGGATCAATCGGATCATGACCTCATCTGTCTGTTTGAGCATGATCCTTTCGGAAAGCCGGTTCCCACTTTTCCAGGATCATGCTCTAAGGAAACTCGATGAGGGCTGCCGTCCGGCCAGTGTCATGGTTGGGCGGCAGCCAGTTTTGCGGCGGGCCGGGAGGAGACTGCCGCAAGGGATCGACGTGATCGCGCTACTTGATGTAGCCGGCGCGCTTCATTTCCCGCTCGGTGGCCGATTGCGCGGCTGCAAGTGCTGCGTCCACCGTCGATGAACCGGACAGGGCAGCAGAAAATTGCTGGCCGACGGTCGTGCCGATGCCCTGGAATTCCGGAATCGCCGCGTATTGCACCCCGACATAAGGCACCGGTTGCACCGTCGGTTTGTTCGGATCGGCAGCGTCGATCGACGCGATCGTCAGCTTCGCGAACGGAGCGACCTTCAAATATTCAGGGTTCTGATAGAGCGAGGTTCGTGTGCCCGGCGGCACATTGGCCCAGCCCTCCTTCGAGGCGACGAGCTTGGTGTAGTCCTTGCTGGTGGCCCACGCGATGAATTTTTCCGCAGCCGCGACCTTCTTCGATCCCGCCGGAATGGCGAGATTCCACGCCCACAGCCAGTTGGCGTTCTTTCCCAACCCGGCATTGGGCGCGAACGCAAAGCCGACCTTGTCGGCGACCTGCGAATCCTTGGGATTGGTGACGAAGGAAGCGGCCACCGTGGCGTCGATCCACATCGCACATTTGCCGGAGTTGAACAGCGCCAGATTCTCGTTGAAACCGTTCGAGCTGGCACCGGGAGGGCCGGCCGCCTTCATCACGTCGACATAGGTCGTCAGGGTCTTCTTCCATTCCGGCTTGTCGAATTGCGGCTGCCATTTCTCATCGAACCAGCGCGCACCGAAGGAATTGGACATCGCTGTCAGGAACGCCATGTTCTCGCCCCAGCCCGCCTTGCCCCGCAGGCAGATGCCGTAGACGCCAGTGGCCTTGTCGGTGAGTTTCTTCGCCGCATCGACCACGAAGTCCCAGGTCGGCTTTTCCGGCACGCTCAATCCGGCCTTCTGGAAAAGATCGGTGCGATACATCAGCATCGAACTCTCGCCATAGAACGGCGCGGCATACAGCTTGCCCGAGACCGACACGGCATCGCGGATCTTGGGCAGCAGATCCGCCGCGTCATAGTCGGATCCGAGATTGTCGAGCGCGATGAGCCAATTCTTCTTGGCCCAGATCGGGACCTCGTAAGTACCGATGGTCAGCACGTCGAACTGACCGCCCTTGGTGGCGATGTCGGTGGTGACGCGCTGGCGCAGGACATTCTCTTCGAGCGTCACCCATTTCAGGGTGACGTCGGGATTTTTGGCGGTGAAGTCGTTGGTCAACGCCTGCATGCGGATCATGTCGCCGTTGTTCACGGTGGCGATGGTCAGCGTTGTCTGTGCAATCGAGGGGCCCGAGCCCAACAGGGTAACCGCGCCCAGCAGGGCGCCGAGGACGTGTTTCACGGTAACCTCCCTAATATTGCGTTGAGCATATGCCCACGCTTTGCAATTATGTTCACACCATGAGCCAACCTTGTCAAGGTCAAGATGAGGCGGCTGCACCGGGCTGTCGGGCAAAAGGCGGGCTGAAAGGGCAGGTCGATCGGCGGAGGCTGGCGTCGCCCGCACGGCCAAGGCGCTTAAAACCCAGCCGGATTCGCTTACTGGTTCAGGATGGAGCTTGCCGTCGCCTCGTCGGTGATCAAGCCGTTGATCAGCCGCCCCTTCAGCGCCGCCCTGATCGCCGCGACCTTAGCGGGACCGACCGCTGCTCCGATGGTCAGGGCCTCGGCAGGGACCCGCGGCGGAATGCTGGTCAGGCGAGCGTTTGTGCCGCCGGCGATAATGTGGCCCTTTGCGTCGAACGCCCAACCGGTCAATTCGCCGACGGCGCCCAGCCGCATCATTTCGAGCAGCTCTTCGCGCGTGACAAAGCCGTCGACATGCACCTGCGCGCTCTGGTCCATCTGACCGATCCCGATAAGCCGCAGGTCGGCCCTGGCCGCCACCGCCCTCACTTTGGCGATCGGATCGATCCGCAGCATCTGGTCGCGTTCGCCCTCCGAGGACATCAGAAACGGCAGCGGCATGGGATAGTGGCGCGCCTTGGTCCGGTCCGCGAGGCGCCCGACGGTGTCAAAGAAGCTCGCCGAGCCGTCGGCCGAGATGTTTCCGACCAGCGACACAATCTGATGGTTGGGACAGTCGATCGGCGAAACGCGCTCGACCGCGGCACGCACGGCCCTGCCCGTGCCCAATGCCACAATCGTCGGCTTCTCGGTGCGCAACGTCGATTCCAGGATGTTGGCGGCCCGCTCGGCAATTCCGGCAGCCGCAAGCGGGGCAGCCGGGTCGGTCGGCACCACTTCGCAGTAGACGAGATGAAACAAGTCCTTCAGGCGCGCGGCCAACTCCATGCATGCCGTAATCGGATGTTCCAGCCGGAAGGTGATCAGGCGCTCGGCGAGACACAATGAAACCAGGCGCTGCGCCGAGGCGCGCGAGACCTGGAGCATTTTGGCGATTTCGTCCTGGGTATGGCCGGCGATGAAATAGAGCCAGCCGGCACGGGCGGCTTCATCCAGACGCGATTTTTCACTATCAGGCGCGACCATCAAACTTTTTCCGATTCATTCGGCCAAAAATCCGCCATTCGCTCAAATACGCGGTCGGCCCCCGCATCGTACAGCAAAGCCCGGCCATCGCGGGACCGATAATGGCTGCCCCCGACAAACCCCCACACCGTCATCCCGGCCGCCTTGGCGGCCGTCACCCCGCTGACGCTGTCCTCGATCACGAGGGTGCGACGCGGATCCGCCTGCATGGCGGCGGCGGCATAGAGGAAGAGATCGGGGGCGGGCTTGCCCCGCTCCACCATCTCCGCGGTATAGAGCCGGCTGTCAAAATGCGGCGCGAGACCTGTCAGCGAAAGCGAGAAGGACACCCGATCGAGATCGCTCGACGAGGCGACGCAAGACGGGATCTGCAGGCGCTCCAGCACCGTGCTCACGCCGGCGATCGGGCAAAGTCCGGACAGAAACGCTTCGCGCACTTTTGCCGTCAGTTCGGTGGAGAATTTCTCCGCAGTCAGCTGTCCCGACCCTGCGTAATGCTGCAGCACCGCAGCCGTGCTTCGCCCGAGGAACAGATCGAGCGCCCGATCCACGCCGAGATCAATTCCGCTGCCCGCCAGGACTTCCGAGAGGCAACGGCAGCTCAACACCTCGCTGTCGATCAGCACGCCGTCGCAGTCGAAAATGATGAGGTCGGGCTTGATCATTGCCGCACCCAATTCTCCATGCCCAATCAGAGCATATGCTCAGCGCATGAGCAACAGCTCTGTCAGGGCCGAAATGGGTCTAAATGACCCACCGTAAAACGAGCGCGCCTGCCGGAGATTTCCGGGAAAAGTATGGGGGCTGTGAGGTGCCGGTGGCGGATGTGAGATCGCGACTGGTGAACGTCACAACCGCGCCACGCCGTGCCGGTTCTCACTTCGCAGAGCTGGGCGAGGCAAGAACCGCGACCCATTTGGCGATATCGGTACGGATGAAATCGGCGAATTGCTTCGGCGTGCCGCCAAGTGGATCCGTGCCTTGCCGCTTTAGCGCCGTGCGAACCTCATCCGTATTCAACGCTTCGTTCGCGGCACCCGACAGCTTGTCGATGATCGCCGGCGGCGTTCCGGCCGGAGCGAGCAGCCCGATCCAGATTCCGGCGTCAAAGCCTGTCATTCCGGCTTCAGCGAGCGTCGGAACATCCGGCATGATCGACGCGCGCTTTGACTGCGCCACGGCGAAAGCCTTCAACTTGCCGGCCTCGACATGCGGCGCCAGAGTCGGGGCCACATTGAACATCAGCGTGATGCGGCCGGAGAGCAGGTCGGAAACAGCCTGATTGCTTCCACCCTGATAAGGCACATCTTGGTGCCAGCGTTATAGTTGAACAGCTCGGCCGCCATATAACTCGCCGTTGCATAGCCGGAAGAACCGAAGGTCAAACTTTCGGGCTTGCTCCTGGCTAATGCGATCAGCTCCTGCAGATTATTGGCCGGAACCGACGGATGCGCCACCAGCACGTTGGGGACGATGCCGAGAAGGGCGATCGGCGCAAGATCCCGCCCGAGGTTGAAATTCGATTTCGTCTCCGCAGGATTGAGCGTGTTGGCGATGGTCGCCATGAAAAGCGTGTAACCGTCGGCGGAGGCGCGCGCCACGGTTTCCGCCGCGATCATGCTGCTGTTGCCCGGTCGATTTTCAACGACGATCGGCTCGCGCAGACTGACTTCCATCTGCTTGCCGACAAGGCGGGCAAGGATATCGGCGGCCGAGCCGGGACCGAATCCAACAATAACCTTGATCGGTTGCACGGGATAGGTTTGCGCCATGACTGCGGCCGTGCCCGCGGCCGCAGGCATCGTAATGCCCGCGCAAAGCGCGACCACTTTAATACAACGCCTGAACATATTGTCCCCGCCGCGCAATCCCCGGGCGTTTCATTTTCGCATTTCGCTTTGTAGACGCTTACGGGGCGCCGGCCCTCCAGGTTGGGCGGTTCCTTGCGTAAGACCAAACCGGCCGCAAGTTTACTTTAACGCGACCGCAGCGAGATGGAAGCCTGCAGGGACGTGTTCGCCGCGCCGAAAAAACCTAATCGGCTGGCATCGGGCGCGCTCTTGAATGACGTAGACCATAGCCGAGCGCATCCGACGGATTCCGCGGCGCAAGATTATTCCAATGGTGAGTTCGACCCGGTGAAGGTGCAGCCGCGTCGCCCCCGATGGTGCAGTGGCGCCGGATGGCGTAATGTTGCGCGCGGGGAATCCGGCTGCCCGCCCCGTCTGTTCATGATGTGTGTGACTCGCCGCTAGTCGCGATCTCGGGCAGCCTCGCCGGTGAAGGAGGACCCCCATGTACGCCGCCATCCGTCAGGGCAAGGCAAGGACTGGCATGGCCGAAGAGCTCGCCCGCAGGATCAAGGAGGGCGCCATTCCGATCATCAGCGATGTCGAAGGCTTCATGGCCTATTATGTGGTCTATGCGCCCGACGACACCGTGACGGCGATCAGCGTCTTCAACAATTTCGCGGGAGCGGAGGAGGCCAACAGGCGTGCGCTCGCCTGGATCGAGCAGAATCTCGGGCCGCTGCTGGTTGGACCGGCCACAGCGGTGGCCGGCCCGGTGATCGTGCATACCCTGGCATAGCCATGGGATTGACGAATTGCCGGGCATCCCCAGTGTTTCGCCGATTGTCAGGCGTCGGCAGTCCATCGCCCTACCCGGCTAACCGCTATGGGCGAATACTGTTACGCCTGCTCAGCGGGCATCGTCAGCAGTTGGGCGAACTGATCGTCGCTAAGCTCGGTTTGCGCAACCAGGACGCTGCAGCGCAGATGCTTGATCAGGTAGGCGCCGACCGAGCCGAACCACCATCGCGCCAGCGGCCCGGTGGGACGATGACCCACGACGACGAGATTTGCCCCGATCTCTTCGGCGACGCCTGCGATCTCCTGTCCTGCGGACCCCATGCCCAGCCGCGCCGTCGGGGAGAAGCCCATCGCCTTGAGCCGCTCCACCCCTTCCGCCAGGATCGCCTCATAGGTTGCAATCTGGTCTTCTACCGGGATCGCGAAGCCTCCCTCCAGGGTCACGGTGCCGGAAGAAATCTCCACGACTGCCAGCAGGAAGACCTCGGCGCCGCAAAATTGCGCAAGTTTCGCGCCCTCCCGCAACGCCCGTCGTCCTTCAACTGAACCGTCATAGGCGAGAAGAACTTTCTTGTACAAGTTCGCCCCCTTGAGTGCCGGATGAACTGCCGAAGACTATCACGAATTTTCGGATATCGTAGTCGCAATCCCCCTGAAATTCAGGCTCGAAGCATTCTGCCATCCTTGATGGAGCCGGTATCGCTGACGATACGACCGCCAAGCCGATCGGGTGCCTACCGGCCGGCGTCTTTCGCCTTCCAGTTTCCTCGCAACATGGTAACATCCGCCGTCTTGGGGGTGGCCGGTGAAGACAATCACGGCAATCGCAGCCAACAAGTTGGGCAAGTTTCTTGCCACGGATTTCCGTCGCGTTTTTGGTCCGGCACACGACGAAACGGCGGAGCGTTTAGGGTCGTTAGCGCGCAGCACGATTGAAGGTCTGGGTAGAAGCGACGCGCTTTATCACAATTTCGAGCACACCCTGCAGGTCACGATGGTCGGACGTGACATTCTGCATGGAATGAACCTTTCCCAACGAATAGAACCCGGTGATTACGCCCATTTGATCGTCGCCTGTCTGCTGCACGATATCGGCTATATGCGCGGCGTCCTGAGCGGCGACACCGAAACCGAGTTCGTGGTGGACGCAAGCGGAAAGACGATTACGCTGCCTCGCGGCGCATCGGATGCAGCACTGTCGCCTTATCACGTCGATCGATCGAAGCTGTTTGCCTTTGAGCGGCTGGGAACGTCTCCCGTCATTGACGCATCGCGTATCGCGGCCGCAATTGAGAGGACACGTTTTCCAGCGCGCCCCGCGAGCGACGATGAGGACATCGAGCCAAAACTGGTCCAGGCTGCCGATCTGATAGGCCAACTCGGCGATCCCATGTACTCTCGAAAGGCCAACGCGCTCTATTGCGAATTCGAAGAGATCGGCATGAACCGGCAACTCGGATATTCGTCGCCGGCCGATATTATTGACAAGTACCCCGCCTTTTTCTGGAACAGCGTCTCAACCCACATTGAGGATGGCATCAAATATCTCAACATGACGGTCTCCGGCCGCCAATGGATCGCCAACCTGCATCACCACATCCTGTGCGCCGAACATTCCCACCACTTCATGGGACCGCAGCGCTGACGCGCCGGAGACCTATCCCTTCGGGCTGGAGGGTTCCCGGATTCAATCAGCCGCCGGTGCGGTGTCTTTGCTGGACGCAGGGCCGAAATTCCCCTTCAGAAAGCAAAGGCCGCTGACGGTCAATCGATCCTCGTCGGTCTCGCCATCGGCAACCAGGCCCTCAAGGTAGGTTTCGAGTTCGGGAAGCTTCCGCTCGAAGTCAGCGGCGATCCCCATCAGGTCGCAAGCTTCCTTGATGCGACCGATCGGCTTCTCGAAAAGGTTGATCTCCGTATGCATGCCGGTTCCCTCGATCCGCCGGGAACG
>Ga0207660_10000922_pt1 | contig 19398 bp, 16 predicted proteins | sample KBSC73BmetaG_FD_184335 | JGI IMG/M metagenome (GOLD analysis project Ga0207660, IMG submission 184335) | Corn rhizosphere microbial communities from Kellogg Biological Station, Michigan, USA - KBS C7-3B metaG (SPAdes) (version 2) | ecosystem: Host-associated > Plants > Roots > Rhizosphere ... | reverse complement strand
AGAGCAGGGTGCCGTCGCGGGTGCGCCTGGCGGTCCAGTGTTTGTCGTGGATGAGCCAGTGGTGGAAGGCGCACAGGTGGGCGGCATTGGTGAGCGATGTCGTCCCGCCGTCGGCCCAGAAGACGAGGTGGTGCAGGTCGCACTGGTCGAGGCCGGCGGCGCAGCCGGGGAAGGTGCAGCCGCGGTCGCGTAGCCGGGCGGCGCGGCGGATGGCGGTGGGCCAGGTGCGGGTGGCTCGGCCGATGTCGAGGACTTCGCCGGCGGCGCCGAGGACGGCGGGGATGACTGCTGCGTCACAGGCGAGCCGGCGCAGGACGCTGGCGGGCAGGCCGCTCGCGTTGCGTCGGTCGGTGAGGTCGGTGTCGCCGGGCGTGGCGGCGTGGCCGCTGCCGGTCAGGGCGTCGCTCAGGTCGGCGTAGTTCAGAGTGAGGACGAGTTGGGGGCGTTCGCCGCCGTTGTCGGGCAGCCCGTCGCAGGCGAGCAGGTGCCGGGCGACCTGGCCGAGGGCATCAGCGCGGCGCTGCCCGGCGCTGCGCTCGTCGTTTCCGCCGGCGGGTTGGGCGAGCGCGCCGACCGCCGCGGCAAGGGCTTCGCCGGTGTCGGGGGGCAGCATGCCGGTCACGGCGTACATGCCGTCGTAGGTGGCGTCGATGGTCAGGTAGCGGCCGGCGAGGCGACGCTGCTCGGCGGTCTCCCGGGTCTCGGCGGCGGCAGTGGCGTGCAGCAGGTGGCGGGCGGCCACACCGACCTGCTCCGGTGGCGCCTGAGCGGCCAGCTCGACCAGGATGCCCGCACCGGCCTCTCGGTCGTCCGGGTCGAGCTGACGCAGCGTGGAGGCGATGATCCGGGCGCTGGCCTGGGTGACCTGGCCGGCGTCGACCGTCTCGGCCAGCACCGCGCTGTGGGCCAACGATCGGGCGACGAACATCCGTTGCCTGGCCTCGTGCGCTGACAGCCGGGCGTGCGAACGCAGCCACATCGTCGTGGTCAGCCCGCACTCGGCCACGGTCGCCTGCCGGACGTCGGCGACCTCCAGCCGGCGGGCGATCAGCCCGTCCAGGACGTCACGGGCGGCCAGCAACCCGTCCAGCTCGGCCAGGAGCGCCACGTCGGGCAGCGCGGTCACGTCGACCGCTCGGCACTGCCCGAGCGCGTCGTCGAGCGTCGCCTGCCAGCCCATGAGGCAATCTCCATCCGGATGAACCGAACTGGTGTTCGAGCATCATTGTGGTCCGGCGTACCGACAGAAACGACACGCGATACGCAGCTGTGGACAACTCCTCAGGCCGAGGGGGCGGCCGGGTCTCTCCGCGCCTCGTAGGGTCGAGCCGTGCCCTATCACCGCATGAGCCGCGAAGAGCTGCGCGAGTTCTTGAAGGCTCCGCGCCCCGGCGTCCTTGCGACGGTCCGCCCCGACGGGCGGCCGCACGCAGCCCCGGTCTGGTGGGACGCCGACGGCGACGACCTGGTCTTCACGACCGGTGCGGAGACCGTCAAGGGCCGTAACCTGCGCGCGGACCCGCGGGCCACGCTCGTCGTGCAGGACGCCCGCCCGCCATACTCCTTCGTCACCATCGAAGGTTCGGTCGCCATGAGCGAAGACAGCGACGAGCTCCGTCGATGGGCGGCGCGGCTCGGTGGCCGCTACATGGGCGAGGACCGTGCGGAGGAGTACGGCGCACGCAATGCCGTGCCCGGTGAGCTTCTGGTGCGGCTGAGGCCCGACAAGATCGTCAGCGCCCGCGACGTCGCCGACTGACCCTAGGCGGCATGGTGCGCCAGGTGTTCCGCGATGCGGTGCTCGAGCGCGTCGATGCGGCGCCCGAGGTCGGCATGTCCCGCGTCCATGCGCGTAGTGAGCTCGTCGCGCAGCTCCACTCGGGTGGTGTCGATGCGGCCGAGCAGCTCGTCGCGCACTCGGTCCAGCTTGTCACCCAACCCGTCGACGCGAGAGATCTGCGAGAACAGAGCCGCAGCGAGGACGCCGATGGCTGCGAAGGTGCTGGTGCCCAGCAAACCGATCAGGGTCCACGTCGCGGCGTTCACGCCGGTCAGCATGCCGCCCGCGCCGACGGCGGTCCAGGACGAGTTCGCCATCTGTGGACTCAAGAAGGCTGACGGCCCAACTGGGCGTGGAGCAGTCCTGCGTCCTTCGTGATGCGGAAGCTGCCATATCCAGCCGGGCCGTCGTGGCGCCGTACTGGTGCGCGACCACGTCTCGGACATCGCGATCAACCATGCAACAACGCCTGCCCCGCCAGGAAAATTCAGTCGTCGCGTTCGGCGATGCGCCGTTCTGTCTTGATGTCGTGGTCGACCATCATCGTGATGAGCTCGGAGAAGCTCACCCTCGGTTCCCACCCCAACTTCTCCCGAGCCTTCGACGCGTCGCCGATCAGCAGGTCGACCTCCGCCGGCCGGAAGAACCGCGGGTCCTGCTCGACGTGGCCCGACCAGTCAGAGATCCCGACGTGGCCGAAGGCCACGTCCAGCAGGTCGCGGATCGAGTGCGTCTCGCCGGTGGCGATGACGTAGTCGTCGGGCTCCGGCTGCTGAAGCATCATCCACATGGCCTCGACGTAGTCGCCGGCGAAACCCCAGTCGCGGCGCGAGTCGAGATTGCCCAGGGCCAGGTTCTCCTGCAGACCAAGGGAAATTCGGGCTACTGCTCGCGTCACCTTGCGGGTCACGAACTCGTAGCCGCGCCGCGGGCCTTCGTGGTTGAACAGGATCCCCGAGCAGGCATAGGCACCGTAGGACTCACGGTAGTTGACGGTCATGTAGTGGCCGAACGTCTTCGCCACGCCGTAGGGCGACCGCGGGTGGAACGGCGTCGACTCCTTCTGCGGCGTTTCGCGCACCTTGCCGAACATCTCCGAGCTCGACGCCTGGTAGAAGCGCACCTTGCTCATGTCGTTCTGGGTGTGGATCCGGATCGCCTCCAGCACCCGCAGCACGCCCATGCCGGTGATCTCGCCGGTCAGCTCGGCCTGCTTCCACGACAGCCCCACGAAGGAGATCGCGCCGAGGTTGTAGACCTCGTCCGGCTGGGCGTACTCCATCGCGCCGATCAGGCTCGGCAGGTCGGTGAGGTCGCCCTCGAGCATCTGGATGCCGGGGATCGTCTTCTCGACCAGCGCGAACTTCGGGTTGCTCTGCCCCCGGATCAGGCCGAAGACCTCATAGCCCTTCTCGGCGAGCAGCTCGCCGAGGTAGAGGCCGTCCTGGCCGGTGATGCCGGTGATCAGCGCGCGCGGCACGGTGGAACTCCTCAGGCAAAGGGACGAGCAACGATCGACTCTATTGGGCTAGCGGATTTCGACGTACGCCGACACGTCCCGCGCCGGTCGCGGAGCCGGCGGCGCAGCAGCCACGCCGACGGCAACCGCGCCCATCGGGAACCAGTCGTCGTCCAGCTCGAGCACCGTGCGCACGACGTCGGGGCAGAAGAGCGTGCTCGACACCCACGCACTGCCGAGGCCCTCGACGGCTAGCGCCACGAGGAAGTTCTCGATGCCCGCGCCCATCGCCAGCAGGAACATCGCCTGCTCCGCACCGGCTCGCCGCTCGTCCGGGTACGCGTGCGCGCCGCCGGGCGCGAGGCACGGCACGACGAGGTACGGCGCCCGCCTCAGCACGTCGCCGCGCCGCAACCGTCGCTCGACCTGCTCCGCCGTGAAACCGTCGTCGCGCAGGTCTTCCGCCCACCGGTCGCGCATGGCGTCGAGCAGCGCCTCGACCCGCGACTCGACGAGCACGAAGCGCCACGGCGTCGTGTGGTGCGGAGCCGGCGCGGTCACACCGGCCTCGACGGCGCGCAGCACCGCCTCCCGGTCGACCGGCGCGTCGGCGAAGTCGCGGACCGTGCGCCGCGCGAACACGACCTCGCGGGAGCCGTAGCGGAACATGTCGTCGGCCGCCGGCCGTACGAGCGCTCGCGCGCCGCGCTCCGAGGAGTCCGGCTGCCAGGCCAACCCGCGCACGACCGCCACGGGGACTGCGGATAGCTTGCCCTTCACGAGGTCCGCGGCGGCCGCGACCTCGTCGGCGTCGGCCATCTCGGTCATCTCCAACGAGTTGCCGTGCGCGTCCACGCGGCCCCGGTAGTCGCGAATCGCCGCCATCCCGGCGACGCCGATGGCCGCGTCGGTCAGCCCGTAGCGCCAGGGACGACCGAAGGTGTCGCTGACCACGACCGCCACGTCGATGCCCAGCCGGCGTTGCAGCCCCTCGCGGATGCGGCGTGCCGAGGCGTCGGGATCCTCCGGCAGCAGCACGACCGTGCCCGAAGCGACGTTGGAGGCGTCGACGCCGGCGGCCGCCATCACCAGGCCGTGGCGCGTCTCGACGATCCGGGTCCGCCCGCGGGTGGCGACGACTCGCACGGTCTCGTCGTCGATCGCGGCCTCCCGGTCGCCCGGCCGGGTGCGCCCCTCCGCCTTGCTGACCACCTTGCTGGTCACCACGACGACGTCACCGTCGCGTAGTGCCGGTTCGGCCAGCGCGATCAGCGCGGCGAGGTCGCTTCCGGGCACGATCTCGGGTAGCCCGTGCACGCCCCAGATCTCCAGGCGATCGGCCGGCGCGGCCTCCGTCATGACCGCACCGCGGCAGCCAGGTCCAGCGCGGCCTGCGCCATCCGCGCGCTCGCCTCGACGTCGTGCATCCACAGCGGCACCGCTCGAGTGGGCAGGCCGTCCTCGACGAGCGTGTCGGCAGCGGCCTTGTCGACCTCGTCGACCAGCCAGCCGTCGAGGATGCCGCCCTGCGCCCTCGCGCCGTAGTGCCGCGCCACCGCTTCCGCCGACGTCTCGACCCCGATCGCGGCCAGGCAGGCATCGGCCATGCCTCGCACCGGCGCGCCGCCGATGATCGGCGACACTCCGACGACCGGGGCGCCGCACTCGACGAGTGCCGGCCGGATTCCGGGCACCGACAGCACGGTGCCGATGCTGACGACCGGGTTGCTCGGCGGCAGGACTACGACGTCGGCGTCGCGCAGCGACTCGACGACGCCCGGCGCCGGACGGGCAGATTCCTTTCCCTGCAAGGAGATCTCGACGGCCGGCTCGCCCGCGTGCAGCCGCACCCACCACTCCTGGAAGTGGACGTCGCGCCCGTCCACGAGCCTCACGTGGGTCTCGACCGGCTCGTCGGTCATCGGCAGCAGCCGCACCCCCGGTCGCCACCGCGCGCACAGCCGTGCCGTCACGGCCGACAGCGGTACGCCCTCCCGCAGCAGCCGGCTGCGGACCAGGTGCGTCGCGATGTCGCGGTCGCCGAGCCCGAACCACATCGGTTCTTCGGCGTACGCCGCGAGCTCCTCCTTCACGACGAAGCTCTCGCCCTCACGGCCCCAGCCGCGCTCGGCCGAGATGCCGCCGCCGAGGGTGTACATCACGGTGTCCAGGTCGGGGCAGATCCGCAGCCCGAACATGGTCACGTCGTCGCCGGTGTTGCCGATCACCGTGATCGCGTCGCGGCCCACGACCTCGCGCAGTCCCCGCAGGAACCGCGCGCCGCCGATCCCACCGGCGATGACCGTGACCCGCACGGCCGCCATGGTGTCAGCCGAGGCGGGCGCGCCCGGCGCGTAGGGTCGCAAGCGTGCCGACCGACACCGCGCTGCGCCGATCCCTGGCCCGCGTCCGAGACGGCAAGCCGCTCGACGCCGCCGAGGCCGAGGTGCTGCTGCATGCGCGGGGCGCGCACCTCGAGGCGTTGTCGGCCGCCGCGGCCCGCGTGCGCGACGCCGGGCTGATCGCGGCCGGCCGCCCCGGTGTCGTCACCTACAGCCGCAAGGTGTTCGTCCCGCTGACCCGGCTGTGCCGCGACCGCTGCCACTACTGCACGTTCGCGACGACGCCCGGCCGGCTCCCGGCGGCCTACCTGACACCCGACGAGGTCCTCGACATCGCCGAACGGGGTCGACAGCTCGGGTGCAAGGAGGCGTTGTTCACCCTCGGCGACCGCCCCGAGGACCGCTGGCCGGCCGCCCGCGAATGGCTCGACGCGCACGGCTACGACGACACGCTGTCCTACGTCCGCGCGATGGCGGTGCGGGTGCTGGAGGAGACCGGCCTGCTCCCGCACCTCAATCCCGGAGTGCTGAGCTGGCAGGACTTCCAGCGGCTCAAGCCCGTCGCCCCGTCGATGGGGATGATGCTCGAGACCACGGCCGACGTCCCGGCCCACCGCGGTAGCCCCGACAAGGTCCCGGCGGTGCGGCTGCGGGTGCTGGAGGACGCCGGCCGGTCCAACGTGCCGTTCACCACGGGCATTCTCGTCGGCATCGGCGAGACCTTCGCCGACCGCGTCGAGTCGCTGTTCGCACTGCGCCGGATCTCCAAGCAGTACAACGGGATCCAGGAAGTCATCGTCCAGAACTTCCGCGCCAAGCCCGACACCGCGATGCGCGCGACCCCCGACGTCGACCTGGAGGAGTACCTCGCCACGATCGCGGTCGCCCGCCTGGTCCTCGGCCCGCAGGTGCGGATCCAGGCCCCGCCCAACCTGGTCGACCTCGACGAGTGCACGAGGCTTCTCGCGGCCGGCGTCGACGACTGGGGCGGCGTCTCCCCGCTCACGCCCGACCACGTCAACCCCGAGCGGCCCTGGCCCCAGATCGAGGCCCTCGCCGAGGTCAGCGCTGCGGCGGGTTACACGTTGCGTGAGCGGCTGACCGCCCATCCCCGCTACCTCGCCGAGCCGTGGCTCGACCCGCGGCTGCGACCGCACGTCGACGCGCTGGCCGGGCCCGACGGTCTCGCGGTGGAGGGCCGGATCCCGCACGGCATCCCGTGGCAGGAGCCCGACGGCGGCTGGGAGTCGGCCGGCCGGGTCGACCTCGACACCGCGATCGACACCGAGGGTCGGCGTACCGAGACCCGCAGCGACGTCGACGCGGCCTACGGCGACTGGGACGCGCTGCGCGAGCAGGTCGCGGCCCAGCGGCAGTCGCCGGAACGGCTCACCGGGGACGCGGCCACTGCGTTGCGCGCCGCCGAGCGAGACCCGGCCGGACTGTCGGACTCTGACGCGCTCGCTCTCATGACCGCGACGGGCCCGGCTCTCGACGCGCTCGCCGCGCTGGCCGATGGCCTGCGCCGCGAGGCGGTCGGCGACGAGGTCACCTACATCGTCAACCGCAACATCAACTTCACCAACGTCTGCTACACCGGCTGCCGGTTCTGCGCGTTCGCGCAGCGGCGCACCGACGCCGACGCCTACACCCTGTCCCTGGAGGAGATCGGCCACCGGGTCGAGGAGGCCTGGGACGTCGGCGCGACCGAGGTCTGCCTGCAGGGTGGCATCCACCCCGACCTGCCGGGCACCGCCTACTTCGACATCGCCCGCGAGGTGAAGCGGCGCGCCCCCGGCATGCACGTGCACGCCTTCAGCCCGATGGAGGTCGTCAACGGCGCGAGCCGCACCGGGCTGTCGATCGCCGACTGGCTGGCCGCCGCCAAGGAGGCCGGGGTCGACTCGCTGCCCGGCACGGCCGCCGAGATCCTCGACGACGAGGTGCGCTGGGTGCTGACCAAGGGCAAGCTGCCCGCCGCGACCTGGATCGAGGTCGTCACCACCGCGCACCGGCTCGGCATCCCGACAACCTCGACGATGATGTACGGCCACGTCGACTCGCCTGCCCACTGGGTCGCGCACCTCAAGCTGCTGGCTCGCATCCAGGACGAGACCGGCGGGTTCACCGAGTTCGTGCCGCTGCCGTTCGTGCACACCAACGCGCCGCTCTACCTCGCCGGCATCGGCCGGGCGGGCCCGACCCACGACGAGAACCGCGCGGTCCACGCGATGGCCCGCGTCCTGCTGCACGGCCGCATCCGCAACATCCAGACCTCCTGGGTCAAGCTCGGGGTCGACGGCTGTGTCGAGATGCTGCGCGGCGGGGTCAACGACCTCGGCGGCACGCTGATGGAAGAGACGATCAGCCGCATGGCCGGCAGCGAGCACGGCTCCCGCAAGACCGTCGCGGAGCTCGAGGCGATCGCGGCCGCGGCCGGCCGGCCGTCGCGCCAGCGCACCACGTCGTACGCCGTGGTCGACCCCGAGCGGCACGACGCCGCCCGCCGCGCGGCGCGCGCCCTGACGATCGTGTCCTGAGCCGCTTCGCACCGGCGCTGCCTGCCTGTCCCAGCCCCCGAAACGGCGTAATCTCCGCCCGACGACAGGCGACGGAGACGGGGGTGTGCGTGGAGCCGGACCTGGCCCGGCGGATCGAGGAGCTCGCGGCGCGGGCGCAGGAAGCGGACCCGGACGGCACCGCCGGCCTGCTCCCGGTGATCACCGGGCTGCGGACCGACCTCGGCGCCCTGCGCGCCCACATGGGCTCTTTGCGTTCCGAGCTGAGCACGGTGCGCAGCGGGATCGACGCGGACGCGGGTCGCCTGTCGGCTGCTCTGTCGTCCAACCGTGCCGAGGCCGCCGCCCTGCTGCGCCGGCAGGACGAGCTCGCCGAACGTGTCGACCTGCTCAGCGACCGGCTGGAGGAGCTGCGCGCGGCCGTGCCTGCTCTCGGGCGCGATGTCCGGGACCTGGCCGACGCGATGCCCGAGCGCACCGGCGAGCGCGTGCGCGCGCTTCTCCAGGAGCTGCGCAGCGGCCTCGACCACCGGCTCGACGAGTCCGCCGGGGACCTGCGGCGCAGCCTGGCCGCCGGCCTCGAGCAGGCGTCGGCCGGCTCCCGCGCCGCCGAGTCTGCGCTGGGGGAGACGCGAGGCGTCATCGAGGAGCGCCTCGCCGTCCTCGAGGACGCGCTCGACCAGCTGGCCGAGAGCCTGGAGGCGCTGACCCGCGACGGCGCGTCGGCCACCGCCCATCGGCTCACCGAGCTCCGTGACAGCCAGCGCGAGACCGCCGGCTCGGTGGGCGACCTCGTGCAGACGACCCACACAGCCCTCGTCGAGCTGGGCGGCGCGGTCGACCGCAGCCTGGGCTCTCTCGGCAGCTCCCTGTCCGAGGCTGTCGAGCAGACCCGCGCGGCCGAGCGCCGCCACCTCGACGCGGCGCTCGCCGACGTACGCCGCGAGTTCGACGCGGCCCTCGCACGCTCGGCCGAGGAGGTCGGCGGCGCGGTCGCCGAGCAGCTCGGTTTCCTTCGGGTGCTGCAGGAGTCCGTCGAGCAGCGGCTCTCGGAGGTCCGCGACACGTTGGGCGGCGGGCTGGCAGAGGCTCGCGGGCAGCTGGTCGACGAGCTCACCGGCACCATCGCCCGCCTGGAGGAGGCCAACCGCGGCACCCGCGCCGCGGTCGAGGAGGAGGTCGCCGCCCTCCGGGTCGACCTCGCCGACGCGCTGGAAGAGGTGCGCGACCGGGTGTCCCGGCAGGCCCAGGAGGCCGCGGGTGTCGTGCGTTCCTCGGTCGCCGAAGGACAGGCGGCGTTCGCGGAGACCGCTGCCTCTTTGCGCTCCGCCGTGCTCGACGAGGTGACGGGCACCCGCGCAGCGCTGCTGTCGCGGCTCGACGCCATCGCGGTCGACGTGACCGAGCAGGGCCGGGTCGTGAGCGACCTGAGCCAGCGGGTCGGCACGCTCGAGGACGCGCTGGAGCGTGCGGCCGACTCGCTGGCCGGCCTCGACAGCGGCTGGCAGGCCCGCACCGCGGAGGTGGTCGAGTCGTCCCGCCGGGCCGGCAGCGCGGCCGTCGCGGGAGTGCGCGACGCGCTCGCCGAGGCGACCGCTGCCCTGCACGATGCGGCTCGGGGTCTCGCAGGGGGCACCGAGCGGCTCAGCGAGGCGGGCCGGGGGCTGCTCGGCTATCTCGCCGACCGGGACCGCCACGTCGAGGAGGAGCGCAGCCGGGTGCTGCACGAGCTGCTCGACGACTTCGCGGCGGGCCTGTCCGCGAAGGAACGCCGCTCGCTGTCCGACCGCCTCGGCGAGGCGCTCGCTCGCCGACGTGACACGAAGGATGCCGAGCGTTGGCGGGCCGAGCACGACAGCGCCGCGCTCGCGGTGGCGCCGCCCCCCGATCTGTCGGTCTACCTCGACCCGGTCGAGGAGCCTTCGCCACCTCCGGCACCGGCCAGGAAGGCCCTTGCTGCCACGCCGGCTGCGAAGCCAGCGAAGGCTGCCCGGCCTGCCAAGGCACCGGCGAAGGCCGCGAAGTCCGCGAAGGCCGCGAAGACCGCCGCGCGCAAGGCCGGGCCGGTGACGACGACCAAGGCGACGAAGAAGGCCCCGGCCAAGAAGGCGGCCCCGCCGGCGTCAGGTGCCGGCGCCTCGTCCGAGGGCACGGCCGCACCGATCGGCGGCCAAGCCGCCGCGGCGGCGAAGGCGGCCGGCAAGCCGCCGGCGAAAGGGCCTGGGCGAAAGACGCCCGCGAGCGGCAGCACGGCGCGTCCCGCGTCGACGCGCAGAGCTGCGGCGCGACCCCGGCGCGCCAGCGTGGAGGCCATGCCCCAGGTGCCGGGGCCCGAGCGGGCCCTCGATGCCGCGACGGGCCCGGATCGCTGGACGGAGCCCATCGCGGAGAGTGCCACGCCGCCACCCGGGCCGGCACCGTCGCTCGAGCCGGACCCCCAGCCCGAGCCGCGGCCGGAGGCGCCCGCTCCCACGCCCGTCATCGAGAGCGCGGGGGAGCCTCGGGAGACGCCCGCCGGGCCGCCCGCCCCGGCCCTGGACGAGGCCCCGGAAGCGAGCCTCGCGGCACCGGGCGATGCCGTCGAGGAGGCGGCTACACCCGGCCTGGACGAGGATCACCCGAACCCGGGCACGGCCTGATCGTCGGGATCGGTTCTCCCCAATACCACGGACCGGCTTGACGGGAAGCGCACGACGCGCGTGTAATTTCACCGATGTCGTTCCCTCCGGGCGGTGCAACCGGCGCCTCACCCGGGACATCTCGGCGCAACTCGCTGGAGGCCCGATGAGTGAGCTTGCCTTCCTGATGGGCGATGACGAGGCGACCGAGCCGATGACCTGGCAGGCGCAGGCGCTGTGCGCGCAGACCGACCCCGAGTCCTTCTTTCCGGAGAAGGGCGGCTCCACCCGGGAGGCCAAGCGGGTCTGCACCGGGTGCGAGGTGCGGGCGGAGTGTCTCGACTACGCACTCGCGCACGACGAGCGGTTCGGGATCTGGGGCGGGCTGTCCGAGCGGGAGCGTCGTCGTCTCAAGCGCCAAGCCGTCTGAGCGCCAAGCCGTCTGAGCGGCAGGCCTGACGCCGGCGAGCGTGCCGCCTCGTCAGCCGAGTGCCAATGCTCGGACAGGGGCGCGCGGCGCGGTGGGCTCACGTAGGCTGTCGCTGTCCTTCCGGGTGTTTCGGCCGCGGCATGCGGCCTGATCCCGGGCGGGCTCCCCGTCCCCGACCCCACCGTGCCGCTGCATGTCTCCTCGCTCCGCCCGGCACGCCTTCCGCCGGCACGTCGTCACCGCTGTCGTCGTCGCGCATGACGGCGCCGCGTGGCTGCCCGACACCCTCGCGGCGCTCGACGCGCAGGCCCGTGCCCCGCAGCAGGTCGTGGCCGTCGACACCGGCAGCACCGACGAGTCGGCGCAGCTGTGCGCCAGAGCCGTCGGCGCCGCTCGGCTGCTGACCCTGCCGCGCGAGACCGGGTTCGGGGCGGCGGTGGCCGCGGGGCTATCCGCGGCCGACCACGGCGAGGTTCCACTGCCTGCTGACGCGGTGCCCCCGGCCCGGGACGCGATCGCGTGGGTGTGGCTGCTGCACGACGACAGTGCCCCCGACCCGCAGGCCCTGCACGAGCTGCTCGCCCTCGCCGACGAGATGCCGTCGGCGACGGTGATCGGCCCGAAGATCCGGACGTGGGACGGCCGGCACCTCGCCGAGATCGGCATCACCAGCGACGTCACCGGGCGGCGCGAGACGGGTCTCGAGCGGCGCGAGGTCGACCAGGGCCAGCACGACTCAGTCCGCGATGTGCTCGCCGTGAGCAGCGCGGGCGCGCTGATCCGGCGCGACGTCTGGGACCGCCTGGGCGGGTTCGACCCCGCGTTGCCGATGACCCGGGACGACATCGACTTCGGCTGGCGGGTCAACCGCGCCGGTGGCCGCGTCGTCGTCGCTCCCCGTGCCGTGGTGCGCCACGCCGGCGCGCTCGCGCACGGGCTGCGGTCCCTCGATGCCGACGGCCCGCGGCGGCACCGCGCCGACCGCCGCGCCGCGTTCTACACCCTGCTCGTCAACCTGCCGGCGGCCGCGCTGCTGCTGGCGGGCCCGCGGTTGCTGATCGCCGGCCTGGCCCGCACGATCGGTTTCCTGCTGGCCCGCCGTCCTGCCTACGCCGTCGACGAGCTCGCCGCCCTGGCCGCGGTGCTTGGCCGACCGGGCCGGCTGCGGGCCGCTCGGGCCCGGCGCGCCAGCACGGCCAAGGTCTCGCACCGCGACATCCGTCACCTGCTGGCCGGCGTCGACGCGCGGCTGCGCGCGCTGCGAGACACCTTCCGCGGCGCGGACCCCCACGCGGCCGCCGACGACCACGCGCCGCCGCGCCGCCGCGGTGCGGTGCCGGTCGAGTCGGGGCCGGTGTCGGAGGAGGCCGAGAACTTCCTCGACGGCGGCAGCGACTGGCTGCGCCGCGTGCTGAAGCGCCCGTCCGTGGTGCTCTTCCTCGTCCTGTCGGCGGTCGCGCTCGTCGCCGGCCGGCACCTGCTGCCCGGTCCCCTTTTCGGGGGTCGGCTGCTGCCGCCTCCTGGTGGGTCGCACGACTGGTGGGACACCTACCTCACCGGCTGGCACGCCGTGGGGTCCGGCAGCTCGGCCGCTGCGCCGCCCTACCTCGGCGTTCTCGCCGTTGCGGCCACGGTGCTGTTCGGCAAGGCCTGGCTGCTTCTCGACGTGCTGTTCATCGGCGCCGTCCCCCTGGCCGGGCTCAGTGCCTATGTCTGCGCCGGCACCGTGACCCGCAACCGGTGGCTGCGGGTCTGGGCGGCCGCCACCTACGGGCTGCTGCCGGCGGCGACCGGCGCGGTCGCCGCAGGTCGCCTCGACGTCGTGGTGGTGGCGATCGCCCTGCCGCTGCTCCTGCGGTCCGGGGTGCGCACGTTGCGCCGTGATCCACGCTTCGCGGGCTGGCGTACGGCGGTGGGCACCGGTCTCGGACTGGCCGTCGTCGCAGCGTTCTCGCCGGTCCTCTGGCTGCTGTTCGCGCTGCTCGGCGCGTTCGGCGCCGCCATCGCCCTGCTCGGTGCCAGCCCGGCGACGCTCGCGGGCGCCCGGCGGCGTTGCGCGGCCGGCGTGCTCGCGCTGGTCATGCCACCCGTGCTGCTCCTCCCGTGGTCGCTCACCGTCGTCGACCACCCCGCGCTGCTCATCGCGGGCGTCGGCCGGGCGGCCCCCGAGACGGTCACCGACGTCCCGGCCCACGCCTTGCTGTTCGCCGACCCCGGTGGCCCGGCCACCCCGTGGCGGTGGCTGTTCCTGCCCGTGGTCGTCGCCGCGTTGCTCGCCCTCGTGCGCACCGGCCGGCGGGCCACGGCGTGGTCCGCGTGGCTGATCGCCGCTTGCGGCCTGGGGCTGGCCATCGCGATGTCGCGGGTGTCCGTCACGTTGCCCGACGGTGCCGGCACCCCGGTCTGGCCGGGCGTGGGCACGATCGTCTGCGCGTTGGGGCTGCTGGTGGCCGCAATGACGGGCGCCGACGGCGCGTCGCGCAGCCTGGGCCGGCGCGACTTCGGCTGGCGGCAGGCGAGTGCCGGCGCCCTGGCCGTCGTCACGATGGTCGTGCCGGTCGTGGCGGGACTCGCCTGGATGTTGCGCGGGGCCGACGGTCCGCTGAAGTCGGGCGTGGCCCAGGTCGTGCCGGCCTTCGTCGCTGCCGATCTCGACAGTGCCGCGCAGCCGCGTGTGCTGATCCTGCGGCAGCGCGGCGAGGCGGTCAGCTATGCCGTGCAACGCGGCGACCAGGGTCCCACGACCGGTGACGCCGACGTCGCGCGCGCCGGCGCCGCGCAGCGACGCCTGTCGCGGCTCGTCGGTCGCCTCGCCGCGGGCACGCACGGGGACGTCGCTGCGGGCCTCGCCGGTTACGACATCCGCTACGTCATCGCCGTCGACCCGCGTGGTGGGCTCGCGGCCCGGCTGGATCGGGTCTCCGGGCTGGTCCGCGCCGGTGGCGATGCCGCCACGCTGTGGCGGGTCGTGCCTGCGGGGGCTCGCGCCGTCGTGCTGCCCGCGGCGACGGCTCGCACCGCCCGCGCCGGTGGGGTGCCGAGCGCCGGTGCGCTGCAGGGGGTCGAGACCGTGTCGTCCGACGGGTTGCGGGCGGGTGGAAGGCTGATCGCCGGCGAGTCCGACCGGTTGCTGGTCCTCGCCGAGTCCGCCAACCCCGGATGGCGCGCGACCGTCGACGGCAAGCCCCTGCGCGCGGCGAAGGCCTACGGCTGGGCGCAGGCGTTCGAGGTCCCCGCCGCCGGCGGTCGCCTGGCGGTGAGCTGGCACGACCCGGCGCGCGGCCGATGGCTCGCCCTGCAAGCCGCGCTGGTCGCGCTCTCGATCCTCTTCGCGCTGCCTACGCTTCGCCGCGAGGACGACCCGGCCCTCCCGCCCCGCCCGCGCGCCGCGCAACAGCCGCCCGCCCCCGTCGCCTCGCAGGCGCGCTCGTGAACCGGCGGGTCGTCTCGGTGCTTGTCGTCGCCGGGCTCGTGGGCGGCGGCGTCGTCGCGGCCGACCTGGTCCCGGCCCCCCAACGCACCCAGGGGCTCGCTGCGGCGGGCGCCGTCCTGCCGGTGTCGTCCGCCACGTTGGTCTGCCCGTCGGTGGGTGCGGATCGCCGCACCGGGGTCACCACCGTCGCGGTCGCCAGCGCACCGGCGCCGCCGTCGCGCTCCGCGGGCAGCGTGACCGCCCAGCCACTGCCGACGACGGGGCAAGCGCCGCACCGTCTCGTGCAGGCCGCCGGTGTCGGCGCCGTCGTCGACCTGTCCGACGCGCACAACCGCAGCGCTGTCGTGCTCGCCTCCGGTGGTCCTGCCGCGACGCTCGGTGCCGTGCAGACGACGCGTACGGCGTCGGGCCCGGGCCGAGGATTGTCGACCGCCCGCTGCGTGGCGCCGGCACGCGACTGGTGGTTCGCCGGTCCCACCGGCTGGCTCGGCACCTATGGCCAGGTGATGCTCACCAACGTCGAGAGCACCGTCGCGCTGGTCGACATCGGCCTGTGGGGCCACGACGGCCAGCTCAACGTGCCGGCCGCGCAGGGCATCACCGTGCCGCCCGGCTCGCGGGTCGTCGTACCGCTGTCGCAGCTCATCCCCGACCAGGCCAACGCCCTCCTGCACGTGGTCGCCATCACCGGTCGGGTTGCCGCTGCGGTCAGCGACGTGCGGCACTCCGGCAGCGGCCCGGACGGCATCGACTGGGTACCCGCCACGACCGCGCCGGACCGAGATGTCGTGGTGCCCGGCCTGAGCGCCGCGGCGCCGATCCGCAAGCTCGTCGTCGGAGTTCCCGGAGCCGACGACGCGACGATCTCCGTCCGGGTCGTCGGCACGTCCGGATCGTTCGTGCCCACGTCGCTCGCGAGGCTCACTGTGCCGGGGGGCACGGTGCGCACGATCGACCTCAGCAAGGTGCTCGCTGCCGAGGATGTCGCGGTGGAGGTCAAGAGCGACGCCCCGGTGGTGGTGGCCGGCCTGCTCTACGGTCGCGACGCGAGCACCGGGTTCGGCGACGTCGCCTGGACCGCCGGGGTGGCCGCCCTCGACGGGGCCGGTGTCGTCGCGGAGACCCGGGTGCATCGGGGCAACGACACGCAGATCATCCTCAGCGCGCCCGACGGGCCGGCGACCGTCGTGGTCTCCGCGCTCGCGCCGTCGCCGCCGCACCAGGTCACCGTCCAGATCGCGGCCGGTCGCACCGTCACCGTCGACGTGGCGTCGGTGCTGCCGGCCAACGCCTCGAGCGGCGCCGTCGCCGTCGAGCCGCAGCTGGGATCGGGGCGCGTCTACGCCGGTCGGTTGGTCTACGAGCACGGCGCGCACGGGCCGCTGTTCACGATGCTGCCGATCTGGAGCGGGCCCAGCACCGCCGACGTACCACCGGTCATCGCCGACATCGGCGCGCCCTACGAGTCGTCGCGCTGAGACCCGGTCAGCCGTCCTCGTCGTAGCCGGGGTCGACCGCCTCCGGGTCCATCTCGAGCAGGTCCGCCACCTGCTCGACCACCACGTCGTGCACGAGCCCCGCGAGGTCGCCGCGGTCGTGGGCGCGCATCTCCAGCGGGCGGCGGTAGACGACGACACGCGCCGGCTCGCCCGGCAGGCCGGGGACGACCCGCGCCAGCGGGATCTCACCGTCGTCGCCCGGCGGTTCCGGGGGGACGTCCTCGACCGCGAACTCGACCCCGCGCAGCTCCGCCGCCCACCGCTGCTCGAGGTCTTCGACCGCGTCGAGCACGAGGTCATCGAACTGCTCGGCCCGGCTCCGGCGCAGCGGCACCGCCGCCGGCGCGAGCGGCCCGCGAGCGCCGCGCCCGTGCCGATCCCGGCGGCTGTCGGTCACGAGACCGAGCCTAAGTGCTCGCTGCGGCCACGACACGATCGGCACGCAGCGTCCGAGAGTGGTCACAGCGCGTCCGGAGGGCTACCTTTCCCGGTCGTGAGTCCTCTTCGGCGCTGCTCGCGCACCGCGTGCGGACGCCCCGCCGTCGCGACGCTCACCTACGTCTACTCCGACTCCACCGCCGTGGTCGGCCCGCTGGCCACCTACGCCGAGCCGCACTGCTACGACCTGTGCGAGATCCACGCGGCTCGTCTCACGGCACCGCGCGGCTGGGAGGTCGTCCGGCTCCCCGGTGAGCCCGGTGGCGGCGGCCCCGGCGCCGACGACCTCGAAGCGCTGGCCAACGCCGTCCGCGAGGCGGCCCGGCCCTCGTCCGCGCAACCGGCGCCGCCCGACTCGGCGACCGTCGGCCGCCGCGGGCACCTGCGCGTCCTGCGCTCGCCGACCGAGTAGCGGCCGGCCGGCGGCTGCCCGGCTAAAGGTTTTCGCGATCCCTGCCGATATCCCGGTCGTTCCACCCCGAAGCCCACCGGGAAGAGGTCGAGATGCCCGCCACCGCCGCAGCCCGCGCGATCGTCCCTTCGCAGCGTGCGGAGGTCCCCACCTCCCTGACCCAGCCGGGCGCGCGCGCGATGCGCTGCCCCGCCTGCGACAGCGAGCGGGTGACCGAGCTCACGATGACGCTGACCGACGGCTCGACCGTCGACTTCCTGTCCTGCCACCGCTGCGAGCACAAGCGCTGGACCCAAGGCGGTCGCACCCTCGAGCTCACCAGCGTCCTGGGCAAGGCCCGCAAGGAGCGGTAGGCGGCGTTCCGGCCGGTAGGACCGGAAGGGCCGGATAGGCTCGGTCCCCGTGCGGGACCTCTCGACGATCTTCAAGGCGTACGACGTCCGCGGCGTGGTCCCGGACGAGCTCGACGAGGACATCGCCCGGCAGACCGGGGCCGCGTTCGTCCGGCTGCTCGACGCCCGGCGCATCGTCACCGCGTACGACATGCGCGACTCCTCGCCCGGCCTCGCCGCGGCGTTCGCCGAAGGCGCCACGAGCCAGGGCGCCGACGTGGTCGAAGCCGGCCTCGGCTCGACCGACCTGCTCTACTTCGCCGCCGGCCGTCTCGACGTGCCGGGCGCGATGTTCACCGCCAGCCACAACCCGGCCAAGTACAACGGCATCAAGCTCTGCCGCGCCGGGGCCGCCCCCGTCGGGCAGGAGTCCGGGCTCGCCGAGATCCGCGCGATGGTCGAGCAGGGCCTGCCGGCCCACGGCGGATCGCCGGGCACGGTCACGCGACGGGACCTTCTCGGCGACTATGCCGCCTTCCTGCGCGAGCTGGTCCCCGGTCTCGACCGCATCCGCCCGCTGAAGGTCGTGGTCGACGCCGGCAACGGGATGGCCGGGCTGACGGCCCCCGCGGTCCTCGGCGCGCTACCTCTCGACGTGGTTCCCATGTACTTCGAGCTCGACGGCAGCTTCCCCCACCATGAGGCCAACCCGATCGAGCCTGCCAACACCGTCGACCTGCGCTCCCGGGTCGTCGCAGAGCGGGCCGACTGCGGGCTGGCGTTCGACGGCGACGCCGACCGGTGTTTCGTCGTCGACGAGCGGGGCGAGGTGATCTCGCCGAGCGTGCTGACCGCCCTGATCGCGGTCCGCGAGCTGTCGCGGGAGCCTGGCGGCACCGTGATCCACAACCTGATCACCTCCAAGGCGGTGCCCGAGATCGTGCGGGAGCACGGCGGCACGCCGGTGCGCACCCGGGTGGGGCACTCGTTCATCAAGGCCCGCATGGCCGAGACCGGCGCCGTGTTCGGCGGTGAGCACTCGGGCCACTTCTACTTCCGCGACTTCTGGCGGGCCGACTCCGGCATGCTCGCCGCGTTGCACACGCTCGCCGCGCTCGGCACCCAGCAGGGGCCGCTGTCGGCGCTCGCAGCCGGCTACGCCCGCTACGCCGCCTCCGGAGAGGTCAACTCCCAGGTTCGCGACCAGCAGGGCAGGATGACCGCGGTCGAGCAGGCCTACACCGGGCGTGCCGGCGTCGAGATCGACCACCTCGACGGCCTGACCGTCCAGTCGGCCGACGGCTGGTGGTTCAACCTGCGCCCGTCCAACACCGAGCCGTTGCTGCGGCTCAACGTCGAGGCCCCCGACGAGCAGTCGATGGCACGCATCCGCGACGACGTGCTCAGCCTCGTGCGCCGATGAGCGCACCTGTCCCTGGAGGAACCGTGAACCTCGACCCGGCGCTGCTGGAGATCCTCGCCTGCCCGCACTGCCACGGCGACCTGCGGGTCGACGACGCGGCCTCCGAGCTGGTGTGCACCCAGTGCGGTTACGCCTACCCGGTTCGCGACGACATTCCCGTGCTGCTGGTCGACGAGGCGCGTAAGCCCCAGGGCAGCTCGCCCGCGTGAGCGCGGCTCCCAGGCGGCGCCTCGCCGCGTTGTCGCTCGCTCACGTGGCCTCCGGCCACGCTTCGCTCCCTTCCGCCTTGCGATGCATCCCTTCCGCTTTGCGATGCATCTGCCTGGAAGCCGCGTGAGCTCGTTGCCCGGCAGCCCGCTGGTCGACGAGGACCGCCTCGACGACCCCGCCGCCCTGGAGGCGGCCGATCCCGGGCAGATGCTGCGGGCGGTCGCGACGTCGGCCGCCCAGATCCGTGAGTCGGCCGACCTCGCCCGCGCGGCCGACCTCGGCCGGCTCGGCGACGCCGGGCGCCCGCGCGCCGTCGTGGTCGCGGGCATGGGCGGCTCCGGCATCGTCGGTGACGTGCTCGCCGCGGTCGCCGGCGAGAGCTGCCCGGTGCCGGTGGTTGTGCACCGCGGCTACGGACTGCCCGGCTGGGTGGGTGCCGCCGACCTGCTGATCGCCGTGTCGTCCTCGGGGGCACCCACCCAGCCGGGCAGTCCGTAGCCGCG
>Ga0207660_10000916_pt1 | contig 19438 bp, 17 predicted proteins | sample KBSC73BmetaG_FD_184335 | JGI IMG/M metagenome (GOLD analysis project Ga0207660, IMG submission 184335) | Corn rhizosphere microbial communities from Kellogg Biological Station, Michigan, USA - KBS C7-3B metaG (SPAdes) (version 2) | ecosystem: Host-associated > Plants > Roots > Rhizosphere ... | reverse complement strand
CCGCCGCCGCCATTGCCATTGTTCGCGGCGAGCGCGCTCTCGACCTGCTGCGGCGACAGGCCGGCGCCGGCGAGGCGGTATTGGTCGAGCAGCACCTGGTACTGGAGCGTGCCCCCCCCGAAGCCCGAATCGTCGGCAACTCCGGGAACGGAGCGGAACTGCGGTTCGACCGTCCAGTCCTCGTACGTCTTGAGCTCGGTCGGCGAGCGGTCGGGGCTCTGCAGCGTGTAGCGGTAGATGAGTCCCGACGGCGACGTCAGCGGCTCGACCTCGGGCGAGACTCCGCTCGGCAGCTCGATGCCCGCCAGGCGGTTGAATACCTGCTGCCGGGCGAAATTGCGATCGGTGTTCTGGTCGAAGGTGAGGTCGATGCTCGAAAGCGCGTAGAGCGAGATCGAGCGGAGGTTGTTCTCCTTGGGGATGCCGTTCATCTCGCGCTCGATCGGCACGGTCACCAGCCGCTCGACCTCTTCCGCCGAGTGGCCGGGCCATTGGGCGATGATCGACACCATCGGCGGCGACAGGTCCGGATAGGCGTCGACGGGCAGCCGCTCCCACGCGCGGAATCCGGCGGCGATCAGGAGCAGGGTGACCAGCGCGACCAGAATGCGCTGCTCGAGGCTGAGCGCGACGATCCGGTTGATGAAGGACGGGCGAGCGTGTGGCAGCGCGTCCGGATCTTCGGCCGGCGGCTCGTCGCTCATTGGCTCTGCATGAACTGAAGGAAGAGCGCGCCGTTGGCGACGACCTTGTCGCCGCTCTCGAGACCGCTGGTCACCGCGTAATTCTGGCTGTCGCGATAGCCGAGCGTGACATGGCGACGAGCGAAGCTGCCGTCCGGCAGCGCGAGATAGACGAACGGCAGATTCTCATCGTCGCGAAGCACCGCCGAGACGGGGACGAGCAGGCCCGTGCTGACGATCCCCGATTCGATCGAGACATCGACGTACATCTGCTTCTTGAGCAGGTCGCCGGGGTTGGGCGCGACGATGCGCGCGACGATCGCGCGGGTGTTCGGGTCGACCGACGCGGAGACGTTCTGGACGGTGCCGTGGAACGGGCCGGTCCCGTTGCGCGGGTCGATTCGCGCGGCATCGCCCCGGCCGATCTGCGCGAGGTCGCTGGGCGCGATCTGCGCAAGCACCCAGACCTGCGAGAGATTGGCAACCGTGAACGCCGTGCTCGAGCCGGCCTGGAGCAACTGGCCCGGAGTTACGGTCTTGTCGACGACGACGCCCGAGACAGGCGCGCGGATAACGCCGTTGAGGCCGGAGCCGGGGCCTGCGCCCAACGATGTCAGCGCCTGGAGCGCTGCGACCCGGTCGGCTTCTGCGCTTGCCGCATCGGTCTGCGCCTGCGCGGCTTCCCGTTCGGAGATGCCGTTGTGCGCGGCAAGATCGCGATCCGCCGCCGCAACGCGCCGCGCGTTCGCCGCCGCGACCGCCGCCTTGCGATAAGCTGCGACGGCATTGGCGACATCGGCCGACGCAACCAGCGCAAGCGGCTGGCCCTTGGCGACCGGCTGTCCCTGGGCGACGAAGATGCGGGTCACCGGCCCGGTAAACGGCGATACCACCGCCGTCGCCTGGTCGTTGTCGAAATCGACGGTGCCCGGCGCCTCGATCGTCTGACGGTAGCCGACGGGCACCACCGTGTAGAGCTGGATGTGGCTGCGCTGCGCCTTGGTCAGGCGCACATTTGCAACCACGGGCGTCGCGTTGCCGGTCTCGCCCGACGAGGACGAGCAACTGGCGAGCAGCGCCATCACGGCCGCTGCGGCAAAAGCCGGCCTAGCGCGCATCGGCGCTCTCCAGTCCGGGCTGGTGCCACCAGCCGCCGCCGAGCGCCTGGAACAGCGCCGCGGTGTCGGTGAAGCGGTCGGCCTCCGCTTGCACCTCCGCGAGCCGCGCCTGCTGATAGGCCTGGTCGCCGTTCAGCACCGACAGATAGGCGGCATAGCCGTCCTTGTACTGGAGCCGCGCAAGGTCGAGGCTCGCCTTGGCGGCGGTGGTTGCCGCCGCATCGGCCTTCAGCGTCTCCGCGTCCTGCTCGAGCGCGACGAGCGTGTCGGCGACGTTCTGGAACGCCGTCAGCACCGTGCCTCGATATTGCTCGGCCGTCTGCTGGTAGGCGTAGCGCGCCGCGCGCTCCTGGTGGAGCTTGGTGCCGCCGTCGAAGATCGGCGCGAGGAGCGCGGCGCCGAGGTTCCAGAAGCCGGTCCCGGGGCCGAAGATCTGGCCGATCGCCAGCGCATTGCTTCCTGCATTTGCCGTCAGCGAAATGTTGGGGAGGCGGTTGGCTCGCGCGACGCCGATCTCGGCGCTCGCCGAATGCATATTCTCCTCGGCCTGCAGCACATCGGGCCGCTGCTCGACCAGGACCGAGGGAAGGGTCAGCGGCAGGTTCGCCGGAAGCGTGAAATCGGCTAGCGAGAAATTCTCGCCCGCGGTTTGCACCGGATATCCGCCGATGAGGACGGCGAGCAAATCCTTCTGCTGGTCGCGCTGCTTGATCAGCGGCGGAAGCGAGGCCTCGAGCTGCGCCAGCTGCGTCTGCTGCGCGGCGATGTCCGCGCCGCCGATATAGCCCTTCGATCTCTGGAACTGGAGCAGGCTGAGGATCTGCCGCCCGATCCCGATCAGCTCGTTGGTGGTCGCGATCTGGTCTTCGAGCGAGGCTTCCGTAATCGCGGCTTCGGCGACGTTCGCGGTCAAGGTGATGTCGACGGCGATCATCTGGTAGCGGCTCGCCCGTTCCTGCGCGGCGAGGCTTTCGACCGTCCGCTTGTTCAGGCCGAACACGTCAGGAACGTAGGAAACGCTGACTTGCGGCGTGACGAGCGTGTAGGCGGAAGAGTTGTTTGCCGGCACCGGCGCCAGCGTGGCCGACGGGTCCTTGTTGCGCGTGAGGCTGGCGCCCGCGCTCACCTGCGGCGCATAGGCGCCCTTCTGCGAGCGCGTGTTCTCGTGGGCGACGAGGATTGCCGCCTGCGCCGCCTTGAGGTCTGCATTGTGCGCCAGCGCCTGCTCGATCAGCGCATTGAGGACCTTCGAATGAAACAAGGCCCACCAGTCGGCGGGAATGTCGGCGCCCGCGACGAAATGCTGCGCATTGCCTCCGGGCACGCCCGGAGTGGCCGCCGTCGTCTGCGGCGGCTCGGCGGTGTAGGCCGAGACCGGCGGCGGCGCCGGCGGCTTGAAGTTCGGCCCGACGACGCAGCCCGTCGCGAGCAGCGGCGCAACAAGCGCAACGGCCGGCCTGCGACGGAAAAGCAACGTCATCCCCCTCCAAGTTCCTGTTGGCGCGCACCCTCCGGCGCGTCGATGTGATAGTATTACATCACACGCACGGCAAGACTGCCCGTTGGAAAGGAATTCGCCGAACCGCAAATTACATCGAAGCAATCATCGGTGGATTTCAACAGGCGGCGCTGTCGGGACTGCAGACGCTCCCCAGCCTAAACGCCGAGCGCAATCCCCGCGTAGATCTTGCGCCGCTGCGCGGGCTCGATCCCGTTCTGGAAGACGCGGTTGTAATATTTGCGGTCAGTGAGGTTGGTGACGCCCCCGAGCAGCCGGATGTTCGGCGTGATCTGCCAGTCGGCCGTGAGGTCGAGAACCGTGTAGGCCGGCACCTTGGCCGGAATGAAGCTCGCGCTTCCGGGCGCGCCGACCGGCAAGTCGGAGTCCTGGAAGAACTGGCCGCTGACGCTCGATCCGGCGAGGCTGACGTCGAATTGCCCGTCGCGGCGCAGGCTGATGCCGTATTTCGCGGTCACCGCGGGAGCGAACGCCGGCTTGTTGCCGACGCGATTAGCCAGATTGCTCCGGGTGAACTTCGCATCGAGCAGGCTGACGTTTCCGAAGACGGTCAGGTGCAGCGCGTCGCCGCCGCTGGCGAGGAGGTCGTAGGAAACCTCGCCTTCGAAGCCGCGGTGCCGGGTGTCGCCGCTGTTCTGAAGCAGGGATTCGACCGGGGAGATCGTGATCGTCTCGATCCGGTTCTTGAAATCGATCCAGAACAGGCTCGCGTCGTAGAACAGGCCCTTGACCGGCGTCCCGTGCACGCCCGCCTCCCACGACAGCGACTTTGACACAGCCGGAACGCCGCCGGGCAGCACGTTCGAGAAGGGCGATGCGACGTCGAAGAAGCGCACCGGCCGATAGCCCTGGCTGACGCTGAAATAGGTCTCGTTCTGGTTGCCGAAGTCGAAGCCGGCGCCGAGCCCGAACATCGGGATGGTCCGGCTCACCGACTGGTCGATCAACGGGCGCGAGAGGTTCGGGGGACGGACGCTCTCCTCGATGCTGATCTGCTCGTGGTCGAGGCGGAACGACGGGACGATGTGCCACCGGCCCGGCAAGCGGAACACGTTCTCGGCGAAGAGCGCGCCGTACCAGTCGTTCCGCGCCTGATCGAGCCTTGGCGTTCCGTCATGGCTGCCGCGAGGCGCGATGATGTCGGTGCTGGTGAACTGCTGGAACGGCGCGTTGTCGTGATAGAGCACGGTCCCGAAGGTCAGCGCATTGCCCTTCCCCCAGCGCTTACGGAAGCGCCAGTCGAGCCCTTCGCTGTGGAAGCGCTCGTCCTGCAGCGTGGTCGTTTTCGGGGCCGGGCCAGCCGGAGCGGCCCTCGTGTAGAGATCCTGCCAGGCGGTCCACAGCTTGGCCTCCGACCGCCAGCCGTTGCCCAGATCGCTGTCATTGCCGAGCGTGACCGACGTCCTCGTCACCCAATCGTGGTTGAACGGTGTCGGCGACTGGTCTGCGTCGGCGACGAACTGCGCGAAGCTCAGCTTCCCCGGATCGCCCGAGCTTGCGTAGTGACGGTGGAAGTCCAGGAACCATACACTGTTGGTCGTCGGGTGGTACGCGACATAGGCATCGCCCTGCGTCAGCCGTGACCCGCCGTTGTCGCGCTGCCCGTCGCTCCGCACGTAGGCGAGATTGCCGCGGAACGACATCGAGCCGCTCGAGCCCTCGACCGTGTTGTAGGTTGAGAACAGTCCGTCGCTTCCGATGACATTCTCGGTATAGGCGCCGAACGGCTGGTTCGCCGCGGGCCGCTTCGACACGAAATTGACCGCCGGAGCGGGTTCGGGGCCGTAGAGCAGGCTCGAACCGCCGCGGATCAGCTGCACTTCCGCGAGCGACTGGGGGAGCGGCGTGTAATAGAGCGTCGGGAAGCCGATCCAGTCGGTCGAGATCGGGATGCCGTCCTGGAGCACGAGCACGAACTCGGACTCCTGGGGATTGCCCAGCCCGCGATAGCTCAAGTTGAACTGCGTCGGGGTCTGCTGTTCAGAAACGGCGAGGCCGGGCGTTCGCGAGAACAGCTCGCGCTGATTGTCTCCGACGATCGTCGGCAAGAGGTCGAGCTTGGTGATGCTCGTTTTCTTCGTGACCGTGATCTTGGTTCCGTCGACCTCGGGCATGATATGGTCGAGCTTCTCGGGCGTGTTCTCCTTGCGCTCGCCGATCACGACGATGGTCGGCTCTTCCTTGGGCGGAAGCTCATCGGCAAGAGCGGTACCCGCGATAGCGAGTGCTGTCAGTCCAGCGATCAGATGGGTGGGCACGAGCATCGTCCGGCCGGTACGGAAGAGCCGGTCACGGGGCAAATGCGCGGCTGCAAACGGCAGTCCTCGTCTGGCAAATGAAAGAGGCGGTCCGGGAAGGGGATCCGAACCGCCTCTGAGCAGCACGTCTGGGGAGCGAGACGCGCTGGCGCTTAAATATCAATCCCTGCGGCAATCGCCTCGAGCTTGCGAACCCGCTCGCGAAGGTCGGCGATTTCGATCCGGCCGGTCGCCGGCGGAAGGCCGCGGTCGCCGGCGATCTGCGCCAGCTCCATCTTCTTGAGCTCGAGCCAGCCGGTCCAGGCCTTGAGCCCCGCGAGCGCCGCGCCGGCAAGTCCGACGATGATGCTCGCAGCTAACACTCCGAGAGTCAGCGGGTCCATCACTTCTCCTCCTGCCGGAGCGCTTCGATTTCGCGCGCCAGCTCGTCGTTCTGGCTGTTGATGTGGTGATCGATCGCCATCAGCCGGCGGTCGGTTTCGTCGAGGTCGTTCCGCATCGCGTGCACCGTCGGCTTGCGCTTCGACACTTCGTCCATGCGGTCGAAGTCACTCATCCGGCTCTCGCCGATCATCGAGCGCTTCTTCTGCACCGCGAGGTAGATGCCGGCCGCCGCATAGGCGATCAGCGCGACGCTGATCGGGATGTGCGTCAGCAGCGGGATGGCGATCCAGGCGATCCTGATGAATGTCGGATCGATTCCGAACTTCGCACCCAGCGTCGAGCAGACGCCGGCAATCTTCGCGTCTTTGCTCTGCAGCGAGTACGGATAAATCTTGCGGGCCATCGTCACTTTTCCCCTTCCTTTCGTCTAGTTCGCGCGCGCTTTGAGCGCGGCTTTCATGGCTTCCAGCTCGGCGTCGATGGCTTGCGACGCCTTGAGCTGGTCGATCTCGTCCTCGAGGCTGGTGATCCCGAGCGCGTCGCAGCGGCCTTCGGCGAAGTCGGCGCGGCGCTCGAGGATCTCGAACTTGGCGAACGCGTCCTGCGTCCGGCTGCCGTGCATGATCTCGCGGGCCCTGGCGCGGGTGAGGGCGCTTTCGAACCGGGCGGCGATCGCGTTCTGACGGGCGCGCGCCTCGCGGAGCTTGCCCTGCAGCTTGGCGATGTCCGCCTCATAGCCGCGAAGTACCTGCTCCATCTGGCCGAGCTCGTCGCGTAGCCCCTCGGCCATCTCGGCCGCCTTCTGCCTTTCGACGAGCGCGGCCTTGGCGAGATCGTCGCGGCCCTTCGAAAGCGCGAGCTCGGCCTTGCCGGTCCAGTCGGACTGCAGCTCGTCGAGGCGGACCACCGCGCGGCTCATCTCCTTGATGTCGGCGATCGAGCGGGCCGCGGTCGCACGGACCTCGACCAGGGTCTCTTCCATCTCGAGGATGATCATGCGGATCATCCGCGCCGGGTCTTCCGCCCGGTCGAGAAGCTCGGTCATGTTCGCCGCGAAGATGTCGCGGGCGCGGCTGAACACGGGGCCGCTGAGCCAGCCGGCGACCGGAGCGAAGCGCGATGCCAGGCTCTCCTGCGCCGTCTCGGCCTGCTTCACCAGCACGGGCGTGCGGACCGGGACCTTGGCTTCGAGGATCTCGAGGTCAGGCATTGACGCTGACCTGCACCGGGTTGGCATTGGCCTGGGCCGGACCAACCGCCGCGCCGACCGCGATGGTGCTCATGGCGAGCGCCGCGGCGATGGCGACGAGAGTGCGGGCGAGGGGCGACTGCGACGACATTTCAAATCTCCTTTTGTGACCCGCTTCGATTTGCTTGCGGGCCGATGAACACTACTAATCAAGGAGCGTGCCAATCTCGGAAAACTGCCAAAAACAATAAGGTGGGAACGCGATTGGCGGATTTTGCCAGCCAACAGTTGGCGGCGAATCCCAACGCGAGGTTGGGAACATTCGCCACTCTCGACGCGTCGAGTCCTTCCACGAGATCAGCAGGAGGTATCGAGGATGATCGGCAAATTGTTCGGCGCGTGGCTCGGCGAGAAGGTCGCCGGCAGGAACGAAGGCGCGAAGGGCGCCATCCTCGGCTATGGCGCTGCCGCGGTCGCCAAGCGCAGCGTCCCTACGCTGGCGGCGCTCGCGCTCGGCGGATGGGCCTGGAAGAAGTGGCGCGAGCACAAGCGCTCGAACGCCTCCTACCCTTCCGAAGCGACGCCTTCTTCGTCCTGAGCGGGACGTTCGAAATAGGGCTCGACCTTGCCCTGCAGCTTGATCGTCATCGGCTGGCCGTACCGGTCTCGGCTGCGCCCGGCGGCAACTCGGATCCATCCCTCGGACACCGAATATTCGATGACGTTGGTCTTTTCCTGGCCGTTGAACTTGATGCCGACGCCGCGGCTCAGCAGCGCCTCGTCGAAATAGTCGCTGCGCGGGTCGAGCGAGAGCCGGTCGGGCGGCGTGTCGGAAGCGTCTTCGGCCATGAGGCCGCCCCTACCCTCCCGCCGCTCAAACCGTCAACGCGGCCGGAATTTCGCCGATGTAAAGTTTCCTTTACTGCACCAGTTGCCGCGTCCGCGAGTCGGGACTAAGCGGCCCCGCTGGAGAGGACATGAGCGACAAGGATCCGGACCTCAGGCGCAACGCGCCGCACCTCGAGCTGCACGTCCCCGAGCCGGCGTTCCGCCCGGGCGACACGCCCGATTTTTCGTCGCTATACATTCCGGCGGCAGGGAGCGCACCGCGCCCGGACACGGCCGCGCCCGCGGCCGAGACTCACCCGCTGACCACGGCGCTCGTCCGCGTCCTCGGCGAGGACAACAAAGCCGTTGGCCCCTGGGACCCGAAGCTCGACGCCGACACGCTGAGGAAGATGCTTCGGGACATGGTCACCGTCCGCATCTTCGACGACCGCATGTATCGCGCCCAGCGGCAGGGAAAGACCAGCTTCTACATGAAGTGCACCGGCGAAGAGGCAATCGCGACCGCCGCCGCTGCCGCGCTGTCGGCCGAAGACATGCACTTCCCGACGTACCGCCAGCAGGGGCTGCTGATCGCGCGCGGGTACCCGCTGACGGAAATGATGTGCCAGATCTATTCGAACAAAGGCGACAAGCTGCGCGGGCGCCAGCTGCCGATCATGTATTCGGACAAGAAGTACGGCTTCTTCTCCATCTCCGGCAACCTCGCGACGCAATTCCCCCAGGCCGTCGGCTGGGCGATGGGCGCGGCGATCAAGGGCGACAGCCGCATCTGCATGGGCTGGGTCGGCGACGGCGCGACGGCGGAAGGCGACTTCCACAGCGCGATGACCTTCGCCGCGGTCTATGATGTGCCGGTCATCCTCGCGACGGTGAACAACCAGTGGGCGATCTCGAGCTTCTCCGGGATCGCCGGCGCGGAACGCGCGACCTTCGCCCAGCGCGCCGTCGGCTATGGGATCGCGGGCCTCCGCGTCGACGGCAATGATGCGCTCGCCGTCTACGCCTCGGTCAAATGGGCCGCCGAGCGCGCGCGCTCCAACCATGGCCCGACCCTGATCGAGTTCTTCACTTATCGCGCCGAGGGACATTCGACCTCCGACGATCCGTCCGGCTACCGTCCGACCAACGAAGCGAAGGCCTGGCCGCTGGGCGATCCGATCGAGCGCTTAAAGGCGCACCTCTTGGCCATCGGCGAATGGGACGACGAGCGCCACTCGAAGATGACGGTCGAATGCGATGAGCAGGTCCGCGCCGCGCAGAAGGAGTCCGAAAAACTCGGAATCCTGCCGCAGCAGGGCAAGGACGATATCGGAAGCATGTTCGACGACGTTTATGCCGAGGTTCCGTGGCACCTCGCCGAGCAGCGCGACCAGGCCGTCGCGGAAGGCGGCGAGTAGATGCCGACCTTCAACATGATCCAGGCGCTCAACGACGCCCACAAGGTGATGATGGCGCGCGATCCGGACGTCGTCGTGTTCGGCGAGGACGTCGGCTATTTCGGCGGCGTCTTCCGGGTCACCGAGGGCCTGCAGAAGCAGTTCGGCAAGACGCGCGTGTTCGACGCTCCGATCAGCGAGGGCGGGATCGTCGCCACAGCGGTCGGCATGGCGACATACGGTTTGAAGCCGGTGATCGAGATCCAGTTCGCCGATTATATCTATCCCGGATACGACCAGATCGTGAGCGAGGTTGCGAAGATCCGCTATCGGACCGCGGCCGAATGGACGATGCCGATGGTCATCCGAACGCCCTATGGGGGAGGAATCTTCGGCGGCCAGACGCACAGCCAGTCGCCCGAAAGCCTGTTCACCCACATTGCCGGTCTCAAGGTCGTGATCCCCTCGACTCCGCACGACGCGAAGGGACTCCTGATCGCCGCGATCGAGGACCCGGATCCAGTCATCTTCTTCGAGCCCAAGCGCATCTATAATGGCCCATTCGATGGGCATCACGACAAGCCGGTGAGGCCCTGGTCGAAGCACCCTGCAAGCGAGGTGCCCGAAGGTCATTACACCGTGCCGATCGGCAAGGCCGCGGTCGTTCGCGAAGGCGGCGACCTCACCATTCTCGCCTACGGGACCATGGTCCATGTCGCCCTCGCGGCGGTCGAGGAGAACGGGCTCGACGCCGAGGTAATCGACTTGAGGACGCTCGTCCCGCTGGACCTCGATACGATTGAGGAGTCGGTCAAGAAGACGGGCCGGTGCCTCGTCGTCCACGAAGCGCCGCGGACCAGCGGCTTCGGAGGCGAGCTCGTGGCGCTGGTGCAGGAGCGCTGCTTCTATCATCTCGAAGCGCCAGTCGAGCGCGTGACCGGCTGGGACACGCCCTACCCGCACGCCTACGAATGGGCCTATTTCCCCGGCCCGAAGCGCATGAAGCGCGCCCTCGAAAAAGTGATGGCGGAATAGATGGCCAGATACGAATTCAAGCTACCCGACATCGGCGAAGGCATTGCCGAAGCGGAGATCGTCGCCTGGCACGTCAAGGTGGGCGACACGATCAAGGAAGACCAGCAGATCGCCGACATGATGACCGACAAGGCGACGGTCGAGATGGAAAGCCCGGTCGCCGGCAAGGTGATGGAGCTCGCCGGCGAAGTCGGCGACCAGGTGCCGATCGGCTCCGTGCTCGCTGTGATCGAGACCGAAGGCGCAGACCGCGCCGCCGAGCCCGTCGAGGACAGCAAGGACGAGCGGCCGCTTGCCGACGGCGCGGTCGAAGCGACGCCAGAGATTGCGGAAGAAATTCCGGTCGCTGCAGCCGAAGCCGAGCGTCCGAAACCAGCTCCGCGCGTCGAGCCGGAGGTTGCGCACAAGGAGCCCTCTGGCGGCCACGTCCTTGCCTCGCCCGCCGTGCGGGCCCGGGCGCGCGACCTTGGCATCGACCTTTCGCAGGTGAAGACGGCGAGCGACCGCATCCGCCACTCGGACCTCGACGCTTACCTCCTCTATAACGGCGGCAGCGTCGGCCAGCGCGGCCCGGCGCCGCGCAAGGACGAGGCGGTCAAGGTCGTCGGGCTCAGGCGCAAGATCGCTGAGAACATGGCCGAGGCGAACCGGCGCATCCAGCATTTCACCCTGGTCGAGGAGTTCGACGTCACCGCGCTCGAGGACACGCGCGCGATGATGAACGAGGACCGCGGCTCGAACCCGAAGCTGACCGTCCTGCCCTTCCTGATCACGGCGCTTTGTCGCGGCCTCGCCGAATGGCCGACGCTCAACGCGACGTTCGACGACGAAGCGATGGTCATCACCCGCCACGGGTCGGTCCAGATGGGCGTTGCCACCCAGACTCCGAACGGCCTGATGGTCGCGACCATCCGCGATGCGCAAACGCGCTCGGTGTGGCAGCTTGCCTCGGAAATCCTGCGCCTGTCCGACGCCGCGCGCAGCGGCAAGGCGACCCGCGAGGAGCTCTCCGGCGCCACCTTCACCATCTCCAGCCTCGGCCCGATGGGCGGCGTCACGTCGACCCCGGTGGTCAACCCGCCTCAGGTCGCGATCGTCGCCGTCAACAAGATCGAGGACAAGCTCGTGCCCGTCGACGGCGAGATCGAGATCAGGAAGCGCATGAACCTGTCGCTGAGCTGCGACCACCGCGTCGTCGACGGCTGGGACGCCGCGAGTTTCATGCAGACGCTGAAAACCTATATCGAGAACCCGCTGCGGCTGCTCAGCGCCTAGTCGTCGTTCTTGCCGAGCTCGTGCCAGCTCTTTTCGTGGACCTCGACGCCATATTTCTTGGCGGCTTTCTTGATCCGGTCCCAGGCTTCGTCGCGGTCCTTGTCGGATACGCCTTCGACCTGGTCGAAACGCGCGATGGCGTTACGGACGTGCTCGGCGTCGCAAATCGGCTCCTTGCGCTTGTCCGGAAACGCGTAGTCGCTGTCCTTCAGATCGTCACGGTCCTTGGAGTCGAGTTCGCTCATCAAAAATCTCCTTCAGCGCATCAACGCTTCGGAGCTGTGGCCGGTCCGCAAATTGACCAGCATTACGGGTCAGCGACCGCCTTCCAGTGCGCTTACCGCCCCCGCCTTGAGCGCCGCCCATGCCGCGAGCCGCCGGTCCGCCTCGCCTTTGAGCTGGACGAACTCCTGTTGGTCCTGGACCGTCGGCGGATAATCGCCGTCGTCGACGAGCGAGCCCAGCGCCGCGATCATATTGTTGAGTTTGATCGGGAAGTTGAGCGCGTCTTCGGACGCGTGGGCGCGCGGCTGCACCAGCTCCTCTTCAATTGCGGTCATCTGCGCGACGACCAGGTCGATGCGCGGTGCGAGCGCGGGGTTCGACGCTTTCAGCGCATTGAGCCGGTCGCGCTGGGCGCGGATGTCGAGCACCGCTTTGTCGACCGCGTCGAGCTCGGCGTTGATCTGCCGGTGAAGCTCGAACTGCGCCTGTAGCGCCGCGGGAGTCGCGGTGCCGCGCGGATCGGGTGCGATCACCAGCGGCCGCGTCTGGCTGACGCCGTCGACCGTCAGGCGTACTCGGTAATTGCCGGGGAGCGCGCGCGGGCCCTCGACGCTTCCGGCCCACAGCGGCGAATGCGGGATCGGCGTGGCGCTCGGGTAGCGCATGTCCCACACGAAGGTGTTGAGCCCGGCATAATGGGTGAGCTTGGGTTTGGGCGGCCCTTCGTCTTCTTCCTCCTCGGCGGCGGTCTGCTCCTGCTCGCCGGGCGCGGCCTTGGCCGGCGCGTTCGGGCGAGGCCGCGCCGGCGCGGGCGTGCCCTGCTCTTTCGGCTCCGGCTGCGGGACCGTTGCGATCACATTGCCAGCTGCGTCGAGGATCTCGAGCTTGATGCGCGAGGCGAACGGGTCGGGCGCCTTGTCCTTCTTCTTGTCGGCGTCGTCCTTCTTGGCGCTGTCGTCCTCGCGCGGCGTTCCGAACGATGGCGACAGCCAATAGTCGATGACAGCGCCCGCGGGCGGGTTCGCCCCGCCAAAGAAGCGGAGGCCCCGCACGAAGGACGGGAAGACCGTGTGGTTTGCCGGCTGCGGCGCGAACAGATAGGCCTTGCTCGCTTCAACAGCAGGCGACCATTGCCGCACCGGCGCGAGGTCATCGAGGACCCAGAATGCGCGTCCATGCGTGGCAAGCGCGAGCGAGTCGCCGTGCACGGCCAAGTCATGTACGGGCACCATGGGAAGGTTCAGCTGCAGCGGCTGCCAGTTCGCGCCGTCGTCGAACGAGACGAAAACGCCCTTTTCGGTGCCGGCATAGAGCAGGCCAGCGCGCGCCGGATCGACACGGACCGCATGGACATAGGCATCCGCCGGAATGCCGTTGGTGATCGCGGTCCAGGTCCGTCCGTAATCGGCCGTCTTGAACGCATAGGGCCGGAAGTCGTCGAGCCGGTGCCGGTCGGCCGCGATGTATGCCGTCCCCGGCCGCGCCGGATCGACCTCGATCTGGTCGACCGTCGCCCACTCCGGCATCTGCGGCGGCGTGATGTTGGTCCAGTGCGCGCCGCCGTCGCGGGTCAGTTGGATGAGCCCGTCGTCGGTGCCGACCCAGATCTCGTTCGCGTTCGCTCCGTCGGCGACCGAGAAGATCGTGTCGTAGATTTCGACGCTGGTATTGTCCTTCGTGAGCGGACCGCCCGACGACAGCTGCTTCGACTTGTCGTTGCGCGTGAGGTCTGGCGAGATCGCCGTCCAGCTCGCCCCCTGGTCGGTCGATTTGAACAGCTGCTCGGCGCCGAAATAGAGCGCGTGCGGCGCGTGGCGCGAGACCATGATCGGCGCGGTCCACTGGAAGCGGTGCTCGAGGTTGACCGGTGCCCAGCCCATCGAGTTGCGCGGCCAGGGCGTGATCTCGCGCGTCATCCCGGTGCGGTGGTCGTAGCGGGTGATTTCGGCGTCGTAGCCGCCGGCATAGACGATGTTCGGATCGGTCGGATCGGGCACGATATAGCCGCTCTCGCCGCCGCCGACCTCGTAATAGTCCTCGATGCCCACGCCGCCGTCGCGCCCGGCGCTGGCGATCGATACGGACGAATTGTCCTGCTGGTCGCCATAGAGCCGGTACGGGAACTGGTTGTCGGTCGCGATATGGTAGAATTGCGCGGTCGGCTGGTTCATCTCGCTCGACCAGGTGTCGCCGCCGTCCACGGTGATCGTCGCCCCGCCGTCATTGCCGTTGATCATGCGCTTGGGGTCGGTCGGGTCGATCCACAGCTCATGATCGTCGCCGTGCGGCGTGCGCAAATTCTTGAACGTCTTCCCCGCGTCGGTCGAGCGGTAAAGCGCGGTGTTCAGCACATAGACGGTGTCGGGCGTCTTCGGGTCGGCGAACACCGTGTTGAAGTACCAGGCGCGCTGCCGGTACTGGTTCTTGTCGTTGATCAGCCTCCAGCTCTTGCCGCCGTCATCGGTGCGGTAGAGGCCGCCCTTCTTCGCCTCGATCATCGCATAGATACGGTTCGGGTTGGTCGTCGGAGCGACATTCACGCGGCCGAGGATTCCGTCCGGCAGTCCATTGCCGCTGAGGCGCGCCCAGGTCGAGCCGCCGTCGGTCGACTTGTAGAAGCCGCTCCCTGGGCCGCCGCTCTCCATGATCCACGGCTTGCGATAAGCCTGCCACATGCCGGCATACATGATATTGGGGTTGCCGGGCTGGAACGCGACGTCCGACGCGCCGGTCTTGTCGTCGACGTAGAGCACCTTCGACCAGCTCTTGCCGCCGTCGGTCGAGCGAAAGAGGCCGCGCTCGCTGTTGGGCCCGAACGGGTGGCCCAGCGCGGCGACGAACAGCCGGTTCGGGTCCTTGGGATCGACGATGATCCGGCCGATCACCTGCGTGTCGCGAAGCCCGGCGAACTGCCACGTCTTCCCGGCGTCGGTCGATTTATAAAGACCATTCCCGGTGACGACATTGCCGCGGATGTTGATCTCGCCGGTGCCGACATAGAGGATGTTGTGGTTCGACGGCGCGACCGCGATCGCGCCCACGGCCGGCGAGGCCTCGGGGAATTTGTCCCACAAAGGCTTCCACGTCATTCCGCCGTCGGTGGTCTTCCACAGCCCGCCCGACGCAGAGCCGAAATAGAAAGTGGTCGGATCGCCGGGAACGCCCGCGACTCCGGTCGCCCGCCCGCCGCGGAACGGGCCGACGAGCCGGTACTTCAGTCCCTCGAGCGGCTTCACCGGCACGGCCGTAGCCGCGGTCGTTGCTTGAGCGGCGGACGAATGGACGGGAACGAGGATGCTGCACGCGAGAAGCGCCAGCGCGAACCGCGACACATTGTTCATCGATTTGGGCCCCTGACCGGAAGAATGACCGAGCCAGGGGCTTAACATTCGATAGTCGGCCTGAACAGCGGTCAGGCGGCGAGGCGCACCGTCTCTCCAAGCGCGACCTTGATCGACTGGTCGCGCTGCTCGGGGCTCACCGCCAGGCCGTCGGCGGCGACGAACTCGGGCTCGATCCCGATGAAGTTGAAGATGCCGCGCAAATAGGTCTCGAGATGCTCGAGCGCGCTCGCCGGTGAGCCGGCGTCGTAGAAGCCGCCGCGCGCGAGAGCGACGATCACCCGCTTGCCCTTCGCCAGGCCTTCGGGCCCGTTCTCGGTGTAGCGGAAGGTCTTGCCGGCAATGACGATCCGGTCGATCCACGCCTTGAGCTGTGTCGGAAGCGTGAAATTGTACATCGGCGCGCCGATCACGACCGTGTCCGCGGTCATGAATTCGTCTAGCACCGAGCTGTCCGCGAAGGCGTCGAGCGTCAGGTGCGGCAGCGGCTCGGCGGCAAGGTCACGATAGACGACGTCGGCGCCGCCGCGCTCGATCGTCAGCTGGTCGACGATCGAGCGGCTGATCGCCCGGCTGGCGCTGTTTTCGCCATTGATGCTGGCGTCGATGTGCACGATGGTCACTATTGCCTCCTTGGTATGGAATTGTTACCGAGGCACCCTAAATAACCATGACCGAATCGCCCGCAAGGACGCACTTTTTTGTGCGGCAAGAACAAATTTGTGAGACAGGAACATTGAGGTGACCGAGCGATGAAAGACCCGTCGAGCCCCGTCTGCCGGACGATCAGCACCTTGCTGTCGCGGATCGGCGACAAGTGGACCGTCCTCGTCGTGCAGACGCTCGCCGACGGCCCCAGGCGCTTCAACGAGCTCCGCCGCGAGATCCCGAGCGTCTCGCAGCGGATGCTGACGCTGACCCTGCGCAACCTCGAGCGCGACGGGCTCGTCAACCGCACCGTCACGCCGACCATCCCGCCGCGGGTCGATTATGAGCTCACCGAGCTCGGCCAGTCGCTGCAGAAGCCGATCTGCGGCCTCGCCACCTGGGCGATGGACCATGTCGAAGCGATCCACGCCGCCCAGGCGCGGTTCGACAGCGAGCGCGAGGTGGAGGCGGCGTGAGATCGCCGCCGCAGCCGCCGAGCGTCCAGGCGCTGCTCGACCGCGCCGACGAGTTCGCCCGAGCCGGCGATCCCAAGGCCGCGATGTCCTTCTACCAGGCGGCGCTGAAGGGCGCTCAGGGCGGCTATGCCGAGCTCGGAACGTTGGAGCGGCTGCGCGGCGCGCAGGCGTTCGTCGAACGCCGCGCCGACGAGTTCCAGCATTCGCTCGACCGCGCGATCGCCGACTTCCGGCCGGAGGATTCGGAAGCGCACACACGGCTCAGCCACGCGCTCGAGATGCTTCGCGGAGAGCGCACGATCTACCCTCAGCAGCCGGCGGTCTTTTATTATCCCTATCTCGCCCAGCGGCAGTTCTTCGAGCGCGAGGAATTCGACTGGGTCGAGGAGATCGAGGCCGCCACTCCGGCAATCCGCGACGAACTCATGGCGCTGCTCGGCGAAGGGGCCGACTTCCGGCCTTATGTCGAGGACCATCCCAACCGCCCCCGCCGCCAATTCCACCATCTCAATAACGACCCGAGCTGGACCGCGCTCTATCTGTGGCGCGACGGCAAGCTCGTCCGCGAAGTCGCCGACCGTTGCCCGCGCACCGTCGAGGCGGTTGGCAAGGCGCCGCTCAGCCATATCGGCCACCGGACTCCGGCCGCGCTTTTTTCGCGGCTCGAGCCCGGCGCGCACATCCCGCCGCACAGCGGGATGCTCAACTGCCGTCTGATCTGCCACCTCCCGATCATCGTCCCCACGGGCTGCTGGCTTCGCGTCGGCAACGAGGCCCGCGAATTGAAGGAAGGCAAGCTGCTGATCTTCGACGACAGCATCGAGCACGAGGCCAAGAACCCGTCGGGCGAGCTGCGTGTGATCCTTCTGTTCGACATCTGGCGCCCCGAGCTGACCGAGACCGAGCGGCAGGCGATCTCCGCCATCTTCGACGCCATCGACTCGTTCCAGGCGCTTCCGGACGCGTGACCCGGGCGCTAGAGGCGCCCAATGCTGAAGCCCGTGACCACCGACATCGACGCTTTGAGGACGATCGACGAGCGGCTGCGCTGGCTGTCGGCCTGGACGATCCATCACGCCAATCACATCCGCGAAAGCGATGATGGCCTGAAGGTCGGCGGGCACCAGGCAAGCTGCGCGTCGATGACCGCGATCATGGCCGCGCTTTATTTCCACGCGCTCGGGCCCAATGACCGCGTCGCGGTGAAGCCGCACGCCGGCCCTGTGCTCCACGCCATCCATTATCTGCTCGGAAGCCAGAGCCGCGACGCGCTCGAGAATTTCCGCGGCTTCGGCGGCGCGCAGAGCTACCCGAGCCGGACCAAGGACAAGATTCCGGTCGACTTCTCCACCGGCTCGGTCGGCCTCGGAGTCGCGGTCACGCTCTTCGCCAGCCTTGTCCAGGACTATCTCACTGCCCATGGATGGCTCGACGATGCCGACCGCGGCCGCTTCGTCGCACTGATCGGCGACGCGGAGCTCGACGAGGGCAATATCTACGAAGCGATCATCGAGGGCGCGAAGCACGACGTCCGCAACCTGTGGTGGATCGTCGACTACAACCGCCAGAGCCTCGATGCGACCAGCGCCGACCGCATGTTCGAGCGCTTCGATGAGATCTTCCGCAGCTGCGGCTGGCGCGTGGTCGAGCTGCGCTACGGCAAGCGCCTTCAATCGGCGCTCGACGCGAACAAGGCGCTGAAAGACTGGTTCGAACAACTGTCCAACGCCCAGCTGTCCGCGCTTCACTATCAAGGCGGCGCTGCCTGGCGCGCACGGATCGAAGCCGATCTCGGCAAGAAAGCGGCCGGGTTCCTGAAGGAGCATGACGACGCCGCGCTAGCGTCGCTGTTCACCGACCTCGGCGGCCATTGCATGCAGACTTTGGTCGAAGCCTTCGACGCTGCGCAGGACGACGTCCCCACCCTCTTCATCGCCTGGACGATCAAAGGCTTCGGTCTCCCGTTCGCGGGCCACAAGGACAATCACGCGGGCCTCATGAACCCGACCCAGATGGCGGCTCTGCGCGAAAGCATGGGCGTGCGTGAGGGCCATGAGTGGGAGCCATTGGAAGGCGTCGGCGGTGACGCCCGCCCGGGCGTCGAGAATCTGCTCGAGCGCAGCCGGATCGCACGCGACAAGCGAAGTCGCGCGTTCGGAAGCGTCGGCGTTCCCAGCATCCCCGCGCCGGCCGGCGAAGAGCAATCAACCCAGGCGGCGTTCGGCCGCATCCTGCTCGACCTGTCGAAGGCCGGCGGCGATCTCGCCGACCGCATCGTCACCACCTCGCCCGACGTCACGGTTTCGACCAACCTCGGCGCATGGGTGAACCAGCGCGGCCTGTTCCGCCGGAGCGACATGCCCGATGTCTTCGCTCAGGCAAAGATTGCGTCGGCACAAAAGTGGGGCGCGAACAACAACGGCCAGCATATCGAGCTCGGCATCGCCGAATCGAACCTGTTCCTGATGCTCGCCGCCGCGGGCCTGTCCGGCGACCTGTTCGGGACGCGGCTGTTCCCGATCGGCACCCTCTACGACCCATTCATCGCCCGCGGCCTCGATGCACTCAACTACGCCTGCTACCAGGATGCGCGTTTCCTTCTCGTCGCGACTCCGAGCGGGATCACGCTCGGGCCCGAAGGCGGCGCTCACCAGTCGATCAACCCGCCGCTGATCGCGCTCGGTCAGCCGGGCTTGCGGCACTACGAGCCCGCTTACGCCGACGAGCTCGCAGCGATGATGGAGGAGGCCTTCCGCCTGATCGGCGATCCGGCCGGCGAGAGCACTTATTTGCGCCTCTCTACTCGAAGCATTCGGCAGATCGAGCGCCTCGACGGGAGCTGGCGCGAGGGCGCGCTGAACGGCGGTTACTGGCTTCGCGAGCCCGGCGCCGACGCCGAAGCGGCGATCGTCGCCATGGGCGCGGTGATGCCCGAAGCGCTCGCCGCCTGGGAGGAGCTGCGCGAGGACGTGCCCGGCCTCGGCCTCCTCGCAATCACCTCGCCCGACCTGCTCCACCGCGGCTGGACGGCGGCGCAGGCGGGACGCTGGGCCGGCGAGCGT
>Ga0207660_10000914_pt1 | contig 19447 bp, 17 predicted proteins | sample KBSC73BmetaG_FD_184335 | JGI IMG/M metagenome (GOLD analysis project Ga0207660, IMG submission 184335) | Corn rhizosphere microbial communities from Kellogg Biological Station, Michigan, USA - KBS C7-3B metaG (SPAdes) (version 2) | ecosystem: Host-associated > Plants > Roots > Rhizosphere ... | reverse complement strand
GGTGCGGGCAAGACGACGATCACCCGCGCACTGGTGGCGCGCGACCGCAAGCTCAAAATGTCGGTATCGGTGACGACGCGGCCGCGCCGTCCGCGCGAGGTGGATGGCAAGCACTATCACTTCATCCCGCGCACGGAATTCGACGATCTCGTCGCCCGCGGCGACCTGCTCGAGCATGCGGTGGTGTTCGGCAATTGCTACGGCACGCCGCGCGGTCCGGTGATGAAGGCGCTCGATTCGGGCACTGACATCATCAGCGATGTCGATTGGCAGGGCACGCAGCAGCTCAAGGCCAATGTACGCCAAGACCTTGTCTCGGTCTTTATCCTGCCGCCCAGCACCGCCGCGCTGAAGCGGCGGCTGCAGAGCCGCGCGCAAGACAGCCGGGAAGTCGTCCTGGCGCGGATGGCGAAGTCGGCCGACGAGATGAGTCACTGGGCGGAATACGATTACGTCGTCGTCAACCGCGATCTCGAGGAGAGCGTGCGCGAGGTGCGCGCGATCCTCGAAGCCGAGAGGCGGCGCCGCGAGCGGCAAATCGGCCTCGCCGCTTTCGTCAACCGCCTGCGCGGCGAGCCATAGCGCGGGCGAGGGCGCAGAATTCCTCCACCGAGAGTTCCTCCGCGCGCGCCGTGGGCGCGACGCCGGCTTCGGCGATCAGATCGCCGGACTCGCCGCCGAGGGTTTTGAGGCTCTGGCGCAGCATCTTGCGCCGCTGGCCGAACCCCGCGGCCGTGACGCGCTCCAAGAGGTCCATGCGGCAGGGCGCCAGGGGCGCGGCGCGCGGCGTTAAGCGTACCAGAGTCGAGGTGACGGCGGGTGCGGGCACGAAGGCGCTGGCCGGAATGTCGAACAGCAACTCGACGCGGCAGAGCCACTGCGTCAGCACCGACAGCCGGCCATAGGCTTTGGTCCGCGGCTTCGCCGCAAGGCGCTGCGCCACCTCTTTCTGGAACATCAAGGTGAGGCTCTCATAAGCGCCGATCTCGCCGAGCCAGGCGATGAGCAATGGAGTCGCGATGTTGTAGGGAAGATTGGCGACGATCTTGCGCGGCGCTGCCGCAAGCTCGGGGATCCGGACTTCGAGCGCGTCGCCCTCGATCACCGCGAGCTGTCCGGGAAAGGCCGCGGCGATCTCCGCCAGCGCGCCGAGGCAGCGCGGATCGCGCTCGATCGCGATAACGTGACGCGCGCCCTCGAGGAGCAGCGCGCGCGTCAAGCCGCCCGGGCCCGGGCCGATCTCGATGATCGAGGCCGTATCGAGCGGCGCCGCCGCACGGGCGATGCGGCGCGTGAGATTGAGATCGAGCAGGAAATTCTGCCCCAGCGCCTGCCGCGCGCCGAGGCCGAAGCGCTTTATGACCTCGCGCAGCGGCGGAAGGTCAGGCGTTGGCGGGGACGCCGACACGGCGCTTGGCGAGCGTGCCCGCGAGCTCGATCGCGGCGATGAGGCTTGCCGGATTGGCGACGCCCTTGCCGGCGATGTCGCAGGCCGTGCCATGATCGGGCGAGGTGCGGATGAAGGGCAGGCCCAGGGTCACGTTGACGCCGGTGTCAAAATCGATGGTCTTCAAGGGAATCAGCGCCTGATCGTGATACATGCACAAGGCGGCGTCATAGCGGGCGCGGGCGGCGGCGTGAAACAGCGTATCGGCGGGCGCCGGGCCGGTCGCCTCGATACCCGCCGTGCGCAGCGCCGCAACCGCCGGCGCGATGATCTCGATCTCCTCGCGGCCGAGCGTCCCGTTCTCGCCGGCATGCGGATTGAGACCCGCAACCGCGAGCCGCGGCCGCGCGATGCCGAAATCGCGCTTCAGAGCGTCGGCGGTAATGCGGCCGGCGGTGACGATGGTCTCGCTGTGTAAGAGCTTAATCGATTCGGCAAGAGCATGATGGACGATCACGGGCACGACGCGCAGCTCGCGGCAGAGCAGCATCATCACCGGCGTGACGCCGCCGGCGAGCTCGGCGAGATATTCGGTATGGCCGGGATGCGCAAAGCCCGCGGCGTAGAGCGTTTCCTTCTGGATCGGATTGGTGACGAGCGCGGCGGCGCGGCCGTGCTGCACGAACTCGACGGCCTTGGCGATGGCGCCGATGACCGCCCCGGCATTGGCGCTGTCGGGCTTGCCGGGAACGACCGCCGCGGGCAGCGACACCGGAAGCACGGGCAGCGCGCGCGGGAATATCGCGGCCGTTTCTTCGGGCGCGGCGATCGGCGAGACCGGCACTTGCCATCCGAGGCCGGCGGCGAGGTGCGACAGCCGGTCGGGGTCATCGAGCACGAAGAAGGGCGGGAGAGCCGCCGGGCCGCGCTGAAGCCAGGATTTGAGGGTGATTTCGCCGCCGATGCCCGCGGGCTCACCCAGGGTGAGGGCGAGCGGCGCGTTCATCCCCGGACATCCACATAAGCGCTGCGGCGCAGATCGCGCAAATAGCGCCGGGCCATCTGGTCCATGCGCTGGCGCATGATCTGGTCATAGACCTGATCGGTGTTGGGGATGGGCGAAGGCGGGTCGCTGCGCTGGCAGACCATGATGACGCCGATGCCGCCGCGCGCCGGCAGGGGCTTGCTCGCCTCGCCGACTTTCAAGGCGAGCACCGTCGCGCGCAACTCGGGCGGGAGATCGCCGGCGCGGATCTTCGGCGTCTGGGTGGAGAGCTGCGGCGCCTCGTCCCGTGCGATCTTCGCCATCTCGCCGCAGCTCTTGGCGGTGTCGCTCACCTGCTGGGCCTGCGCCGTGGCGTGCTGCTGGTCCTGCGGGCTCGCATTGGGCGGGAGCGGGAACACCACTTCGACAAGGCCGAGCTGTATATCGTCGACCGAGGTCTGGCCGGGCGTTTTGCGGTCGACCAGCAGGAGGATGTAGTAGCCGGCGGGCGTCCGGATCGGATAGGAGATCTGGCCGGGATTCATCTTGCCGATGGCCTCGTCGAGCGGCGGGCCGAATTGCGTCGGCGTGACCCAGCCGAGATCGCCGCCGGTCGCGGCGGTGGGCGATTGCGAGAATTGCTGGGCCAGCGCCCCGAAATTGGCGCCGGCGCGGATTTGCGTGATCAGCCGGTCGGCGAGCGCCTTCACCTCCGCATCCTGGGTCGGATTGTCGACCGCGAGGAAGATTTCGGCGAGATGGCTTTGCGGCTTGCCGAGATCGGCCTTGATGCGGGCGATCTCGTCATTGACCTCGGCGTCCGACACGCTGACATCCGAGGAATAACGCGCCTGAACGACCTTGTTCCAGGTGAGCGAGGCTTTGATCTGATCGACCAGGGAGCTGCGATCGACATCCAGCCGCTTCAGATAATCGTCGAGCCCGCCTTTCGGCATGTTGTTGCGCGCCTCGATATTGGCGAGCGCCTTGTCGATATCCTGCTTGTCGACCGAGATCTTGAACCGCGCCGCCTCCTGCATCTCGAGCTTCTCGTCGATGAGGGTCTGAAGCACGCGCCGCGCGAGCTGCTGGCGGTTCTGCGGCGTATCGGGAATGCCCGAGGTGCGCATGATGAGATTCATGCGCGCATCGATATCGCCGGCGGTGACGATGTCGGTGTTGACGACGGCGATGATGCGCGTCACCTGGGCGTGCGCCGAGACGGTCAGCGCCAGCGCCAATGCAAGACCTAACAAGAACTTCATGAGCGGATCACAACGCCAAATGCCGATAGCGCCGTCTATATAAGCGGAAACCCAGGCAAACGCCAAAGGGGTTTCGGGCGGCCGGCCCGCCCGTTCAGGAGCCGAAGGGCTGGACCGACACGTCGCCGAGATTCTTGAAGACGAAGGTCAGCACGAACGAGGTCCCGGCGTGGAGATCGCCGAAAGCGATGGCGCTGCGGCGGATCGTCCCGGAAATCGCCAGGCAATCGTCGCGATAGGTGAGCTGGAAGGCCGAATTGATGCTGGAGCCGCCATTGTTCAGGTTTTGCGTGTGCGTCACTTCGGTTGACCAGTTTGGCGTGAGCTGGGCGGAGATCGTCGCGCTGATTTGCCGCGCCGGGAGTGCCGAGTTGATGCCCGGAATGTTCGAGGTTGCGATGTAGCTGATGCTGCCGAGGAGGTTGGCGGGTCCGCCGCTGATGCCGACTTCCTGGCGCCGCATCGCCAAATCCTGGCTGTCGAGCCGCGCGCGATAGAACAGATCGAAATAGCGGCCGGGCGAGATCAGCAGCCGACCGACGATGTCCGAGCGGCGATGATCGAGGCCGGCGCCCTCGGGGAATTGCGAATTCGACTGTAGGCGATAGCTCTCGCCGATGAGAATTTGGCTGCTGCCGCCGGTCGGGTTGTAGAGGCCGGCGTGAAGCCCGTAATCCACCCGCTGACCGCCATCGACGCGGTCGAAGCCCGGAAAGCGGTTCGCAACGAACAGGTCGGTGTCGTCGAACTCGAAGCTCTGCGAATCCTCATTGGGAATCTTGCTGGGATTGCCGCCGACCGGCGCGGCGAAGACGGCGGCGATCGGCTCGATCAGCGCGCTGAAATCCTCGCCGGGGCGGATCCAAGGATAGTGCCAGGTCAGGCCGAGCTGAGGGAAGACGCGGCCTTCGACATTGGTCTTGCTTTGCGGGAAGCCCGCGAGCGGGGTTACGTCGCTGTCATAGCCGTCGCTCCGCAGGCTGGCGGTGAACTGATAGAGATCGCCGATCGGGCCGTTGAACGGAAGCCGCCATGTCCCGCCGGCCGAGAGGCGGCGCATGTCGATCCCGGTATGGGCGCTCATGAGGTTGAGGGCGTTGCCGGTCAGCTGCCACCGGCCGCCCAACTTGTCGACCGGCGTCGTGAGCGTGTAGCTCGCCACCGGCAGGACGACGGGCTCGTTGGCGATGCTGAAAGTCGGATCGAGGTTTTGAAAGGCGTAGGCGCTGACATTGCCGTAGCTCTCCGGACCGAAGCGCTCGGCATAGACATGATCGGATAGGTAGTTGGTCGTATAGGGGAAATGATAGCGCTGGAGATAGGTCTGGTCGGTCGTTGCCAGGGCGTTGAGGCCGACGCGCCAGCGGTCGGTGAGGTCCCACAGCCCATCGGCGAAGATGTGGCCGCGCAAATCGTTGCTGTTCGCACGCGGCGTCAACAGGCGCGGGTCGGTCGCGGTGCTGCCGACGGTGACGCTGTTGTCGGTGATGAGGTAGCCGTTGCCGAAGCGCTGGCGGTATTGCCCATCGAGAACGGTGCCGCCGCGCGTCGTGAAGATCGGCCGGAAGGTCATGTCCTTGTCCGGCCCGAGCACCTGGTAATAGGGCATGCCGAAGCGGAAGCCGTTCGAGGAATCGCCACCGATCACCGGCGGAAGAAAGCCGCTGGCGCGCTTCACCTCGGGGTCGGGATGCGAGAGATAGGGCGTGTAGAAGATCGGGATACCGTCGATCTCCATGACGGCGTCGCGGTATTCGACGATCTGCAATTCCTTGTCGTCGACGATCTGCTCGGCCTTGATCTGCCACACCGGCGGATGCGTCGGGTCCTTGGCGCACAAGGCGCAGGGCGAATAGACGCCGCGCCGCACCTCGGTGCGCGTGCCGCCGACGCGGCGCGCGGTGTTGCCGGCCATCCGCGAGCGGTCCGACAGCAGCATGCGCACGTCCTTGATGAAGCCGTCGCGAAAATTGTCGCGCAGCTCCATGAAATCGGCGAAAGCCACGTCGCCCGTCGGCTGCAGCAGGCTGACATGGCCCGAGGCGGTGACGGTGTCGGTGTGCTGATCGTAGGTAACGGTATCGGCGAGCAGGATCTGGTCGTCCTGGCTCAGCTGGACATGGCCCTTGGCGATGGTGACGCCGCGCGCCTGGTCATATTGCAGCTCGTCGGCTTGGACGAGCACCGGCGCGGGCTTCTTGGCGTCGTCCTGATCGGCCGCGCGACCGGCGCACGGCGCGAGAAAGAGCGCCGCCACCGCAATCAGCAAAATGAATTTCCCCCCTCGCATGGTGACTAGCCGTCCTCGAGATGCAGCAGAAGACTGGTTCCCAGCAGGCAGGTGACGCCGGTCGGCGTCCAGGCGGCGAGGCCGATCGGAATGGTCGCCGACAGCCCAAGCGCGAAGACGACGTCGGAGAGGAAATAGAGGGCAAACCCCGCCGCGACCCCCGCCGCGATCATCAAGGTGGCGCCGCCGCGGCGCTGCATCCGCATGCTGAAGCTTGCCGCGATCAAAACCATCGCCGCATAGAGAAAGGGCCGCGCCAGCAGCGCGTTGAAGTAAAGCCGGTGCCGTTGCGAGGAAAAGCCCGAGCTGTCGAGGAGGTTGATGAAGCCCGGAAGCTCCCAGAACGACATGGTTTCGGGCGAGGCGAGGCTGTCCTGGATCTTGCGCGCGGTGAGGTTGGTCGCGACCTCGATCCGATCGAAGGGCTCCAAGGGCTGTTCCGGGCGCCACTCATAGCCGTCGCGAACTTCCCACGCGCCGTCCTTCAGCACCGCCTCCTTGGCGTCGATGCGCTTCACGAGCTTGGTATCGTCAACAAGGAAGAGGATCATCACGTCCTGCAGGGCGCGCTGCTTCACGAGGAAGCCATTGGCGTGGACGATTGCCTGATCGCCCTTGGCGTCGCTTTGGCGCAGCCATAGGCCCGAGCGGGAGAGGTTCAGCTGGTCGCCGCCGCCGCGCAGGATGCGGTTGTCGAGCTGCTCGTAGCTTGCCTGCATCACCGAGGCGATGGGATTGAAGATCGTCACCACGATGACGCCGATGAGGAAGGCGCCGGTGATCGGCGGAGCGAGAAACTGCCAGACCGAGATGCCGGCGGCACGCGCCACCACCAGCTCATGGCTGCGGGTGAGGCGCCAGAACGCCATCATCGTCCCAAAGAGGATGGCGAAAGGCATGATCTGCTGCGCCATGTAGGGCTGCTTCAGCGCCGCCATTTCGAGCAGCACGAGTAAGGTCGCATCGGGGCGGGTGCCGGCGCGGCGGATGAGCTCGACGTAGTCGAGGATGAAAACGATGCCGAGCATCGCCAGGAAAATTCCGGCGCACCAGCCGAAGAACTGCCGCGCGATATAGCGGAAGAGCGTTTTCCAGGGCGACATCGCTTACTCGGCCGGTTGCATGCCGAGGTGCGTCCGCTCGCGCGTGCGGGTTTCGCGCCGCAGCAGCCAAGCCGACACGAGGAGCGGCAGCGCGAGGTTGACGTAGATCAGCGGCAGGGCTTCCGCTGAGCGTGCGGCGATGTTCTTGAGGCCGACATCGAGAATCTCGATCGCCATGGCGAGCAGGACGGCGAGGAGGATGCGGTTCGCCTGGCCGCGGCGGTTGAACTCGCCGGTGAGCAGGCAGACGAGCGGCAGCACCGCCATGGTGAACGCCGTCAACGGCGCCGCGATGCGCATATTGAGCTCGGCGAGGATCGCGCGCCGCGCCTCGGGCTCGTGCACCGTGCGCAAGCCGGCGATGAGATCGCCGGTATAGCGCTCATCGACCTGGCGGTCGCGCACGCCCGGCATGTCGTTGAGCTCGGTCAACTCCAGCGTGTATTTATCGAAGCGCAGCACCGAGAGATGCCCGTTCGCGACGTTGCGCTGCTGGCGCGTGCCGTTGACGAGCAAAAGGCGCGGCCCCTCCTTGGTGTTGGCGATGGCACCCCGCTCGGCGAAGACCGTCACCGGTTTGTCGGGCTGGCGGTTGTCGTAGATGAGGATGCCGGCCAATTCGCCGCTGGCGTCGCGGCTTCGGACATAGACCATCAGCCGGTCGGAGATGGTGTTGAACACGCCGTCCTGGATGAGGATCGAGGCAAAGCGGTTGCGGATCTCGAATTGCAGATCCTTGAAGGACCGGTTGGCCGCGGGAAGGAGATAGAGGGTCAGCGCGAAGAGGAAAAGCATGCCGAGCGCGCCGGTGATGAGCGCGGGGCGCGCCAAAGCCAAGGGCCCGACGCCGGCGGCGCGCATCACCACCAGCTCGCTCTCGGCGATCAGCTTGTTGTAGACGAACAAAACGGCGACGAAAACCGCGATGGGCAGGACGACGACGATGAACCGCGGCAGGATTAGGATCGCGAGATGCAAGAACACGCCGACCGACAGGCCGCGATTGACGATGAGATCGATGAGCCGCAGCGCTTGCAGCAGCCAGACCGCGGAGCTGAGCACCAGGCAGACGGACACCATCACCAGAAGCGCCTGCCGGAGCATGTAGCGTGTCAGCCCTCTCATGCTTGGGAGTATAGGAGGCGCGGAAGGGCCGAGCCTAGTCTCGAATCGGGCCGCTGCGGATTTTGTGCCGGAGCGTTGCCGCGGCGCGACGTTCGGTCCGACTTGCGGCGCGCCCCGGGGCATGGAAGTCTGGCCCGCCGCCGGAACGGGTGTGGGATGTCGTGGATGAAGGGTGCCGATCGATGGCCGGCTCTGTCCGGTGGAGGTTTTTTCCTGCTCTTCGCGTTCCTACTCGCGCTTGCAGCGGTTCCGCTCTGCCTCACCGTCCTGCCGCCGCTTCTCGACTATCCCAATCATATGGCGCGGATGCACCTCCTGCCGTCCTTGCCGGACCCGGTGCTGCATCGCTTCTACAGCGTCGCTTGGGCGCCCTTGCCCAATCTCGCCATGGACGGCGTCATTCCCGTGCTCGCCGCCTTCATGCCGGCCGAATGGGCGGGAAAGCTTTTCATCCTGCTGACCTTCCTTCTGTTGGCGGGGGGCACGGCCGCGCTGCATCGAGGCCTCTTCGGCGCCTGGTCAGCCTGGCCCTTGCTCGCTTTCTTGCTGCTCTATTCGCGCCTGCTGCTCTGGGGCTTCACCGGCTATCTCTTCGGCTGCGGTCTGGCGCTGGCGGCCTTTGCCGCGTGGATCGGGCTTCGAGAAAAGCCTTGGCCGGTGCCCGTCGCACTCGGCTGCGTCTTCGCCCTCGCAATCTTTCTCGCGCATTTGCTCGCCTTCGGCCTCTATGCGGTGATGATCGCTGCCTATGAATGGGGCGAGATCGCGAGGTTGCGGCCGCCGCCGCCGCGCGCCGTGCGGGCGTTGGCGATCGGTGGTGCGCCCTTTCTGCCCGCGCTCGCGCTCCTTGCGCAGAACGCCTCCTCGGGCCGGATCATCTATGCCAATCCGCTGCGCAAGCTCGACCTTCTGTTCAGCGTCTTCGACAATTACAGCCGGCCTTTCGACGTCGCCTGCTTCGTCCTCGCGGTGCTTGCCCTCGCTCTCGCATTTCAGCGCCGCTGGGTCCGGCTCGCGCCCGAGATCGTCCTGCCCCTCGTCGGACTCGCAATCGTCTATCTCGCGATGCCGACGCAGCTCTTCACCGCCGCGGGCGCCGACCGGCGCATTCCCTTGATGATTTTTCTCGTTGTCATCGCCGGCTCCAACGCGGTTCTGCCCGGTCGCGCCGCGACGCGCCTGCTCGCGGCGGCCGCGGCGCTGTTTTTGATTCGGCTTGGCGTAATCGCTTTCGTCTGGCACCAAAGCGGCCGGCTTTATGCGGCGCTTATGCCAGCGTTCGAGACGCTGCCGCGCGGAAGCTGCGTCGCCGTGTCCTTCGATGGCCGCGGCATCGAAGTGCAAAAGGCACCGCTCACGCATTTCGCCGTCCTCGCCGCGGCGCGCCGCGACGCGTTCGTGACGACCATCTTCGCCTATCCCGATCAGCAGCCGATCCGGCTCACGCCAACGGCGCAGCGTCTCGCCGACCAACTTTCGGCGCAAGGCCTGTGGGATGCGTTTGTCACCGCTGCGCATCCGCTTCCGCCGGCGACACGCGAAGCGCTCGCGCTATGCGGCTACGTCGCCTTCGCGGGCGTTGCGTCCTTCACGCTCAAAACGGCAGCGGGGCTCGAGCCGCTTTTCGTGAGGCCGCGCTTCCAGCTCTACCGGGTTGCCGCGGCGGCGCGGTTGCCTTCGTGATTCCGCCGCTCGGCCTTTTCGTTCCGACGGCGCTCGACCTCGCCGGTTGGATGGGCGCGGCCTTCGCCTGTCTCGTTTTCATCGGCCTTGGCCGTCTCGCGAGCGGCGGCCGCGCCGCGCCGGAGGCAGCGCTCATCGCCGGCTGGGGCGCCGCCGTCTTTGTCTTGACGCTTTGGGGCCTCGCGACGCAATCGAGCCTGCGGGCTCCGGGGCTCGGCCTTTCCGTGTTGGGGCTTGCCGCGCTCGCGGCGCCGCGTCTGCGGCTCACGCGCCGCGACTGGGCCGCGCTCGGCCGCGTCATCGTTCTGGCCTTGCCGCTCCTCGCGGTGATGGCGAGCGCGCGGCCAAGCCTGCCCGATACCTGGCTCAATCTTTTGCCCAACGCGGCTTATCTCTACGATCACGGTTTTTTCCCCGCCGATGCCCGGCCCGGCGCGCATTCCTTCATCGCCGGCGCGCCTTACAACATGCAGCTCGCCGCGTTCGTGGCGAGCCTCGTCACGCCGCGCTTTCCGCCGGCTGCGATGATCAATCTCAATCTCCTTTTCCAGCTCGCAGCCGGGCTGCTGCTGGCGCGGCTCGCCGCGGCGGGCGGGCGCGAGGACGCAACCCTCTCCTGGAGCGGCACGGCGCTCGGCATCCTCCTCGCGACCTTGCTCAATCCGGGCTTCGATCCGCGTTATCATCTTTCGGCCTATAGCGAGCCGTCCGTCACCGTCACGCTGGCCTTTGCCGGCTGGTTCGCGGCGCGCGGCCTCGACCGGATGAATGGCGGCCGCCGCGCCGGCTTCGATGTCTGGATGCTCGCCCTTGCGCTCGTCGCGCTCGTCAACATCAAGCAGGAGAGCGTTCTCCTGGTTGCGGGGATCGTGATCGCCGCGTTGGCGCTTGCCGCGGCTGGCCGAGCGCAGCGCGCGCGCGCCGTCGCGGCGCTAATCCTTGCGGCTGTCCCGGCCGCGGCGCTCTATCTTCTCTGGCGCTGGTACGTTCTCGCGCATTTCGAGATCGGCGAGCTGAAGAACCTCCCGGTCTCGCAATGGCACGTGGCGGAGCTGCCGCAGATTCTCTCGAATATGCTTCTTGCCATCACGAACAAGGGCGTGTTTTTCGCCATCCTGTTCCTTGTCATCGCCATCGCGATCGCACGCGGCATGGCGCGGCGCTTCGATGGCTCAACCCGTATTGGGCTGATGCTCGCCGGAACGACGCTGGTCTACAATCTCGGTCTCATCGCCGCCTATGTCGCGCATTTCGAAGGCGAGATGGGGATCGGTGCGCATTCTTATTTCCGCTACAGCACGCATCTCTCTTTGCTGCTGATGGCGGCGATCGCATCGATGCTCCATGGCTGGAGCCCGCCGCGGCTGGTGCCCGGCTGGCGGCGCGCTCTGCCGGCGCTCGCGGTCGCGCTCGTGCTGCTCGATCCCATTCCCTTCGCGCGGCTGCTGCGCTTCGATCTCGAAATCCCGAATCTCAGGGTCTGGCGCATCGCACGCGCCGCGGCGCCGCTCCTCGCGCCGGGCGAGAAGCTGGTCCTGGTTCTGCCGGGCGACAATGGCAGCGTTGCGCCGGCGCTCGAGACGGTTTTGCGCGATGCGCCGCCGCGCCGTCCCGATCTCGAGATTCGCACCGCGAAAGATCTCGGCGCCGCCTTCGCCATAGCGGGCTTCGATCATGCGCTGCTCTCCTGCCGGCCGCCGGGCAAGGGCGGCGGGCCGCAAGGCAGCGCGGCGCTGTTGCAGCGCGCGCCATCGGGTTGGGATGTGGAAGCATCCTGGCCCTACGACGCCGTGCCCGCGCATGCGCGCTGGTCGCAAGTGCTGGCGCCGGCGGCGCTCTGCCTCGGCGGTTGACTTGAGCGCGGCGAGGCTCTATCGGCCCAAAGCCGCAGGATTGACTCGAGGATCGTCGATGAAAATCAGCTTTGCCGCGCCGCGCTTGCCGCATTCCGGGACCGTGGTTTGCGCGGTCATGGAGGATCGCAAGCTTTCGCCGACGGCCGATCATCTCGACAAGGCCTCGGGCGGCGCGATCAAGCGCGCGATCGCCGCCAGCCGCTTCACCGGACGGAGCGACGAGACGCTGATGATCCTCGCTCCGGCGAAGCTCGATGTCTCGCGCGTCCTTCTGGTCGGCGTCGGCAAGTCGACTTCCATCGAGCGCAACCAGCGGCAGAACCGCGGCGGGATGATCCTCGCGCAGCTCAACGCCGTGGGCGAGCAGTCAGCCGCTGTGGCGGTCGATCTGGTCAAGGGCCACGACGCCGCGCGCGCCGCCGCGGATCTCGCCTATGGCGCGCGGCTTCGCTCCTATCGCTTCGACAAATACCGCACCAAGGAGAAGCCCGAGCAGAAGCCGTCGCTGAAAGAGCTGACCTTCCTCCTCAGCAACACCAAGGCGGCCGAGCGTCAATTCGGCGCGCTCGACAAGGTCGCGGAGGCGGTATTCTTCACCCGCGATCTCGTCTCCGAGCCCGCCAATGTGATCTATCCGGAGACGCTGGCCGAAGAGGCGCGCAAGCTCGCAAGTCTTGGCATCGAGGTTGAAATCCTCGACGAGCGGCAGATGAAGACGTTGGGCATGAACATGCTGCTCGGCGTCGCGCAAGGCAGCGCTCGGCCGCCGCGGCTCATCGTCATGCAATGGAAGGGCAATGCCGGCGCGCGCAACAAGGCGCCGCTTGCCTTTCTCGGCAAGGGTGTGACCTTCGACACCGGCGGCATCTCGATCAAGCCGGCCGGCGGCATGGAAGACATGAAATGGGATATGGGAGGAGCCGGCGTCGTCATCGGCTTGATGAAGGCGCTCGCCGGCCGCAAGGCGCGCGTCAATGTCGTCGGCATCGCCGGTTGCGTCGAGAACATGCCCGGCGGAAATGCGCAGCGTCCGGGCGATATCGTCAAATCCATGTCGGGCCAGACCGTCGAGGTGATCAACACCGATGCCGAAGGCCGGCTCGTCCTCGGCGATGCGCTGTGGTACTGCCAGGATCGTTTCAAGCCCCAGCTCATGATCAATCTCGCAACGCTGACCGGTGCGATCATCGTCGCGCTCGGCCATGAGTATGCCGGGCTCTTTGCCAATAACGAGCAGCTTGCCACGCGTCTCATCGCCGCGGGTCAGGCGGTCGGTGAAAAGCTCTGGCGCATGCCCTTGGCCGATGCCTATGACAGGCTGATCGACAGCGACGCGGCCGACGTGAAGAACATCGGCGGCCGCGAAGCCGGCAGCGTCACCGCGGCGCAATTCCTGCAGCGCTTCGTCAACGGTGTGGCCTGGGCGCATCTCGACATCGCCGGCACGACCTGGTCTAAAAAGGATGCGCCGACCGTGCCGAAGGGCGCGACCGCCTTCGGCGTGCGCCTCCTCGATCGCCTCGTCGCCGAGCATTACGAAGGCTGAGCCCTGACCGAAATCGGCTTCTATCATTTGAAGACCACGCCGCTCGAGCGCGCTCTGCCGCGGCTCTTGGAGCGCGCGCTGAAGGAAGGGCATCGCGCCGTGGTGCTGGCCGGCTCGGGTGAGCGGGTCGAGCATTTGAACCAGCTGCTCTGGACCTATGACGATGCGAGCTTTCTGCCGCATGGCAGCGCGCGCGACGGCAATGCCGCGCGCCAGCCGGTTTATCTGACGGCGGAGGAGGCCAATCCCAACGGGGCGGGCATGCTCGTGCTGATCGACGGCGCCGAGGCCAAGGACCTCGCCGGCTTCCAGCGCATCTGCGACATGTTCGACGGCAATGACGAGGCCGCGGTCGAGGCCGCCCGCCAGCGCTGGCGCGCGGCCAAGGCGGCGGGGTACGCGCTCACCTATTGGGAACAGACGCCGTCCGGCTGGGTGAAACGCGCCGCCGATGGCGGTTGAAGCCCCGCCCCGGCCCGGCTATATCCCCGCCGCAAAGGAGCAGGCTTCTTCATGGCAGTGGAACGGACACTCTCGATCATCAAGCCCGACGCAACGCGGCGGAATTTGACCGGGCAAATCAATGCGCGCTTCGAGGCCAAGGGGCTTCGCATCGTCGCGCAAAAGCGGCTGCAACTCGGCCGCGCCCAGGCGGAGGCGTTTTATGCCGTGCACAAGGCGCGCCCGTTCTTCAACGATCTGGTCACCTTCATGATTTCGGGGCCGGTGGTGGTGCAGGTGCTCGAGGGCGAGAACGCCGTCGCGCTCAATCGCGAGATCATGGGCGCGACCGACCCCAAAAAGGCGGCAGCCGGAACCATCCGGCGCGACTTCGCGGAATCGATCGAGGCGAATTCGGTGCATGGCTCCGATTCGGCCGAGAACGCCGCGGCGGAGGTCGCATTCTTCTTCTCGGGAACCGAAATCTGCCCCTGAGCGCCGGCGCTTAAGCCCACCGCGCGGCCGTGCTTTGTTTCAGACCAGGAACAGAGCCATCCCGACAAGCACCACGATGATGCCCGTGACGCTCCAGCGCAGGAGCCGCGCGAAGCCGAGCCAAGTGGCACGGTGACTTAGCAAATCTTGATCGAGGGACATCCTCTAGACACTCCAGACCAGAACCCGTTGCGGGGCATTGGTATCGCGAAAGCCGGCATCCTGGCAAGTCCGGCGCGGCTATTCCGGCGGATTGAGGAGGCTCGCCGGAAGGGCAGGGGTGGCCTTCTCCCCGGGCGCAATCTCGACATCCTCGCCCCGCACCGTCACGCGCCCGTCGCCGATCAGCTTCAGCGCCAGCGGATAGGCTTTGTGCTCGGCGGCGAGCACCCGCGCCGCGAGGCTCTCGGCATCGTCGCCCTCGAGCACGGGCACGGCGGCCTGGACGATGATCGGTCCCTCATCCATTTCCGCGCGCACGAAATGCACGGTGCAGCCGGCAAAGCGCACACCGGCGGCGAGCGCGCGCGCATGCGTGTCGAGCCCGGGAAAGGCCGGCAGCAGCGAGGGATGGATATTGACGAGGCGGTCGCGCCAGTGCGCAACGAAGCCCGGCGTCAAGAGGCGCATGAAGCCGGCGAGGCAGACGAGCTCGGCGCCTGCTTGCTCGAGCGCCGCGGTCAGCGCAGCATCGAACGCCTCGCGGGTTGGATAGTCGCGATGCGGAATGACCGCCGACGGAATGCCCGCTTGCGCGGCGTGCGCCAAGCCGAGGGCATCGGCACGATTTGAAATCACCAGCTTGATTTCGGCGGGAAACCCCGGCGCGGCGCAAGCCTCGATCAAGGATTGAAGATTGGAGCCGCGGCCCGAGATGAGGACCGCCACCGTCAGCCGGGCCACGCGCGCTCCGCGTTGAGGAGGATGGTGCCGCCTTCGCCGGCCGGCCGGCGGACGATCCGGCCGATGCGCAGGACGCGCTCGCCCGCGCCCGCAAGCGCGGCCGAGACCTTGTCCGCGGCATCGGGTGCCGCCACCGCGATCATGCCGATGCCGCAATTGAAGGTGCGCGCCATTTCCGCCGCCGCGACGGGAGCGGTCGCGGCGAGCCAGCGGAACACCGGCGGCAGAGGCCAAAGCCCGGCATCGAGCTCGGCCGCAAGCGCATCGGGCAGTACGCGCGGAATGTTCTCGATCAGCCCGCCGCCGGTGATATGCGCGAAGGCTTTGACGCCGCCGGCCTTCACCGCCGCACGGCAGGCGCGGACATAGAGCCGCGTCGGCGCGAGCAGCGCCTCGGCAAGGCTTGTTTCGGGGGCGAAGGGCGCGGGCTGCGCGTAATCGAGCCCGGCCTTCTCGACGATCCGCCGCACCAGCGAGAAACCGTTGGAGTGCAGCCCGCTCGAGGCGAGGCCCAGCACGACATCGCCCTCGGCGATGTCGCGGCCATCGAGCGCTTGGCCGCGCTCGACCGCGCCCACGGCGAAGCCTGCGAGGTCATAGTCGCCGGCCGCGTAGAGGCCGGGCATCTCGGCGGTCTCGCCACCGATCAGCGCACAGCCGACTTCCTTGCAGGCTGCCGCAATGCCGGCGACGATCACGCGCGCCTTCTCCACCTCCAATCGCCCGGTCGCGAAATAGTCGAGAAAGAACAGCGGCTCCGCACCCTGCACGACAAGGTCGTTGACGCACATCGCAACGAGGTCCTGTCCGATGGTCGCGTGCCGGTCGGCCGCGATCGCGATCTTGAGCTTGGTGCCGACGCCATCCGTGGTCGCGAGCAGGATCGGATCGCGATAACCCGCCGCCTTCAAATCGAACAGCGCGGCAAAGCCGCCGAGCCCCGCATCGCAACCCGGCCGCGCCGTCGCCTTGGCCAGCGGCTTGATCGCCTCGACCAGCGCCTCGCCGGCATCGATGTCGACGCCGGCAGAGCGGTAGTCCTGCGGCGGCTTCATCGTATCGGGCGCCGCGCCGCCTGCGCCGCGCATTCGATAAGGATGCCGGTCAGCGCATCGGGCATATCGAGCATGACGTTATGGCCGCAGGGGATCTCGAAATACTGCCAAGCCTCGTTGCCGCGCACGCGCTCGGCGAATTGGCCGAAAGGCCCGCGCGAATGGCCCGCGGCGCGGATATAGGCGAGATGCGAAATTTTCTCCCAGGCGCCGCTCAGCCGGGTTTTCTGCGCCATGGTGCCGATCGGCTGATCGACCGCGCAGCGATCGATCCGCGCGATATCGCCGGGATCGGCGATGCGGAAGTAACTCGCGGAGAGCGGGTGGATGCGCCAGCCTTCGCCGCCGAGCTCCGCCTCGGCGCGTTGACGCTCGGCGACCTCCGGCGGCTGAAGATCGAACATCGATTTGCCGTCGCTTGGGATGAAGGCATCGAGAAAGACGAGGGAGCGGATGCGCTCCGGTAGGCGGTCGGCGGCGCCGGTCACGACCATGCCGCCATAGGAATGCCCGACGAGCACGATTTTATCGAGCTCGTGATGCTCGATCGCGCCCATCACATCGGCGATATGCGTCTCGAGGTCGATCTCGGGTCCGGCGAGATGCGCGCGCTCGCCAAGCCCGGTGAGCGAAGGAATTTCGACCCGATGGCCCTGGGCGCGCAGCCGCTCGGCGACGCGTTGCCAGACCCAGCTGCCCTGCCATGCGCCATGCACCAGGACGAAGCACGCCGGCTCGCTCATTGAATGGTCATCTTCATCAGCTTTTCGGCGTTGCGCCGGACGATTGCTTCGCGCGTCTTCGCGTCGAACTCGCGTGCCGCGATCGCATCGGTGTGGAGCTTGATCGGCCCGAAGGGCGCATCCGAGGCGAACACCATGTGATCGGTGCCGAAGAATTTCAGCGCGCAATCGAGCCCCAAAGAATCGCCGAACAGGGCCGTGTCGGCGTAGAAATCGTGGAAATAATCCATGAAGGGCCGCTTCAGCGCCTTGAGCACGCCGCTGTAATCCTCTTCCTTGGTGCGCCCGCCCAGCGCGGCGAGACCGTTCTCGATGCGCTTGTCGTAGAAGGGGATCATGCCGCCGCCGTGATGCGTGATGATCTTGATGCCGGGATGGCGATCGAACAGCCCGGTGAAGACGAGGCGGGCCATCGCCACCGAAGTTTCATAGGGCCAACCGAAGCACCACCACATCTCATAACGCGAGAATTTTTCCGACGTGTAATCGGGAAACTCCGCGCTGCGCGTCGGATGAAGCCAGATCGGCAGATCGTATTCCGCGGCGAGCGCGAAGAGCGGCGCGTATTCGGCCGCATCGATCGGCTTGCCGTTGACATTGGTGAAGAGCTGGATGCCGCGGGCGCCGAGCTGATCGATGGCGCGCCGCGCCTCGGCGAGCGAAGGCTCGACCTCGTGCATCGGCAAAGCCGCGACGAAAGCCGGAAAGCGCTTGGGATATTTGCGCACCAGGTCCGCCATGCCGTCATTGGCGATCCGGGCGAGATCGATCGCCTGTCGCGGCGTGGTGAAAGCCTCGATCGGCGGGTTCGGCAGCGAGATGATTTGGCGGTATTCGCCGATCTCGTCCATCGCGCGAAACCGCGAGTCGAAATCGTGAACGTCGCGCACCGCCTTCATCCGCTTGGCGATACCGAGGCCGGAGCCCAGCTTCTCGAGCGCCGATGCGACGGCCGGGGGCAGGATATGGGTGTAGATGTCGACGATCATCTGGCTCTCCGCTCGGGGCGCGCGGCGGCAGTCTAGACTCCGGCCCGGCACGCCTCAACCGCTGGATCGCTAGCCGCAGCGCGGTGGCGACGCTGGACTTCGCGCGGCGCGCCTGCGACAAACGCCCGAGGCACGGCGGGAGGTGGGAATGCGGGCGGCAGCGATTTTTCTCGGCGCATGTCTGACGCTGGCGGGAATGCCGGCGTTCGCCATGGACAAGATCACTACGGGCTTCGTCGGCGGGCCGACGGCGAGCGGCTGGCCCTGGTTCGTCGGCATGGCGAAGGGTTACTTCGCCGCGGCCGGCGTCGAGATCGATCCGATCTATGTGCCGAGCGCGCCCGGCATCGTGCAGCAGGTGAGCGCCGGCTCGCTCGACATGGTCTCGGGCACCGGCCTCAGCGATCCGCTGTACGCGATCGATAAGGGCGCGCCGATCGCCATCGCGCGCATCATCACCAAGGCGAGCCCCTATGCGATGGTGGCGAGGCCGGGCATCGCCTCGATCAAGGATTTGAAGGGCAAGACCATCGTCATCGGCGGCTTGAAGGACATCACGCGCGTCTATTTCGATCGCATGATGAGCGGCAACGGCCTCAAAGCGGGCGATTACGACATCACCATCATCGGTGCGACGCCCGGGCGCTTCGCCGCGTTGAAATCGGGCGCGGCCGACGCCTCCCTGCTCATCCCGCCGATCCTGTTCCAGGCCGAGGATGCTGGTTTTCGCAATATCGGCCTCGCCTATGACTACGCCAAGGACCTTCCCTTTGGCGGCATGGTGGTCAATCGCAACTGGGCGGCGGGCCATCTCGCGGTGCTGCAGCGCCTGATGCCGGCCTATGCGAAGAGCCTCGCTTTCTTCGAGGATCCGACGAACCGCGAGGCGTCGATCGATATCCTGCGCAAGGTCAGCAAGCTGGACGAAAAGGCGATCGTCGAGAGCTACGCCTTCGGCCAAAGGATTCCCGTCTTCGAGACGACCGGCAAGCTCTCCAAAGCGCTGCTCGGCAATCTCATGAAGGTGTTGATCGCCATGGGCGAGCTTCAGAAACCCATCCCGATGGAGAAAATCGCGCTCGAGGGCGTCTCCGAGATCGGCGATTGAGGAAAAGCGGCTCATCCCGAGCGCGAGGTTGTGCCAGAGCACAGCCGAGCACCTCATCCCGAGCGTGTCGAGGGATGAGGGACGCAAAGCCGCCGTCCGACAATTTGCCAGAGCCCCGATAGTCCGCCGCCATGATGCTCGACCGCCGCCGCTGCGCCGTGATCCTCTGCGGCCTCGCCTCGTTTCTCGATCTCTGGGCGACGCAATCGCTGTTGCCGATGCTGGCGGAGCAGCTCCACGCGACGCCGGTCGCGGTCAGCTTCACGGTCAGCATGCCGCCCTTGGCGATCGCGCTGATCGCGCCTTGGACCGGGGTGATCGCCGATGTGCTCGGACGCCAGCGCGTGATCATCGCCGCGATCTTCGCGCTCATCGTGCCGACGGTGATGGTCGGGTTTTCGACGACGCTTGGCGCGATCGTGTTCTGGCGGTTTTGCCAAGGCCTCTTCGTGCCGCCGATTTTCGCCGGCACC
>Ga0207660_10000907_pt1 | contig 19493 bp, 19 predicted proteins | sample KBSC73BmetaG_FD_184335 | JGI IMG/M metagenome (GOLD analysis project Ga0207660, IMG submission 184335) | Corn rhizosphere microbial communities from Kellogg Biological Station, Michigan, USA - KBS C7-3B metaG (SPAdes) (version 2) | ecosystem: Host-associated > Plants > Roots > Rhizosphere ... | reverse complement strand
GTCTTCGGCGGCCGTGGTCGCCGCCGCGAAGTCGAGGTTAGGCTGGAAACTCCCGCTCATGCCGCGAAACGTCCTTCAAAGGCCGCGTCGAACCTAGCCCTCGCGGCGCGCGCGTCGAAGGGTTCCGGCGTCCGCGCGACCCTCGCCAGGGCCGCCGCCGCGCGGTTGGCGGCCCGGCCTTTCAAGGCGCCCGCGCCGGCGGCCACCGCCTGCATCTCCGCCATGTCGCCATTGCAGTGCAGGACGACGTCGCAGCCGGCGGCGCGGGCGGCCCTGGCGCGCTCGGTGAAGTCGCCGCTCAGCGCCTTCATGGAGAGGTCGTCGCTCATCACCAGGCCCGCGAAGCCGATGGCGCCGCGGATGACGCGCCGCATCACCGTGCGCGAGGTCGTCGCCGGAAGCCTGGGGTCGACGGCCGCGTAGATCACGTGCGCCGTCATCGCCATCGGCATGTCGGAGAGCATGCGGAACGGCGCGAAGTCCCGCGCGTCCAGCTCATCGAGGCTGGCCTCGACCACCGGCAGTTCAAGATGGCTGTCCGACCTCGCCCGTCCGTGCCCAGGGATGTGCTTGATCACCGGCAGGACGCCGCCGGCGATGAGCCCCTCGGCCGCGGCCCGGCCGAGCACGCCGACGTCTTCGGGCGCCTGACCATAGGCGCGGTCGCCGATGATCTCGTGGCCCGCGGGATCGGGCACGTCGAGCACCGGGGCGCAGTCGACGTTGATGCCGAGCGCGCGGAGATCGTGGGCGATCAGCCGCGCGCCCAGCCGAACGATCTCGCGGCGCAGCAGTGGATCGTTTCCCGCCAAGTCGCCATAGGCCTGGCCCGGAGGATAGCGGCCCCAGTTGGGCGGCCCGAGCCGCTGCACCCGTCCGCCCTCCTGGTCGATGAGCACCGGCGCGTCGGACCGGCCCACCGTGTCGCGCAGGGCGTCCACCAGAGCGCGGACCTGCGCCGCATCGCGGACGTTGCGCGCGAACAGGATGAACCCCCATGGCTTTACCCGGCGGAAAAACGCCCGCTCCTCGGCCGTCAGCGTAGGGCCGGAACAGCCAAGGATGGCCGCCGCAACCGTCACTTGACGAAGCAGGCCTTTCCGGCGGCCTTCAGCTTCGCGCAGAAGGCGGACGCGGCGTCGCGGCTGGCGAAGCCGGTCACCTGGGTGCGGAACAGGGTGTGGCCGTCCTTTTCGATTTTCTCGACGCTCTTGCCTTTGCCGGCGGCCTGGCCCGGCGCCAGCGCGGCGGCGTCGTTCCAGCCCTTGTCGGCCAAAGCCTGGGACGAGAAGGCGCCGATCTGGACGGCGGCGACGCCGGCGGCCTTGGCGGCCGGCGCGGGCGCGGCCTTGGCGACCGGCTTCTCGACCTTCGCGGCCGGCGGCGGCGTCTTGGCGACGGGTGCGGCGGCTTTCGGGGTCGGGATCGCCGCGGGCGGCGCGGCGGCTGGAATCGAGGGGCGCAATGCCGGCGCCGGCGCCGCGGGCGGAGCCTGGGTGACCACGATCGGCGCGTTCGCCGGACCCGGCTGCGGCCGCGCCTGCGGCTGCTCGGGCGGGGGCGCGAACTGCACCGGCTTGTTTGCGGCGCCAGCCTGGGCGCTCTCGCCCTGATAGATCTGCAGGCCCGCGGCGGGGTCCTGCGGCTGGGCTTCCGGCGGCGGCGCGGTCTTGATGCCGGCGACCGGCGCGCCGACGGCCTGCGGCGGCTGCCCCGCCTGCCGCACGCCGGAGCGGTAGAAGATGAAGATCGCAGCCGCCAGGCCCAGCAGCACCAGGACCGAGATGATCAGGGTGAAGGGGATCGGCCGCGAGCCCCGCACTGGCTGACGCGCGTCGAAGCTCAGGGACGCTTCGGTTGGGGGCGTGTAGGCGCCGCGATCGTGTTCCGACATCGAGGTCTCCCGCAGAGGCGCAAACGGCGTGGACGAATCGCGCGCCTGACAGGGCAGTCTAGCCGACCGCGCGCGCCTCGAACCGACCGGACCGGCATTTTCTGTGGGCGATATGGCCGCGGCAAGGCGTCTGCGCCGCGGCGGCTCGCGGCTAGTGCAGGGAGTCCAGGTGGAAGAGCTTGCGGTGCTCTTCGATGGCGTAGCGGTCGGTCATGCCGGCGATGTAGTCGCAGACGATCCGCGCCCGCCCGGCTTCGTCGCGCGGCTGGGCGCGGGCGTACCATTCGCTGGGCAGCACATCCGGTTCGGCCAGGAACAGGTTGAACATCTCTCCCAGCATGCGCCGCGCCTGGCTGCGGGTGCGGTTGACCTTCCAGTGGCGGTACATCCGCTCCATCAGGAAGGCTCGGAGCGCCGACAGATCCTCGACCATGTCGCGGGAGAACGCGACCAGGGCATGGTCGAGGTCGCGGACATCCTCGGGCGAACCCACCTTGCCGGCGACCGCGCGGCGGCGGGTTTCCGCCAGCACATCGGCGACCATCGCCCCGATCATCCGGCGCACGGCTTCCAGGCGCAGGATGCCCGGGTCGCAGTCGGGGTAGTCGGCGATGGCGCTCGCCACATGCGGGCCGATCAGCGGCACCTGGCGAAGCTCCTCCAGATTGAAGAGCCCAGCCTGGACCCCGTCGTCCACGTCGTGGTTGTTGTAGGCGATGTCGTCCGCCAGCGCGGCCACCTGGGCTTCCGCCGACGCCCAGCTCCCCAGGCGCAGGTCGTACTCGGCGTCGAACTCGCCGATGGCGCTCCAGGAAGGTTGCTCGAGCTTCTCCACGACCGGGCCGTTGTGCTTGATGATCCCCGCCAGGGTCTCCCAGGTCAGGTTCAGGCCTTCGAACCGGGGGTAGCGGCGCTCAAGCTTGGTGACCACGCGGAAGGTCTGCACGTTGTGGTCGAAGCCGCCGAAGCCCTGCATCTGGACCTGCAGCTCGTCTTCCCCGGCGTGGCCGAACGGCGGGTGGCCGAGGTCGTGGGCCAGCGCGATCGTCTCGGCGAGGTCCGCGTCGAGCCCGAGCGCGGTCGCGAGCGAGCGGGCGATCTGCGCCACCTCCAGCGAGTGGGTCAGCCGCGTGCGGAAGTGATCGCCCTCGTGCGCCACGAAGACCTGCGTCTTCTCCTTCAACCGCCGGAAGGCGGTCGAATGGATGATCCGATCGCGGTCGCGGGCGAACGGGGTGCGGGTGGCGCTCTCCGGCTCTGCGACCTTGCGGCCTCGGGATCTGGCGGGGTCCTGGGCGTAAGGGGCTCTGACGAAAGGGGCCATCAAATCCATCTGTAGCAAGGCGGGGGTTGGTCGAAGCCGCCGGGCGTCACATATAGTGCAGGCGTTTCATTCGTCTAACCGTGATGACCCAACCCGTGACCGACCTCACACTCAGCCCTTCGGCGGCCCAGCGCATCCACGCCATCGGCAAGGCCGAGGGCCGGGCGGTGATGTTGCGCATCGCCGTCGAAGGCGGCGGCTGCTCCGGCTTCCAGTACCAGTTCGACCTGGTCGAAGAGGCGCAGCCCGACGACCTGCGGATCGAGCGCGACGGCGCCGCAGCCCTGGTCGACGAGATGTCCCTCGTCCTGCTGAAGGGCTCCGAGATCGACTTCGTCGACGAGTTGGCCGGCGCGGAGTTCAGGGTGCGCAACCCCAACGCCAAGTCGAGCTGCGGCTGCGGGGTCAGCTTCTCCATCTAAGGCGGCTGTTGCGAAGGCGAGCACCGGCGTAACCTCGGGTGATCTCGGGAGGACGTCGAATGCCTTCGATCCGTTTCCGCCGCCTGGGCCTGGCGTTGGGCGCCGCCCTGCTGATCGCGACGCCGGCCCTGGCCCAGACCTATGACGGCGACTGGGCCGGCGCGCTCTCGGCTGGGGGCCAGACGCTGCATCTCGAACTGCACATCAAGACCGAAGGCGGGACGTCCAGCGCCGTGCTCGACAGCTTGGACCAGGGCGCGACGATCCCCTCCACGGCGGTGAAGACCGACGGCGGCGAGCTTTCGGTGCTGTTCCTGCCGATCGGCGGCGAGTTCAAGGCCAAGCTCTCCGCGGACGGCAAGACCCTGGACGGAACCTGGAGCCAGGGCGCGACCATGCCCCTGGTCATGACCCGAAAGGCGCCCGCCGCCGGCAAATAGTGCTGAAGCGGCGAGGCTCAGCCCGCGGCGGCCAGCCTCGGCCGCCGGCGCGCCAGTTCGTAGAGCGCATAGCCATGGGTGATCATCAGCAGAGGCACATAGAGGACCGGGATCGCATAGGCTGCGCCGAGCGCGCCCGCATGCTCCGGCAACCCGCCTTGGACCGCATGCCAATAGTCGAGCAGCAGATCGCCGACGCCCACGAGGTTGAACGCCACGACGAAGGCCCAGAACAGCGGCGGTATCCGCACCGTCAGCAGCGCCAGGAGGGCGAGCAGGCCGGTGGCGAAATCGCCGTAGGCCGCCGCCGGAGCGAAACCCTCGGGCAGGCCAGGACCCACGACGCCGGGAACCATGAAGACGAGGCCGAAGAAGCGGAAGGCGTGCAGGGTGGCGATCGCGCGATGGGCCTGCACGGGGTCCATCGACCTGAGCCTGGGCAGGCCATAGGCGCCGAAGCACAGTAGCCAGGCGACGTAGCCAAGGATCATTTGGATAAGGAAGATCGGTCCGATCGGCATCTGGGCCTCCTGCAAAGTCTCAGGAGCTCATCTAGGGTCGCCACTATCGCCCAACTATCCGGCATAATATCCATAGGGAATGAAGCCCAGCTACACAGTCCGACACGGGGCGCTAGAGGGGGTCGAGACGTTCCTCGCCGTGGCGAGGGCGCGCAGCTTCCGGCGTGCGGCCGCCGAGCTCGGGGTGACGCCGTCGGCGGTGAGCCAGGCGGTCCGCAGCCTCGAAGCACGGCTTGGCGCAGCGCTTTTCACGCGCACGACGCGCAGCGTCGGCCTGACCGAGGCTGGTCAACGTTTCTTCGACCGGGCCGGGCCCGCCTTCGCCGAACTCGTGGCCGCCGGCGAGGTGGCGCGCGACCTGGGCCAGCGGCCGACCGGGCTGCTGCGCCTCTCCGTGCCCCGCGGCGTGGTCCCCCTGCTGCTCGAGCCGGTGATCGCCTCCTTCGCCCAGGCCTATCCGGAGATCGAGCTGGAGATCGCCGCCAGCGAGGAGATGGTCGACCTGGCCGCCGGCGGCTTCGACGCCGGGATCCGTTTCGGGCAGTTCATCGCCCCCGACATGGTGGCCGTGCGGCTGACCTCGCCCTTTGCCTTCGCCGTCGTCGCCAGCCCCGACTATCTCGCGGGCCACGGCCGTCCGCAGAGCGTGGACGACCTGCACCGGCATGCCTGCCTGCGCTTGCGCCGCTCCAACGGCGCGATCGCCAACTGGGCCTTTCTCCAGGGCGGCGAGCGCATCGAGGCGGCGGTCGCCGGCCCGCTGATCGCGCACGACTATCCGACGCTGCTCGGCGCTGCGATTGGCGGCGCGGGCCTGGCGCAGCTGCCCGGGCCGCTGATCCGCGCGCCGGTCGCCGACGGGCGGCTGGAGGCGGTGCTCGACGACCTCGCGATCATGACGCCCGGCGTGTTCCTCTATCATCCAGGCAAGCGCCAGATGCTGCCGAAGCTGCGCGCCTTCATCGACCACATCAAATCGGCGCCCTGATACGACGAGGCTTGCGGGACTTGTCGCAGCAACGGAAAAAGCCTTGCGCCCGCGCCTCCGCGGGGACGAGCGATTGATGGGAGTTCGCGCGGACATGCGCATCGCCACCTGGAACGTGAACTCGGTCAACGCGCGCCTGGAGACGGTGCTGAAGTGGTTCGAAGCCGCGCAGCCCGACGTCGCCTGCCTGCAGGAGATCAAGTGCGTCGACGAGAAGTTCCCGGCCGACGCCTTTGAACGGCTTGGCTATAACGTCGCGGTGCATGGCCAGAAGTCCTACAACGGCGTCGCCATGCTCTCGAAGACCCCGCTGGAGGACGTGCGCCGCGGCCTGCCCGGCGACGACGGCGACGACCACGCCCGCTACATCGAAGCGGTGATCTCGGGCCCCACGCCGGTGCGGGTGGCCTCGATCTACCTGCCCAACGGCAATCCGGTGGAAAGCGAGAAGTTCGCCTACAAGCTGGCCTGGATCGAGCGCCTGAGCCGCCACGCCCGCGACCTCCTCGCGCTGGAGGAACCCCTGGTGCTGACCGGCGACTACAACGTTATCCCGGAGGTTCGCGACGCGGAGTTCCCCGCCAACTGGGAGGGCGACGCCCTGTTCCGGCCGCAGACCCGCGAAGCGTTCCGCGCGCTGAAACACCTGGGCTTGACGGACGCTTACCTGCAGGCCGACGGAGCGCCTGGCGCCTACACCTTCTGGGACTATCAGGCCGGCGCCTGGCAACGGAACAACGGCATCCGCATCGACCACGCCCTGCTCTCGCCCCAGGCCGCCGACCTTCTGAGCGGGGCGGTGATCCACCGCGACGTGCGCGGCTGGGACAAGCCGTCGGACCACGTGCCCTTCGTCGTCGAACTGGAGGCCTGAGCCCGACCCCCTGCCCTCTCGCCTTGCGGGGCCGAAGCGCTTAGCTTCGCGGTTATGGACGATATCACCCGCCTCGTGGCCCTGCTCGTGCTGGCTGGCGCGGCCGTGACCGTGCTGGCGGGATTCGCGCGCTGGTACATGGACGAGGGCCGCCGCGTCCGGCGCGGCCTCAAGGCCGTGCTCAAGGGCGACGTGCACGGCTACCTGGTGGCGCGCGGGCGCGGTCGCGGGATCGGCTTCGACTTCACCTCCAACGCGGTCGCGGTGGTCTGGGACACCGGCGCCTGGGGCCTGGTCTACGCCCTGGACGAGCTGATGGGTTGCGAGGCGATCGTCGACCGCCAGGTCGTCGGCCGTGTCCACCGCGGCGAGGCGCGCCGGGCGCTGGACGCCTTCGACGCCGAGGAGCGCGTGGCGCTGCGGCTGATCTTCGACGACCCCGGCCATCCTGACTTCGTGCTCGACCTGTGGCTGCCGCAGGACGCCGGACGCCGCGACGAGCTGCCGCCCGGCGAAGCCATCGCCGAGGCCAACCGCTGGCTGGCGCGGATCGAGGCCCTGCTGCGCCGGCCGATGACCGCAAGACGGGCCGCGCCGTCGGTCACCCCCGTGGCCTCCAGCCCGCCGCCGGCCCCCCAGCGCGTCGAGGCCGACGACGGGGCGGAAGACGACGACGACCAGGACGACAGGGCTGTCATCTGACAGCGCAATTCATCTGGTCCGACCGCCGGGCCATGGAGGCATCGAGATGCTCAGCCTGATCGCCGCCGCCAGCTTCTTCCTGGCCATCCACCTGCTGGTTTCGGGTACGCGCGTACGCGACGCCCTGACCGGCCGGATCGGCGTCGGGCCGTATATGGGCCTCTTCTCGCTGTCGTCGCTCGCCGGCATCGCATGGCTGGGCATAGCCTTCGCCCAGGCGCGCCACGCGCCGGCCAACCAGGCGTTCTGGGATCTCACGCCGGCCACGCGCTGGGTGCAGATCGCCCTGCAACTGCTGGCCATGCTGCTGATCGTGCCCGGGCTGACGACGCCCAACCCGACCAGCGTGCGCCAGGAGGGCGCGCTGGAGCGGCCCGACGTGGTGCGCGGCATGCTGCGCATCACCCGCCACCCGTTCCTGTGGGGCGTCGCGGTCTGGGCGGGCGGACACCTGCTGGTCAATGGCGAGGCCGCGTCGATCGTGCTGTTCGGCGCGATGCTGATCCTGGCGCTGTTCGGGACCGCCAGCATCGACGCCAAGCGCCGCCGTGCGCTCGGCGCAAAGTGGGAGACCTTCGCGGCCCAGACCTCGAACGTCCCGTTCGCCGCCATCGCGCAAGGCCGCCAGCGCCTGAGCCTCAGCGAGATCGGCTGGTGGCGGATCGTGCTCGCCGTCGGCGTCTGGGCCGCGCTGGCCTGGGCGCATCCCTACCTGTTCGGGGTCAGGGCGCTGCCTTAACTGAGCGCGAAGTCCGCCGCCGCCTCGCAGTGGGCGATCGCGGTGTCGACGGTGGGCAGCGGCATGCGGCCGGGATCCAGCAGCAGGCCGATCTCGGTGCAGCCGAAGATGATCCCGTTGGCTCCGGCCGCACGGGCGTCTTCGATCATCCCCAGCACCACCGCCCTGGACGCCTCGGTGATCACGCCCACCACCAGTTCGTCGTAGATGATGGCGTGGAGCCGGTCCCGGTCGGCCTTGGAGGGCGTCATGACCCCAAGGCCGGCGGCCTCCAGGCGCTCGGCGTAGAACGGCTTTTCCATGGTGAAGCGCGTGCCGAGCAGCAGCGCCTTGGTGACGCCGCGGGCCTTCAGCGCCTGGGCCGTCGCGTCGGCGATGTGGATCAGAGGCGCCGACACCGCCGCCGACACCTGCGCAGCGTTGAGGTGCATGGTGTTGGCGCAGATCAGGATGGCCTGGGCGCCGGCGCCTTCCAGCCGTCGCGCGGCGTCGGCCAGGATCGCGCCGGTGGCCTCCCAGTCGTCGGCGCTCTGGAGTTCCGCGACCGGCGCGAAGTCCACCGACCACAGGACGAGCTGCGCCGAATGCAGCCCGCCCAGCCGCTCGCGCACCAGCCGGTTCAGCGCCTGGTAGTAGACCGTCGTGCTCTCGGCGCTCATGCCGCCGATCAGGCCCAAGGTCTTCATGGCCGCGGCCCTTCAGAGGTCGGCGTAGACGTGCCGCTCGGCCGCCGCGCCGGGATGGGTGACCGCGCCCAGGTGAGCCGGCCCCACGATCTGGGCGTATTTCCACAGCGCGCCGGAGCCATAGGCGGTCTGCCGCGGCGCCCAATGGCGACGGCGGTTCTCCAGCTCGATGGGGTCGACCTCCAGGTCGATGATCCCGGCGTCGGCGTCGATGTGGATGATGTCGCCATCCTTGATGAGCCCGATCGGCCCGCCAAGCTGCGCCTCCGGCCCGATATGGCCGACGCAAAGCCCGCGGGTGCCGCCGGAGAAGCGGCCGTCGGTGATCAGGGCCACCTTGTCGCCGCGTCCCTGGCCGGACAGCGCCGCGGTGGTCGACAGCATCTCGCGCATGCCCGGCCCGCCGCGCGCGCCCTCGTAGCGGATCACCAGGACGTCGCCGTCTTCGTAGGCGCCGGCCTCGACCGCCTCGAAGCAGGCCTGCTCGCCGTCGAACACCCGCGCCGGCCCGCGATGGCTGCGGTGCGAGGTCATGCCCGCAACCTTCACGATGGCGCCGTCGGGGGCCAGCGAACCCCAGAGGCCGACCACCCCGCCGGTCGGCGACAGCGGCTGCGACACGGGACGGATCACGTCCTGGTCGCTGCGCCACTCCACGCCTTCGAGGTTCTCCGCGATGGTCTTGCCGGTGACGGTCATGCAGTCGCCGTGGATGTAGCCGCCCTCCAGCAGGGTCTTCAGCAGCATCGGCATGCCGCCGGCCTCGCCCATGTCCTTGGCCACATAGCGGCCGCCGGGCTTCAGGTCGGCGATGTAGGGCGTGCGCTGGGCGATCTCGGCGAAGTCACGCAGGGTGAACTCGATCCCGCACTCATGCGCCATGGCCGGCAGGTGCAGCCCGCCGTTCGTCGAGCCGCCGGTCGCCGCCACCACGACGGCGGCGTTCTCGAAGGACTTGCGCGTGACGATGTCGCGCGGCCGCAGGTTGGTCTCGATCAGCCGCACCACCGCCTCGCCCGAGGCCACCGCGTAAGCGTCGCGGCTCTCGTAGGGCGCCGGCAAGGACGCCGACAGCGGCAGGGCCAGGCCGATGGCTTCCGACACGCAGGCCATGGTGTTGGCGGTGAACTGCCCGCCGCAGGCGCCGTCGGACGGGCAGGCGTGCTGCTCCAGGTCGCAGAGGTCCTCCAGGCTCATCCGGCCGGCGGAATGCATGCCGACGCCTTCGAAGACGTCGACCACGGTGACGTCACGGTGCGCCCAGCGGCCCGGAAGGATGGAGCCGCCGTAGAGGAAGACCGACGGCACATTGAGGCGCAGCATCGCCATCATCATCCCCGGCAGGGACTTGTCGCAGCCGGCGACGCCCACCAGCGCGTCATAGGCGTGGCCGCGCATGGTGAGCTCGACCGAGTCGGCGATCAGGTCGCGGCTGACCAGCGACGAGCGCATGCCCTCGTGGCCCATGGCGATGCCGTCGGTGACGGTGATCGTGCAGAACTCGCGCGGCGTCGCGCCGGCGGCCTTCACGCCCGCGGCGACGGCGTGCGCCTGGCGCATGAGCGCGGTGTTGCAGGGGGCGGCTTCATTCCAGCAGGAGGCGACACCCACGAAGGGCTGCGCGATCTCGCGGCTGCCAAGGCCCATGGCGTAGTAGTAGGACCGGTGCGGCGCGCGCGCCGGCCCCTCGGTCACGTGACGGCTGGGGAGCCTGGTCTTGTCCCAGCTGCCGTCCGGTTTGCGGTGCATGTGGATATCGCCTCCCACGTCGAGGCGTCTTCCTTAAGCGTGCAGCGCAGCGCGCGAAAGGCCAGGCCGCGCGAAAATTCGCCCCTGGCGACAACTCAACCGGAAGATGTCCACTCGTTCCGGGGCCGCAACATTATTGCGGCGTAGAAATCCATTTCCGAGCGTCGCGTATGAGGAAAAACGATGTTTTGTTACGGAAAATTCTCACTTTCGAAATGTGAGTACGGCCGCAAATTCCAAAGTTCACTCACAATCAATGCTGGCATATTCCAGTCAAAGATAAGCAATTCATAACCTCCAGGACCAGCTTTCGCCGCACAATTCGCGCTGAATCAGAATCCACCTCTGCCGCAACTGTGTCTCCAAAGCCAACATCAGCGATTGGCGGTTAGTTATCGGCGATCATTTTGCCCATTCACGTTGACGACCTGTAATGTGTGCTTCAGCCTCCCCTACAAGCGCAGGCAATAGCGCTTCCTAAAACTCATAAGCTGCGGGGAGGCAGCTCATATGCAGTGGAAACACGCCCTTATGGCGTCCAGCGCCATGCTGGCCGCAGCGCTCGGCACGACAGCGCACGCTCAGTCCAAGTCCGGCTCAACGGCCGCCGCGAGCAACACTATCGCAGAGTTGGTGGTGACCGCCGAAAAGCGGGCCCAGAGCCTGCAGGACGTGCCGGTGGCCATTTCGGCCTTCACCTCGGAACGTCGTGACCTGGTCGGCATCAACACCATCGCCGACATGACCAACTTCACGCCGGGCCTGGAATATAACGCCTCGAACGACCGCAACACGCTGCGCGGCATCGGCCGCCTGACCAATGTGCACGCGGCCGACATTTCCGTGGCGCAGTATTCCGACGGCATCTACACCTCCTCGACCGTTGAGGCCGGCAAGACGCCGCTGTTCGTGGATCGGGTGGAAGTGCTGCGCGGCCCGCAGGGCACGCTCTACGGCCGCAACTCCATCGCCGGCACGATCAACATCATCTCCAAGCGTCCGACGGAGGACCCCTACGCCGAGGTCCGCGCGCAATACCAGAATTACAACCACTTCATCGTCGAGGCCGCGGCCTCCGGCCCCACCCCGATTCCCGGCGTGCAGTTCCGCATCGCCGCCAACTGGGAGAAACAGACCGAGGGCTGGTTCCACAACGTGATCCCCGGCTTTCACGACGAAGGCGGCGTGATCGACCAGACCTATGTCGAAGGCCAGTTGAAGATGACCTTCAACGACCACTTCGACGGTTGGGTGAAGCTGGCTACGGCCCATTGGGCGAACGAGGGCGGCGGCCCCGGCCAGCGGACCGGCTACACGTCCGGCCCGTTCGGGACCTACCAGACCAACAGCCCGGGCTTCTACGTCAACGCGGCCTACGCCTGCTTCCCCAACACCGGCGTCACCAACATCACGACCATCGGCAACGTCCCGCTCGCCCAAGCCTGCGCGAACCCGGCCGACAGGAACAGGCGAGACTATTCATCCCCCTTTCAGGCCAGCGCCAAGCTGACCGGGGTGGCGATCTTTTCGAGTGAGTTCACCTACCACTTCGACAACATGGACCTGAAGTATATCGGCGGCGGGACCAAATATAACTACCAGGCCATCCTGCCGAGCGACGCGCCCGGAATTACCGGATTCACCTTGCCCAACTTCGTAGGCGGGCCGGGGGCCCAGATCTTGCCGCGGGAAGCCGCGTATTATCGCGAGGATCTGACGTGGTACAGCCATGAGCTGAACCTCGCGTCGACCGGAAACGGCCCATTCCAATGGCTCGCGGGCCTCTATTACTACGATGAGAGCTACCTCCAGCCGACGGCGGGCGTGCTGCTCGACCAGACGCAGGTCAATGGGCCCTTCCTGACCGGCGCCACCTGCGCCTTCACCAGCAACGTCTGCCCGAACACGCCAGGGCTGAACCGCTTTTATGACGACCGTCCCGCCATCGCGACGACAAGCAAGGCGGCCTATGCCCAGATCGACTGGAATTTCGTCGAGCACTGGAAGACGACGCTCGGCATCCGCTACACCCAGGACCACAAGCGCGGCACCGAAGACGGACGGTTGCTCTGCTTCGACGTCGCGACCTGCACGGGCGGGTTCGGGCCCGAGGTGCTCGGAAACAACCTCATCGACCTTACGCAGATCCCGATCGTCGTGACCGGCGGCCTGCTGCCCGGACAGGCCGGCGCGCCTGGCGTGGCCAAGGGCGTGTCGAGCCTGACCACCATCGATCCGGCGACCGGCTTTGCGCACCGCAACTACGACGACAAGTGGTCGGCGACCACCGGCACCGCCGGCCTGCAATGGGATCCCGATCCGGACACCATGGCCTATTTCCGCTATAGCCGCGGCTACAAGGCGGGCGGGTTCAACATCGGCAACGCCGCCTTCTTCAACGCCAATCCGGAGACCAACCCGGAACACGTGAACGCCTATGAAATCGGCATGAAGAAGGACTTCGGCCGTACGTTGCAGACCAACCTTGCGGTCTTCTACTACGACTATTCCAACTACCAGGCGCCGATCACGATCGTGCCGACGAGCGGCGGCGTCGGGATCGCCCAGGGCGTGTTCTTCAACATCCCGAAATCGGTGTCCCAGGGCGTCGAGTTGGAGACCACCTGGCAGCCGATCGAACACCTCCAGATCCTGTTCAACTACTCCTACCTGGACGCGCATATCAAAAGGGCCACCGGCGTCGTCGATCCCGCCGACCCCACCGCGATCATGCCGGGCGCCAAACCCGCCATCGTCGGCGGAAGCTGCACGGCCAACCCGACCGGCTCGTGCGACGTCTTCACCGGCAATGTGCAGCGCGGCCAGGACCTGAGCGGCAACAACCTGCCGAACGCGCCCAAGAACAAGGTCGCGCTGAACGTCAACTACACCTGGGAATTGCCCTCCGGGAACCTGACCGGCGGTGCGACCTACGTCTGGCGCGACCAACAGTACGGGTCATTGTTCAACCGGTCGTACTACCTCGCCCCGAGCTGGAGCCAGGTCGATCTGCGGCTCGTCTATACCGACACCGCGAAGAAATACACGATCATCGGCTTCGTAAAGAACGTCGGCGACACCTTCGGCTATGAGGCCGGAACGACAGCCAGCCGCCGTGCGGGCTTCGTGCCGGCCTACGCCCTCGGCAAGGCCGGCATCGGGGCCACGCCGGTTCTGCAGGGCATCTCCAGCACCTACACCCTGACGCCGCCGCGGACCTACGGCATCGAGCTGCAGTACCGCTTCTTCTAGGCGGCGGTTCGAGCAATGACGAAGGCGCTCCGCTCCGGCGGGGCGCCTTTTTCTTTGGGATGCGGGAAGTCCGCGCGGCCTACAGGGCCTTCTCGATCGCGCCGGTGATCTCGGGCGCCTCGGGCTCAGTGCGGGGCCCGAAGGCCTGGATCGCCTCGCCGTGCTTGCCGATCAGGATCTTGTGGAAGTTCCACACCGGCACCGCCGCCTCGCCCAGCTGATCCTCGGCCCACTTGTAGAAAGGATGCGCGCCCTCGCCCTTCACCTCCACCTTGGAGGTCAGCGGGAAATCGACGTTGAACCGGGTTTCGCAGAAGGTCTTGATCTCGGCTTCGCTGCCCGGCTCCTGGCCGGCGAACTGGTTGCAGGGCACGCCCAGCACCACCAGGCCCTGGTCCTTGTAGTCGGAGTAGAGCTTCTCCAGCCCGTCATACTGTGGCGTCAGCCCGCAGGCCGAGGCGGTGTTCACCACCAGAACGACCTTGTCCTTGAAGCTCGTGAGCGGCAGCGGCGCGCCGTCGATGGTCTGGAACGAATAGTCATAGGCGCTGGCGGTCATGGCGAGGCTCCTCAAAGGTCCGGGACGCTCGACGCTAGCCCCTTCAGCCGGGGTTCGCCAACGCCTGCTCGACGGCGAGCGCCAGGTCGAGCGCGCGGATCGCCTCCTCGGCGGTGACGACCGGCCGAGGCGCCTGCCCCCGCACCGCCTGCAGGAAGCCTTCCACGCTGACGCCGAGCGGGTCGGTCCCGGCCCGCGTGCCGGCGAGGTCGGCGTTGAGCGCAAAGGGCGTGGTGTTGCGGAAGGTGCGCGCCACGAAGTCGATCTCGACCTCGCCGGAGGGGTAGGCGATCCGCATCACGCGCTTGCGCGCCGGCGCCTGGCGCGAGACGTCGAAGATGGCGGTGAAGCCGTCCTCGAAGCTGACCTCGGCGCGCGCCACGTCCCAGACGCCGTCGTTGCTCAGCGTTCCCTCCCCTTCCGCGGTCACCGGATCGGCAGCGGAGATGGCGAGCGCCAGGTCGATGTCGTGGACCATGAGGTCGAGGACGGCGGAGACGTCGCGGCCGCGGTCCGACGGCGGGCCGTGGCGCAGGGCTTCCAGCCGCAGCGGCTGCTCGGGGATGTCCAGCAGGCCCATGGCCTGGAAGCCGACCCGTTCCTGATGCCCACAGGCGACGACCAGCCCCTTGGCGGCGGCCGCCGCGCGCACCTTCTCGCCGTCGGCGACGTTCGTGGCGATGGGCTTTTCGATATAGACCGGCTTGCCGGCCGCCAGCGCCGCCAGCGCGTGCTCTGCGTGGAGGCTCGCGGGCGAGGCCACCGTCACCACGTCGACCGCGTCGAGGAATTCCGCCAGGTCGGTGAAGCCGCGGCCGCCCAGCGGCATCGCCACGCCCGCCGCGCGATCCGGATGGATGTCGAGCACGGCCGAGAGCACGACGCCGGGCAGCCTGGCGTACTGGCCCGCGTGGTAGCCGCCGAACACGCCCGCGCCGATCACGCCGCCCCGCAAGGGTTCAGACATGGGCGGACTCAGCCATCGAAAGCTCCAAGCGCGGAAAGCTGCGGACGAGGCCCGCCGCCTATCAGGTCATGGCCCTCGACGCCACCCGTGCGGTGGAGCTAAACAAGTGTTTGAACGAGACCGAGGGAGCCGAACGCCATGACCACCGTCCGCGAGATCCGCCTGAAGAGCCGCCCGTCCGGCCTGCCGACGCCCGAGAACTTCGAGATGGCCAGTGTCGACCTGCCCGCGCCCGGCGCAGGCGAGGTGCAGGTGAAGAACCTCTGGATGACCGTCGACCCCTACATGCGGGGGCGGATGAACGACGTGAAGAGCTACGCTCCGCCCTTCCAGCTCGGCAAGGCGATGGACGGCGGGGCCATCGGCGAGGTCACGATCTCCAACGACCCCGCATTGAAGCCGGGCGACCTCGTGCAGTCCGGCTTCGGCTGGCGCGAGGGGTTCAACGCGCCGGCGGCCCAGGTGCAGAAGCTCGATCCGGGCAAGCTGCCGGTGCAGGCTTTCCTGGGCGCGGCGGGCATGCCGGGCCTGACCGCCTATGCCGGCCTGCTGAAGATCGCCGCCCTGAAGGACGGCGACGTGGTGTTCGTCTCCGGCGCGGCCGGGGCGGTGGGCTCGATGGTCTGCCAGATCGCCAAGGCCAAGGGCCACACGGTGATCGGCTCGGCGGGCGGGGCGGAGAAGGTCGCCTTCCTGAAGGAGATCGGGGTCGACCACGTCATCGACTACAAGGCCCAGCCGGACCTGAACGCGGCGCTGGCGGCGGCGGCCCCGGACGGCATCGACGTCTATTTCGACAACGTCGGCGGCGCGCACCTCGAGGCCGCGCTGAACTCGGCCAAGCTGTTCGCGCGCTTCGCGATCTGCGGGATGATCTCGATCTACAACGCGACCCGGCCGGAGCCCGGCCCCTCCAACCTCGCCCAGCTGATCGGCCGCAACATCCGCATGGAGGGTTTCATCGTCTCGCATCACTACGCGATGATGCCGCAGTACATCGCCGACCTGTCGAAGTGGGTGGCCGAAGGCAAGGTCACCTGGAAGGAGACGGTCTTCGAGGGGATCGACAAGGCGCCGGAGGCGTTCATCGGTCTCTTCAAGGGCGAGAACCTCGGCAAGATGCTGGTCAAGCTCGCCTAGGGCGGCGGCGCCCGGAAAAAGCGTCGTTGGCCGGTCGCAATCTAAGGGTCTAGAACCCTGCGTCGCCGCCTTTTTCGGAGCCTGCCGTGCCGCGCCTGTTCAGCGCCTATGTGATCGTCGACTGGAGCGCGGCCTCCAAGCCGACCACGGGCGCGGATTCCATCTGGATCGGCGTGCTGAAGCGCGACGTGCGCTTCCGGCTGGCGTTCGAGAGCTTCAACGAGGCGACGCGGAGCGCGGCCGAGGCGCGGCTGAACACCATCCTCGCCGACCTGAAGAAGCGCTCGGAGCGGGCGCTGGTCGGCTTCGACTTCCCGCTGGGCTTCCCGCGCGGCTTCGCTGAGGCCTTGAAGCTCAAAGGGGAGCCCTGGCGCGCCGCCTGGGACGAGCTTGGCAAGCGGGTCGTGGACAAGCCCACCAACGTCAACAACCGCTTCAACGTGGCGGCCCAGCTCAATCGCCTCCTGACCGACGGGCCGTTTCCCTTCTGGGGCGCGCCGCCCAAGGACGTGCAGACGACGCTCAGCGCCACCAAGCCCAGGCCGCATGGCCCCGACGACCTGCCGGAGTTCCGCCACGCGGACCTGGCGGCCAAGGGCGCGGCCTCGATCTGGAAGACCTATTACAACGGCTCGGTCGGCGGGCAGGCGATCATGGGCATCCCCCTGGTGCGGCGGCTGAAGGACGCCCGCGGCGAGGCCGCCAGGGTCTGGCCGTTCGAGACCGGCTTCCGGCCGCTCACCGAGGCCGAACTGGCCGGCGTCGAGGTGGTGCTGGCCGAGATCTACCCCTCGATGCACAAGGTCCAGGCCCTGCCCGGCGAGGTGAAGGACCAGGCCCAGGTGCGCACCACCGCCGAGCACTTCGCCAGGCTCGACGAGGCCAACAAGCTGGGCGCCGTCTTTGGACCGGCCAAGGGGATGGCCGCCGAGGCGGTGCTGGACGCCGAGCGCGAAGAAGGCTGGATCCTGGGCGCCGGCTGACCGGGCCTACCCCCGCCGGCTCAGGATCCAGAAGCGGCCGAGCAGCAGGCCGCCGGAGATGAAGCTGGCGATCACCACTGCCCAGACCATGCCGATGATGCCCATGCCCTTCGGGATCGCCAGCCACCAGGCGAGCGGCATCATCACCAGGATATAGCTGGTCAGGTGCGTGCCGGTGGGGACCCACACGTCGCCGCGGGCTCGGAGCGACTGGGCCGTCACCACCTGCAGCGAGTCCGGGAAATACATCAGGCACGACAGCGCCAGCGCCGGGATCGCCATGAGCAGCGTCGCCGGGTTGTTCGTGTAGGCGCTGGAGATCAGCGCCGCGTTCGGCCAGATCGCGAAGGAGACCAGCAGGCCGAAGACCCCGGTCACCGAGAAGGCCACCACGCCGGCGCGGATCACGCCGGCCGGATCGCGCGCGCCATAGGCCCGGCCCACACGGACCGCCGCGCCCGTCGAGAGGCCGAGCGGCGCCATGAAGACGATGGCCGCCACGTTCAGCACGATGGTCCAGGCCGCGACCGCCAGCCCGCCGATCCAGCCGGCGATGATGTTCATGCTGGCGAAGGCCGCCACCTCGAAGAAGTTCGACGCGCCGGCCCCGAAGCCGATCCGGCGCTGCTCGGCCTCGGCGGCGCGGTTGCGCTCAGGCTTGTCGAAGACCCCGAGCGTGCGGGCCTCCGGCATCAGCGCGATATAGCCCAGCATGGCGACGGCCAGGAAGGTCCGCGCCCCGGTGGTGGCCCAGGCGCCGCCCATGGCGCCTAGCGCCGGCAGGCCAAAGGTCCCCGGCACCAGCAAGAGGTCGAGGCCGAGGTTGATGGCGTTGGCGATCCACATGGCCCAGGCGCCCGGGCCGGGCCGCGACAGGCCCTCCATCCAGAAGCTGGCGCTGACGCTGAGCGCGTAGCCGGGCAGCGACAGGCAGAAGACCAGCAGCACGCGGCTGGCCCCGTCGGCCAGGCTCTTCTCCAGCCCGATGGCGTGCAGGAACACCGGGCCCCCCAGCGCCAGCACGACCGCCGAGATCGCCCCGATCCACAGGCTGTAGGAAAGCCCGCGGCGCAGCACCGCGCCGGTCTCGTTGCGCCGCCCCTCGCCGATCGCGCGCGCGGTCATCACCTGCACGCCGGAGAGCAGGCCGATGGCCATGGTCACCACCACGCTGGTCGGCGCCCAGCCCAGGGCGTGGTAGCCGAGTTCAGTCGCCGAATAGCGCCCCACCACCACCGCGTCGGAGAGGCCCATGGCCATGATCCCCAGGCGCGAGATCACCACCGGCCCGGAGAGCTTCATCAGCTCGGCCAGCTCGGTGCGGACAGGACGGGGGCGCCCTGCCGCAATGGAGGGCGCCTGGGCCTTTTGAAGGTCCATGGGGGTAGCGCCTGGTTTTCAAAGAGGCGGCGACACTCCGATCTCTGCCCCGCCGCGGCAAGCCAAGCTTCGGCGGCCCGCCGCCACGGCGCAACGCCCGTGCCACGGAAGGCACATCGGATGCGGACAGGCGCGAGCTTGTCCGCCATCATGGCCCGCAGGCTCGGCGCGCCGAGCCTGTCCCGAGTTTAAGCTGACGGCGCAGACGATGATCCGACCGGACGATCTCCCGCAGGCCTTCCAGTCCGCCTGGAACGCGCACGACATGGAGGCGTTCGGCGCCTTGTTCCACGCCGACGCGACCTTCGTGAACCGGTTCGCGACCTTCACCCGCGGCGTCGAAGAGATCGTCGCCCTGCACCGGGGCATCCACGAGACCGTCTATCGGGACTCCACCCTTCAGAACGAGCTGATCGCGGCGGACCGGATCGCGCCGGGCGTGGCGATCGTGCATTTCTGGAGCCGGCTGACCACCGGCGCCGCGCACCCGGCCGGGCCGCACCAGGTGGACACGCTGATCCTGGCGGTGCTCGCCGAACGCCACGGCGCTTGGCGCATCCAGGCGGCCGAGAACGTCACCCTGACCGACCCCAGGACCGGCGCGGGCGTCCTGCGTTCATAGGGTCCCGGCACAGGGCCACGGCGGCCCGGGCCACGCAGCCCAAGGCGCCGACCTCATCTGGCGACGAACGACATCGCGATGGGTCACCCGGACAAGCCGGGTGATGACGGCTGGGAAGGTTGAGTCGCCAACCTCGCCCGACAGCCAGCCCAGCGGCGCCGCGGCGGTGCCATCGCCGCACGCTGCTCCGCGAACCCGCGGCGGCTAGGCTGTAGCCAGGGATCGGCTCCGGCGGAGCGAGACGCCCGCCA
>Ga0207660_10000906_pt1 | contig 19500 bp, 10 predicted proteins | sample KBSC73BmetaG_FD_184335 | JGI IMG/M metagenome (GOLD analysis project Ga0207660, IMG submission 184335) | Corn rhizosphere microbial communities from Kellogg Biological Station, Michigan, USA - KBS C7-3B metaG (SPAdes) (version 2) | ecosystem: Host-associated > Plants > Roots > Rhizosphere ... | reverse complement strand
CCCGTAACGCTGCTCGATATCGGCGAGCTCGGCGCGCTTCTTGTTGAGCACGTAGACACCTGCCTCCTTGCCGGCGCGCAGCAGGATGCGATCGCCGCGGCCGCGCGTCGCCTCGTCCTCGATGATCCTCAGCGCCGAGAGCCCGGCCGATGCGGCGGTGCGCATGAGGCCCGTGCCTTCGCAGTGCGGGCACGGCTTCGTCGACGCTTCGAGCACGCCCGTCCTCAGGCGCTGCCGGCTCATCTCCATCAGTCCGAAGCTGGAAATCCGGCCGACCTGGATTCGGGCGCGGTCGTTCTTCAGCGCGTCCTTCATCGCCTTCTCGACTTTGCGGACGTGGCTCGACTGCTCCATGTCGATGAAGTCGATGACGATCAGCCCGGCCATGTCGCGCAGCCTCAGCTGCCGAGCGATTTCCTGCGCGGCTTCGAGGTTAGTGTTGAACGCGGTCTGCTCGATATTGTGCTCGCGGGTCGAACGGCCCGAATTGATGTCGATGGATACCAGCGCCTCGGTCGGGTTGATCACCAGGTAGCCGCCGGACTTCAGCTGCACGATCGGCTGGTACATGGCGCTGAGCTGGTCCTCTACACCGTAGCGCTGGAACAGTGGCGTCGTTTCGGTGTGCAGCTTCACCCGGCGCACATGGCTCGGCATCAGCAGCTTCATGAAGCCGCGCGCCTGCTTGTAGCCCTCCTCGCCCTCGACGATCACTTCGTCGATCTCGCGATGGTAGAGGTCGCGGATCGCGCGCTTGATGAGGTCGCTGTCGCGATAGATCAGCGCCGGCGCAGTGCTGGACAGCGTGCGCTCGCGGATTTCGTCCCAGAGCCTGGCGAGATAATCGAAGTCGCGCTTGATCTCGGTTTTGGTCCGCGACAGGCCGGCGGTTCGAACAATGAGCCCCATGGTGGAGGGGAGCTTAAGATCCGCCATGATCGATTTCAGGCGGCTCCGGTCAGCGCCGTTGGAGATCTTGCGCGAAATTCCGCCGCCGTGGCTCGTGTTCGGCATCAGCACGCAATAGCGGCCGGCAAGGCTCAGATAAGTGGTCAGCGCGGCGCCCTTATTGCCGCGCTCCTCCTTCACCACCTGGACGAGAAGCACCTGTCGGCGCTGGATCACATCCTGGATCTTGTACCGGCGGCGCAGCGCCTGGCGCTTCTTGCGAAGCTCGTCTGCGGCAGATTCGTCGACCGGCGATCGGTCCGACCCGGTCCCAGCCTCGGACGTCGCCGCGTCCGCGACGTCCATATCGTCCGGCTCTTCCTCGGGCTGGTCGTCGTGCTCGCCGCCGTCGAGCTCGGCTGCCCGAAGCCGTTCCTCTTCGGCGGCATGCTCGGCTTCCTCGCGCAGCAGCGCTTCGCGGTCGGCCTTGGGGATCTGATAATAATCGGGGTGGATTTCGCTGAACGCCAGGAAGCCGTGGCGATTGCCGCCGTAGTCGATGAACGCCGCCTGGAGCGACGGTTCTACCCTGGTGACCTTGGCGAGATAGATATTGCCTTTGAGCTGTTTGTGCTCAGCGGATTCGAAGTCAAACTCCTCGATCCGGTTTCCCTTGACTACGGCAACCCGGGTCTCCTCCGGGTGGCGCGCATCGATAAGCATGCGCATGGACATTGAAATTTCTCCAGGCGCGGCGCTCGAGCGTTCTTTCGCTCCGCCGCGCGATAATTTGGGCCTCGCCGCCGGCGTACTTGCCGGGGGCGATGGCGGGATGACTGAAATGCGTGTCTGCTCGGCCCGCCATCCCGCGGCAGTGCGCAGGGAACGCCGCTTCACCGAAGAGCGGTAGAAGGGCAGTCTGTGGCGTCATTCGAGCGTCAACCTCGTGGAGCCGCGGTTCGTCGCACCGTCCGCAGCATGAATTCCCCGGCATTGCGCCGAAGATCGCCCGCGAGTTAGCATCGCGGAGTCGGCCCCGCAACCACCGTTGGCTTTTCTTCCGGCAGGAGTGACAGCGGCCGAGCCGCTGCTATTTGATTCGGGAGATGATCAGCGCGAGCACGCTCTCCGACCGCCAGGGACTGTGGGCATTCGTCCTCGGTGTCGTGGCGGTTACCGGCGGCGTGCTCCTTCACATCCCGATGTTTCTGATGGGGCGCCACAACCATTTCATCCTTTATGGGATGCCGATCGGCTGGGACATGATCGCCGGCATGGTCGCGATCATCGGCGGCATCGGAATCGCCGCTTACGGCCTCTTGCCGAGAGACATCGCCGGCCAGATTGCAGCGTCGCAGGAAATCGTCGTCTCGCCACCCGAGGATGCGCCACTCGGCTGGGCGCACTGGACGCTAATGGGCGTGCTCGTCATCGCGCTTGTCATCGACATCATGAAGCCCGCCACGCTCGGCTTCGTACTTCCCGGAATGATGACCGAATATCATGTCGACAAGGCAACCGTATCGCAGTTTCCCTTCTCGGCGCTGGTCGGAACCGTCATCGGGTCGGTGCTGTGGGGCGTCCTCGCCGACATCTACGGCCGCAAGGCCTCGATCCTTCTTGCCGCAGTGATGTTCGTCGGAACGTCGATCTGCGGCGCGATGCCGTCGCTCGCGTGGAACGTTGGCATGTGCTTCCTGATGGGTGTCGCGGCCGGCGGAATGCTTCCCGTCACTTATGCGCTCCTCGCCGAAATGATGCCGAGCAGGCATCGCGGCTGGGCGCTTGTGCTGGTCGGCGGCCTTGGCGCGGTCGGCGGCTACTTCGCGGCGAGCGGCTTCTCCGCTCTACTCCAGCCCTTCTTCGGCTGGCGCATCCTGTGGCTTCTCAACCTGCCGACGGGCCTGACGTTGGTATTGCTCGGAGCATTCATTCCCGAATCCGCGAAGTTCCTGCTCGCCCGCGGGCGCGGCAACGAAGCTCGGCTGGTGATGGAAAGGTTCGGCTCAAAGGCGCACAAGATCCGCGCCACGCAAGAGGCGTCTGCGCGCAAAGAGGTCGTTCAGCTGACGGGGGCAGCCTTGGCCGGGAAGCTTGTCGCCCTCAGCCTGGCCGCGATCTGTTTCGGGCTGATCTACTTCGGGTTGCTGCTTTGGCTTCCCGACGACCTCGTCTCCAAGGGCTACAGTGTTGCAGTCTCGAGCAGGCTGCTCGCGGAAAGCGCGCTGATCGCCTTCCCAACGACGTTCGTCGTCGCCTTCACCTACAGCGCTTGGAGCAGCAAATGGTCGATTGTGGCCTCGCTTGGGGTCACCATCCTCGGGCTGCTTGGAGTGTTGCAGCTCGAGCTGACCCGCAGCGGCAGCCCGGTCATCCCCGTAGCGTTGCTGATCATCGGCACCAACGGCCTGATCGCGATGCTCCTCCCCTATGCGGCGGAGAGCTTTCCACTTCGAATCCGCGGCCGGACCACCGGCGTCGTGGCGGCATGCACCAAGGCCGGCGGGATGTTTGCGCAGTTGCTCGCGCTGTTCGCCCTGGTGCCGGCTCTCAGCCTTGTGGCGGTGGCGATCGTCGTTCCGACGGTGACTGCGCTCATCCTTGTCGCGCTGTTCGGAAAGGAAACGCGCGGCCGCGACCTTCGCGATCTGGATCCTGAGGGGCAGGTGTTTGCCTCTACGGGCCTTTAGGTTCGCACCCGCGGCGCATTCGGCCTTTGCGCTGCTTCAACCTCCCCTATAGCAGCGCGAATCGTGGAGAAGGCTTCGACCCTGCTGATGTTCGGCGCAACGGGCGATCTTGCCCGGCGCATGCTTCTTCCGTCCCTGTACGGGCTCGATTCGGACGGCCTTCTTCCAGCCAATCTCAGGATCGTCGGCACGGCGCGCACCGAGCTGGATGACAATGCTTTCCGCGAGCGCGCCGATGCCGCGCTCAAGGAACATCTGACTCGCGGCTTCTATTCCGAGGGAGTGGCGCGGCGCTTCCTCGAGCGGCTTCATTACGTCGCGGCCGACATCAACGATCCCAAGTCTTTCGACCGGCTGCGGGAGACGATCGGCGATCCGTGCCACGGAGTCGCCATCTTCCTTTCCACGGCGCCATCTTTGTTCAAGCCGACCATCGATGGGCTGGAAGCGGCCGGGCTTGCCTGTCCGACGGTTCGGATGGCGCTCGAAAAGCCGCTGGGATCGGACCTCGAATCGAGCCGCGAAGTGAATGACGCCGTCGCCGCGGCATTCCCCGAGGACCGCACGTTTCGGATCGACCACTATCTCGGCAAAGAGACGGTCCAGAACCTGCTCGCGCTGCGCTTCGCCAATTCGATGTTCGAGCCGCTGTGGAACAGCGCCCACATCGAGCATGTCCAGATCACGGTCGCCGAGACCATCGGAGTGGAGGGGCGCGGCGATTATTACGACCAGGCCGGCGCGCTCCGCGACATGGTCCAGAATCACATGCTCCAGCTGGTCTCGCTGGTGGCGATGGAGCCGCCGACCGACTTCAACGCGACGGCCGTGCGCGACGAGAAAGTGAAGGTGCTTCGCGCGCTTCGTCCGATCACTGCCGATGACGTGGAAGAGAATTGCGTGACGGGCCAGTACACGCGGGGTGCGATCGAGGGCGAGCCCGTGCCCGGCTACGGCGAAGAAATCGGCCACGCGAGCGACACGGAAACTTTCGTCGCACTGAAGGCGAATATCGACAATTGGCGGTGGAAAGGCGTTCCTTTTTACCTGCGCACCGGCAAGCGCATGCCGATGCGCGAGTCAGAAATCTTCATCCAGTTTCGTGATGTGCCTTATTCGATTTTCGCGTCACGCGGAGCGACGACCAAGCCCAACAAGCTGATCATCGGACTGCAGCCCGAGGAAAGCATCGAGCTTCGGCTCATGGCCAAGACTCCGGGGCTCGATCGGGAGGGCGTACGCCTCCGCGAAATTCCGCTCGACATCGGTCTCGCCAATGCGTTCAGCGAGTACCGGCGCCGGATCGCCTACGAGCGATTGCTGCTCGACCTCATCGAGGGCGACCCGACGCTGTTCGTGCGCCGCGACGAGGTGGAGGCGCAATGGGCGTGGATCGACCGCATTCGCGCTGCATGGGCGGAAAGAGGAGTCAGTCCAAAACCCTACGCCGCCGGGACGTGGGGCCCGTCGGCGGCCATCGCGCTTACCGAGCGTGACGGCGTCACCTGGCACGAATAAGGCAAGCGCAATGGCCCTCAATACGATGGCGGCTTGCAGCCGCGTGACGCCGGACCATCTCGACGCGGAAGATGCGGTCGGTCTCGACGAATTCCTGAAAGGAGGAAGCCGATCGCACGATGCGGCCAGCACTTGCACTTTTCGTGGTACCGCTAACAGTAATCAGATGATGACGGAGCTGATCGGCCTGGACGTTCCGAAGGCGTCGTTTACCACGCGGACGGACCCGAATGACGCGGAGACGGGTGCCTCGACGATGCTCGCGACCATCGAAATGGAACAAGCGTGACCAGGATCGCCGTTGCCGATGTCGGCGGCACGCATGTCCGCTTCGCCATGGCCGAGATCGAGGGCGGGCAGGTCGCTCGGCTGAGCGACCCGGTCACCCTCAACACGTCCGAGCATGGCAGCTTCCAGCTCGCCTGGCAGGAATTCGGCCGCCGGGCAGGGATCGATTTGCCCAACGAACTCGCGGTGGCGTTCGCCGGCCCCGTCGGCGGCGATCTTCTGAAGCTGACCAACAACCCGTGGGTGATCCGGCCGGCGCTGATCAAGGAACGGCTCGGAGTCGACCGGTACACGATCGTCAACGACTTCGGCGCGGTGGCGCATGCGGTCGCAACGCTTGGAAGTTCGGACTTCCGTCATTTGTGCGGTCCCGCTCGGCCGCTGCCCCGCGAAGGCGTCGTCAGCATTGTCGGTCCGGGCACCGGCCTCGGAGTCGCCGCGCTGGTGATGAAAGGCGACAGCTACGAAGTGATTGAGACCGAGGGAGGGCACGTCGACTTCGCCCCGCTGGACGCGCTCGAGGACCGGATCCTGGTTGAGCTCCGGCGCGGCTTCCGCCGGGTCTCGGTCGAACGGATCGCTTCGGGCCGCGGCCTGTGGAACCTCTACGAGGCGCTCGGCACGATCGAGGGCAAGGGCCTGGTGTTCCGCAATGAAAAAGAGTTGTGGGCAGCCGCGCTGGAAGGAAAGGACAGCCTTGCCAACGCGGCGCTCGACCGGCTGTGCCTCACGCTCGGAGCGGTTGCCGGAGACATGGCGCTGGCGCAGGGCGCGTCGGCTGTGGTGATCGCCGGGGGTGTCGGACTGAGGCTCGCCGACATCCTTCCGCAATCGGGCTTTCACGACCGCTTCATCGCCAAGGGTCGTTTCGAGCGGCGGATGGACGAAATGCCGGTCAAGCTCATCACCCATCCGCAGCCAGGCCTGATCGGCGCGGCCGCCGCTTTCGCCAAGGAGCACGGATGAACATCGACGAGATCATGCGCTCGGCGCAGATCATCCCGGTGCCGGTGCCTGCACGCCTAATTTCCTGTTAACCATCGTCGCGTGATACTAATGCGTTGCGGGTCAATAGGTTGGTCATGACGTCACTGTTCGGCAAGAAAGGCGCGATCGCCGGCGCGGCTGCGGCTGCAGTCGCAGCGTGCGCGCTGCTGTTCGTCTTCGCCGGGCGCAGCGGCGCGGCGGCCCAGTCGAGCCTGACGGTCAACGTCCCGCCGCCGGTGGCCGATACGATCTACGGGGCTCCAGAAGCACGTGGCCGGCCGATTGTCGTCATCGACCCGGGCCACGGCGGGCGCGACCCAGGCGCAACCAGCGTCTCCGGCCAAGTCGTCGAAAAGGATCTCACGCTAGCGCTCGCTAGGGAGCTCCGCGACGATCTCGTGAAACGCGGGCGAGTTCGGGTCGCGATGACCCGCGACGACGACCGCTATCTCAGTCTCGATGATCGCGCAGTCGTGGCGAGGCGGCTCAATGCCGCGATGTTCGTCTCGCTCCACATGGACAGCGCGCCGAACCCATTCGCCCGCGGCGCGACGATTTACTCGCTGTCCGACGTCGCTTCCGATGAGGAAGCCGCACGCCTCGCGGCGTCGGAAAACCGCGGCGCCGGCGCCGACAGGTCCGACGGCTCGGTCGAATCGATGCTCTCCGATCTCGCGATGCAGGCGCAGATGAGCGTGTCGGCGGATCTTGCGGCGCGGCTGGTCGACAAGTCGGCGGGCCGGTTCGAGCTTCGGCCGAGACCGCACCAGTTCGCCTCCTTCTGGGTGCTGCGCCGCGCCGAGGCTCCGGCCGTATTGTTCGAGGCGGGCTATATCAGCAACGCCGACGACGAGGTGCTCCTGCGCTCGCCCGACCAGCGGGCCAAGATCGCGCTTGCGCTTGCCCAGGCGATCGAGACCGAGGTTGCAGTCCGGTCGCGGCATTAAGCTGCATTAACTGGCTTTTCGCACAAGATGCGACCCGCTAGACGCATCTTCGAATGAAGTTCGAGCGTCTGACTTCTCCCGGGTGGCAGCTTCCCGACCTCGTCGCCTTCAACAACAGGGTGCACGAGTGGGTTGATCCGTGGTGGGCGCGCTGGTGGGTCCGGTGGATCAGCTGGGCGATTGCCGCCCTGTTCGTGCTCGTTGCCGCGATGTGGATCTACTTCGCGGCCGGCCTTCCGTCGGCCAAGACCCTGCTGGCCTATCAGCCGCCGCTGCCGACCAACATCCGCGGGTACGACGGCGACCCGGTCCAGACCTTCGCGCGCGAGCGGCGGGTCGATCTCACCTACGACGAATATCCGCCACTGCTCGTCCACGCATTCATCTCGGCGGAGGACAAGGATTTCTTCCACCACCACGGGATCGATTACACCGGAACGATCAAGGCCGTCTTCAACTACACCACCCATATCGGGCGCGGCGGCCGTGTGCCGGGCGGTTCGACCATCACCCAGCAGGTTGCGAAATATCTTCTGCGCGACAGCAGCTACAATGTCGGACGCAAGGCGCGCGAGGCGATCCTCGCCTTCCGTCTCGAGGATACGCTGACCAAGCAGCAGATCCTCGAGCTCTATCTCAATTCGATTTTCCTCGGACGCAATGCCTACGGGGTGCAGGCGGCTGCCCGGGCTTACTTCGACAAGGACGTCGATGAGCTGACTCTGCCCGAAGCCGCCTATCTCGCGATCCTGCCCAAGGCGCCGTCCAACTACGATCCGGTGCGGGCGACGCAGAAGGCGCTCGGCCGCCGCAACTATGTCCTGCGCGAGATGTACCGCAACGGCTACATCACCGAGGATCAGTGGCATTCGGCGGCGACGAGTCCGCTCGATACCATCCGCTACGGGAGCAATGAGAAATTCCGCCAGCAGGGCGGCTATTTCATGGAGGAGGTCCGGCGCGAGCTGATCAGCAAGTTCGGCGAGGAAGCGAAGGACGGGCCGAACAGCCTTTACGCGGGCGGCCTATGGGTTCGGAGTTCGATGGACCCGAAAATGCAGGACCCCGCGGCCGAGGCGCTGCGCGACGGGCTCGTCAAGTTCGGCGGCAACGCCGGCTGGAAGGACCTCGGCATCAAAATCGATGTTTCCAGGGACTGGGCCGCGCAGCTCGACGGCGCCGCGGTCGGCACCGGTTATCCCGATTGGCTGAAGGCCGTGGTTCTGTCGAAGAGCGGCGGCGCGGCAACCATCGGATTCACAAACGGCTCTACCGGCGCGCTGCCCGCGTCGGGAGCCGCGATGCCGGTGCGCGGCGTCGGCGGCAGCGCCTTCGACGCGCTACAGCCGGGAATGGTAGTCATCGTCAAGCAGACCGCCCCCGGCAATTATCAGCTGAAATCGGTGCCGGCGATTTCCGGCGGCATGCTGGTCGAGGAAGTCCATACCGGACGCGTGCTCGCGATGCAGGGCGGCTTCGACGTCGTCGGATCGCCTTACAACCGTGCAATCCAGGCGCTTCGCCAGCCGGGATCGGCGTTCAAGCCGATTGTCTATGTGACCGCCCTCCAGAACGGCTTCACGCCCGCGACGATCGAGCTCGATGCGCCTTACTGCATCGACCAGGGGCCGGGGCTGCCGCAGAAGTGCTTCGTCAACTTCGATCACCGCTCGGCGGGACCGCACACCCTCCGCTGGGGCCTCGAACAATCGCGCAACCTGATGACCGTCCGAGCCGCGGCGAACATCGGAATGCCAAAGATCACCGACACGGCGCGCAAGCTCGGCGTCGGCGATTACCCCAATTACCTGTCGATCGCGCTCGGCGCGGGCGACACAACCGTGCTTCGGCTGACCAACGCCTATGCGATCCTCGCCAACCAGGGGCGCGACGTGAAGCCGACGACGATCGATTATGTCCAGGACCGCAACGGCAAGGTCATCTACCGGACCGACAACCGCTGCGCGCTGATGGGCAATTGCGATGCGCCCGACTGGGACGGCGGCCCGATGCCGCGGCCGCCAGGCCGGACCCGGCAGCTGGTTGACCCGATGGCGGCGTTCCAGATGGTCCACGTGATGGAAGGCGTCATCATCCGCGGCACCGCGACCGTCCTCCACGATCTCAACCGGCCGCTTTTCGGCAAGACCGGCACGACCAACGGACCGACCAACGTATGGTTTGTCGGTGGCACTCCGGACATCGTCGCCGGGGTCTATGTGGGCTACGACAATCCCAAGCCGATGGGCGGATGGGCGCAGGGCGGGCGGATCTCTGCTCCGATCTGGAAGGAATGGGCGCAGACCGCGCTTAAGGACGTTCCGAAGGTGCCGTTCGTTGCGCCGCCGGGCATCCGCTGGGTGCGGATCGACCGGGCCAGCGGGAAGCCGGTGTTCGGGGAATTCCCGACGAACGACAATGAGGCCCAGGCGCCGGTCATCTGGGAGGCGTTCCAGCCGCAAACCGAAGCGGTCCAGAGCGGCCGAAGCACGCTTGGCGATCCCTATAGTCCTGGATACCTCCAGCTATGGGAGCAGCAGGCTCAGCAGTCGCAGCAATCGAGCCAGCAGCAGCCCTCGCCAAGCCAGCCGCCGAAGCCGTCTGTACCTGCCGCAACGGCGCCTGAGCCAAAGCCCGGCTTGCCAACCCAGAACGCAGTCCAGTAGCGCTCTCCCGCGAGAGGTTCGAACATGCGCGCCGAGGCGCAGACTCATATCGATCAGATCAATGCCGCGACCGCGCTTCTGCGCCGGTTCCTCGACTGGGACCGGGCGCTGAAGCGTCTCGATGAACTGAACGCGAAGGTCGAGGACCCAACGCTGTGGAATGATCCCAAGGCCGCTCAGGACGTGATGCGCGAACGGCGCCGGCTGGACGAGGCGATCGGCGCGACGCGCACGCTTGAGCGCGAGCTGGCCGATACGTCCGAGCTGATCGAGCTCGCCGAGAGCGAAGGCGACGTGGCGCTGGTCGACGACGCGATCCGAAGCCTCGCCGAGCTCGCCGAACGCGCCGAGCGGGACAAGGTCGCGGCGCTCCTCGCGGGCGAGGCCGACGCGAACAGCGCGTATATCGAGATCAACGCTGGCGCCGGCGGCACCGAGAGCCAGGACTGGGCCGAAATGCTGATGCGCATGTACACGCGCTGGGCCGAGCGGCACGGCTTCAAGGTCGAGATGATCGACCACCATTCGGGTGAGCAAGCGGGGATCAAGTCGGCGACGATCCTGGTCAAGGGCGAGAACGCATACGGCAATCTCAAGACCGAGAGCGGCGTTCACCGGCTGGTGCGCATCAGCCCCTACGATGCCAACGCCCGCCGCCACACCAGTTTCTCGAGCGTGTGGGTCTATCCCGAGGTTGACGAGGACATCGACATCCAGGTCGAGGAGAAGGACCTGAGGATCGATACCTATCGCTCGTCAGGCGCGGGCGGGCAGCACGTCAACACGACCGACAGCGCGGTCAGGATCACCCACATCCCCACCGGAATCGTCGTGGCCTGCCAGAACGAGCGCTCGCAGCACAAGAACCGCGCCTCGGCCATGAAGCAATTGAAGGCGAGGCTGTACGAGGCCGAGCTTCAGAAACGCGAAGCCGAGGCGGACGCCGCCAATGCCGCGAAGACGGATATCGGCTGGGGCCACCAGATCCGATCCTACGTGCTCCAGCCGTATCAGCTGGTGAAGGACCTGCGCACCGGCGTGACGTCGACCTCGCCTGGTGACGTGCTCGACGGCGATCTCGATCGCTTCATGGCCGCTGCGTTGTCCCAGAGGGTGACCGGGGAGACGGTCGAGGTCGAGGATGTCGAATAGGGCCGCCCCGATAGCGGCTCTTCTCTTGCTATCGTGCCGGGCCCAGCCGGCCCAACCCCATTTCCCAAGTGCGCACCGGGATGTCGCGCCGATCGTTGGCGACACATTTTCGACCGAAGACGCGCGCGACCGGCTCGGCGAGGCGGAGGAGGTCATGCAGCTTGCCGGCGTTCGGTCCGGCATGTGGGTCGCGGACGTGGGCGCGGGGCAGGGCTATTATACCGTCCGGCTGGCGCGGGTGGTCGGCGCCAGCGGCAGGGTGCTCGCCGAGGATATCGTTCCCCAGGTGACCGACCAGCTGAGCGACCGTGTGCAGCGCGAGCGGCTCGACAATGTCGCGATCCGGCTCGGCACCCCCGACGACCCGCAGCTGCCGGCGCGGACCTTCGACCGGATCTTCCTCGTCCACATGTATCACGAGGTCGCCTCGCCCTACGCATTCCTGTGGCACATGCGCGAGGGGCTGAAGCCGAACGGCTTCGTCGTGGTCGTCGATGCCGATCGTCCCGTCAGCAGGCACGGGATGCCGCCGCAGCAGCTCAAATGTGAGTTTGCCGCGCTGAACATGATCCCCGTCAAGTCAACGATGCTGACCGGGCGCGAGGCCTATTTCATGGCATTCCGGATTGCCGGGCCGCGCCCGGCGCCGCAGGCGATCAAGCCCTGCCGCGATTAGAGGTAGCCGAGTCCCCTCAGGCTCGTGCACTCGGCGCCGGCGAAGACCAGATGATCGACGACCCGGCAATCTAACGCTTCCGCGGCGGTGGCGAGCCGGCGAGTGACGCGGAAATCGGACTCGCTTGGCCGCGGATCGCCGCTCGGGTGATTGTGCGCCAGCAAGATGGCTGCGCTTCCGTGGCGAGCGGCATCGAGGATGATCCGGCGCAGGGGAAAATCGACGCCGCACGCGTCCCCATCGTGACGCGATACGTGCAGGCAACGAGACTCACCGTCGAGATGAGCGACCCACAGGCTTTCGTTGGACGGGTCTTGTTCGGAGAAGCACGAGGAGAAGAACTGGCGTGCGGTCGCGGGCTGGTCCAGCTTCGTCGGGATTTCGGCACGCTGATATCGCACGCCCTTGGGTTAACGAAAGATAGTGGCGCAGACGACATGAAGCGTGTCGGCTCCGGACGCTAAGTCCCGCCATTATGAACATAGGGGGGAAGGAGGCCGGCACCGCGTAAATCGCGGATGCGCTCAAAAAGCCGACGCCAACCCCTTCACAAGCGGCGAAATAGGATTATATCGGCTTCATCCTAACATATCGGCTCTGGCCGCACGGTGTCGTGCGCCCGGGGCTTTTCCCGTCCTCTCCGGGACAGGGTCCGAGTTGGCGCACGGACCGAACGCATTGGAGAGGGGAAGCGGGGCAGCGCTCCAGACATGATCCGGCCGAGGCCGGGAAACAAGGCGGGAGCGCTTTTTACGCGCGGTCCCGCGTAGCGCAGGGAATCACATGGCCACCAAAGCGATCGACGCACCTCGCAAGACGACCGGCGGGGCGAAAGTGAAGCAGCGGCGAATCCGCAAGATCTTCGGCAACATCCACGAAATTTCGGAAATGCCGAACCTCATCGAGGTTCAGCGCGAAAGCTATGAGCAGTTCCTCCGCTCCGACAAGAAGACCGGCTATGTCTCCGGGCTTGAGAAGACGCTTCGTTCGGTCTTCCCGATCATGGATTTCGCGGGGACCGCGCACCTCGACTTCGATCACTATGAGCTCGAAGAGCCGAAGTACGACGTCGACGAGTGCCGGCAGCGCGGCCTCACCTACGCCGCGCCGATGCGCGTCACGCTGCGCCTGACCACCTTCGAGATCGATCCGGAGACCGAGGCCAAGTCGGTCATCGATATCAAGGAACAGGATGTCTACATGGGCGACATGCCGCTCATGACGATGAACGGCACCTTCATCATCAACGGCACCGAGCGCGTGATCGTCAGCCAGATGCACCGCAGCCCCGGCGTGCTGTTCGACCACGATCGCGGCAAGACCCACGCATCCGGCAAATATCTCTTTGCAGCGCGCGTGATCCCTTATCGCGGCAGCTGGCTCGACTTCGAGTTCGACGCCAAGGACATCGTCAACGTCCGCATTGACCGCAAGCGCAAGCTGCCGGTCACTGCGCTGCTGCACGCGCTCGGCATGACGAGCGAAGAGATCCTCAACACCTTCTACAGCACGATCGTCTACGAGCGCGGCAAGAACGGCTGGCAGATCCCCTACGTCGCCGAGGCGTGGCGCGGGCAAAAGCCGACGCACGATGTCGTCGACGCCAAGACGGGCGAAGTGGTCTTCCAGGCGAACGAGAAGATTACGCCGCGCCGCGCCAATCAGGCGGCGAAGGACGGGCTCAAGAACCTCATCATCCCCACCGAGGAAATCTTCGGCCGCTATTCCGCGCACGACCTCATCAACGAGAAGACCGGCGAGATTTACATCGAGGCCGGCGACGAGGTCAGCGAGGAGAATCTGGCGAAGCTCGACGCTGCGGGCGTCAAGACGCTCGAGCTGCTCGATATCGACTTCGTCAACACGGGTCCGTGGATCCGCAATACGCTGAAGGCCGACAAGAGCGAGGACGGCGACAGCGCGCTCGCCGACATCTATCGCGTGATGCGCCCCGGCGAGCCGCCGACCCGCGAGACGGCGGATGCGCTCTTCTACGGGCTGTTCTTCGATCCCGAGCGCTACGACCTGTCGGCCGTCGGCCGGGTGAAGCTGAACATGCGCCTCGGCCTCGACGTAGAGGACACGGTGACGACGCTGCGCAAGGAAGACATCCTCGCGGTCGTCCAGGAGCTGGTGAACCTAAAGGACGGCAAGGGCGAGATCGACGACATCGATAACCTCGCCAACCGCCGCGTCCGCTCGGTCGGCGAACTCCTAGAAAATCAGTATCGCGTCGGCCTCCTGCGCATGGAGCGCGCGGTCAAGGAGCGCATGAGCAGCGTCGACGTCTCGACGGTCATGCCGAACGACCTCATCAACGCCAAGCCGGCGGTCGCCGCGGTGCGTGAGTTCTTCGGGTCCTCGCAGCTGTCACAGTTCATGGACCAGACGAACCCGCTCTCCGAGGTCACCCACAAGCGCCGCGTCTCGGCGCTCGGGCCGGGCGGCCTCACCCGCGAGCGCGCGGGCTTCGAGGTTCGCGACGTCCATCCGACCCACTACGGCCGCATCTGCCCGATCGAGACTCCGGAAGGACCGAACATCGGCCTTATCAACTCGCTCGCCAGCTTCAGCCGGGTCAACAAGTACGGCTTCATCGAGACTCCGTACCGCAAGGTCGTCGACGGCAAGGTCACCAACGACGTCGTGTACCTCTCAGCGATGGAAGAGGCGAAGCACACGATCGCGCAGGCGAACGCCGAACTGAACAAGGATGGCACCTTCGCTGAGGACATCATCTCGGCCCGCCGCAACGGCGAGTTCCTGATCGCTCCGCGCGAGCAGATCACGCTGATGGACGTGTCGCCCAAGCAGCTCGTCTCGGTTGCCGCTTCGCTCATTCCGTTCCTCGAGAATGACGACGCGAACCGTGCGCTCATGGGATCGAACATGCAGCGCCAGGCGGTTCCGCTCCTCCAGGCCGAGGCGCCGCTGGTCGGCACCGGCATGGAAGAGACCGTCGCTCGCGACTCCGGCGCTGCAATCGCCGCGCGCCGCTCGGGCGTGGTCGACCAGGTCGACGCGGCGCGTATCGTCGTTCGCGCGACCGGCGACCTCAAGCCCGGCGAATCCGGCGTCGACATCTACACGCTGATGAAATTCCAGCGGTCGAACCAGAACACCTGCATCAACCAGCGCCCGCTGGTGAAGGTCGGTGACACGGTCGAGGCCGGCGAGATCATCGCCGACGGTCCGTCGACCGAATATGGCGAGCTCGCGCTCGGCCGGAACGTGCTCGTCGCGTTCATGCCGTGGAACGGCTACAATTATGAGGACTCGATCCTGATCTCCGAGCGGATCGTGAAGGACGACGTCTTCACCTCGATCCACATCGAGGAGTTCGAGGTCATGGCCCGCGACACCAAGCTCGGGCCGGAGGACATCACGCGCGACATCCCCAACGTCGGCGAGGAAGCGCTGCGCAACCTCGACGAAGCGGGAATCGTGTACATCGGCGCCGAGGTCGAGCCGGGCGATATCCTGGTCGGCAAGATCACGCCGAAGGGCGAAAGCCCGATGACTCCGGAGGAAAAGCTTCTCCGGGCAATTTTCGGCGAGAAGGCCTCGGACGTGCGCGACACCTCGCTTCGGCTTCCGCCGGGCGTTAGCGGCACGGTGGTCGAGGTGCGGGTCTTCAACCGGCACGGTATCGACATCGACGACCGTACGCGGGCGATCCAGACCGAGGAGAAGGAGCGGCTGAAGAAGGACGCTGACGACGAAAAGGCGATCCTCAACCGCGCGACCTTCTCGCGCCTCAAGGAAATGCTCCTGAAGGAAGTCGCGACGGCCGCGCCCAAGGGCATCAAGAAGGGTTCGACCCTCGACGACGAGGCGCTCGGCAGCATCGACCGGCACGACTGGTGGAAGATCGCCGTCAAGGACGACAAGCGCCAGGCGAACATCGAGGCGCTGAAGGGCCAGTACGACGAGGCCATGAACACGATCAACCGGCGCTTCGAGGACCGGGTCGAGAAGCTCGAGCGCGGCGACGAGCTGCCGCCGGGCGTGCTCAAGATGGTCAAGGTGTTCGTCGCGGTGAAGCGCAAGCTCCAGCCGGGCGACAAGATGGCCGGCCGTCACGGCAACAAGGGCGTGATCAGCCGGATCCTGCCGATCGAGGACATGCCTTTCCTCGAGGACGGGACGCAGGTGGACATCGTGCTCAACCCGCTCGGCGTGCCTTCGCGAATGAACGTCGGCCAGATCTTCGAGACTCACCTTGGCTGGGCCGCGCGCGGCCTCGGCAAGCAGATTCAGAAGATGCTCGAGGAAATCCACGAGCGCGGCAAGGAGCTGACCGGCAAGGACGCCAAGACGCTTCGGGTCAAGCTCAAGGATATCTATGGCGACTCCTACGCCAAGGAGATCGACGGACGCGACGATGAAGCCATCATGGAGCTTGCGTCGAACCTCACCGCCGGAATCCCAATGGGCACGCCGGTGTTCGACGGCGCACGCGAGCCGGACGTCAGCATGATGCTCGAGAAGGCCGGTCTGAATACCTCCGGCCAGGTCACGCTGTTCGACGGCCGGACGGGCAATCCGTTCGATCGTCAGGTGACCGTGGGCTACATCTACATGCTGAAGCTCCACCACCTAGTGGACGACAAGATCCACGCGCGCTCGATCGGGCCGTACAGCCTCGTCACCCAGCAGCCGCTGGGCGGCAAGGCGCAGTTCGGCGGACAGCGCTTCGGCGAAATGGAAGTGTGGGCGTTGCAGGCTTACGGCGCCGCCTACACGCTGCAGGAAATGCTGACGGTGAAATCGGACGACGTGATCGGCCGCACCAAGGTCTATGAGGCGATCGTCAAGGGCGACGACACGTTCGAGGCCGGCATTCCGGAGAGCTTCAACGTGCTCGTCAAGGAGATGCGCAGCCTCGGCCTCAACGTCGAGCTCGACAGCATCGAGGATCCCGACGCGGAAACGCCGACTGCGTTGGCGGCTGAGTGATGACTACTCCCCTCCCGCAGGCGGGAGGGGCCGGGGGAGGGCCTGTGGAGGGCCTCTCTCGGGATTGAACATTCCCTCCCCTAACCCCTCCCGCGAGCGGGAGGGGAATTGGAGTAAGATATGAACGAACTGACGAACTTCGCGAACCCGATCGCCAAGCCGGAGACCTTCGACGAGATCCGCATCGGCATCGCGTCGCCCGACAAGATCCGCAGCTGGTCATTCGGCGAGATCAAGAAGCCCGAGACGATCAACTACCGCACGTTCAAGCCCGAGCGTGACGGCCTGTTCTGCGCGCGCATCTTCGGCCCAATCAAGGACTACGAATGCCTGTGCGGCAAGTACAAGCGCATGAAATACAAGGGAATCGTCTGCGAAAAGTGCGGCGTCGAGGTCACCGTCTCGAAGGTGCGCCGTGAGCGCATGGGCCATATCGAGCTCGCCGCGCCGGTCGCGCACATCTGGTTCCTGAAGAGCCTGCCGAGCCGCATCGGCCTGCTGCTCGACATGCAGCTCAAGCAGCTCGAGCGGATCCTCTATTTCGAGAGCTATGTCGTGATCGAGCCGGGCCTCACCGCGCTCGAGAAGTACCAGCTGCTGACCGAGGACGAGCTTCTCGCCGCGCAGGACGAATATGGCGAGGACGCTTTCTCGGCCGGAATCGGCGCCGAGGCCGTCAAGCAGATGCTGATCGACCTCGACCTCGAGGGCGAGAAGAAGGCGCTGATGGAAGAGCTCGAGACCACCAAGTCCGAGCTCAAGCCCAAGAAGATCATCAAGCGGCTGAAGGTCGTCGAGAGCTTCCTCGAGTCGGGCAACCGGCCCGAGTGGATGATCCTCGACGTCGTTCCGGTCATCCCGCCCGAGCTTCGCCCGCTGGTGCCGCTCGACGGCGGCCGGTTCGCGACGTCGGACCTCAACGATCTCTATCGTCGCGTCATCAACCGTAACAACCGCCTCAAGCGGCTGATGGAGCTGCGCGCTCCCGACATCATCGTGCGCAACGAGAAGCGCATGCTTCAGGAGGCGGTCGACGCCTTGTTCGACAACGGCCGCCGCGGCCGCACGATCACTGGCGCCAACAAGCGTCCGCTGAAGTCGCTGTCCGACATGCTCAAGGGCAAGCAGGGCCGGTTCCGCCAGAACCTGCTCGGCAAGCGCGTCGACTATTCCGGGCGGTCGGTCATCGTCACCGGTCCGGAGCTCAAGCTCCACCAGTGCGGCCTTCCGAAGAAGATGGCCTTGGAGCTGTTCAAGCCGTTCATCTACTCGCGTCTCGACGCCAAGGGTCTGTCGATGACCCTGAAGCAGGCCAAGAAGTGGGTCGAAAAGGAGCGCAAGGAAGTCTGGGACATCCTCGACGAGGTTATCCGCGAGCATCCGGTGCTGCTGAACCGCGCGCCGACTCTCCACCGCCTCGGCATCCAGGCCTTCGAGCCGGTGCTGATCGAGGGCAAGGCGATCCAGCTTCACCCGCTCGTCTGCGCGGCGTTCAACGCCGACTTCGACGGCGACCAGATGGCCGTGCACGTTCCACTGAGCCTCGAGGCACAGCTCGAAGCGCGCGTGCTGATGATGAGCACCAACAACATCCTGTCGCCCGCCAACGGCAAGCCGATCATCGTCCCGTCGCAGGACATGGTGCTCGGCCTCTATTACCTCAGCCTCGAGAAGGAGGATGAGCCAGGCCAGGGCATGATGCTCAGCGACATGCCCGAGGTCCACCAGGCGCTCGCCGCCGGTGCCGTCACGCTGCACAGCAAGATCATCAGCCGGGTCCCGCAGACCAATGAGGCGGGCGAACAGGAGATGAAGCGATTCGAGACGACCCCGGGCCGCATGTTGCTCGGCGAGACGCTCCCGAAGAGCCACAAGGTCCCGTTCGAGACCGTCAACCGGGTCCTCACCAAGAAGGAGATCGGCGACGTCATCGACATCGTCTATCGCCACACCGGCCAGAAAGAGACGGTGCTGTTCGCCGACGCGATCATGCAGCTGGGCTTCCGCCACGCGTTCCACGCGGGCATTTCCTTCGGCAAGGACGACATGGTCATTCCGAAGGCCAAGGAGAAGCTGGTCGAGGAGACGCGGACGCTCGTGAAGGATTACGAGCAGCAATACCAGGACGGCCTGATCACCCAGCAGGAAAAGTACAACAAGGTGATCGACGCCTGGAGCCGCTGCGGCGACCAGGTCGCGAGCGCGATGATGAAGGAGATTTCAGCGACTCCGAAGCGTCCCGACGGGCGCCAGGCGGATCTGAACTCGATCTACATGATGGCGCACTCGGGCGCCCGCGGCAGCCAAGCGCAGATCAAGCAGCTCGCCGGCATGCGCGGGCTGATGGCCAAGCCGTCGGGCGAGATCATCGAGACTCCGATCATCTCGAACTTCAAGGAGGGTCTGACCGTCCTTGAATATTTCAACTCGACCCACGGCGCCCGCAAGGGCCTCGCGGACACGGCGCTCAAGACGGCGAACTCGGGTTACCTGACCCGCCGCCTCGTCGACGTGAGCCAGGATGCGGTGATCATCGAAGAGGATTGCGGCACCGACCGCGCCCTCGAGATGCGCGCGATCGTTCAGGGTGGCGCGGTGATCGCGTCGCTCGCCGATCGTGTGCTCGGCCGCACGACCGCCGAGGACATCGTCGATCCGAAGTCGGGCGAAACCGTCATTGCCGAGGGCGAGCTCCTCGACGAGGCAATGGTCGCCCGCATCGAGGAAAT
>Ga0207660_10000902_pt1 | contig 19526 bp, 21 predicted proteins | sample KBSC73BmetaG_FD_184335 | JGI IMG/M metagenome (GOLD analysis project Ga0207660, IMG submission 184335) | Corn rhizosphere microbial communities from Kellogg Biological Station, Michigan, USA - KBS C7-3B metaG (SPAdes) (version 2) | ecosystem: Host-associated > Plants > Roots > Rhizosphere ... | reverse complement strand
TTCGAACAGCAGCGCGCTCAGCGACAGGATCGTCGCGCGCTGCGCGCTCGGGATCAGGTCGTTGATACGCGCTGTCAGGAGGGGTCCACAGAGCGCAGGCACGAGCGCGACCGCCAGCATCAGTGCGACCGTCGGGATCGATGGGACGAGAGCGAGCCCAGCGCTCGCGACGAGCAGCACGACGACTCCCACAGTCACGACATCCGTCAGCGCGAATCGCCCTTGCGTCCGGTGCGCGAGCCAGGACGCGACGACGTTGGTCAGCTGAACGCCCACGACGACGATGCCGAGCGACGCGATCGGCAGGCCCACGGCCAGTGCGTACGGCTGCAATAGCGCGTAGTACACGACCAGCGGGACCACGAGGATCATCGCGCTCAGGAGCAGCAGCGCCCGCACGATCGGCCTGCGCGCGGCGATCCCGATGGCTGTGCGAAGGTTCCTCCAGTACCCGAGACGCACCTCGCCCTCTTCATCGGTGTGCGGCGGCTCCTTCATCGTCAGCGCGAGCGCGCTCGCCACGAGTGCGCCGATGCCGCACAGGGTGAAGCAGAGCGTGATGTCGACGGTCGCGAGCGCCGCGCCCGCGAGCGATGCGATGCCCTGCGAACCCTGCTGGATCGCGGTGTACCGGCCTGTCTGCTTCGCGGCCTCCGACGCGCGGCCGTCGGCGCGAAGACTGTCGTACACCAGTGCCGAGTCGGCGCCGCTCATGAATGCCGACGATGAGTTCCATAGCGCGTAGCCCAGCAGGAACAGCGGCGAGAGCGCATCGGCAAGGATCAGGAACATCGCCATCGCGTACGCGAACGCGCCGATCGACATCGACGCTTTGCGACCCCAGCGGTCCGCGATCGCACCGGTCGGCACCTCGAGCGCTGCGGTCAGCACCCAGGCGCCGGCCTCGAGCAGGCCGATCTCGGTGAGGTTGAGTCCTTTGCGTTGGAGGAAGACGACCCAGATCGGTACCCAGAGGATGAACATGATCAGCGCCTGGACGGTGAACAGGCGCCAGATGTTCCCGCCGTACCTACGTCCGGTCACTTCGCGACGTTCCTAATGTGGTCTGCGACGGACGAGGTCGAGGGCCGCGTCGGGCCAGTTCGGGTGCGTGAACACGAATCCGCTCTCGAGGAGGCGAGCCGGAACGACGCGGCGGCTCTTCAGGATGAGCTCGGTCTCCGTTCCCATGACGATCGCGCCGATCTCGAGCATCCATCTCAGCGCGGGGAGTCCAACGCGAGCTCCCGCCGCTTTCCGCAGCGCGCGCATAAAGTCCTCCTGCGGAAGCGGGTTGGGGGAGGACACGTTGATGACCCCGGCAAGCTTGTCGTGCGCGATGATCCAGAGAAGGGCGCGCACGAAGTCCGAGTCATGGATCCACGACACGTACTGGCGGCCATCGCCGGCGCGCCCGCCCAGCCCGCGACTGACAAGCTGCATGAGCGTCGCGAACGGGCCGCCGTCCTCGGGACTCATGATCACCGCGGAGCGAAGAGCGACCTTGCGTGTTGCCGGCACGACAGCTTCGTCGAGCGCAGCCTCCCAGGCACGCACGACATCGATGCTGAATCGCCATGCCTCCGGTGCGTTGGGTTCGGAACCGCCGATGACCCCGGTGGCCTCTTCGTTCGGCGCGTCGTACCGGTGCGCGTAGATCGTCGCGGTGCTCGCCTGGAGCCAGACGCGCGGCGGCTTCTTGCTGCGCGCGATCGCGAGGCCTACCGCGCGTGTGGACTGGACCCGTGAATCCATGATCTCGGCGCGGTGCGCCGGGGTGTAGCGGCAGTTCACGCTGCGGCCGGCCATGTTGATCACGACATCGGCGCCGTCGATCTCGCTCGACCACTCACCGACGGTCCTGCCATCCCACTGGGCGACGCGCCACGAAGCGGCCCTTGGCTCGCGGCTCAGCACGACCACGTCGTGGCCAGCTGACGTCATAGCGCGCGCGACGAGCGTTCCGACGTGACCGGAGCCGCCGGGGATGACGATCTTCAAGCGGTCGGGAGCGCGACGATCGCATCGACCTCGACGAGCAGCTCCTCGCGCGCGAGTCCTGCGACGACCGCGGTGCTCGCCGGCCGCAGGTCGCCCAGGATCGCGCGCCGCGCCTCGACGAGCAGCGGCAGGTTCGCGCGATCGAGAACGTAGTTGGTCACTTTGACGATGTGCTCCGGACCAGCGCCGACCGCGTCGAGCGTCACCTTGAGGTTGCGGTACGTCTGCTCCGCCTGCGCGCGGAAGTCGCCGACGCCCACGACGTTGCCTTGAGCGTCGAAGGCCGTCTGGCCCGCGATGAACGCGAATCCGTTCGCGACGACGACGTGCGTGTAGCGCGGGGAGCGGAACAGCTGCGGTGGATCGATGAAGCGCGGCTTGGCGTCGGGCATGTGGACCTCCTGGTTAATCCGAAGTTGCGATCGATTCATGCTCCCAGAGTCGGCGCATCTCGTCGGAGCGTGCGAGCAGCTCGTCGAGCGTCCCCTGATCCTCGAGGCGCCCGTCCTTTAACACGATGATCCGGTCCGCGCGTCGAAGCGCGGGCCGGCGGTGCGAGACCGCGAGGATCGTCGCTGCGCGTTCGCTCGACCCTGGACCGTCGAGCAGGCGCTGCCACAGCGTGCGTTCCGTTTCCACGTCGAGCGCGCTGGAAAGATCGTCGACGACGAGCAGCTCGGCGCGTCGTACGAACGCGCGCGCGGCGGCTGCGCGCTGCACCTGACCGCCGGAGAGCCGCACACCAAGCGAGCCGACCAGCGTGTCGATGCCATGTGTGAGGCTCGCGACGTCCTGTTCGAGCACCGCGGCGCGCACAGCGGTGCCAACCGCCGCCTCGTCCGTGCCAAGGCCGAGCAGGATGTTCGCTTTCAGCGAATCGCTGAAGAGTCGGGGCACCTGTGGCACATAAGCGCAGCGCGGTGGGACAAAGAACGTCGCGGGATCCTCGACGAGCTGTCCGTTCCAGCGGATCTCGCCGCCGTCGCGCGGTAGCAGGCCGAGCAGGACGCGGAGCAGCGTCGTCTTGCCCGCGCCAATGCGCCCGGTGACGACGGTGAGCTCGCCGCGACGCACGGTGAACGAGATGTCGTCGATACCCGCGCCGTCGCCTGCCGAGCGGCCGAAGTGGTACGTCAGGCCCACCGCATCCAGCCGTAGCAGCTCCTCGATCGCAACTGCGACCGATGTCGCCTCGGGGGTGGACTCCTTCAGATCGAGCGGCGTGCTGACGACGAGGGCCGCGGCCGGCACGTTCGTCGCACTGCTGGCGCGCATGAGGGCGAGCATGCGCGCTACCGATACGCCGAGCTGCTTGTACTGCGTCAGGAATTGCCCGAGGAAGCCGCTGAATTCGGTGACGACGGCGAGATACGACACGAACAGCGCGAAGTCGCCCACCGTGAACGTGCCGTCGCGCATCGCCTGTGCGCCGAGCAGGAGGATCAGCCCAGTGCCGAGATAGACGGTGTTCCAGTACACGGACCCGGTGAGGAGCGCGACCTTCCGCTCGCGCAGCACAGCTCGGCGGCGCTGCTCGCTCAGTCGATGGAAGTGATCGACGACGCCGCGCTCCGCTCGCGCGATCTGCACCGCCTGGACGGCGCCGAAGATCTCACCGAGCGCTCCGGTCACGCGGCTCGTCGCGACCTGGCTCGCCGCGCGCGACTCCTGCAGACGCCGGGTGACGACCTGCGCCACCGCGACGATCGCCAGGAGTGGCAGGAAGACGAAGATCGTGATCGTCGCGTTCACGCTGACGAGGATCCACATCGCCGCGGCGGCGAAGACCGTGTAGCTGAACATGTCGACCGTCCAGTCGCTGCCGTTCTCGGCGTGCTCCACGTCGTCGCGGAAGACGCTCAGCGCCTCGCCGGGAGAGCGGTCGAGCGCGCGCGCACCGGGACGCCTCAGGATCTCCGCGAGCATGTTCCGCTGCAGGACCGCGCTCACGCTGAAGCGGAAGAACGTGTCCCACGTCGAGCCGGCCGTGTTCGTGACCGCGCCCGCGATCCCGGACCCGATGAACGCTGCCGCGAGCCACGCGATGGTCGGTGGGTCGATGGTCCCGTGCTGCAGGGCGTCAAACGCCTGCTGCGCGACGAGACCCGGTAGGAGCCGCGAGCAGTAGACCGCGGTCCAGAGGATGTTGTCCCCGATGTAGATCCACGGCCGGAACGTCGCCATGCGCCAGAGGAAGCGTCCGGTGCCGAGCGTCTGGGAGCTCATGCCAGCACCTGCTCGAGGCCCGTCCGCAGCAGCTCTGAGAAACGCGAGGATTGATCCTGCGCGAGCGCGGCGCGCGGCCCCTGCTCGACGATGCGCCCCTCCTCGAGAATGAGGATGCGGTCGCACCGCTGCAGCGTCGCGAGCCGATGCGCGATGACGATCCCCGTGCGATCGGCGAGCAGCGCGTCGATCGCGCGCTCGATGTGGCGTTCCGTCGCTGAGTCGAGGCGCGACGACGCCTCGTCGAGGATCACCAGACCCGGATCGCGCAGGAAGACGCGTGCTAACGCGAGCAGCTGCGCCTCGCCCGCGGAGAGGCCTCCGGCGAGCATCTGCGTGTCGAGCGCGCTATCGCCACCATCGCCCGGGAGCGAGCGCAGCCAGGCGCCGAGCCCGATGCGATCGAGCACGGCGGTGATGCGCTCGTCGTCGATGCTCGGGTCGAAGAACGTGACGTTCTCGCGAACGCGCGCGTGGAACAGCTGGACGTCCTGGCTCACCAGCGTCGCCCGCGTCCGCACATCGCCGAGCCGCGCCTCGCGCAGATCGACACCACCCAGCCGGATCGCGCCGGACGCCGGGTCGTAGAAGCGCAGCAGCAGTCGCGCGAGCGTCGTCTTCCCGCTGCCGGTCCGCCCCAGAACGCCGAGGACCTCTCCCGGCGCGAGGTGGATCGAAATATCGCGCAGGACGAGATCGTCCCCGTCGGCAACACTCTCGTAAGCGAACGAGACGCGATCGAGCTCGACGGCGAGCGGCCCTACGGGGATCGTCGCGCCGCGGCCCTCCGGCAGGCGCGTCTGGGTGTCGAGGAGCTCGGTGATCCGCCCGACGCTCGCGACGGCCTTCTGCATCTGCTCGAGCTCACGCCGCAGCTGGTCGATCGGGCGACGAAGCATGTCGGTGTAATGGAAGATCAGGTAGACCGTCCCGACGGTGATGACGCCGAGGCTCCACAGATATGCGCCGACGCCGAACGCGACGGCGTTCCCGACGGCGAAGAGGAGGATCGTCGTCGACCAAAGGACCGTGCCCGCGTAGATAGCCTGCCGCCGCGACTTGAGCCACGCGCGGTGGTGCCACGCGAGCCCGGCCATGACGTGCGCCTCGGCGCCGCTCGAGCGGATGTCCTCGGTACCGGCGAGGCGCTCGCCGAGGAAGCCGTACATCTGCGCTGACACCTCGCGCACCCGGCCCCAGTACTTCGCGGCGATGGTGCGCAACGGTCCGGCCATCAGAGCGACCGCGACTACCGCGAAGATCGTCAGCGCGAGGCCGGCGCGCAGGTCCTCGCGCGCGACGACGACGAGCACGCCGACGAGCAGCAGGAGGTTGCCGAGGACGTTGACCGCGAAGCGCGAGAAGAATGTCGCGAGCGCGGTGACGTCGCCGTCGATGCGCTCGATGAGCTCGCCCGTCGTTCGCGCCTTGTGGAACGAGAGGTCGAGCTGGAGGCAGTGGAGCGCGAGATCCGCGCGCAGCGCGTTCGTCGCCGACCATCCCAGTGACTCGCCGACGTACTGCGACCCCGCGATCAGGAGCTGCGTGACCAGCGCGACACCGACGTATGCGAGCGCGAGCGTTGCGAGCGACTCGAGCGCGGTGCCGCCGATGGCGCTGTCGATGAACGCGCGCAGCAGCTGCGGGCCGACGAGCTCGAGCGCGATGCTCGCGAGGAGCAGGACGGCGAGCAGCGCCGTGCCCCGCCACTGCGGCGCGACGTAGCGGCGGAAGAGGTCGATGTAGGGGTTGCGGGAACGCATTCGGGGAGTTTCGCATGCGAACGGCCACGCCCGAAGCGCGTTCTGAGCGAGCCTGACGATACGCAAACAGTGTCTAAGTACCGCTCTAAGTGGTTTCGCGGATGTTTGGGTGGTGCCTGCAGGACGACCCTCCGCCCGAGGCCGCTAAGGCGGCCCAAGAAGGGGAAGTGAAATGGCCAACTGGACCCGCAGTCTCTTCGTGCTTGTGACGTTTCTCATGTGCCTGGTTCTGCCGAACGCGCCGGCCGGAGCCCACGCGGCCGGGGTCAGCCTCTCTGCGTCTGGAACCGCCGCCGTGGACGGAGTGCTAAGCCCTGGGGAGTGGGACGCTGCAGCCCAAGTCGACTTTGAATTGAATCTTCCTGAAGGCGGCACCACACCCGCGACTCTCTTTGTCATGAACGACGCGACGAAGCTTTTTCTCGGTGTTCGGATCCCCGGAGCGCCGATCGGTCGAGGCGGCATCGCCTTCGAGTTCGACAACGATCATGACGGCATCCGCGAGCAGGGCGACAACATCGCGACCCTCAATGCTTCGGAGGCTGGCACGTTCGAGAGCTCGCTCGACGGCTTCCGTGACCGCTGTGGGGAACCGAATCCCGCCTGCGGTTTCAACGACACGTTCTATGGCGGCACGAAGGACATGGTGGGCGCCGTCACGAACGACGGAGCAGCGACCTTCTACGAGTACTCCGTGCTGCTCGACACCGTGGACAACGCGCACGACTTCAGCCTCCGTGCCGGTGACACCGTCGGGTTCATGATTTGGGCAACGTTCCTCGGACCATACCCGCTGTTCGCGCACAGCTTCTTTCCTGGAAGCGTGTTCCGCCCATCGGAGTGGGGCGACATCATCATCGCTACGTCAGATTTGACACCGCCGCTCATCAACGCGACCGTCACGCCGGCGGCAAACGCCAACAGTTGGAACAACAGCGACGTGACGATCACCTGGAGCGCCGTGGATCCGGAGAGCGGGATCGCCTCCATGAGTGGCTGCGACACGACGACGCTCACGCATGAGACCGGTGGCACGACCGTCGAGTGCTCCGCACAGAATGCGGCCGGCCTGACCGCCACCGAGTCGGTGTTAATCAGGATCGATAAGACCGCGCCGACGATCACGTTCAACGGCAACGCGGGCACGTATACCGTTGACGAGACGATTCTCATTACTTGCTCCGCCAGTGACGCCCTCTCCGGCATCGCTACGACGAGCTGCCCCGCTGTCGCCTCCGGCCGGGCGACCGACTATGTCGGGGCGACCACGTCGACGAGCGCGACGCTCATCGCGACGGCAACAGACAATGCGGGCAACCCCGCGAGCGCCGCGACGACCTTCACAGTGACAGTGACGGCCGATGGCATTTGCCGCCTGAGCGCCTCCCTCGCGACAGCAGAGGACATCTGCGCGAAGGTCACTACGATCGCGACCGCGCCGAATGCAAACGCGAAGGCCGGCCAGCTTCAGGCCTTCGACAATTTCCTTGCTGCCCAAGTGGGCAAATCGATACCTACCGACCGCGCCGAGCTTCTTGGTCGACTCTCTCACCTTCTATAGCCCTAGAACGACCTGACGGGAGGGCTCGGGTTCGCCGGGCTCTCCCGTCGGTAAGAATGCGTCGGTCCGTCGGCAACCTGGGCCGTACGCTAGCGAGGTGACCGAAGACGTCACCCTCGACTACCGCCCGCGCATGCCGCGCGTCGTAACGGCGATCGTCGTCGGCGCGATCGCACTCGCGTCCATCGTCGCGCTGGTCTGGCCGTCCCTTCCGATGAACCAGCTCGCGGCCGGACCGACGGCTGTCGGCGTGATCCGCCGGCAGATCGACGGCCCGAACATGGCCGGGCGCATCGGCGCGCAAGCGCCCGACTTCGAGTGGAACGCACCCGACGGATCGACGCGCACGCTGGCGAGCCTGCGCGGCAAGGTCGTCGTGATGAACTTCTGGGCGACATGGTGCAAGCCGTGTCGCAGCGAGATGCCCGAGCTCAACAGCGTCGCGCGCGGGAGCGACGCGGTGTTCCTCGCCGTCGATCTTCAGGAGGACGGCGCGCGGGCGCGCTCGTTCTTCGACCAGCTCGCGCTCGACCGCCTCGAGCCGATCCTCGACCTCGACGGACAGACGACCCGCCGCTACGGCGTGGTCGGGCTGCCCGTTACGTTCTTCATCGACGGGCAGGGCGTGATCCGGCACGTCGAGCGCGGCGAGGTCATGGACGCCAGCCTCATCCGCGATGGGATCGCGAAAGCGCGCTAGCAGGCGTGTTTACCTGGCATTGCCCCCCAAAGGTGGGGCTGTCCACTACCACTGTCGGCGCTTAGAACGGGCTGCAGTACCTCCGCTTTCTTACCCCACCCCTAGCGCACGGCCCTCCCCCACGAGGGCCGTTGCCCAGATCGCTAGCTGCGGTAGATGATCCGGGCCTCGAAGATGCGCTGGAACACCCGCAGCTCGTCTTCGAGCTCCTCTGCGTCGAAACCCTCCGCCTCGGCGTGCGCCGTCACCTCGCGCAGCGCGAGCCGGAAGCCGAGGCTCGTCAGCGGCTTGATCGCGAAGCGCTTGAAGCCGGCCGCGCGGAGATCGGTGATGAATGTGCCAGCCTGGTCGAGCAGGCGGATGCGTTCGGCGTCATCGGCCTCCAGCGCGTCGAGGAACTTCGGCAGGCCGCGGCTGCTGATGGCGGCCCAGCGCTTGGCCCCGACGGCACCCATACCAAGGAAGTTCGTGGCGCGGTACGCATGGCCGAGCGTGCTGTCCTGTATCGCGTCGGCGCGGGGGCGGAGGATGCGGCCCAATGCCTGACGCCGCGCTGATGCGCGGTCGTACGCGAGATCCCTCGCCTCCCCCAATCCTCCGCGGTCGGGCACCGCGGCGCACACTATCAGCCGACCGGGTTGACGCAAAGTTCCACAATCCATCAAATGCGAAAAGGGGAGGACGTACATGGCGACTGAATTCATCGTGAAGCTACGAGACCGACCTGGTTCGCTCGCGGCTGCGGCGCAAGCTCTCGCCGACGGTGGTGTGAATCTCTGGGGCACGGCCGCTTCGACGAGCGGAGGCAAGGGCACCGTCGGATTCGTCGTGAAGGACAAGGACACCGCGAAGGCGCGCCGCGCCCTCAAGAAGGCGGGACTCCGCGCGACGGAGCGCAAGGCGATCGAAGTGCGTCTTCAGGACAAGCCCGGCACCCTCGCTCGCGTGACGTCGAAGCTAGCGAAGGCGAAGGTGAACATCGCGTCCGAGTACGTGCTCGCGCCCGGTCGCGGCAACGTCACGCTCGCGTTCGGTGTGAAGGACGCGCGCAAGGCGGAGAAGGCCCTCGGCCGGAGGTAGTACTCGCGTACCGGTCGCGGATGTCATCGCGCACGAGTTGAACTGAAGCGAGCCTCCCGACGACACACGTCGGGAGGTTCGCATGCGGTCTGTCCATCGCTTCGCCACAGAGAAGTCTGGCCTGGCCACGATCGAGTATGTGATCGGGGCAGCCGTGATCCTCGGCACCTTGGTCATCGGCATTTCCGCGTGGAACAACGGCCTCGTAACTCGGTTGCAGGCGCTGGTCGCGCAGCTGCAGACAGTCCGATGAGGGCCTGGCGCCGCGACGACCGGGGCCTGGCGACGCTGGAGACGATCCTCATGTTGGTGATCCTCGTGCCACTTCTCTTCGCGATTCTCGAGTTCGGCTGGCTGACGCAGCGCTGGCTAGCCCAAGATGGCGTCGCACTTCAGGCCGCGCGGTATGCAGGCGAGCTCGGCGGGGATAGACCTGAGCTTCGCTCTTACATCCAAGAACAGCTGCTACTGGTTGGCATCGACCCAGGCCGCGTCGTCGTCGAGATCGAACCTTCCAACATCGCATGGCGCGAACCGGTGCGCGTCTCCCTGCGCACCGACGAGCAGGTGGCGATCCCTTTCCTCTTCACGACCAGCGTCGCCGTCCGATCGACCGCGGTCGCGCGCGGTGAGGTGAACCAGTGAGACAAGACGAGGCTGGGACCGCCGCCTTGACCACGATCGTGATGCTGCCTCTTCTGCTCGTAGTCCTTGTCGGTGTGCTCGAGATGGGCGCGCTGCGAGCAGTCGCGCACAGGGCCGGCGCGGCCGCAGACCTCGCGACGATCGTTGCGGTAGGTGATCAGGACCAGCTCGAGCTGGCCCTGTCGGGCAAGCTGCGACTCGCCGCCGATGCAGCTGATATCGCGCGTGATTACTTCGCCCGCAACCTCTCGGCGACCGTGCCAGCCCTCGGAGCGAGCGCAGATGCGATCGCTGCCTCCGCGGATATCGCAAGCTTTCCGACCGCGCCGAGCCTCGATCCACGCACTGGCGCGCGCTACGACCGTCCCACCATCCGCCTCATCGCGTCGATCCCGATCAGGACCCCCGGCTTCGCCGCGCTCCTCATGCCTGCTGTTACCACCGTGACCGTCCGATCGGTGAGCTCGCCCCGATGAAGACGCACACTGCGCTGCTGCTAACCGCGATGCTCCTCCTTTCGAGCGTCCGCGCGTCTGCCCGCGAACCGGTCGAGGACGAAGGGCACCCAATTCCTGCCCCACCAGTTCCCGATCCGGTCGCGTTCGTTGTGCCGGCTGGCTTGTATTACGTAACGGACACCTACGTCGCTGACGTGGTCGCCACGAGCGAGGCGACGACCATCTACTCGACGACGACGGCGCACGAGTCGACCGGTAGCTATGCGCGGGTGATCGACACCGTTGACACCGGCGCGTCCAGTCCCTTCGACGGGATGGCCTTCAACGGGCGCGGCGCGCTTACGAATGGTCAGGCGCTGGCGGGAACGTACTACGAGAACTTTGTTCTGACCGCAAGCGGCTACGTTCCAGTGAGCGTTGTGTTCTTTCAAGACGACTCGGAGACCAGGCATCTGCGTGGCAAGCCGACCTCGACCGCCGCCCCGAACGCCAGCGCCACCGCCGCGCCCGTCGTCACGACTACGCAGCGACGTGACGAGAGCGCAGCGCCGCCCGCGACAGAGCAGCAAGTCCCGATCGCACCGGCCCGTCCAACGATGCGCGCGGGGATCTCTCTTGCTCCCGATGGTCCGATGCTCGCGTCAGCCGAGGTGCTTCGCGGGCGGCTCGTCCAGTTCTGGCCTCGCGTGTTCGCCGATGACGTCGCGGTGCCGATCCGGTCATGGCGACTTCTGTCAGCGCAACCCGATCGCATCTCCGCCGGGCGTGGCAGCACGCAGCCGTTCGCTGCGCAGTGGATCCGGATGCCCGCGCCGGGTGTCAATTGGTCGCTGCGGTTCGAGATCTTCTCCGAGGTCGCGCCGATGGAACGGCTCGAGGCCGAGATCTCCGTCACGTTGCGATCTCCTGCGCTCGTCAATTGATCGCCCGCCGATCGCTGCTCATCCTTGCGTTGATCGCGGGCTGCATTGCCGGAATGCTGTATTACGTTGGCGCCCAGCGCGTGGGCATGGTCGTCGCCGCTAGAGATGTCTCTGCGATCCGTCCATTGACTGGGCAGGATCTCGAGGTGCGATCCGTTCCTCCTGACGCTCTACCGACCGGAGCTGTCTCGAGTGTTGATGATGTGATCGGTCGCGTGCCGATCGCTCCGTTGTGGCAGGGGCAACCGCTTGTGTTCCAGGCGCTCGCGGACGATGCCGCTTCGTTCCACACGGGGCTGATTCTTCGGCCGGGCGAACGGGCAGTGGCGATCCCGGTCGTTGCGGTCAGCGCCGTTGGGGGGGCCATCGCGCCAGGAGCGCGGGTCGACGTGCTGGCCGTGCCGCTCATCGGTCGTGCGCCGGCCGGTCGCACTGTCGAGCTGCTCGCAGCGGATGCGCTGGTGCTCGATGTGCGCTCGGAGTCAGGCGCCCCGTACTCGACGCGCCAAGATGATCCCAAGATCGCCGTCGACCGGATCGGTAGCGTGATCATCGCGATCTCGCCGTCCGACGAGCTCCGATTCGCTGACCGCATCGCGACGAGCACCTTCGTCCTTGCTTTCAGCTCTGCTCATTGACCTTGGCCACGACCCTCCGGCTTGAGGCGGTCCAGCGCGCAGCGTTCGACCGCCGTCTCGCGAGACTCGGAGCGGGCAGACTCACGCGTTCCGCACACGACACGTACTTGGAGACCGATCGCGGCATCGATGAAGTGACCCATGAGCTTGCTCTAGCCGGCGTACGAGCTGCGCGTTGCGCGCTCCCAGCCCCTGAAGCGGGCTTCCGACCGGCGATCGCGTTCGATCTGACCCCACTCGGCGACGGTCTTCAGGGAATCGATGTTGTCGAGGTTCGGGCGGTATCTCTGGGCGAGGCGAGCGCCGCTCTGATGCGGCGCCGCTTGCCGTGGCTGCGGGCTTCACGTCAGTCCCGCGAGGCATGCCGACGCTTGCTGCGTGACGACGACGCCGTGCTGGGCTGGCGACGCATCGTGTGGTGTTCCGTAGGTTCTCTTCGTGCGGCACGGGCGCGCGTTCGGCTGCGCCCGGTCGTATTCGACAGAGACGCGGTGGCCGAACGCGCCCTTCAGTGGACCTACGCCAACGACGCGGCGATCGAACGCTGGGCGTTCGCGTGAGTCGTATTCGGGCGTGGCTCGACGCGAGCCCGATCGCGGATCTTGCGATCACACTTATGCGCGAAGCGACCGGTCGTACCGATCCGATCGAACCGTTGCGGCCGACCCGACCCGCAGCCCTGACCCCGGGTCGCCGCGTCGCATTCTGGTCCCTGGTCGGTGGTGTTGGCGCCAGCACCACCGCGGGCCTGGTCGCACATCGTTCCGCGGCGGGTGGGCATGCACCACTCCTCATTGACCTCGATCGCTGGGCACCATCGCTCGCCCTTCGCGCGCGTATCGAAGCCGCGACGATCGCGGATGCGCTGGTGCAGCCCGGCCGTGAGCGCGCGCTCGTTTCGCGTTGGTCAGCGGTGCAGTTCCTGCCCGGTTCGCCGGCGCTACGTGGGCGTTTGGATATCGATCGCACGATCGAGGTCATCGAAGCGATCGGCGGTGACGCACCGGTCGTCCTCGATCTGGGCGCCGGAGCCGACGGCTTGGATAGTGGCCTGCTTTCACGCACCGATCGTCTGTGCATCGTCGCCGGCGCACGAGCTTCGCAGCTCCAGGCCGTGTTTTGCGCGCTCGCGCTTGTCCGAGATGTTCCATGTCAGGCGGGCCTGGTCGTCATCGGCGCAGCCGACGACGACGCCGCGCTCATCGCTGAGCGTGCGGGCGTCCCTCTGCTCGGTGCGATTCCGATGGATCCGTATCTCGCCGAGGATCAGTTCGCAACACGAGCGCCCACGTTGCGCGCGATCGACGCCCTTATACGCAGGATCGGGTGATCGATCCGTCTCTCGTAGCGCGCGTGCGGGCCGAAGTCGCTTCCGGCCTCGATCCGAGCGTGATGTTGACCCTGTACGCCGACCGCGCCCGTCGACTCACGCTCAGAGAGCGCGTGCGTGCCATCGTTGTCGGCGAGCTGTCCGAGGATCAGCTCGAGGCACTGTGCGCCGAGCTCTTCGGGTTCGGTCCGTTGCAACAACTACTAGACGACTCCGGCGTGACCGACGTGCTCGTGAATGGACCCAAGCAGGTCTTTGTCGAGCGCAACGGTCGTCTCGAGCGCGTGGATGTTGTATTCCGCGATGCGGCGGCCGTCAGCGAGCTTGCGCATCGCATTGCGGCGGGAGTCGGGCGCGAGCTGACGATCGAGCGGCCGTACGTCGATGCGCGCATGCGTGACGGCAGTCGTGCCAATGCCGTCATCGCGCCCGTTGGCGGTCCGACGATATCGATCCGCAAGTTCGCGCGCGTCTCGCTGGCGCTGGGCGGCCCCGCTCCTTCGTGGGAGGCGACCAACGGGCTCGCAGCCGAGGCTGCCGCGCTGCTCGCGCGAGTGGTCGTCGCCCGCGGAAACGTGTTGGTCGCGGGGTCGACGGGAACAGGCAAGAGCACTTTCCTTCGATCCCTTGCGGGCGAGATACCCAAGGAAGAACGCCTCGTCGTGATCGAGGACACCAACGAGCTGGTGCTTCCGCACGACCACGCCGTTCACTTGGAGTGCGTTCCAGGTCGCGATGGAGGGATCGGCGTTGCCGATCTGGTAGTGAACGCGCTGCGCATGCGGCCCGACCGGATCATCGTCGGCGAGGTCCGCTCGCCGCGCGAGGCCTCGGCGCTGCTCGAGGCGATCTCGACCGGACATGACGGCTCGCTGACAACGCTGCACGCCGGCTCCGCGGTGGGCGCTCTCGATCGGCTCGAGCTTCTCCTTGCCCGTTCGGGTGACGTCGCGCCCGATGCGATCTCGCGTTTCGTCTCGCGCGCGTTCGACATCGTGGTTCAGGTCGCGCGCGCGAAAACTGGCGTCCGGCTCGTTCGTGAGATCGTGGCCGTAGAGAACGCGGGACCGGTCGTGCTGTGGCGATCTGGTGAGACCTCGGTCCGGCAGCTGCCGAGCCGTTTGACCGAACGGCTTTCGTGAGTCTCGAGTCAGCGGGCGCGATCGCGACCGCGCTGGCCGTGACGTGCCTGGTCTTGATACCGCTCGGATCGTCGCGCGTGTGGGATCAGTCGATGAGACATCCCGAGCGATCGGTATTGCGCGAGGCGGGTTGGACGAGATCGTTGCTCACGTGGGAGTGCGTGCGCGTCGCCGCGATCATCTGCGGGCTGACGGTCGCCAGCGCGGTGGGCGCCACGCCGCTCGGGCTCATCGGCGCTCTTGTTCCGTCGATCGTCGCGAGGACGCTTGCCGCGCGTCGGCGCGACGAACGCGCTCGCCAGACCATTGCACTCCTTCAGATGACCCTCGCCGGACTGAGGTCGGGGGCCGGCCTGACGGAAGCACTGCGTCTCGCTTCCGCGTCCGGACCCGAGGTCGATTTCGGGCCGTTCGCTGCGGCGTTGCGTGCATTCGATCTTGGGGCGCCGCTGGATGCGGCACTTCGCGATGCTCGCGGTCGCACGCGCGACCATCGGCTCATAGTTGGCCTCGATGCTCTTTCGCTGTGCGTAGCTGAGCAACTTCCTGCATCGCGCTGCGTCACGCTCATCGCGAGCACGATCGACCGGCTGTTGTTCGAGCAGCGGATCATCGACGACGTGCGCGCTCGTACGTCTGGACTGCGCTTGCAGATCGTGTTGCTGGCGGCGCTCGTGCCCGGTCTCGCGCTGTACCTTGCTCTGACAGTTCCCGGCATGGCCGAGACTCTCGCAACGCCGCTCGGGCGATTTGTTCTGTTGCCGGTGGCGGCGATCCTCGAAGTGATCGGCATCCTCGCGAGCAGGCGTGTTGCTGGTGACGTCGGGTGAACCTGATGGGAGCGGTCGCGGCCGGGGTCTGCATCGTCCTGCTCGTCCTTGCGGCGATGCCACGCTCAGGTGTTGCTGCTCGTTTGGATTTCCTTCGCCCTTCGGGCGCGGACATGTTCACAAGGCTCCGGGGTCTTCGGCTCATAGCGCCCGCGACCCTCAGGGCGAGTGGCTTCGACATCGAGATCGAGCACTTCGTGGCGGCAAAGATCGCACTCGCGCTTGTCGGCGCGTTGCTCGCCGCGGTCACTTCCTTGTACCTGCCGATCGGCGTCATCGTCGTGATCGCCGCCGCCTACGCGGGTTTCATCCTCCCCTCGATCGTCGTCCATCGACGAGCGGCGCTACGTCAGCGCCACGCCGAAGCAGCCACGGCGTCTCTGGTGGAGTGGGCGCACGCGCTCGTCTTAACAGGACGTCCGGTGGACTCCGCGCTTCTGGCGTTGGCACGTCGGGGAAGTGGCGCGCCGCTCGTCGATGATGTACTTGCGCGAGTCGTCGATCTGTACACGCTCGGAGCGCCGCTTCATGTGTCTCTGATGCGTGAAGGCACGGATGCCGAACTGCCGTCTCTCGTCAGGCTCGCGGAGCGCTTGGAACGTGCCCGCGAGCTCGGCGCGGGCTCAGCAACCGTCCTCGAGGATCTGCGAGAGGAAATGCGGTCCGCCTCCCGGGAGCGCCTGGTCCAATCAGCTGCTCAGGTCGAGGGAAAGATGACGCTGATCCTTACTCTCTGTTACCTGCCGGCACTCGCGCTACTGGTCGTCATACCGCTGTTCGTTACGCTCCTGGCTGGCCTGTTCGGCTGAGGCTCGCGTGCGTACACTGTCTAGGAGTAAGAAGCGCGCCGGGGAGCGCGCGGGGAAGTGACGAATGCCGTTCAACCTAGGGGGCCCGGAGCTCGTCTTCGTTCTCGTCATCGTGCTCATCGTGTTCGGAGCGGGGAAGCTCCCGGACGTTCTCGGTCAGCTTGGCAAGGGCGTGAAGACGTTCCGCGAAGAGGCCAACAGCTCCGAGAAGCCCGCAGCCAGTACCGCGACAGCCGCCGACAAGCCGAAGACGAACTAGACAGTCACCTTCGCGCGCAGCGCGGTCATGCGGCGGTGACGCTCGAGATCGCAGTGTGCGCGCGCCTCCCACTCGTCGGGGTCGTCGTCGCGGCAGTCGTACGTCCGGCAATGCTCGGGACGTGAGTCATACACCGTGCAGCCCAGATGCTTCTTGTCGAACGCCTGGCACTCGAGCATCGGCTGTCGTCCCTCATCTTGTTGGTACCAGCCGACGACTTTCACGTCCGTTCCCGCTTCGAGGTAGATCGGCCGCGCGTCCTTCAGCGTGAACCAGCCGGACTCGTCCTCCATGAATTGGCGACGGCAGCACGGAGCCTCGCAGTTTTCGCAATCGGGATAGCTCGCGGGCGGCATGTGACTCTCCCCTGTGCCAGACTGGCGCTCCCTTCATGGTAGGCACGTTGCTCGAGGCGACCGTCAAGACCTTTCTCGATGACCGTTTCGCTCTCGAGCCGGTCGCCGCCACGGTCATGGGCAACCACGCGCACGACCATCGTCTTGGGGATCTCACCGACGACGGGTTCGCGGCGCGCAACGCGTTCACCGAGGACTGGCTGAAGCGTTTCGTCGGCATGGGTGAGGAGAGCCTCGATCCATACCAGCGCGTCGATCGCAACCTGGTGCTCTCCGAGCTGCGCGGCGAGCACGCGCTGCAGCCGTTCGAGCGCTGGCGCCGGCAGCCGTCGCTTTACTCCGACCTCATCACGCGCGGGGCGTACTACACGCTGCTGCGCGCGTGGAGCTCCGCCGAAGATCGTCTCGCGATGCTCGCCGAGCGTCTGGCCGCTGCGCCTGCCGCGCTGGACGCGGCGCGCGTGAACCTCGATCCATCGAAGGTGCCGCCGGAGTGGATCGCGATCGCGGAGCGCACCGCGCCGGCCGGCGCCGCCTTCCTTCGCGACGAGCTGCCGAAGGCGCTGCCCGACACGCCGCTCGGGCGTGCGGTCGGCCTTGCGCTCCTGCCCGCCGCGAAGGCCGCGGCCGACGCGCTCGACCGCTACGTCGCGTGGCTGCGCGCGGACCTGCTGCCGAGGGCGCGCGGGTCGTTCGCGATCGGACGCGACGCGTTCGAGGCGCTGCTGAAAGACAAGGAGCTGCTCGACCACGACGCGTCGAGCCTGCGCGCGTTCGGCGACGAGCTGTTCCGCGAGACCGAGGGGAAGATCGCCGACGCGGCGCGCGCGCTCGGCGATGACGACTGGCGCGACTCGGTCGCGCGGCTGCGGAGAGACCATCCCGATGCCGATCAGCTGGTGGACACCTACCGCGTCGAGATGGAGCGCTCGCGCGAGGCGGTGCGCCTCTCTTCGATCGCGTCGATCCCGTACGGCGAGGACCTCGTGGTCGAGACGATGCCGGACTTCCAGCGCACGACCTATCCGTACGCAGCGTACGTCGCGGCGGCGCCGTTCGAGGCGAACCGCCGCGGCCGGTTCTGGGTGACGCTGCCGATGGCCGAGGACGACGAGCGCACCCGCCGCGAGCGGCTCGAGGGCCATCCGCGCGCGGGCATCCCGGTCATCGCCTGCCACGAGGGCTACCCCGGGCACCACCTGCAGCTCACGTACGCGGCGGACAACTCGTCGCTCGCGCGCAAGGCGCTGCGCAGCAACCTCATGGTCGAGGGCTGGGGTCTGTACGTCGAGGAGCTGATGACCGAGATCGGCTTTCTCGATTCGCCCGAGACGCGGCTCCTGCGCCTCAAGGATCTGCTCTGGCGCGCCGCCCGCGTGGTGGTGGACGTCGGCCTGTCGACCGGCGAGATGACCTTCGACGAGGCCGTCGCGTACATGGTCGAGCGGCCCAAGCTCGAGCCGCCGAACGCGATCGCGGAGGTGCGCCGCTACACGCTCACGCCGACGCAGCCATCGTCATACGCGCTCGGGCGTGCCGCGCTCCTCGAGCTGCGCGAGAAGGCGCGCTGGAAAGGGTGGGGGATGCGCTTCTTCCACGACAAGATCCTGGGCGCGGGCTCGCTGCCGCCGGCGCTCCTCGCGAAGGACGTGGACCTCTAGCGCCCCTGGCGCTCGTATGCGATGAGTCGCTCGCAGTAGGCGGCCGCCGCCTCGGTGTCGGAGATCTGCGAGAGCGGCTCGAGCCGGGCGCCGTTCGCCGCATAACGGCCGATGAAGAACGCTCCGGCCGTTTGCCAGCGGTAGACCTTGAACAGGTCGCCGTCGGGTGTCGCGCGGAACGTGACCCACTCTCGACCGAGGGTCGACGTACGGAGATCGTGTGCGCCGGCGGCGCGGAGGCGCTCCAGTAATCGTTCGGTGTCCGCCGTCGCGGCTTTGCGCGATACATCGGACGGCGCCGCGGCGCCCAACGCATTGCGCACTGCCAAGACCAGCCGGTCGATATCGAACGGCTTTGGCACCACCGCGGCGATCGCCGACTGTTTCGCACGATCGCTCTCGCCCAGGATCGCCTCTTCGCGGTTCGTCTCACTTCCGCTCAGCATCACCGTGGGGATCGCCGGCTTCAGCATCGCCAGAGATCTGGCGACGACCCATGGATCCGTCTCATGTGAGCCGGCGCCGTCGAGGATCACACAATCCGGCGCCAGGTCCCTGACGGCGGTGGCGACGCCCTCGTAGTCCGGCCCGTACAGACAGGAGACGGCGAAGCCTTCGTCCAGAAGAATGGTCTGGATGACCTCCGCCACGTCGCGGTCGTCATCGAGCACGACGACGCGCTTCTTCTTGGTTGCCACGCCGAAACCCTATCAAGCGGCGTGCCGTCCCGAACTCGCGCAGCCCGTGACCATCTGAACGGCCGCAGTCGGTGTCCGATAGTGTCCGATCGATGACCTCCCGCAGTGTCCCGATGCGTTTCGCGACGCAGGCCGGCGGCGCGCCGAGTGGACAGGAGTGGATCGATCGCGCGAAGCGGCTCGAGGCGCTCGGGTACGACACGCTCGCGATGCCCGACCACATGATCGGAGGCGCGTGGGCCGCGATGCCGGCGCTCGCGGTCGCGGCCAACGTCACGCACAAGCTACGTGTAGGCACGCTCGTCATCGACAACGACTTCCGCAACCCGACGGTGTTCGCGCGCGAGTGCGCGGCCGTCGACGTCCTCACGAACGGCCGCTTCGAGCTCGGGATCGGCGCGGGCTGGCTCGACCGCGATTACCAGAGCACCGGCATCGCGTTCGAT
>Ga0207660_10000900_pt1 | contig 19531 bp, 16 predicted proteins | sample KBSC73BmetaG_FD_184335 | JGI IMG/M metagenome (GOLD analysis project Ga0207660, IMG submission 184335) | Corn rhizosphere microbial communities from Kellogg Biological Station, Michigan, USA - KBS C7-3B metaG (SPAdes) (version 2) | ecosystem: Host-associated > Plants > Roots > Rhizosphere ... | reverse complement strand
AGGAAGCCGTGGCGCGGATGGACGACCCGTCCCGGCCCAAGCCCTTCCTGCGCTACAAGGACCGCGCCATGCGGCCCGCGGCGCTCTAGATGTGGAGGCTCAACAGGTTGTCCCGGTCGAGGCCGAGACGGCTGATGGGCGTGGCGGAGTTTATCCCGCCGTGTGGCCGATGCCAGTTGTAGCGATGGAGCCAGGGGGCCAGCTCGGCGGCGCGGTCGTCGGAGGTTGGATAGGCCTTGGCGTAGGCCCATTCCCTGAGGCTGGTCTGGATGAAGCGCTCGGCCTTGCCGTTGGTCTTGGGCGTGTAAGGCCGGGTGCGGATGTGCTTGAGGCCCCGCTCGCGGCAGAAGTCGCGGAAGGCGTGGGATTTGTAGCAGGCGCCGTTGTCGGTCATCACCCGACTGACGGTGACGCCGAGGCTGGCGTAGTAGGCGAGCGCGGCCGCGAGGCAGGCGATCGCGCTCTCCTTCTTCTCGTCGGGGTGGATCTGGCTGAAGGCGATGCGCGAGGCATCGTCGATGCAGACGTGGACGTACTCCCAGCCTATCCCGCGTCGGCGGCTGTTGCTCTGGCCGGTCCGGTCGCCAGTGATCCGATGGCCCACCTGCTCGAAGCGGCCGAGCTTCTTGATGTCGAGGTGGATCAGCTCGCCGGGATGCTCGCGCTCGTAGCGCACCACCGGCGGCGGCGGGTCCAGGTCCTTCGCCCGGCTCAGCCTGGCGGCGCAGAGGATGCGGCTCACCGTCGAGCGGGAGACGCCGGTCTCGGCGGCGATCTGCTTGCCGGGCAGGCGCTCGCGCCGAAGCGCGACGATCCGCTCGACCGTCTTGGGCGGCGTCGGTTCGCGCAGCCGATGCGGCCTGGAGGACCGGTCCTCCAGGCCCGCAGCACCCTCCGCGTCGAAGCGGGCAATCCACTTCTTCACCGTCTTGAGCTCAACGCCGAAGGCCTTGGCCACCATCGCCGGCGACTGACCCTCTCCCAACACGCGGCGCACCATCTCGGCTCGACTGGCCGGCGTCGTGCGGGCATTCCTATGCAGGTTCATCCGGTCCCCCGAGAATCGCTGAAGCTTCGCAACTCCAGCCTCCTCGGCCAGGACCGGATGGACAACCTATTGAGACCTTACATCTAGAGCGCGATCCAGTTCGACGCCGTGTAGCCGTGCTGAGCGATCCATGAGTTGACTAGAGACAAGTCCGCCGCATCGCTGTGATTGCTGAGCCAGGTGTTCATCTGGGTCAGGTTGTTCACCGCCGCGGAGCCGATCGTGGTGTTGTTCAGTTCCAGGTAGTTGGGATTGACCTGGCCGTTATCGTTGTAGGTGACGATCTGCTGGGCGGTGTTGTTCTCGACGACCACGTCGCCGCTCACGCCGCGGGTGATGATCCGCGAGCCCATGTCGTCAAAGCCCTGGACGAAATTACCGGCCACCAGGACGTCGTTCGTGCCCGCCAGCGAGATTCCATTATACATCGTGCCCGCCATCGCGTTGCCGGTTATGATGACGTTCTTCGTCGACGCGATGAAGATGCCCTGGATGACATCGCCGGAGCCACGGACGATCACGTTGTCGGTGATCGTGACGTCGCTGCCCTGCGTCCCGTCCGTTGCGCCCCAGAACTGGATGGCGTCCGGATGGGCGCCGAGCTGCGGGAAGAAGTCCTGGAAATGATTGCCGGACACCAGCACCTTGCTGGAACCGCCGCCGTAGATGCCGTCGGTCTGCAGGTTGTGGAAATTGTTGTTCGTGAAGGTCAGGCCAACGTCATTCAGATGGGCGATGCCCGAACCGATCGCGCTGAAGTCCGATCCGGTCACCGTCACGTTCGAACTGTCGCGGACGAAGATTCCGCTGCCTCCTACGATCGCCGTCGTGCCATGCACGGTCATCGCCGAGAACAAGATGTTGGACGACGAGCCGACGATCGCCCCGGTCGAGGTCGCGCCATTGACCGCCAGGTTCAGGTGATCGAATGCCAGACCTGAGCTGTTCGAGATCGTCAGGCCGTTGAGCACCGCCTGATGCGAGTTGTCCGACGACTCGATGGTCACGGAGCCGTTGAAGTTGAAACCGTTCAGCGAGATCGCCGAATAGTCACCCGCCGCCAGCTTGATGATATCGCCGGCGTGGGCCGTCTTCAGGGCGGTATAGAGAGCGCTCGCGCTCGTGACCGTCGTCGTATGCGACGCATCGATCGTCGAGCTGGACGAGTCCGTCGATGTCGGCGGGGACGTGATCACCGTGGTCGGCGGAGGCGTGGTCACGGTCGTCGGCGGAGGCGTCGTTCCCGCCGCCGTTCCACCGAAGGTGTTCCCGGTGATGGTGACGTGGTTGACGGTATTGTCCTGCCAAAGCTGGATGACATCCGAATGATCCGTCACCGAGGCATTCGCATCCAGGAAGTTGTTGCCCGAGATGGTCTCGTCAGTGGTGGTGGCGCCCCGGATGGCGCCGGACTGGATGTCGTGGAAGGTGTTGTTCGAGATCGTGAGGGACTTGCTGTCCAACTCGTTGATCCCGGTGCCCAGTTTTCCGAAGTCGGAATTGGTGACGCTGACGCCGGTGCTGCCGCGGATCATCATGCCGTTGCCATCGCCTAGCGCCGCGCCGTGATCCGTGATCGCGTCGAAGGAGACGTTCTGCGAGTTCGCCACAGAAACCGCGTTTCCGCCGTTCGACACGAGGTTCAGGTGATTGAAGGCCAAGCCGGAGCTGCCGGTCAGCGTCAGGCCATTGATCACCGCCTGGTGCGCTGCGTCGGCGGACTGGATCGTGACGGCCGAGCTGAAGTTCACGCCGCTCAGGTTCACGGCGCTGTAGTTGCCCGCGGCCAGCAGGATGGTGTCGCCGGCGTGGGCGCCCTTCAGGGCGGTCAGGAGGGCGGCCGAACTCGAAACGGTGACTGCGCCGGGCGCGGTCGTCACGGGCGGCGGGACCGGATCAGTGACCACGGGAGGGGTCACCACGGGCGGGGGCGTCACAACCGGCGCCGTCTCCGCGCCAAAACTGTTGTTCGCGATCGTGACGTGGTTGGCGGTGTTGTCCTGCCAAAGCTGGATGACGTCCGAGTGGTTCGCGATCGTGCTCTTCGCGTCCAGGAAGTGGTTGCCCGAAATGGTCTCGTAGGTGGTGGTGGTGCCCCGGATGGCCCCCGACTGGATATCGTGGAAAGTGTTGTTGGAAATGGTGATCGACTTGCTATCCATTTCGTTGATCCCGGTGCCCAGCTTGCCGAGATCGGAATTGTTGACCGTCACGCCCGTGCTGCTGCGGATCATCATCCCGTTGCCATCGCCGAACGTCGCACCGTGAATCTTGGTGGTGTCGAACGAGATGTTCTGGGCGCCGCTCAGGGCGATGGCGTTGCCGCCGTTCGAAGCGAATTCGACGTGGTTGAACGCGAGACCCGCACTGTTGCTCAGCGTCAGGCCGTTGATCACCGCCTGGTGGGCGTCGTCGGCCGATTGAATGGTCACAGCGCTGCTGAATTTGAAGCCGGTCAGCGAAAGCGCGCTGTAGGAGCCCGGCGCCAGGAGAATAGTGTCTCCTGCGTGGGCGGCTTTCAGGGCCGTCCAGAGCGCATTCGTATTGCTGACGGTAATGATCACAACACTTCTCCAAGTCGTCTTTGGCAACAATGCTCAGAGCAAGATTGCCGATGCCCGATTTGGACAATGGATCAGCATGGATTTCAGCCCGGTTAAGGTCTTAAGTTAATACAAATAAATATTATCATTTTGTATACTTTACTTGTTCATGTGGCATTTCCCATGACCAAGGCCCCCGCAGACACAAGATCTCATCGCGATCCCCGCTATTCACGAGAACCGCTTGCTTGTTCAGGATTTCAGGTCGAAAGGACTCGTACGCGGGTCGTAAAAGATGTGGCCGCCCCCGCAGCACTGGGCGTAGCTATAGAGTGACTCGCCTCATCGCGAGGCGTCCGAATGCCGCACGGCGGCGCAAACCTGTGGACCTCTGCGCGTTCCCCCGCCGCGGTGGCGCCGAAGCCGGCTTTCCAGGCTTGTACCTATGCGGCGTGTGGCCGCGGTTAGAGAGATTTCGCGTTCCGGGGGTCCGCCGCGCGCGGGGCGCTGGCGGGCGCGCCAAGCGGGTCCAGCATCTGGCCGATGAAGGTCGGCGCCACGGGCTCGTCGACGCCATAAACCGCCGGCCAGTGGTTCGGCAGGTGATGGGTGCCGAACAGCCGATCGATCACCGGCAACAGCGCCGCATAGTTATGGTCGCGATATTCGTCGTTGGTGTGGTGCCAATGATGAAAGGCCGGCGTGGCCACCAGCCACTCCAGGGGTCCGAAGCGCCAGTTCAGGTTTGCATGGACGAAAAAGGCCCACACGGTTCCTGCGAGCGTGACGATCAGCGGCAGCAGGCCCCCGTCTCTCGGGGTGGTCAGGCTGAACACGTAGAGCGGCGCAAGCCCGCACAGGCGTACGAAGATCACGTCCACCGGGTGGGCGCGGGTATTGACCATCCAATCGAGGGACTCGGGGCTGTGATGCACTTTGTGGAAGCGCCAGAGGAACGGGTTCTTATGGCTGAACCGGTGGCCCCAATAGGCGCCGAGTTCGCTGAGCAGGATTCCGATGGCGACCTTCGCCCAGAGCGGAAGCTCCGCCACGGCGTCGGTGTAGGCTTGCGGCGTTATCGTCTGTACGCCAGTGGCGATAATGGACGCGGGGATCGCCAGGACCAGCGCCGGCGCCAGGCCATTCAGGAAGTAGTAGGTGAGGTCGACCGGTAGGGAGCGGGCCCGCAACCGCGCAGGGCGAAGGGCGAACAGCCGCTCCAGCGGCAGGAAGATCACCGTCAGGATGACCAGCCAGGCCGTCAGGCTGGCGATTTGATATATGAGGTTTATGGCGTGCTGCACGACGTGGGAGAGCATGCGCCCCTACCCGCTTCCAAACAATGAAAAGGGGAGCGGCTTGCGCCGCTCCCCTTCACGCCCGGCCGGAGCCGGGAAAGGCTAGCTCGTCCGCTTAGGCGGTGGCGAGCACCTGGCGGCGATGACGGATCATCGCGCCGATGCCGCCGAAGCCGATCAGCATCATCGCCCAGGTGGCCGGTTCCGGCACCGTCAGCGAGACATTGTCCAGCAGCGCCATCGGGGGCAGGCCGTTGGGCGTGCCGACCGACAGGAACGAGAGCGTCTGGTTCGCCTGGCTGGCCGTGAAGACGTAGGTCACATGGTTCCAGCCCGAGAAGAGAGTGCTCGGCACACTCAGGACGCCGGTGTCGAAGGACTGGCCGCCGAAGCTCACCGTCAACATCTCGGTGATGTCGCCGGTGCGGTTGGCAAGCTGGCCGGCCGCCCAGTCGAAGGACAGGGTGTAGTTCTTGCCGACTTCCAGGCCCGTCAGGTCCTGCGAAATCATGCCCTTCACCCCGGTGTCGCCATCGAGCGCGACGAAGGCGCCGTCGGTCGGGAAGACGTCGGCGCGGAAGTGCTCACCCGTCGAGGGCGGCGAATACTGGCTGGCTGCGTTCGTCGTGACGTTGGTCCCGAAGTAGATGTTGTAGCCGCCGTTGCCGGTCCAGCCGGTGACGCCCTGGCCGCCGAAGCCGGTGCCGAACTGGCTGTTCGTCGCGCCGTAGGTCGAGCTCGAGAAGTCCCCGTTCGTGATGACGTCGCCCGCGTGGGCGGTCGAACCGATGGCCAGCGCCATCGAAGCGGCCAGCGCAACCGAGGAGAGAAGTTTCATTTGCATGTGTGCACCCCAATTTCAGCCTGATCTATCCAATTAACTCGGACATAACCATAGCGAAAACAGGCCCGCAAACGAATTCCCCTTACGAGGGAAGTCTTCAATCGCCTGTGTCGCAAGACGCGCGCGTGTGATGGCCGACAACCATTCGATGTTGCTGGCGCGGGGCTGATTCTGTCTGGAGTTGGTCACATGGACGCCCGCATTCGACAATCGAGAGTTGCGTGAGAGCCATCTGTCCCTTGCGGTCGCCTACAGCGCGGACCGGACCCGCTGCTCGCAGGCGTTCCAGCTCGGCGTCGGCCCCCTCGCCAGGCGGCGGCAGGTCCGGACCTTCTCGATGAAGGCGTTGGCGCTGCTCTCGCTTTCGCGCCGTTCGGCGGCGATCATCCGATGGCCGGCGCGGAGGACGAGCAGAAAGGCCACGAGGACCAGTAGGCCCAGGCCCCACCCGATCGCCCGGCTCATGGCGAGCAGCTCCTCGCCCGGCGGTCTCGTCAAGGTCAGTAGGCCCGCGGGTCGCGGAAGATGAGCGGGACGGTCTTGGCGAGAATGGCGAGGTCGAGCGCCGGCGACCACTCCTCGATATAGCTGTTATCCGCCGCCACCCGGTCGCTCATGCAGCGGGTGTCGCGGATCTCGCCGCGGAAGCCGTTCACCTGGGCGTAGCCGGTCAACCCGGGCTTGGCGCGAAAGCGCGCCGCATATGTCGGGATAAGGGCGCCGTAGTACTCGTCGTGCGCCAGGGCGTGCGGACGCGGCCCCACGATCGACATGTCGCCTTTCAGCACGTTCCACAGTTGCGGCAGTTCGTCGATGGAGAGCTTGCGCAGAAGCGCCCCGACCGCCGTCACACGCTCATCGCCCTTGGTGGCGTGGCGGATCTTCCCGCCGTCCTCGGTCACGGTCATCGTGCGGAACTTCAGGATCGTGAACACCTGGCCGCGATAACCCGTCCGCCGCTGACGGAAGATCGCGGCGCCGGGGGATTCGATCCGGATCGCCAGCATGACCGCCAGTAACAGCGGCAGGAACAGCAACAGCCCGAAACCCGCCGCCACGATATCGAACAGGCGCTTCAGCGGATGCGTGGCGACCACCAGCGGCGCGGCCGACGACTGGAGTCGGAAATCTGCCGTGGGGCTGTAGAGTTCGGCCGACTGCTCGCCGGAGATGTTCGCAGCATCGAACACGTGGAAGCCACCCTACGATGATCCGCGCCAGGAAGTCAGACCCGCTGGGCCTCGCCTTCACCTCGACGGTCAGGGCCTAAAAGCCCATCGGACCGCCCGCCGTCAATAAACAATTCATTATATTTGCCGTTTTGCGGGGGCTTGAGCACGCAAATACCGCCTGATATGCGCATTGTTCGCTTATGAGGCGATTTTGTCAGTAAGCCCGTCATTCGGGAAAGATGAGGGAACCATTCCGCCGTTCCCTCTGAAGGGCAGCCCGGGGCTCGCTTTCGCCGGTCGGCGTAGGCCCGTCGGCGCCTAACCGGAATGCTTAACCCGGCGTTTGCCACTCATCCCCACGATTCCTTAAGCCTGCCTGTCGTTCCTTATGCCGCGCGGTCCGATCGGCGGGCCCGGAGCCAGAGCGATGCCAGCAGACGTTTCGTTCCACAGCGTCAGCCCTCGCGACGTCTCGGTCGAGCCGGCGTCCACGCGCCGTTTTCCCCTGGGCATCGGATTGACGATCGCGGCCTGCGCCTCGGTGGGCCTCTGGTTCGCCTTCGCCGCCGCGGTCCGGGCGCTGTTCTTCTGACCCGACGCGCCGCGCGGTTCCGGCGGAACTAGTCAGCTTCGTCAGAGGGGCCCTGCTCGGCCAGGCGGCGCAGATACTGGCCGTACTCGCTCTTCGCCAGGGTTTCCGCCAACCGGGCCAGCTGCTGGCCGTCGATCCAGCCGCGACGATAGGCGATCTCCTCGAGGCAGCCGATGCGCAGCCCCTGGCGCTGCTCCACCGCGCGGATGAACTCGCCGGCCTGGATCAGGCTGTCGTGGGTCCCGGTGTCGAGCCAGGCGAAGCCGCGGCCCAGCAGTTCGACGTTGAGCTCGCCGGCGTCAAGGTAGACCTGGTTCAGCGCGGTGATCTCCAGCTCGCCGCGATGCGACGGCTTCAGCGTCTTGGCGAACTCGCTGGCGCGCCCGTCGTAGAAGTAGAGCCCGGTCACCGCATAGTTGGACTTGGGCGCCGCGGGCTTCTCCTCGATTCCCAGCGCCTTGCCGTCCGCGCCTAGCTCGACCACGCCGTAGCGCTCGGGATCCTGCACCAGGTAACCGAACACCGTGGCGCCGCTGGCCCGCGCGTCCGCAGCTTCCAGCGAGCGGGTGAAGTTCTGACCGAAGAAGATGTTGTCGCCCAGAACCATCACGCTGGGCTTCCCGTCGATGAACTCCTCGCCCAGGATGTAGGCCTGCGCCAGGCCATCGGGCCTGGGCTGCACGACATATTCGAAGCGGACCCCCAGCTGCGAGCCGTCGCCCAGCAGGCGCTTGAAGCCGGCCTGATCCTCCGGCGTGGTGATGATCAGGATCTCGCGCACCCCGGCCAAAAGGAGCACCGACAGCGGATAGTAGATCATCGGCTTGTCGTAGACCGGCAGCAGCTGCTTGGAGACCGCCAGGGTGAGCGGATGCAGCCGCGTGCCGGAGCCGCCGGCCAGGATGACGCCGCGCCTCATGCCGCCGACCTCTGTTCCGATTTGAGTTCGGCCACGATCTCGGCCAGGGCGTCGCGCCAGGGCCTGGGCGTGACCCCGAAGGCGCCTTGCAGCTTGGCCGTATCGAGCACGCCGTGCAGCGGCCGCCGTGCCGGCGTCGGGTAGTCGGCCGTAGGAATGCCCGCCACCGCCGGCGCGTCGGCGCCCAGGGCCTGCGCGAAGATTTCCTCGGCGAACGCCTTCCAGCTCGTCACGCCGGCGTTGGCGAAATGCACGACGCCGAAGATGGGATCGCCCGCCCGCGCCGACCTCAACGCTTGCGCCTGCGAGAGAATGAACCGCGCGAGGTCGCGTGCCGCGGTGGGGCGTCCGAACTGATCCTCGACCACCCGGATCGCCCTGCCCTCGCCGGCCAGCCGCAGCATGGTCTTGATGAAGTTCTTCCCGTGGCTCGAAACGACCCAGGAGGTGCGCACGACCAGCGCGCGGGCGCATGCCTCCAGCACACCGCGTTCGCCCGCGAGCTTGGTCTCGCCATAGGCGTTCACGGGGCTCACGGGATCGGCCTCCGCATAGGGGACGTCCTTGCCGCCGTCGAAGACGTAGTCGGTGGAGACGAAGACGACGGCCGCGCCCTTGGCCTTCGCGGCGGCGGCGATGGCCGTGGGCGCGGCTGCGTTGATCCGCAGGGCCAGGTCCCGTTCCGCCTCCGCCTGATCGACCGCGGTGTAGGCTGCGGCGATCACCACGAGGTCGCACGGGGTCTGCGCGACCTGGGCCGCACAAGCCTCTGGATCGCCGAAGTCCGCGTCGGCGCGGGACAGGGCGGTGATCTCCACGTCGAAATCCCTGGCCTGGGCCAGCAGCTCCAGAGCGAGCTGGCCCGTGGTCCCGAACTGCAGGACGCGGACGGTCACGCCTTGACCAGGCCCAGGCGCTCGGACTGGAAGCCTCGCTCGCGGATGCCCTCCACCCAGGCGCGGTTGTCGACGTACCAGCGCACCGTGTCCTCGAGGCCGGCGAGCAGCGGCATGCGCGGCTCCCAGCCCAACTCGGTCCGCAGCTTCGAGGCGTCGATCGAATAGCGGAAGTCGTGGCCCGGACGGTCAGTGACGAAGGTGATCTTCTCGGCGTGCGGCGTGTTGGCCGGGGCCATGGCGTCGAGGTGCGCGCAAAGCATCCGGATCACCTCGATGTTCCGCTTCGTGCCGTCGCCGCCGATGCAATAGGTCTCGCCCAGCCGCCCCTTGCCGAGCACCAGCAGCAGGGCCTCGGCGTGGTCGTCCACGTGCAGCCAGTCGCGCACCTGACGCCCATCGCCGTAGACCGGGATCGTCTTGCCCTCCAGCGCCCGGGTGATCACGGTCGGGATCAGCTTCTCGGGAAACTGGAACGGGCCATAGTTGTTCGAACAGTTGGTCAGCACCACCGGCATGCCGTAGGTGCGGCCCCAGGCGCGGACCAGATGGTCTGCCCCCGCCTTGCTGGACGAATAGGGCGAATTCGGGTCGTAGGGCGTCTCTTCGGTGAAGTCTCCGTCCTCGCCCAGCGCGCCGAACACCTCGTCCGTGGACACGTGGTGGAAACGGAACGCGTCTTTCCTGGCGCCGGACAGGCTGGCCCAATGGGCGCGGGCCGCCTCCAGCAGGATGGCGGTGCCCATCACATTGGTGCGCACGAAGTCCAGCGGGCCTTCGATCGCCCGGTCGTTGTGAGATTCCGCGGCCAGGTGCATCACCGCGTCCGGCTTATGGCGGGCGAAAATCGACCGCACCTGCGCCTCGTCGCAGATGTCGGCGTGCTCAAACGCGTAGGCCGGACTGCCCGAGACGCCGGCGACGTTCTCGAGATTCGCGGAATAGGTCAGCGCGTCGAGGTTCACCACCCGGTGACCGTCGGCGATGGCGCGGCGAACGACGGCCGACCCGATGAACCCGGCCCCGCCCGTAATCAGGATCTTCATGCGGTCCTTCGTCGGTCACGGCGCAGGTGCGCCCGCCAAAGGGGTTGTAATGGGGCCGTCTTACTAAGAAACGCTTGAGGCTCAAGCGGCGCCGCAGCTCTTAAAGGATTTCCGCCCAACCTGAGGCAACGGTCTGCAAGCGGTTCAATTCCTTTCGGCGCCATCACCCCATGTTCAGATCGCGGCGGCCAGCCGCTTGTCGCGGGCGATGGAGCCGGCAGCCGCCAGGTGCGCCAGGATGGCGATGACGATCACTGGGGCCAGCGCGCCGTACCCGACCAGCAGCGAGTGGTCGCCGAAGCGATCCTTGGCCATGTCGCTGACGCGGCCCAGGAAGATCGGCCCGCCGCCCAGCCCGATCAGGTTCAGCACGAACAGCAGGATCGCGCCGGCCATCGTCCGCTGGCCGGGAGGCACCGCATTCTGGACCACCGCCAGGGCGGGGGCGAGATACATGTTGTTCAGCAGGGCCGGCACGGCGATGAACACGAGCGCCATCTGCCACGTCGGCGCCCAGATCAGGCCCGCAAGCGCCGGCAGGCTGAGCGTAAAGGCGATGACCGGAATCCAGGCGTACCAGCGCCGGTCACGATGGCCCAGCTTGTCGGCCAGCCAGCCGGCTGCGAAGGTCCCGATCACCCCGGTGACGCCGATCACCCAGCCATAATAGTTCGAGACCTGCGTCAGGCTCGCGCCCTTCACCCGCATCAGCAGCGGCACGTTCCAGTTGAGCATGGCGTAGCCGACGAACGCGGAAAGCCCGCAGGCGACCGCCACGCAAAACAGCGTGCGGTTGGCGAAGAACGCCTTGATGACCACGCTCGCCGGCGGCGCCGGTTCATGCGCGTCGGCGCCCAGCGCCACCTCGTCGAGTCCGCCGCGCTTTGGTTCGCGGATGATCAGGAGCATCAGCAGCGCCAACACGACGCCCGGCAGGCCGACCGCGAAAAACGCCATCCGCCAGCCATAGGCGGCCGCGACGTGGCCACCGTAGAGGACGCCCAGCATCGAGCCGAGCGGCACGCCCAGGGAATAGAGCGCCAGACCCGTGCCCCGCTCCTTCGCCGGAAAGTAGTCGGAGATCAGCGAGTATGAGGGCGGCGAGCCGCCCGCCTCGCCCGCGCCCACCATGACCCGGGAAAACGCCAGCTGCGCGAAGTTGTTGGCCAGCCCGCATCCGGCGGTGAACAGGCTCCAGATTCCGCAGGCCGCCGCCATGATCCAGACCCGCTTGAAGCGATCCGAGAGCCAGGCCACCGGAATGCCGAAGGTCGTGTAGAAGAGCGCGAAGGTCAGGCCGCCCAGAGCCCCGATCGCCGTGTCGCTTAGGCCCAGCTCCTTGCGGATCGGCTCAGCCAGGGTCGACATGATCTGCCGATCCATGAAGTTGAACGTGTAGACCACGGCCAGCAGGCCGACGACGAAATAGCGATAGCTGGCGCCGGTCTTGGGCGCGCTCGCAGCGACGGCAGTCATCGGAATTCCCCAGCCCCGAGGGACGTCTGCCAGTATTCTGGTTCCCCCAGTTCTGGTTCCAACGTCCGGTATGTTTCCCTTGCCGTCATGTTGCACGGGCCGCGACGCTCAGCCAAGCGCTGAGCTGTGACGACGGCGAAACATGGCCATCGAGACACGTCCGCTGGCCCCGCGATCAGAATTCCTGAGGGCTGTTCGCCTTGCCCGCTTTTCCGCGCCTCTCTAAGTGACAGCGCGTCGATGGGCGGAATTTGCCATCTTTGCTGTAAGGTCTGCTAATGGACGCTCGCGAAGAAATACGAGAGTGGGCGCCCGCACCCGTAGCCACGAAGAGCGCGCTCACCGCCCCCATGCTCACGCACCTGCAACGCCTGGAGGCGGAAAGCGTCCACATCTTCCGCGAGGTGGTCGCCGAGTGCGAGCGCCCGGTGATGCTCTATTCGATCGGCAAGGATTCCGCGGTGATGCTGCGGCTGGCCATGAAGGCCTTCTATCCGGCCAAGCCGCCCTTCCCGCTGCTCCACGTCGATACGACCTGGAAGTTCCGTGCGATGTACGAGATGCGCGAACGGATGGCCCGCGAGAGCGGGATGGAGCTGATCGTCCACCAGAATCCCGAGGCGCTGGCCCGCGGGATCAACCCGTTCGACCACGGCTCGCTGCACACCGACATGTGGAAGACCGAGGGCCTGAAGCAGGCGCTCGACAAACATGGCTTCGACGCGGCCTTCGGGGGCGGCCGCCGCGACGAGGAGAAGTCCCGCGCCAAGGAGCGCATCCTGTCGTTCCGCTCCGCCCAGCACCGCTGGGACCCCAAGATCCAGCGCCCCGAGCTCTGGAAGCTCTACAACACCCGCAAAGGGCCGGGAGAGAACTTCCGCGCCTTCCCGATCTCCAATTGGACCGAGCTCGACATCTGGCAATACATCTACCTGGAAGACATCCCGATCGTGCCGCTGTACTTCGCGGCCGAGCGGCCGGTGGTCGAGCGCGACGGCAACCTGATCATGGTCGACGACGACCGGATGCCTCTGCGCCCTGGCGAGGTCCCGCAGATGCGCTCGATCCGCTTCCGGACCCAGGGCTGCTATCCGCTGACCGGCGCGGTCGAAAGCACGGCGGCCACCCTGCCAGAGATCATCCAGGAAATGCTGCTCGCCACCACCTCCGAGCGCAAAGGCCGCGTCATCGACCACGACCAGTCCGCCTCGATGGAGAAGAAGAAGCAGGAAGGCTACTTCTAGTGGCCGCCAACTACGAGATGAACGTCTCCGGCCTCATCGCGCAGGATATCGAGGCCTATCTCGACGCCCACCAGCACAAGAGCCTGCTGCGGTTCCTGACCTGCGGCTCGGTGGACGACGGCAAGTCGACGCTGATCGGGCGGCTGCTCTACGACTCCAAGATGATCTTCGAGGACCAGCTGGCGGCGCTGGAGGCGGATTCGAAGAAGGTCGGCACCCAGGGCGGCGAGATCGACTTCGCCCTGCTGGTCGACGGGTTGGCTGCGGAGCGCGAGCAGGGCATCACCATCGACGTCGCCTATCGCTTCTTCTCCACCGACAAGCGCAAGTTCATCGTCGCCGACACTCCCGGCCACGAGCAATACACCCGCAACATGGTCACCGGCGCCTCGACCGCCGACGCCGCGGTGATCCTGATCGACGCCCGCAGGGGCGTGCTGACTCAGACGCGGCGGCACTCCTATCTCGTGAAGCTGCTCGGCATCCGCCACGTGGTCCTGGCGATCAACAAGATGGACCTGGCGGACTGGAGCCAGGCGCGGTTCGACGAGATCGTGGCCGATTACCGCACTTTCGCCGAGCGGATCGGCGTCGAAAGCTTCACCGCCATCCCGATGTCAGCCCTGCGCGGCGACAACATCACCGAGCCCAGCGTCAACTCGCCCTGGTATTCCGGCCCGCCGCTGATGCGCTGGCTGGAGGACGCCCCGGTCGAGGACGACCTGCGCGACAGGCCGTTCCGCATGCCTGTGCAGTGGGTCAACCGGCCGAACCTCGATTTCCGCGGCTTCTCCGGCATGGTCGCCTCGGGCGTCATCCGGCCCGGCGACAAGGTCAAGGCCCTGCCCTCCGGCCGCGAGAGCACCGTGGCGCGCATCGTCACCTTCACCGGCGACCTGCCCGAAGCCGTGGCGGGCCAGTCGGTCACCCTGACCCTGGCCGACGAGATCGATGTCTCGCGCGGCGATGTGCTCGCGGCGGCGGCGAGCCCGCCCACCGTCGCCGACCAGTTCGAGGCCACCCTGGTCTGGTTCGATGAGGAGCCGCTGCTGCCGGGCCGGCCCTATCTCATGAAGCTCGGAACCAGGACGGTCGCGGCTCAGGTCGCCGAGCCGAAGCACAAGGTCAACGTCAACACTCTCGAGGAACTCGCGGCCAAGCGGCTGGAGCTGAACGAGATCGGCGTCTGCAACCTGCTGCTCGACGCGCCCGTCGCCTTCGACCCCTACGCCGAAAACCACGACCTCGGCGGCTTCATCCTGATCGACCGGATCTCCAACCGCACGGTGGCCGCGGGCCTGCTGCACTTCGCGCTTCGCCGCAGCCAGAACATCCACTGGCAGGCGCTGGACATCGACAAGGCGGCCCGCGCGGCGGCCAAGGGCCAGAAGGCGCGGGTCGTCTGGCTGACCGGGCTTTCGGGCGCGGGCAAATCGACGATCGCCAACCTGGTGGAAAAGCGGCTCGCCGTAGAGGGCCGCCACACCTACCTGCTGGACGGCGACAACGTCCGCCACGGGCTCAACAAAGACCTCGGCTTCACCGAAGCTGACCGGGTCGAGAACATCCGCCGCGTGGCCGAGGTCGCCAAGCTGATGGTCGACGCCGGCCTGATCGTGCTGGTCTCCTTCATCTCGCCCTTCCGCGCCGAGCGGCAGATGGCCCGCGACCTGACGGGCGAGCGGGAGTTCGTCGAGGTGTTCATCGACACCCCGCTCTCCGAGGCCGAGCGGCGCGACGTGAAGGGGCTCTACAAGAAGGCCCGCGCGGGCGAGCTCAAGAACTTCACCGGCGTCGATTCCCCCTACGAGCCGCCGGAAGACCCCGAGATCCGCATCGACACCACCCGCCTCAGCGCCGAGGAAGCCGCCGAGCGGATCGTCGACTGGCTGGAAGGCGGCGGCTTCGACCCGAGCATCTAGGCCGTCGACGGCCGGAACCTAGGCCACCTCGGCCTGCGCGCCGCCGCCGGGCTTCACCTGTGGCGGGACCGCGGCGCGGGTGAGCGTGGTGAAGAGATCCACCGCCTGGATGGGCTTTGCGACATGGCTGTCCATGCCGGCCAGGATGTACTGCTCGACCTGGTGGGCCATGGCGTTGGCGGTGAGCGCGACGATCGGCGTGCGCGGACGGCCGGTGTCGGCCTCGCGGTTGCGGATCGCCGCGGTGGCGCTAAGCCCGTCCATCACCGGCATCTGGATGTCCATCAGGATCACGTCCCACTCGCCGGTTTCCCAGGCCTCGACGGCCTGTTGGCCGTTGTCGACCACATGCGGGTCGACGCCCATCTGGTGAAGCAGGGTCTTGAGGACCAGCTGGTTCACCGCATTGTCCTCGGCGGCGAGGACGCGGAGCGCGATTTCCGGCTGTTCGGCGGGCGGTTCGACGGCGCTGGCAAGCTGCCGTTCCTCGCCCAGCCAGCGCAGCGGCAGGCGGACGGTGAACCTGGCGCCGAGGCCAAGCTCGCTTTCGACGCTGATCTCGCCGTCCATGAGCTGTGCGAGCTCGCGGCAGATCGCCAGGCCCAGGCCCGTGCCGCCAAACCGGCGCGTGGTCGAGGAATCCAGCTGGTCGAACTTGGCGAACAGTTTCGAAAGGCTCTCCGGCGCGATGCCCACGCCGGTGTCGGCCACCGAGATCTGCAACACGTCGCCGTCGCGACGGGCGGCGACACGGATCTCGCCCTGCTCGGTGAACTTGAGCGCGTTGGAGATCAGGTTGTAGAGGATCTGGCGCAAGCGCGTCGGGTCGCCGAGGTAGCGTCCGCGCGCGTTCTCGATGTCGAGAGCGAACGACAGCCCCTTCTTGTTGGCCAGCGCCGTGAACGCCGAATAGGCGCCGCGCGCCACGTCGCCGAGTTCGAACTCGAGCTGCTCCAGCTCGAGCTTGCCGGCCTCGATCTTCGACAGGTCGAGCACGTCGTTGAGGATCGCCAGCAGGGCCTCGCCGGACCCATGGATCACCGACAGCCGGTCGCGCTGCCGCTCGGAAAGCTCGTCGCCCGCCATGGCCTGGGCCATGCCGAGGACGCCGTTGAGCGGCGTGCGGATCTCGTGGCTCATGGTGGCGAGGAAGGTCGACTTGGCCGCGTTGGCCGCCTCGGCCGCAAACTCGCCTTCCTGCGCCCGCTGCCGGGCCTGGCGAAGCGCCGAGCGCGAACGGTCGAGCAGGCGGCGCGAGAGGAAGAAGAAGTTGGTCAGGCTGACCGCCCCCGCCAGCACGGCGACCACCGCGGTCGGCGGCCAGCCCATATCGCCGCCGGCGCTCCAGGCGATGTAGAGCAGCGTCACCACATAGGGCGCCAGCAGCAGGCGGAAGAGCTTCAGGTCGGCGTAGTATTGCAGCAGCACATAGGCTGCGCCGATGAAGGCGGTGGTGAGCGCGAAGACCCGCGGGATCTCCCCGCCATGCCGCCACAGGGCGATAATCATCGCCGCCTGCACCGAGGCGCCGAGCACGCTGTTGGCGGAGATGACCTCGCTGAGGACGCGGCCCCAGCGGTCCGTCTTGTGCCGGCCGGCCGCGGTCATCAGCACCGTGGAGGACCACAGGTTCGCCCACACGCCGCAGGACCAGATGAGCGCCCACTGCCAGCCCAGGAAGCAGACGGCGACGACGCCGACGGCCGTGCTGCTGACCAGCCGCGGAAGCAGGTTGCGCAGCGATGCCGCATACAGGCTGAGGCCCGACGGCTGGACAGCCGGGGCGATACCCGTTTGCGAGCTGTCGGCGGCTTGGCTCAACAGCGTCCCCCCTTATTGTTGAGACCATGTTCGGCGATCCGAGTTAACCACGCGTCAAGGCCACCGACGTTCCGCCGGTCAGCGGCCCCGCATCGCTAGTCGGCCAGGCGCATGAGCTCGATCCTGCGGAACTCTATGGGCCCGCTCTCAGCCTGCAACGAGATGTAGCCATGGTCGAGCGGCGCGACCTTGGCGTCGCCCGGATCGATGTTGGCGAAGCGCTTGAACTCGCTGGGGTCCAGCTTGATGTCGCCATATTCCATGACGAGCTCGCCGTTGACGTACTGGCGCACGAGGCGGGCGCCGCGGACCTCGACCTCGAAGCGCACCCATTCGCCATCCTGGTAGGTCTTGGACGTCGAGTTCAGGCAGTGGACCTTGAGCGGCTCCCCGTGCATCGAGACCGTCGTGCCGGGCGTGCAGACATTGCCGGTGGGCCGGGTTTCGCCTGGCGCGCCGCCCAGAAGCTGGGCCTCCACCGCAATCGGATAAGGTTGGTCGAGCGCCATCGCCTGCGGCGCCTGGCCATGTATCATCACCCCGGAGTTGCGCACGGCCCAGGCCTGTGCGCCCGGCGGCGACGGGCCCATGAAGCGGTACTCCAGGCGCAGCCGATAACTGGAGAGCGGCGTCTTGTAGATCAGATGGCCGTACTCGTCGTTGAAGCGCGGGTACTGGCTGTAATCGACCCGCAGGACGCCGTCCTTCACCTGGAAAGTGTCGCGCCAGTTCTCGCCGGCGGGATGGTGGTTGATCTTCATCACCCAGCCGTCGAGGTTCCTGCCGTTGAAGATCGGTTGCCAGGTCTCCGCGGCGCCCGCCGGCGCGGCGAGGCCGAGAACGGCGACCGTCGCGGCGAGGACGCGCGCGCGCCTCACAGCGCCCATGCGCGGCCGATCTGCGCCAGCGGCACGCACCCGTGGTAGGCGCCGGGCGTCAGCTCATAGCGCAACGCCTTGGTGGCCCCGGGTTTGGAGGTGAAATAGCCGACCGTCACCAGCTCCTTGAGCACCGCGAAGAACGGCCGCCCCTGTGGGGCCTCGAACAGCGGGATTCGGTTGGAAAGGCCTGTCTCGGTGTCGCCACGGCCGATGGCGGCGGCCTGCGGCGCGCCCTCCTCCGCGTCGTAGCGGGCCAGGAGCATGGTCTGTTGCTCCGGCGCGAGCGCGGTGAAGGCCGCGCCATGGGAGGCCCGTGCGTCAGCCTCGATACGATCGAGCCCGACGCAGATCGCCTGGGCGTCGCCGGGCGTGCAGAAGTCCGCCACCGCCCGGTCGACGAAGGCCGCCACGCCCGCCTCGCGCGCGCCCGGGGTCTCGGTGGCCGGGATGATCAGTTCGGCGACCGCGTCCAGCACCTTGGCCTGCGCCGGGGTGAGCGCCTTGGGGGTCCAGGTCAGCGTCACCGCGGCCTGCGCGGCCGCCGCCGCCGGGATTGTCAGCGTGGTCCAGAGCGCCCCGAAGGTCAGCGCCGCCTGGCGTCGGTTCATCGACATCGGACCCGTCATCTAGATATCCCCCCGCTTGCCGGCCGCCACCGCGTGGTCGACCGCCCGCGCCGTCAGCGCCATGTAGGTCAGCGACGGGTTCACGCAGGACGAGGACGCCATCGCCGCCCCGTCGGTGACGTAGACGTTCTTGCAGGCGTGCACCTGGTTGAACGCGTTCAGGACCGAGGTCTTCGGGTCGCGCCCCATCCTGGCCGTGCCCATCTCGTGGATGCCGAGGCCCGGGCCATAGTCGCCCTCGAGCTCGCGGACGTTCTTGAAGCCGGCCGCCTCCAGCATCTCGGCTGCCGCCGCCTTCATATCCTTGCGCATGGCCCGCTCGTTGTCGCCGAGGCCAACGTCGAAGGTGATCGTGGGCAGGCCATGGGCGTCCTTGACCGCGTGGTTCAGGGTCATGCGGTTGTTGGGATTGGGCAAGGTCTCGCCGAAGCCGCCCAGCCGCACCAGCCACGGCCCCGGCTGCGAGAGCGCCGCCTTGCGCGCCGCCCCGAAGCCCGGCGCAGGCCGGTCCCAGTTCGGCCTTCCGGCCCCGCCCTGGTAGCCGAAACCGCGCAGATAGTCGGAGCGCTTGGAGGCCGCGTCGCCCAGGTTGCGGAAACGCGGGATGTATATTCCGTTCGGCCGGCGGCCCGAATAGTACATGTCCTCGTAGCCCGGAGCCTCGGCGCCGGCCCCGACGCCCAGGTGGTGGTCCATGATGTTGCGCCCGACCTGGTCGCTGTCGTTGCCGAACCCATTGGGAAAGCGCCGGCTGGTCGAGTTCAGCATGATCCAGGCGCTGTTCATGGCCGAGGCGCAGAGGAAGATCACCGGCGCATAGAACTCGCTCTCCTCGCCGGTCGTCTCGTCCAGCACTCGCACGCCCGTCGCCTTGCCCGCCTTCTCGTCGTAGATCAGCGAAGTCACTGTCGAATTGGGCCGAAGCGTCATGTTCTTGGTGCGCTCAGCGGCGATCAGCGTCACGGCGTTGGAGCTGAAGAAGGCGCCGAACGGACAGCCGCGGCTGCACAGGTTGCGGCTCTGGCAGCGGCCGCGGCCCAGCGCCTTTTGCTCGGCCGTGGGCTCGGTGATGTGCGCGACCCGCCCGATGGTGATGCGCCGGTCCGGGAAGTGCGCCTCGGACCGGGTCTTCAGGTCCTTCTCAACGCAGTTCATCTCCATCGGCGGCTGGAATATGCCGTCGGGCAACTGCGCCAGGCCCTC
>Ga0207660_10000881_pt1 | contig 19798 bp, 16 predicted proteins | sample KBSC73BmetaG_FD_184335 | JGI IMG/M metagenome (GOLD analysis project Ga0207660, IMG submission 184335) | Corn rhizosphere microbial communities from Kellogg Biological Station, Michigan, USA - KBS C7-3B metaG (SPAdes) (version 2) | ecosystem: Host-associated > Plants > Roots > Rhizosphere ... | reverse complement strand
CGTGAAGTTCCATCGCGTCATCGCTGATTTCGTCGTGCAGGGCGGCGATCCGCTGTCGCGCGATCTTCCCGCCGGCGATCCGCGCATCGGCACCGGTGGGCCCGGGTACAAGATCAAGTGCGAAACAGCGGGCAATCCGCACAAGCACGAGGTCGGCGCCTTGTCGATGGCACACGCCGGGAAGGACACCGGCGGCAGCCAGTTCTTCATGGTGTTGAACGAGGACAATACCCGCCATCTGAATGGCGTCCACACGGTGTTCGGCAAGATCACCAAGGGCCTGGACGTCATGAAGAAAATCGAAAAGAACGACGTGATGAATTCGGTTCGCGTCTCCTGAGCACTCCATGACTACCCACGAACACGACCACACCCACGCGCATCACTCGGACGCCAAGGCCGCCTTTCTCGGTCTGATCATCGGCGCCATCGTCATCTTCGGAATTCTGCGCACCATCGTTGCGCTGACGAACGCGCACTACGCGCACGAAAAGCCGGCCGCCACCGCCACCAAGTAGTTCCTCGGGCATCGCTCTCGCCCGGCGCGGGGAGCGGCGGACGCGGGGGGCGGCGTCCTATATTGGGGTATGACCGCCCAATCTCTTCCGTCGCGAGCCGAAGCGCTCGCGCTCGTCCACGAGTACACGGCGAGTGATTCGCTGCGCAAGCACATGCTCACGGTCGAAGCCGTCATGCGCGCGTACGCCGAGCATTTTGGCGAAGATCCCGAGCGCTGGGGACTCGCCGGCCTGATCCACGACTTCGATTACGAGCGTTTTCCGAACGCCGCGCATTCGCCGACCGAGGAACATCCGTCGAGCGGCGTACGAATTCTCCGCGAGCGTGGCTGGCCCGAAGACATTCTCCAGGCGATTCTCGGCCACGCGGCGTACTGCAACGTGCCGCGCGAAACGCTCATGGCGCGCACGCTGTTCGCCGTCGACGAGCTTTCCGGATTGGTCACCGCGACCGCGCTCGTGAAGCCGTCGAAGAGCGTGCACGACGTCGAAGCGTCGTCGGTGAAAAAGAAAATGAAGGACAAGGGTTTCGCGCGCGGCGTCAGTCGCGAGGACGTCCTGACCGGCGTGCAGGAGCTCGGCGTCGAGCTCGAGCCGCACATCCAGTTCGTCATCGACGCCATGCGCCGTTCCGCTGACGCGATCGGCCTCGCCGGCCCCTCGGCCGCGGCGCCCGCGGCGCGCGATACGACGGGAGAACCGGCCGTCTGACGATCAACGTTTGTCCCCCACCGGCCGTTAGAGAGTGTGGACACCGGCTCCATCGTAATGAGCGTTGCGATCCCACTCGATCTGACATTGCCCGTGCCGTCACTCGCTGACGGCAAGGCGGAAGAGCGTGCACTCGTGGTCGCGGCGCAGAACGGAAGCAGCGATGCGTTCGCCGCTCTCGTTCGCCTGCATCAACGACGAGCCTATGCCGTTTGCCGCGCGATCGTGCTGACGCACGAGGACGCGGAGGACGCGGTCCAGGAGGGCTTTCTGCACGCGTTCAAGGCGTTGGATCGCTTTCTCCCGGATCAACCGTTCGGCGCGTGGCTGTACCGCATCATGGCCAATGCGTCGCTCGACCTGGTGCGGCGGCGGAAAGTCCGCGATGCGGACGAGCTGCCGGATACGATCGCCATGCCGTTCCGCGACCCGGGCGAGTCGGACGAGTTGCGGCGGCGTCTCAGTCAGGCGCTCACGACGCTCAGCGACCGGCAACGGTCCGTGATCGTCTTGCACGACGTCGAAGGGTTCACGCACGGCGAGATCGGCGGAATGCTGGGCATTCCTGAAGGCACGGCACGTTCGGACCTGCACCACGCACGCGCGGCATTGCGCCGTATTCTGAAGGACGTTCGGAGCGATCTATGACGGACATTCGGCTGCATTCCAACGACGACGACGAGGTCGTGCGCGGGCTTCGCTCGCTGTACGCGGCCCCGGCTGGCGACGGCTATTGGAACGAGCTGGAAGCGCGCATCATGGCGCGCGTCGCCGACGTGGAGCTCGGGTGGTGGACGGAGCTGGATCGCTGGGTGCGCCCCGCGCTCGCCGCCGCCGCCATTCTGCTGCTCGCCGCCAGCATCGCCATGTTCCGGGCGTACCAGGCGGAGAACGAGATTGCCGTCGATAGCATGTTGTCATCGCCGACGGTGCCCGTGTACACGGGCATCCGGCCGGCTCTTCAGGACGATCGGGAAGCGCGCATCCGCTTCCTGTTCGGGTCCAATCGTTAACTCGGAGTTCCCATGCAGCGCTCCAAACAACAGGCGCTGATGTTCCTGCTCGGATCCGTGCTCGTTGGCGGCGCGCTCGGCTTCACGGCGGACCGGTACATCGGTCACGAGAAGTTCGCGTCGCAGTACGGACCGCGCACCAAATTCTACGACGAGCTCGGGCTGTCCAATCAACAGCGCGCGACCCTCGACTCGCTCGAGTTCGAGCAGGACTGCGCCATGCGCGCGGCGCTCGCGCCGCGTGACTCCGCCGTCCGGGCCATTCGCGCGCGCTTTCGCGCCGAGCAGCATTCGGTCCTCACCCCCCAGCAACTCGCCAGACTCGACGCTCGCCGAAAGGAAATTCAGGCGCGGCACGCGGCGGAGCAGGCCAAGGAGCCAAGGAAGCAATGTTCAGGAACCTGATCGCCATTCTCGTTCTTCCCGCGGCTGCGGGAGCACAGCAGCTCGCCGGAACGACTGATACCACGCTGCACCCCATCTCCGTGCAGGAGGCCGTGCGCCTCGCGCAGGAGAACAACGTGTCCGCCATCGTCGCCTCGAACAACGTGCGCAACGCGAATACCGGCGTGCTCACGGCGAAGGGCGCGTTTCTCCCGTCGCTGACCGGCACGCTCGGCCAGACCCAGAGCGGCGGACAGCAGGTGTCGCCGAACGGCACGCTCGTGCCGTACGCGGCGGCCCCCTGGCGCTACTCCACCGGCCTGCGCGCGTCCATGACGCTGTTCGACGGCGGCCAGCGCCTCGCGACGCTGCGCCAGCAGCGCGCGAACGTCAATGCGCAGGAAGCGGGACAGACCGCGACGAAGTTCAATCTCGCGTTTCAGGTAAAGCAGGCGTACAACTCCGTGCTCGCCGCCAAGGAGTCCGAAGCGGCGGCGCAGGCACAGCTCCATTTGGCCAATCAGCAGCTTGCCACGACCAATGCCAAGGTGAACGCCGGCGCGGCCAGCATCTCCGATTCGCTCCGCAGCGTGGTCGGCGTCGGCAACGCGCAGCTCGCGATCCTCACCGCGCGCAACAACCTCAAGGTCGCGAGCGCGTCGCTCACGCGTCTCGTCGGCACGCCGTACTTCGTCACCGCGGAGTACTCCGATACCACCGAGCGGACGGTTGCGCCGATCGACAGCGCGGCCGTCATGGCACTCGCCCTCGCCGGCCCGCAGGTGCGACAGACGCAGGCGCAGCTCGCCGCCGACGAAGCAGCGCAGCGTTCCGCCAAGTCGGCGTACTTTCCGAACATCGATTTGAGCTACAGCTACAGCGGCAACGGCTACGACAAGTACTACGGCATCGGCAACGGGCAGCTCGGCTACAGCCACTCGCTCGGCCTCAGCGCCAGCCTGCCGATCTTCAACGGCTTCACGCGCGAAGCGAACGTGCAGCGCGCGCAAGTCACCGTCGAGAACGATCAGGCCACGCTGCGCGATCAACAGCTGGCTGCGCAGCAGGCCGTGGTCACCGACATCGGTTCGCTCGAGCTCGCGGCGGAAAGCATGCGCATCCAGGAGCTCAACGTCGCGGCGGACGAGGAAGACCTGCGCGTGGTGCAGCAGCGCTACGCACTGGGCGCCAGCACGCTGCTCGAAGTGCTGACGTCGCAGTCCAACCTCGTCACCGCGCGGCAGCAGTTGATTCAGGCGCGCCTGAACTACCGCAACGCGCGGGCGCAGATCGAGTCCGTGATCGGGCGCGACCTGCCGTAAGCCCCGGTCTCGCGGCTAATCTGAAGGAGGGGCGGGGACCGATCCCCGCCCCTTTCTTCGGCCTCCGGAGACTGCGGCGGCCCGGAACGCGCACGGCGGGCCATCACGCCGGGCCCGCGGCTTCCGATACAGCGATTCCACTCTGTCGAGCGTAACCTTTTCAGACGGTCGGCCAGCACAGCGGCCGCTCCTCTCTGGCCGAATTTCAGGAGATCAGAACCACGTGAGACAATACCTTGGAGCGGCGTTGCTCGTTGCCGCCGCGGCCTGTGGCAAGAAGCAACAGGCGCCGACCGTCCAGACCGCCATGGTCACGCGCCGCGACATCATCGTCCAGGCCACCGGCAACGGCACCATCGAGCCGATCACGATCATCGACGTGAAGTCGAAGGCGTCCGGCGTCATCACGCAGATGCCCGTCGAGACCGGCACGGACGTGAAGCCGGGCGATCTGCTCGTGCAGGTGGACACGCGCGACGTGCAGAACAAATACAACCAGGCGAAAGCGGCGCTCGATGCGGCCCAGGCCAAGCTTCAAGTGGCCGAGTCGAACAAGAAGCGCAATGAGGATATGTTCAAGGCCCGCGTGATCACGCCACAGGAGTTCGAGCAGGTCGAGGTGGATTACGCAAACGCGAATTCCGGCGTCGTCAACGCCAAGGCCAATCTCGATCTCGCCAAGCAGGCGCTCGAGGATGCCACGGTAACCGCGCCGAGCGAAGGCACGATCATCACCAAGAACGTCGCCGTCGGCACCGTCATCGCCTCCGCCACCGGCACGGTGAGCGGCGGCACCACGCTCGTGCAGATGGCCGACCTCTCGACGGTGCGCATTCGCGCGTACTTCAACGAGACCGACATCGGCAACGTGCATCCGGGCGAGCAGGCCACGGTCACGATCGACGCGTATCCCGATCGCCGCTTCCAGGGCATCGTCGCCAAGATCGAGCCGCAGGCGGTCATCCAGCAGAACGTCACGATGTTTCCGGTGCTCGTGAATCTCGAGAACGCCGAGAAGCTGCTGCGCCCAGGCATGAACGGCGAAGTCTCGGTATTGATCGACGAGCGCGACAACGTGCTGGCGATTCCGAATGACGCCATCAAGAATCCGCGCGAAGCCGCGGCGACCGGCGCCATGCTCGGCATGAACCAGGACACGCTGATGGCCGAGCTGCGGGCGCAGGGCTTCAACTCGGGCCGCGGCGGTCGCGGCGGCGCCGGCCGGCGTTCCGGCCGCGGTCAGGGCGGCAATGCGGGCGGGGCGCCTGCGGCCACGACGGGGAGCGCCGCGGGCGATATCGCGCTGCAGCAGGGACAATCCAGTGCGCAGGAGCCCGGACGCTTCCAGCAGCCGCAGGTTTCGGACGCCGACTGCAAGCAGATCGACGACGTGCTCGCCAAGCATCCCAAGGAGAAGAAGCAGCTCGACAGCCTGCGCGCAAAGATGATGTCGATGCGCGGTGCGGGCGGCGCCAATCGGCGCGATCGATCGGCCGGCGGCGCACCGAATGGTGGCGGCTCGACGGGCGGAGCGTACAGCGGCGGCGCGCCCGGTGGCGGTGGTGGCGGCGGTGGCGGTGGTGGTTTCCGCGGCAGCCCCGAGATGCAGGCGATCAACACCCAGATTCGCGCGATCTACACCGCGCTCAACATCGATGCGCGCACCGCGGGCGCATGCCGCCGGCAGCAAGGCGGGAACGCTGCCCAGATGGGCGGCAACTCGCAGCGCGGTTCGCGGCAGACGAGCGGTGCGGACCAGGGCGGCGCGTTGACCCCGTCGCCGGAGATCGGCGGTCCGCAGCGCGCCAAGGCCGGCCTCGTGTTCGTCACGGACAGCACGAAGACGGTGTTCCATCCGCGGATCGTGCAGCTCGGCGAGGGCAACCTCGATTTCACGGAAGTCATCAGTGGCCTCAAGGAAGGCGAGCGCGTCGTGATGCTCTCCGCGCTCGCGCTCCAGTCACAGCGGCAGCAGATGCAGGATCGTTTCCGGCAGAACGCCAGCCCGCTCGGCGGGGCCACTGGAGGCCGCGGGGGTCGCGGACGGTAATCATATGTTGATTGGAGAAATCGTAAGCGTTGCGCTCAGCGCGCTTCGCGCCAACAAGCTTCGCTCGCTGCTCACGATGCTCGGCATCGTGATCGGCGTCGGCGCGGTGATCGCCGTCGTCGCGCTCGGCACGGGCGCGCAGCAGGCGGTCAAGGATCGCATTGCGTCGCTCGGCACCACGCTGCTGACGATCAACCCCGGCCAGCAGCGCGGCATGGGCGTCGCCATCGCCGGCGCGCAAAAGCGCCTCGTGATCGACGACGCCAAGGCGCTCGACGAGCGGGCGACGAATCTCATCGCCGTCGAGCCCGAGATGCGCACGTCGCAGCAGATCGTGTTCGGCGACAAGAACGCGAACACGCAGATCATCGGCACCACCCCCAACTACCTCGACGTCCGGAAGTACAAGCTCCAGGCCGGCCGCATGTTCAACGCGGCGGATGACGAAGGCCGCCAGCGCGTCGCCGTCCTCGGCTCGGCGGTGCTCGACAACATGGGCATCACGTCGCCGGACGCGATCATCGGCGAGAACGTGCGCATTCGCGGCACCCAGTTCCAGGTCATCGGCGTGCTCGCCTCCAAGGGTCAGGCGAACTCGTTCCAGAATCCGGATGACGAAGTGCTCATTCCGCTCGAGACGGCGCGCTTTCGCGTGAACGGCTCCGATCGGCTCCAGTCGATCAGCGCGCTCGCCGTGAGCGAGGACAAGATCGACGACGCCGAGGCGGACATTCAGCGCGTACTCCGCCGGCAGCATCAGATCCGGCAGGGCATGCCGGACGATTTCCAGATTCATAATCAAGCCGACATCCTCCAGACCACGGAGGAGACGACGCAGGTGATGACCTACCTGCTGTCGGGCATCGCGGCGGTGTCGCTGCTCGTCGGCGGCATCGGCATCATGAACATCATGCTCGTGTCGGTCACCGAGCGCACTCGCGAGATCGGCATTCGCAAGGCGCTCGGCGCAACGCGGTTCAACATTCTTCTGCAATTCCTCATCGAGGCCGTGGTGCTCTGCTGCCTGGGCGGCGTGATCGGCATCGGGCTCGGCGCCGCCGGCGCGGCGGTGATGAGCAAGACCGCCGGCTGGTCGACGCAGGTGTCGTCCACCGCAGTGGTGATGGCGTTCGCCTTCTCGGCCTTCGTCGGCGTGGCGTTCGGCGTGTGGCCGGCGCGACGCGCGGCGGTGCTCGATCCGATTGTGGCATTGAGGTACGAGTAAGAGGCGGTCGGCCGCCCTACCGATTCAGCACGAACTCGAACGGCATCTCCGCCGCGGCACGCACGCGCCGCCCGCGCCACATCGATGGCGTAAAGCGAAAACCAGCCAGGGCGGCGCGCACGGACTGCGTGAACAACTCGTTGGTCGACGCGAGCACCTCGATGCTGCGCGGATCGATGCCTCCCGTCGTGTCGACCGTGAAGCGAACGAGCACGCGGCCGTCGATGCCCGCGGCGCGCAGCGGTTCGGGGTAGCGCGGCGTCACGCGCCTGGCGATGTGCATGAGCAGCTCGTTGCCCGTCCATGTCGGCTCGCCGGCGTCCGCGATTCCGTCGCCGCCGGATGGATCGCCGATCACGCCGCGTAGCCCTCCGGAGGCTGGACCGTCGAACACGCTGATCGGCATGGACTGCGCAACGTCGATCGACGGAACTGTCGCGAGGCTCGGGTCGGGGAGCTGCACGCGCCAGCGCGGGATGACCGGCGCCGGAAACATCGGTCCCGCCAGTGGCGTGGCGCGTCGTCGTACACGCGGCGTCTGCGGAGGAGTGGCGCGCGGCACGAACGTCACGTGGACGACGGGCGGCGGCGTCGGCCGAGCTGGCGCAACGTGCGCGCCGGCCAGAATCGCCGCCGCGATGATGCCGGTGTGAATCGCGACGCTGAGCACCGTGCCGCCAACGCGGCGTTGCGCGCGGAACTCCGATTCGATCAGCGTACCGAACATGTCTCCCTCCGGGCTCGTGGGACGAGTGACGCACAGGTCAGTCGTCGTCAGCATAGCGCCGCGAGGTTGCGTGTTCGTGATCGCCCGGTGAGCGATCGATGATCCTCCCATGAGAAAACGCGCAATTCACCGTGACGCCGGCGTGTTGCGCGAATGAGGATTCGATGAAAGCGCCGCAGGGCGAATCGCGAGTGGCGATTCGCCCTGCGTTCATCGTCGTGCCATCATGCGGTGGTGCAGGCGGCCAACGCCGCCCGTCTCACGGCTTCCGGGCCTGATCCTGTTCGGTCTTCCCGACGTTCTGCTGCGCCTTCCCCTCCAGCTCCTGTCCCTTGCCCTTGATCTGTTCGCTCACGTCATCCGTGAGGCCGCCGGCCGCGTTGCGCAGCTTGCCCTCGGCCTCCTTGCCCATCCCCTTGATCTCGCGCTCGAGACCATCACGGTTCAGATCGTCCGACATGTTTCCATCTCCCCCGGGTGTACGACAGTCGTCCAGAAGGCCCAAATGCCTCCAGGGGCCCCAAGTGCAATGGACATGCTCAGCGGAGGTCTGACGAGACGGCCCTTGCGCCGATATATCGTCTGATATATCGTAGTCACATACCGATATATCTTCGAGGCGAACCATGTGGGAAGGATTTGTGTTCGGATGCAACGGCCCGGCGCCGGGCGCTCGGCGCGCGCGCTGGGGCTGGGACGCGTTCGGCGACTGGGCCGGCGGCCCGGGCGGTCCGCGCGGCAGAGGGCACTGGAGAGGCCGTGCGGCGCGCCTGTTCGACCAGGGTGACCTCAAGTACGTCATCCTGCGGCTGCTCGAGGAGAAGCCTCGGCACGGCTACGAGATCATCAAGGAGCTCGAGAGTCGGTTCGGCGGCTCCTACGCGCCCAGCCCGGGCACCGTGTACCCCACGCTCACCATGCTCGAGGACCTCGGCTACGCCCGGGTGATCCCGGAGGAGGGCGGCAAGAAGATCTACGAGATCACAGATGAGGGCCGAAAGCACCTCGCGGAGCACAGCGGCACGGTCAACGACATCTTCGACCGGATTGCCCGGTTCGTGGAAGGGCTCACGGATGCGCCAATGACGGAGCTCAACTCAGTATTTCAGCGCCTCGCCCGCGCCACTTACAAGACAGCAACCGGCAACATGCACGACGCTGAGATGCTTGGGAAGCTGCGCGACATCATTCGCCGAGCGGCGGAGGAAGTGGAGGCGGCGATGAAGGGCGGCTGAATGGTCGAGCGTTCCACCGTTCCACCGTTCCACCGTTCCACCGTTCCACCGTACTCGCCGCTGGACGCGTCCCTGTGACGCACTAGATTGACCTTGGGTCGCGGATTCGGTCCGCGACCCATTTTTGCGTCCTGCCGGCTCGCGGATCGAGCCTGGTGTCCAGGTGATCGAGGCGGGTCCGCCCGCAGCTTGTTTATGACAGCTCAACTTCGGCGCGCCATCAATGGCTGACGCGCAGCACGACCCATCCACGGGGATGGCGGCCGAGCGGCTGCCTGACGCCGCGACCGGGACGGGCGGCGCGCCGGGCGGCCCCATCCCACCGGGGACGCACACGAGCGGCTTTCACGCTGTGGTGCCACAGCGCCAACCCGTCGAGAACAATCCGACCGGCCGCCGACTCGGGCTGTTGTCGCTCACCGCGCTCGGCATCGTCTACGGCGACATCGGCACCAGCCCGCTGTACGCGCTGCAGCAGTGCTTCAACTCGGGCGAGTACGGGCCGCACGCCATCACGCCGTCGACCGAGAACGTGCTCGGCGTGCTGTCGTTGATCGTCTGGCTGCTGATCCTCGTCGTCGCGGTGAAGTACATCGGGTTCATCATGCGCGCCGACAACCGCGGCGAGGGCGGCATTCTCGCCTTGATGGCGCTGATCCTTCAGCAGGAGCGACGCTCCGTCGACTCGCGACGCCGCATCCTCCTCGTGTCGCTCGGGTTGTTCGGAGCGGCGCTCCTGTACGGCGACGGCATCATTACGCCCGCGATCTCGGTGCTGAGCGCCGTCGAAGGTCTCAAGGTCGCGACGCCGGCGTTCGAGCACCTCGTGTTGCCACTCTCGCTGATCATTCTGTTCGGGCTGTTCTCGCTGCAGCGCTTCGGCACCAAGCGAGTCGGGTCGCTCTTCGGGCCGATCATGGCGCTCTGGTTCGTGACGATCGGCATCATGGGACTGGTGAAGATCTTCGCCGAACCGGAGGTACTCGCCGCGCTGAATCCGATTCACGGTCTGTACTTCTTCGCCGCGAACGGCCAGGTCGGCTTTCTGACGCTCGGTGCCGTGGTGCTCGCCGTCACCGGGGCCGAAGCGCTCTACGCGGACATGGGCCACTTCGGCAAGCGGCCGATTCGGACCGCGTGGTTCAGCCTCGTCATGCCGGCGCTCCTGTTGAACTACTTCGGTCAGGGCGCGCTGCTGTTGCGGAACCCGGCTGCCGTGACGAACCCGTTCTTTTTGCTCGCCCCGCGCGCGATCCTGCTCCCGCTCGTCGTACTCGCGACGCTCGCCGCGGTCATCGCGTCGCAAGCGCTCATCTCCGGCGCCTTCTCGCTGACACAACAAAGCGTGCAGCTCGGCTACTCGCCGCGCGTGACCGTGGTGCACACGTCGGCGCACGAAGTGGGACAGATCTACATCCCGGAAATCAACCGCATGTTGATGGTCGGCTGTCTGCTGCTCGTCGTGTTCTTCGGATCGTCGAAGGCACTCGGCGCGGCGTACGGCATCGCCGTCACCGGCACGATGGCGATCACGTCGTTGCTGTTCTACGCGGTCGCGCGACACCGCTGGAACTGGTCGCTCAAGCACATCATCCCGCTGACGATCGCGTTTCTCGCGATCGACCTGTCGCTCTTTTCGGCGAACATCGTGAAGATCGAGCACGGCGGCTGGGTGCCGATCGTGATCGCGATCGTCGTGTACACGCTGATGAGCACGTGGAAGAAGGGACGCCACCTGCTGAATCAGGCGCTGCACGCCGGCGCGCTGCCGCTCGACCTGTTCCTCGCCGACGTGGCACGCAGCAAGCCGGTCCGCGTGCGCGGTACGGCGGTGTTCATGACGTCGTCGAACAACGGCGTGCCGGTCGTGCTGCTGCATCACCTCAAGCACAACAAGGTGCTGCACGAGCAGGTGATTCTCATGTCGGTGCTGACGCTGGAGATTCCGGAGATCCGATCGGCCGAGCGCGTGTCGGTGGAGAAGCTGGAGCAGGGCTTCTACCGCGTGACGGCGACGTACGGCTTCATGGAATCACCGAACGTGCCGGAAATCCTGCAGCGCGCGCGCGAGTGGGGCATCAAGGCCAAGCCGAACGACACCACGTTCTACCTCGGCCGTGAGAGAATCATCATTTCCGACGGCAAGGCGAACCCGGGCACCCGCCGCGCGCCGGACGACGTCGTCCTGCCGCACATGGCGCGGTGGCGCAAGAAGATCTTCGTGCTGATGTCCCGCAACGCCCGCTCGGCCACGGAGTTCTTCGGCATCCCCCCGAACCGGGTCGTCGAGCTCGGGGCGCAAGTCGAGTTCTGATAAGCGGTCGCGCGGGGTGAGTCTGGCGCGCCGAATCGAGTTGGACTGAATTGCGGGACGCGGATGTTGCGGAAACCGGCGGACGAGGCGCGAATCGGGTGCGCGTGGCGCAACGAGCTCCGTGCGCCCGTCAAGCAACAACAACAATGACGTTGTGGGGGTGGCGTCCCGGTCAACTCCCCCCATCCGTAAGTCCGTAAACTCCGCAGCCCCGTTGGACTCTCTATGGCACGAAAGCCTGTCGCGCCACTGAGGCTGCGCGACTCCGGCCACATCTCAGGGAGAGGTACGGGGTCGCGGAGAACTGCGGAGCACTGCGGACAGGCGCGGAGAGGCGTTGCTGGCCGTGGTGATGAAGAACGAATGACGAGTGCATCGCACATGACGCCTGAGATTCTCGGCGTTCACGGAAGTGTCATTCATGATTGGCGATGGGGTCGTCAACTGTTCGCAATCAAAAGCCCTCTCCGCCGTCCTCCGCTGTTCTCCGCGGCTTCGCGATTCTCTCCCGAGCGATGCTGCTGACCCAGCCACAACAGGTTTGAACACCGATGACACGGAGCCGACGGATCGAACCAACAAAAATCCAGGAGCCTGTGATGTGTGGCGCGACGGACTCAATCCGTCACCACTCGACGCGCCCCGCACCTCCGAACGCGAACCGTGCCCGCTCGAGCGCGCCGCGGACGGCGCCGTCGATCGCCGGGGCGTCGAGTTGCATGACGCGCGGCATTCCCTCGCCGCCGCGGCGCATGATGATCGAGGATGCCGGCCCATTGCCGCCATTCATGATCGTGAATGAGCGCGAGCGGCTGCGCAGATCGCTGGCGCGGGCGGCTTTCACTTTCACGTCGCGGAATTGGCCGGCGTAGTAGACGCGCAGATCCGCATCCTGCCCGGGCTCGAGCTTGCTGATCTCCCGCTGCAGACGGTTCACGTTCGAGGCGCCCATGAACGGCTCGTCGTCGTTCGTGTCGTGCTTGCCGCGCAGGTCGACGCCGTTGATCGACACGATCCGGCTGCCTTCCTGAATGCCCGCCTTCGCCGCCGGCCCGTCATCGTCGACGCCCATGACGAACACGCCCAGTGTGTCGCGATCGGTGCCGTTCACGCCGATGCTGACGCCGAGCGCGGCGCGGTCGGCCAGCGAGCGCGGTCCGGCCATCGCGAGGTCGTCGCGATCGACCGTCTTGATGTTCACGGATTTCACATGACCGTCCGAGTAGACGCGCAGGTCGACCGCGTCGCCCGGGTGCAGCTTGTCGAGCTCGCGCACGAGCCGGCGGCCCATCACGCCCGCCATCTCCTGGTCCCCGACGTCGGCCGGCGACAGTCGCAGGCTCACGCCGTTCAACGACTGGATGCGATCGCCTTCCTGCAGGCCGGCCTTGTCCGCCGGGCTGCCCGACCGAACTGTCGTGATCAGCACGCCGAGGGTGTCGCGCGCCTCGGCTTCGCTGGTGGTGGTGACGCCGATGACCACGCGCGGCTGATCGCCAAAGGTGAATACGCCCGTGGCTGGCGCATACGGCGCGCGCATCGCGCCGCGTCCGCGCGCCTGGGCCGCGAGCGGCGCCGCGGACAACGCGCTCGCCGCAACGAGCATGACTGCACTGAATCGCATATGACCTCAATGGAAGGGGTTCACGAAGTCAGTCAGGGGCGGCGATGAAAAAGGTTTACTCGGCCGCCGTCTTACTGCCCCGCGCTTTCCTCGCTTAGGTTTTTCCCAATGACGCCGCACTCCTCCCCGCCCGACCTCCACACGTTTCAGCATCATTGGCAGGATGAGGCCGACGCGGCGTATTTGTATCGGCTGCTGTCCGCGGCGGAGCCGGACGCGAAGAAGAAGGACATCTATCAGCGGCTCGCCGAAGTCGAGGACCGGCACGTCCAGATCTGGGCGAGCGTGCTGCGCGAGCACGGACACGAGCCCGGCACCTTTCATCCGAGCGGTCGCACGCGGCTGCTCGCCTGGTTCGGCCGGCTGTTCGGCCCCGGATTCCTCCTGCCGATGCTGCTCGCCGAGGAAGGCCGCGAGGTCAAAGGGTACATCGACCTGTACCGGCGCACGGCCAAGGGCGCGCCCGGCGCCAACGAATCGCTGCTGCTCGCGCGCGAGTCGGCCGAACATGCGAGCACGCTCAGCTCGATCTCCGGCAAGGCCGGCGAGCCGTGGCATCGCACCAGCTCGGGCGGCTTTCTGCGCAACGTCGTGTACGGCTTCAACGACGGGCTCACCGCCAACTTCGGTCTCGTCGCCGGCGTCATCGGCGCGTCGGCGAGCACGGCGCATCGCACGGTGATTCTCGCCGGCGTCGCCGGTCTCATCGCCGACGCGCTGTCCATGGGATCGAGCGGGTATCTCGCGGCGAAGAGCGAGCAGGAAGTCTACGCCAACGAGATCGCCATGGAGCGGGACGAGATCGCGCTCATGCCGGAAGTCGAACGCGACGAGCTGGCGCTCATCTACGAGACCAAGGGCATGTCACGCGATTCCGCGTTGGCGCTCGCGACCGAGGTCATGGCCGATCCGGCGCGCATGCTCGAGGAGCAGGTCCAGGAGGAGCTCGGCATTGGCGATCCGCAGATGTCGCCAATGCGCGAAGCCTGGGTCACCGGCGCGGCCACCGCGGTCGGTGCGCTCATTCCCGTGTTCCCGTTCTTCTTCTGGAACGGGGCGACGGCGATCGTCGTCGCCTTCGTCATCGCCATGGCGTCGCACTGGATCGTCGGCGCCGCGCGGTCGGTGTTCACCGGCCGAAGCGCCTTCCGCTCCGGCCTCGACATGTTCGTCGTCGGACTCGGGGTCGCGGTGATCGGCTACTTCGTCGGCGAACGGGTGAGCCGAGCACTGAGCCTCTGAAGCGCTGGAACGCTTGAACGCTTGAACGCTTGAACGCTTGAACGCGAACTACCCAGGCTCGAGATCTCGGACTTGAGAGCGTTCCAGCGTTCCAGCGTTCCAGCGTTCCAGCGTTCCAGCGTTCCAGCGTTCAAGCTTTCCAGCGTTCAAGCGCTCCAGCGTTCTCTTATACAATGATATTCAACAACCGCCCCGGCACGAAGATCACCTTCTTCGTCGGCCCGGCGGCGAACTTCGCGATTGCCGGTTCCGCCATCGCCGCCGCCACCGCCACATCCTGCCCCGCGCCGGCGGGCACCTGAATCGTGCCGCGCATCTTGCCGTTCACCTGCACGGCCAGCGTCACCGTATCCTCGACGAGCATCGCCGGATCGTAGCCGGGCCAACCGGCATCGAACACGCTGCCGCTTCCGCCCAGGCGCTCCCACAACTCCTCGGCAATGTGCGGCGCGAACGGCGACACGAGCTGCACCAGCGGCTCGACCTCGGCCCGGTGCGCGGTGCGCTCGCCGCGGCGCACGACGTTCATGTACTCCATCATCGCGGCAATCGCCGTGTTGTAGCTCAATGATGGAATGTCGTCGGTCACCTTCTTGATCGTCTGGTGCAGCTTGCGCAGCACGGCGGTGTCGGGCGCCCCCTCGCTCCGCGCGTCGAGCACCGACGTCCACAGCCGGTCGAGAAAGCGGCGCACGCCCGCGACGCTCTGGTCGCGGAAATCGCCGCCTTCCTGATAGGGCCCCAGGAACATGAGATACGTGCGGAACGTGTCTGCGCCCCAGCGATCGACATACTCGTCGGGGTTCACGACGTTGCCGCGGCTCTTCGACATCTTGGCGCCGTCGCGCACGATCATGCCGTGCGCGCGGAAACGCGTGTACGGCTCCTCGAACGCGAGCTGTCCCGCGTCGTGCAGCACCATCGTCGTGAAGCGCGAGTACAGCAGGTGCAGCACGGCGTGCTCGTTGCCGCCGATGTACGAGTTCACCGGCAGCCACTTGGCGGTGAGCGACGGATCGAACGGCACGTCGTCGAAATCGGTGCTGGGATAGCGCAGGAAATACCACGCGCTGTCGAGGAACGTGTCAGACACGTCGGTCTCGCGGCGCGCCTGCCCGCCGCAGGTCGGGCAGGTGACGCGATACCACAATTCGGCGCGCGCCAGCGGCGACACGCCGGTGTCGTCCGGCTTGAAGTCCTCCACGTACGGCAGCACGACGGGGAGATCCGATTCCGGCACCGGCACCGTGCCGCACTTTTCGCAATAGATGATCGGGATCGGCGGACCCCAGTACCGCTGGCGCGAGATGCACCAGTCGTGCAGCCGGTAGTTCACCACGCGCCGCGCATGATTGTTCGCCGCAAGCCAGGCGATGATCTCGCGCTTGGCGTCGGCCACGCTCATCCCATCGAACGTGCCGGAGTTGACGACATGCACATTCTCTGATTCGATGAACGGCGCATCGAGCGGCGCGTGCGGGTGCGACGAGCCCGCCGACGCGACGACGCGCACGATCGGGAGGTCGAACACCGTCGCGAACTCGAAGTCGCGCTCGTCGTGGCCGGGCACGGCCATGATCGCGCCGGTGCCGTACTCCATGAGCACGTAGTCGGCGACCCAGATCGGGATCGGGCGGCGCGTAGCCGGGTTGATCGCGAACGAGCCGGTGAACACGCCGGTCTTCTCCTTGTTCACCTTGCGCGTCACGATGTCCTGCTTCGCCGAGCGCTCGCGATAGGCGGCCACGGCATCGCGCTGCACCTCGGTCGTCAGCGTCTCGACGAGCGGGTGCTCCGGCGCAAGCACGAGATACGTCGCGCCGAAGATCGTGTCCGGGCGCGTGGTGAACACACGAATGTCCACCGGCTCGGCCAGATATTCTCCGGTCAACACCACCGCCGCGGTCGCGGCGCCACCGAGCTCCTCGAGGTCCTGCACGCGAAACGTGATCTCGGCGCCTTCCGACTGGCCAATCCAGTTGCGCTGCGCCTGCTTGGTCGACTCCGACCAGTCCAGAGTGTCGAGATTGTCGAGCAGCCGGCCGGCGTAGTCCGTGATGCGGAAGAACCACTGTTCGAGAAAGCGCTGCTCGACCAGCGCGCCGCAGCGTTCACAGGCGCCGGCGATGACCTGCTCGTTGGCGAGCACGGTCTTGTCGTTCGGACACCAGTTCACGGCCGCGCGCTTCTTGTACGCCAGCCCGCGCTTGTACAGCTGCAGGAACAGCCACTGCGTCCACTTGTAGTAGCGCGGATCCGTCGTCGACAGCTCGTGCCGCCAATCGACCATCAGGCCGGCGCGCTTCAGCTGCCGGCGAAAGTTGTCGATGTTGCGAGGGATGAGATCGGCCGGGTGGGTACCGACCTTCAGCGCGAAGTTCTCCGAGTGGATGCCGAAGGCGTCGTAGCCGAGGGGCTCAAAGACCGTGTGCCCTTGGAGACGCTGGAATCGTCCATAGATGTCGTTTCCCGTGAAGGCGAAGAGGTTCCCGACGTGGAGCCCCTCGGCCGACGGGTACGGAAACATCATCAGCGCGTAGAACGGACGGGCACCGGCGGTGAGGTCGGTGTGGTTCGTGCCGCGTGCTTCCCAACGGTCCTGCCACTTTCGCTCGATGGCGGCAGGATCATACCCGGGCGATTCCTCGACCGGAGTCTGATGGATCGATTCTGTCATGGTGAAAGCGGAATCTAGCCGCCGATGAAGCCGCGTCCCAGTACGAGGATTCTCACGTTGCTGCGCCCGCGCACGATTGTGCGCCGCTCGGCGCGTTCGGTTCGCTGGGGACTCGTCGCGCTCGTCGGACTGGGTGCGGTGATCGTGCTCGGCGCCATCGCATACACCGGTCTGGTCGTGCTCAAGCGCTCCGTCGCGGCCGACGAGGACGCGCGCATCGCCAGCGCCGCGGCGGCCTCGCGCCAGCTCGTTGACCGGCTGCTCGCCGAACGCGCGCGCCAGGTCGAGATCATCGCGTCGGATCCGTCGGTCATCGCCGCGGCGCATCAAGGCGGCGACGCATCGCGCCGCCAGGGACTTCCGGCTCTTCCCGCCGCCAAACTCGACCAGATGTTCCGCACGACGCGGTCGCAGCAGGTCAATCCAGAGGCGTTCCGTTTTCTCAGCGGCTTGCTCGCCCGCTTCGACATGGCCGCCGTGCTCGTCACCGACCAATACGGCTACAACGCCGTCGCCACGTCGCCGCCGGCCGACTTCGTCCAGAACGACGAGGAGTGGTGGCGCACCGCCTGGAGCTCCGACGCCACCGGCGCAACGCAGGCTACGGCAACCGCCGACGCGGCGGCCAAGCAGGTCGTCATCGAGCTGGCCGAAGCCGTTCGCGATCGCGGCGTGAAGGCGGGCGTCGTCAAGGTGAAGTTCACCGTCGCCGCGCTCGATTCCGTGCTGTCGCAAGCGACGGTCGGCGGCAGCTCGCTGCGAATCGACGTCGTGGATTCGCTCGGCCGCACAGTCGCCAGCTCGTCGGCCGACGCAGTCTCGTTCTCTCGGCTGACCGAGTTCGCGACCGTTTCATCGCAGCCGAACGGCACGGCGTTCAGCTACGGCAACGGGTCCGCAGCGCAGCGCGCTGCCACGGCACAGGTGCGCGCCGCGCCGTGGCGCGTCGTCGCGCACATGTCCGCCGGCGACGCGAGCCGCGGTTACGACGTCGCACGCACCGCGCTCCTTTCGGGTGTCGTGGCGATTCTCGTCCTCATCATCGGCACGCTGCTGCTGGTGTCGCGCTTCATCGAACGTCGCATCACCGGTCCGGCGGGCGAGCTCGCCGCCGCGGCGGAAGCGGTCGCCGACGGTGATCTCTCGACCGGCCTCGTACCGCGCGCATCGCAGGACGAGATCGGACGTCTCTCCCGCGCGCTCGCCGTAATGATCGACGAGCTGCGCCGGCTCGCCATCGCGCTGAACGAATCGGCGACCGAAACATCGAACATGACCACCGAGATCACGTCGAGCTCGGAGCAGATGGCCGCATCGGCGGGCGAGATCGCCAGCACCGCGGCGGATTTGAGTCAGCAGTCGGCATCGATGGCGTCGATGATCCAGACCCTGGCTGCTTCGTCGGAGGATCTCGTCGCCCTCGCCGCCACGCTCGATGCGGGCGCGCGCGACGGCGTCGAACGCAACGCGCGACTCCGTGCGCTCGCGCTGGAGAATCGGGCGCGCCTCGACGAGAGCACGCGCTCGCTGACGGTGCTGTCGAGCGACGTGGAAGCGAACGCCGCGTCGATCGAACAGCTCGCGTCGGCGTCGCAGGAAGTGCGCAGCTTCGTGACCCTGGTGCAGAAGCTCGCCCGCCAATCCAAGCTGCTTGCCCTGAACGCGGCGATGGAAGCCGCACGCGCCGGCGATCACGGTCACGGTTTCGGCGTCGTCGCCGAAGAGGTGCGTCGACTCGCGGCCATGTCGTCCGCCGCCGCCGAACGCACGGAGCAGATCGTGAGCAGCGTGCTGCACGGCATCGCCGAATCGCGCGCCTCGAGCGAACGCAGCGTGGAGACGGTGCGCAACGTCCGCAGCGCGACGGAGCTCGGCTCCAGATCATTCGGCGACATCGAGGCGGTCGTCGAAGAGGCGGACGCATGGACGTCGTCGATCGAGCGCGCGGTGACGACGGCGAACAGCATGGCGCGCGACATGCGCACGCGCCTCGACGCGCTGGCGAGCGGCACCGAGGCATTTGCCGCGGCGATGCAGCAGGTGGCCGCATCGAGCCAGCAGCAGAGCGCGAGCACCGAGGAGATCGCGGCCGCCGCGGCCACGTTGTCGAGCGCCGCCGAGCGGCTGAACGGCGTGATCGCCAACCTGCGCGTGGAAGCGGGCCACGGAGCGCATGCGGCGCACGTGGAACACGCGCCGCACCCCGCGCATGCGCCACACGCATCGAAGCCGAGCGATCATCACCGCCCGTCCACTGCCGTCCGCGTACCGCCGAGCGTGAGCGTCGGCCGCATGACGCCAGCCCGCTCGAAGGCGCCGATCGTCAAGAGCTGATTGGGTTCGTCCGCGCCAAGTCAGGGGCCAACAATTTGATCGCGAATGCCGCGAATTGACCGCGAATTGTTCCGGTGCATTCGTCGTCTAGTGCACCGTGAACAGTTGGAACAATTTGGAACGCGGATTTGACAAATGAACACCGATCGACACAGATGAAACATCTCGATCTGCGTGCATCAGCGTTCATCTGCGGCCGCATCATCTCTGGATCCGCGGCACCAGCGGCACCAGCGGCTCAGGGCTTGATCATCACCCCACTGATCGGCCCCGCCGGCATCTCGGACTTCTTGTACAAGTACGCGCAGTTCTCCAGCCGCGCGCCGCGCGCGTCGTGCACCGCGAACTGCGACCCCTCGTACGCGCACGCACCGGCGTATTCGCCCTTCTTGTTCACGGCGTAGTACTGCAGCTGGAAGTGC